>WNFI01585632.1_pt1 | contig 25927 bp, 20 predicted proteins | sample 5400471 | NCBI WGS metagenome assembly WNFI01 (sample SAMN13153348, study PRJNA577476) | soil metagenome | isolation source: 100 cm saprolite on Douglas fir-dominated hillslope | place: USA:California | collected 2013-09-17 | reverse complement strand
CATCCGCCTGGAGGGCGAATTCAACGCCTCCGGCGTGCACCAGATCGTGCCCGGGGAAACCCTGCGCCAGCTGGTCGCCCGCGTGGGCGGCCTTGCTTCAAACGCCTACCTCTTCGGCGCCCAGTTCACGCGGGAATCCACCCGCGTACAGCAGGAAAAAAGTCTCGACGACGCGCTCAACCGCCTCGAAAGGGACATCAGCCGCTTCAACGCGCTGCGCGCGCAGAACGTGACCTCGCCTGAAGACGCCGCTTCGCTCAAGCAGCAGGCGGAAAACCAGCAGGCACTGCTTGCGCGCCTGCGCCAGATCCGGCCGATCGGCCGCATCGTGCTCGAGCTTCCCGAGGAAGCGCAGATCGCGAATCTCCCCGAGCTGCCCCTTGAAGACGGCGACCGCTTCCTGATCCCCTCCAAGCCCTCCATGGTCAGCGTGTTCGGCTCGGTGTACACCGAAAGCTCCTTCATCTACAGGCCGGAAAAACGCGTGGCCGACTACCTCTCCCAGGCGGGAGGCCCGACCAAGGGCGCCGACGCGGGCAGCATCTACGTCCTGCGCGCCGACGGCTCGGTGAAAAGCAAACAGCAAACGGGGTTCTTCACGGCGTCGCTGGAACGCTCACGGCTGATGCCGGGGGACAGCATCGTCGTGCCGGAAGAGCTCGACCGCACCACGATCACCCGAGCGCTCAAGGACATTTCGCAGATCTTCTACCAGTTCGGTCTGGGTGCGGCGGCGGTCAAGGTCATCAGGCAATAGGCAGCGTGGCAGGCCGCCATGTCTGAGCAGGTTCAATCGGAAAATCGCAAAGGTGCTCCGGCGGAGGAAAACGCATCTGCCGCCGACGAGGTCAGCCTGCTCGACTTGCTCATCGTTCTCGCCAAACACAAGCGGATTGTGCTTGGCGTTCCTTTTGTGATGGCGATTCTCGCTGTTGTCTACAGCTTGACATTGCCGAATATCTACTCTGGAACTACCCGGATACTCCCGCCGCAGCAGAGCGCTTCGGCCGCAGCCTCCTTGCTGACTCAGCTCGGCGGTGCGTTTGGAGGTCTCGCGGGTGCGGCTGGCGGCGCACTGGGAAGAAACCCGAACGATCTTTATGTCGGGATGCTAAAGAGCCGTACTGTTGCGGATAATTTGATCGCCCGCTTCGATCTGAAAGAAATCTACCGACAGGAGTTGCAGAGCAGTACGCGCCTTTCTTTGCAAGGCAACACGTCGATCGCCGCGGGCAGAGACGGCATCATTGTCATTGACGTTGAGGACAAGGACCCGAAGCGCGCGGCGGACCTCGCCAACGCTTACGTGGATGAGCTGATGAAGCTCACAAAAGTTCTCGCGGTGACCGAAGCGTCTCAACGCCGGTTATTTTTCGAGCGCCAGCTGCTCCAGGCAAAGGACAATTTGACCGCGGCGGAAATAGCGGCGAGGCAAGGCCTGCAGAAGGGCGGCCTTGCGCAAGTGGATGCTCAGGGGCGCAGCATGATCGAGGTGACGGCCCGGTTGCGGGCGCAGATTTCGGTCAAGGAAGTACAGATCGGCTCGATGCGTACCTTCGCCGCCGAAGGCAATCCGGAGTTGCAGAGGACTCAGCAGGAGCTCGAAGCGCTTAGGCGCGAGCTTGCCCGCGTCGAAGGTTCTTCCCCGATTGCCGCTTTCGGCAAGGGGGACGCAACGGGAAACACCGGCCTCAACAATCTAAGCCGCCTGCGCGACGTGAAGTACTACGAATTTCTTTACGAATTGCTCGCCAAGCAATACGAGCTCGCCAAGATAGACGAGGCCAAGGACGCCACCATAATCCAGGTCCTGGACAAGGCGATCGAACCCGACCGTAAATCAAAGCCCAAGCGAACGCAGATCGTCTTGTTCTCGGCGCTCTTGGCCCTGATCGGGTCGATACTCTGGGTATTCGTTCGTGAAGCAACGGCCAAAACGAAAGCCGATCCCGTGCAGGCCTCCCGCCTTGCAGCTCTGCGGAGCTACCTGAGGTGGAAGTAGTCGTCCGGGACGAGTTTCGCAGTACTAGTAGGCCTGGGTCGCCAATGCGTCCAGGCTGAATCGGTTCCTCGGGTCAAGGCCAGCCGTTGGTGGACCTGAAGCTCGCGTACGCGGCGTCCTTAAAGGTCAGGTACGCATCTATGTGCGGCGTCGTCGGCTTTATTACATCCAGAAATCTCGTCACTTCGGGGCTCATCACCGAAATGGCGTCCGCTCTGGCTCATCGCGGGCCCGACGATTCCGGGGTCTGGGTGGACCAGGACGCGGGGATCGCATTGGGACATCGTCGATTATCGATCGTGGACCTGTCCCCCAATGGGCATCAACCCATGCGGTCTAGGTGCGGCCGTTATGTCATCGCCTTCAATGGCGAGGTGTATAACTTCCAGGAAATCCGGAAACAACTCGATTCTCGATCCTCCTCAGGCCCGATCCCGTGGCGAGGCCATTCGGACACCGAAGTGATGCTGGAGGCAATCAGCACATGGGGTTTCGACAATTCGCTGAAGAAATTCGCCGGAATGTTTGCCATTGCACTATGGGATCGACAGGACCGTGTGTTGCATCTCGTGCGGGACCGTCTTGGAGAGAAACCTCTTTACTACGGGGAAATCGGCGGATCCTTCGTATTCGGTTCGGAATTGAAGGCGCTTCGGGTATTCCCGAATTCGGGGCTGGAAATCGATCGCGGCGCACTTGCCGGGCTCTTGCAATTCCAGTACATACCGTCGTCGTGTTCCATTTATCGCGGAATTCGCAAGCTCGAGCCGGGCGCCTTGTTGTCGGTGCGAGTCACGCCGACCGGCAGATTCACCTACGGTGCGTCGCAGCGGTACTGGTCGATCGACCTAGGAGAGTCCACCGAGAGCCAGTACGACAAGGGACCCCTCGTCGATGAGCTGGATTCCCTGCTGCGCGACTCGGTCAAACGCCAAATGATTTCCGATGTTCCGCTTGGGGCATTCTTGTCCGGGGGGATCGATTCGAGCACTGTCGTGGCGCTCATGCAGGCGCAATCGGCCCAGCCGGTTCGAACGTTCACAATCGGCTTTCAAGAGGAGGGATTCAACGAGGCGCAACATGCAAAGGCAGTCGCCCGGCACCTTGGCACGGAACACACCGAGTTCTATGTGACACCCAGGGAAGCGGCCGCGGTGATACCTAGACTGCCGGAGATTTACGACGAGCCATTTGCCGACTCCTCGCAGATTCCAACGTTTCTGGTCTCGCGCCTGACGCGCCAGCACGTCACGGTTTCTCTTTCCGGAGACGGCGGCGACGAATTGTTTGGCGGTTATCCGCGCTACCTGTTCGGTGAAGTCCTGTGGAACCGAATCCGCCGGCTTCCGCAGTGGAGCCGACGCGCGGTCTCCACCATAATTGCCGGATTGTCGGCTCGATCCTGGGATAGTCTCCTGGGCCGTACGGTCCCTGCGAGTCTGCGCTCCAATGTCACAGGTCACCGGCTGCATCGGCTGGCTGAGTTGCTAGGGTCGAAAAACTTTGCGGACATGTATGTCCGTCTGGTTTCACTATGGCAATACGCGGATACCATTGTGCTGGGAGCCGGTGCCAACCGGGATTGCCATGGCAACGATACCGAGGCGAACAACGAGCATACTTGCCTGAATCAAATGCGCCGGTTCGATATCGAACAGTATCTGCCGGATGATCTTCTCGTCAAAGTCGATCGCGCGTCGATGAGCGTCGGATTGGAGTCGCGCGCGCCAATGCTCGACCACCGGCTGGTGGAGTTTGCCTGGAAACTGCCGCGGGATATGCTGGTGCGCGACGGACAAGGTAAATGGATTTTGCGCCAAGTGCTCGATCGATATGTTCCGCGGGAGCTCGTCGATCGGCCCAAGGCGGGATTCGGCATACCGATCTCAGAGTGGCTGCGGCGCGATCTGCGGGAGTGGGCGGAGCACCTGCTGAATGAACAAACTATTCGCAAGCAGGGTTTTCTGGATCCGGCGCTGGTGCGGAGAATGTGGAAGCAGCACCTGACCGGCAAGCACGATCGTCACGTCCACTTGTGGAACGTGTTGATGTTTCAGGCTTGGCTTGAGAAGCAAGAGGCAACGGTCTCACACAGCGCCGCATCTCGCACGGCACAGGCGGCGTGAAGAGCATGGCGACCGTCAGCGCCAACATCGTGGCCAACTTCGCGGGGCGCGCTTGGGTGATGCTCATGGGCTTCGCCTTCGTACCCGTCTATCTTCACTTGCTCGGCATCGAGGCCTACGGCCTGATCGGCTTTTTTCTCACGCTCCAGAGCGTGCTCGGCATCTTGGACTTCGGACTCTCGCTTACGCTCAACCGCGAACTCGCGCGCGCGAGCAGCCGCCCGGACGACGGGCCACGAATGGCGAACTTGCTTCGCACCATGGAACTCACCTACTGGGCAATGTCCGTGGCTGTCGGCCTGCTCGTGATCGCAGTCGCCCCTTGGATCGCTAAGAACTGGGTGAATGCGGTCACCTTGTCGGGCGACGCCGTGGAGAGCGCGATTCGCATGATGGGTGTGGTTATTGCGCTGCAAACCCCGTTCGCCCTCTACCAGGGAGGGCTCACCGGACTGCAGCGGCAAATCAGCGTGAACCTGATCCTCGCCGTCGCCGCCACGTTGCGCGCCGTCGGCGCGGCTCTCGTGCTGTGGCTGCTGTCGACTACCGTCGAAGCCTATTTCGCGTGGCAAGTCGTCGTCTCCGGTGTAGCCACCGGCCTTTGCGCCTGGGCCTTGTGGCGGCTCATCCCCGGCGGGCTGGGGCACGCACGATTCGACGTCTCGCTGCTACGCGGGTTGTGGCGATTTGCACTGACCGTTTCCGCCAATGCGATTGTGGGTGTCAGCCTTTCGCAACTCGACAAGTTGATCCTGAGCAAATTCCTTGCCTTGGATCAATTCGGCTATTACGTGTTGGCTGCGCTGGTTGCGTCATTCCTGTGGTCGATAATTCTTCCGATCAACAGCGCTCTTTTCCCGCGCTTTGTCCAGCTGTACGAACAACGCGACGATCCCGGGCTCGCTGCGCTGTACCACAGGGCCTGCCAGTTCATTGCGGTAGCTCTGTTGCCGGTGGCAATGATCCTCATACTGTTCCCCCACGAGCTGCTGATCCTTTGGACTCGTGACGAGGCCGTTGCACGCAATGCGGCATTGCTGGTTACCTTGCTCGCTTTCGGAACTACGATAAATGGAGTCACGAGCGTAGCGGGGTATCTTCAAAGCGCGGCCGGATGGCCTGGGCTGATTCTTTACTCCAACATAGCGTCCGCCATACTACTGATACCTGCTCTGTTTGTGGTCGTTCCGCGTTTTGGTTCAGTAGGCGCGGCGGCCGTATGGATCGCAAACAATTGCGTCTACCTGTTTGTCACGACGCCTGTGATGCACAGCCGGTTGTTACGCGGCGAATTTACCCGCTGGTTACTATCGGATCTCTTGTTACCAGCATTCGCCGTGCTCGTGGTAGGGTTATCAGCGCGCTTCCTTATTCCTGTTGGCTGGCCGCAACTCGCACAATTCGCCTTCCTCGTATGCGTCTGGGCCACCGCTGTCCTGGCGGTGCTACTGGTCGCGCTGGAGATCAGGCGAGCTCTCGTCAGCCTTGTCTTGGGTCTCCTAGGCAAATCGACGGTTGCAGACCGCGTAGGCACATCCGGTTGAGCAGAAACGAAGATACGCGCCGATGATTTTCTGCAAAACAGACAGAGCTTCAATTAGAACATTTGTTCTTACAGAATGCGAATGAGTCGCGTTGAAAAGGCAGTCAACCCCTTTTTCGTGAAGGCCCTACACAGAGCCGTTTTTTATACAACGCAATACTGGAATCTTTATGTTGTTCGCGATCCGCAGACAATTTGGGTCCGTAAATGGCACCGCGACAATGGTGATAAAACGCTAAGACTAGAGTATCCCCTTACATCTAACAGCATTGTATTTGATCTCGGAGGGTACGAAGGAGTTTGGACGGCGGAAATATACGAGCGGTATCGTTGCTCGGTGTTCGTGTTCGAACCGGTTCCGCAGTTTTACCATGGGATCTGTGACCGTTTTGCTGGTGCCCGGGACATACACCCTTTCAACTTCGGATTGGCGGACAGTTCAAGGATCGATAGTCTCATCTTGGGCGGAGACGCGTCCAGCCTCTTTAAAAAAGGTGGGCAGCAGATTCAAATTCAGCTAATAGACATCCTCGATTTCCTTTCGGACATGTCAATAACAAAGATTGACCTTATAAAGATCAACATAGAAGGCGCGGAATATGACCTCCTTGAACGCATGATTGTGGGCGGAGTCGTCCAACGCTGCACAGATATCCAAATTCAGTTTCATCGATTTGCCCCAGGAGCAGAGGCGAGGCGCGGTGCAATTCGCAATGTTCTTTTGCGGACCCACGACTTAACGTACGACTATCCATTCGTTTGGGAAAATTGGCAGAAGCATCAATCGTGACGGATTCAGAGAGTTCCTTCCCCCAGCCGGCTCGCTTTTCTACGAGCAATTGATGCAAGATAATGGCTCTTCCTTTCCTCTGCTCGTCGTGTCTTGCGACAAGTACGCCGACGTTTGGCCGTATTTCTTTGGGCTGCTTCGTAGACGCTGGCCAGACTGCCCATTCCCAATTTTATTGGGCAGCAATGAGTTGTCGCCCGATTTGCCCGGGGTTACCAGCGTTCCGGTCGGTCCCGACTCGAGCTGGAGCACTGGAGCACGAAAGATGCTGGATCGGGTCACGGAACTCTATCCCGATGCTGATTACGTACTCCTTTTCCTTGAAGATTTTTTGCTGATCGCGCCTGTTGATACCGCGCGCATTGTCGACTTGGTCCAAATTGCGCGCCAAAAGAAAGTGGGCTGTCTGCGCCTTGCCGCCGGTTTGCCTCTCGCGTTGCCGCCGACTTACGAGATCTCCGAATTCCCAGGGGTGGGTGTCGTTACGTCTGGCGAACCCAATCGCGTTACCTTGCAGGCGGCTGTGTGGCAGGTCGAGACATTGCGCCGGCTCTTGCCGCCGGGCCTCAGTGCGTGGGAATTTGAAATGGTCGGAACTCACATGAGCGAGGGACTCGATGCTGTCTTCTGGGCCGTCGTACGGCCTGCAATCGAGTACGCTCAGGCCATCGAGAAGGGAAAGTGGAAGCCGGAGGGCCTCGCAATTCTCCGGAATGCCGGACTGGACGTCAGCACACTCGCGCGCGGCGTCTTTTCCGAGGCGGAATTGGTGTCGCACTACAGTCAAAGTCGCGAGGAGAGTGCGAATTCAGAGTACCGTGGTGCCGCGCTTCGCAGCTTCCTTGGTGGACGCAGAACCGAGGGCCTGCGTCATATTTGGAGGGGTATTCGCCAAGGAAACCCGACACTCGCAGATTTGACCCTCAGTCTAGTAGGATCACTCGGTAGAGCGGCGACCAGAAAAGCCCTGTCGATCTACGTCAGGCTGCGTCTCCGGTCATACTCCCGACGTGAAAGCAAACAGTAGGCTTCCCTGGCGCATACCGAATTCTGGAGAGAAGAGTGACCGGCACAGGCTCGGGGCGTATTCCGGTTTTCGATTTGATCCATTGGCGCGACCCCATTTCACAAGCACGACTGTTGCCGATCGTTACGGCAAGAACGCCCGCAGGCGTGCCTATTTGCGGCGCACTGAGAATCGAAGGAACCGACCTGGGCTATCCGATTGTCGATTGTGTTGCACGCCTTACGCCGGAGCTCGCTTATCGGTACCGCTCGTGGTTGTCTCAGCTGGGGTTTTCACCGCCGCCTGCGGATCAATCCGCTAACGCGCTTCAGGCCGAGTCAACGGTAGATAGCTTCGGTTGGCAGTGGACTTGGAACAATCAGATGCGTTCGGAGGCGGACCTGCGAATGCGTGTCGCGGACAAGTTTGGAATTACGCCGGAGTATTTTGCCGGCAAACTGGTGGCGGATATGGGTGCTGGCGCCGGCGATCAGTCGAGCTATTTGCTGCGGCAGGGTGCCGCCGTGATCTCGGTCGATCTCTCGTCGGCGATCGAAGTAGTCTCCGCTAAACTCCGGATGCACGGCGACTGGTTTGGAGTGCAGGGGGACATCACGAGTTTGCCGATCGAAGCCGAGCAGTTTGACTGCGTCTACTGCGAGGGTGTGATCCAGCATACCCGCGACTCGGGGCTTGCAGTGCGAGAGTTGACCCGGGTCGTGCGCACCGGCGGCGATGTCTTGGCGGGTCACTACCTGCGTACCGAACCGATATCCGCTTGGGGGCGGGCCAAGCGCAAGGTATCGCTATGTGTCTACGGACTGGTGAGATCCAGACTTAGCCGGCTCGAGCGGTTCAAGCTCCTTCTGATAACGGGAAACCTGGCCGCGCTGAGCTACGTGCCGTTGTTAGGGGCATTGATTCGCAAGACCGCGCTCGCTCTCTACTACGATCTGATGCCTGACTTCAAGACGACCTGGACAAATACGTTCGACTATTACGGAAGTCACACGTATCAGCGCTTTTTGAAGGCGCAGGAATTCGCTGCGTTGTTCAGCGCAATCCCGGGTATGAAAGTCGAGTTCGAGAAATCGGGAAACATAAGGGCATCAAAATCGCAACATATAGAAAATAAGTCCGAAATTGATCTGAAACCAGCAGGAACCGGCTGAGATGTGTGGTCTCGCCGTTTTGGTACATGGGGCGATCCGCAGGGAGCCGGTTTTGATCGAGCGTATGACCCGGGCGCTGTCGCACCGTGGACCGGATGCTCAAGGGACGTCTCGGACTGCGGGTTGCGATCTCGGCCATACGCGTCTGAGCATCATCGACCTCTCTTCCGGCGATCAGCCGATGCAAAGCGCGGATGGCGGTCTGTGGATCGTGTTCAACGGGGAGATCTACAACTACGGCCCCCTTCGCGAAGAGCTCGCCACCCTCGGATACGCCTTTCTCACGCGGTCGGATACGGAAGTAGTCCTCGCCGCGTACTCCGCATGGGGAGCGCGTTGTCTGGACCGGTTTCGCGGCATGTACGCATTCGTCATCTGGGATCCCCGGTCGCAAGCTTTGTTCGCCGCGCGCGATCCGTTCGGCGAGAAGCCGCTGTACTACGCGATCGCGGACGACAAGTCCCTCTTGTTCGCCTCGGAGATCAAGGCGATCGAGGCGACGGGCCTGGTGCGGCGCGAGCTCGACCTGGAGTCGATCGACGCCTACCTCGCACTGGGCTACGTGCCGCCGGACCGGAGCATCTGGAGCACCGTGCGTCCCCTACCCCCCGGCCACTACATGCGCTGGAGTTCGGGGAAGACCGAGCTTGTGCGCCATTGGGTGCCGCCGTTGCGCACGCAGCCTCTGGGACTGAACGACGCCGCGGAGCGATTGCGCGGGCTTCTCGGTCAGGCCGTGGAACGGCAGCTGGTCGCCGACGTTCCGGTCGGGGCTTTCCTCAGCGGAGGGCACGATTCCAGCACCATCGTTGCGCTCATGGCTGAGCGTTCGACGAAGAACATCCAAACTTTCTCCGTCGGCTTCGGCGGACTGATCAACGAGCTTCCCTACGCGCGATCTGTGGCGCGACGTTACCGAACCGAGCACCACGAAGTCGATTTGGGCGAGCCGCCGGTTGCCGAACTGCTGGAGCGCATGTCGGATGTGCACGACGAACCCTTCGCCGATTCCTCTTCCATACCCACGTATCTCATTTCCGAATTCGCACGGCGGCACGTCAAGGTGGTGCTAGCGGGCGACGGGGGCGACGAATTGTTCGGTGGATACACCTGGTACAACCCGCTGCTGATGGCCGAGCGCATGACGCCCTCGTATTTGCGCTGGATCGCGTTGCGTCTTGCGAGCAAGGTGCTGCGGGACGGCAACGCCTGGCTTCGTCGCTACTCCGCTGCTCTCGGACTCGCCGCGCGCTGGCCCGATACTTGGACGCGTGCAGTAATGGGAGAGACCTACTTCAGTGCTGCGGAACGAAAGGCGCTGTGGACGGGTCGACCGGGTGCGCCCGTGCCTTTCTCGCCCGGCGCGCTCTACCAGCCTCCTTTCGACGTGCAAGGACTCGACCGGGCCTTCTACTTCGACCTTACGTCTTACCTGCCGGGCGACATTCTCGTCAAGGTTGATCGCGCGTCGATGGCCCATGGACTTGAATGCCGCGCACCGTTGCTGGACCGGGATCTCGCGGAATTCGCTCTGTCGCTCCCGGCCTCCCTCAAGGTCAGTTCCGATGAGAACAAGATCGTCTTCAGGCAGGCTGCAAGTTCGCTGTGGCCGGACGAGGTTCGCAACCGCGCCAAGCACGGGTTCGGTGCCCCGTACGCGACCTGGCTCGGTCTGCCTGGGGTTCGCGCTCTCCTGTCGAATGTCTTCCGTCCGGGCTCGCGACTTCGGTCGCTTTTCCCGGGGTTGGGTGACGCCTGGCTTCAGCGGACAAGCTACAAAACATGGATGCTGCTCGTGCTTGGGCTATGGCTTGAGGGCCGGGCTGTAGACATTTAACAAGAAGCCGGAATGGATCCCCGCTCGCAATCGACTGAAACGCTTCCGCCTCCCCGGGTGACCGTATTGATGGCGGTCTACAATGGTGCGGCCTATCTGCGGCAGGCAGTAGAGTCGATCCTGACGCAGACATTTCGGGATTTCGAATTCCTAATAATCAACGATGGATCGACCGACGATTCGCGAGCCATCATCGCTTCATATGACGACTCCCGCGTCCGGGTTCTGGACAATCCAGAAAACATCGGCCTGACGAGATCGCTCAACCGCGGTCTTGCCGCGGCGCGCGGAGAACTGATTGCACGTCAGGATGCGGACGATGTATCGCGCGTCACTCGCCTAGAGAGGCAAGTGGCGTTTATGGATTCAGAGCCCGAGGTAGTTGCAGTGGGAGCGCAGGCGCGCTTCGTCAACGCCAATGGGAAAACCATCAGCGCTTACGGTTGGGACAAGCTTCAATCAGACCGCGGCCTGCGCTGGCAAATCATGTTCGATAGCGCCTTTGTCCACACGTCCGTCATGTTTCGCCGCTCGATCGTGTGGGGGATAGAGCGCGGCTATGACGAAACCTTTTCTACGAGCCAGGACTTCGAGCTTTGGTCAAGGCTTTCTCTGCGGAATAAGCTGAGGAACTTACCCGATATTCTTGTGGACCTGCGACAACATCCCAAGTCTGTGTCTGCCAGTTATCCGGAAGACAAAATAGCCAAAATACGAGGTGTTCTGCGCGCCAATTTGAAGGCAAACCTGCCCGATTACCCGGACGTGGAGGAGTGGATGGACCTTTGGATCAGACTCAACAACCAAGGGGTGCACACGTTTCGAGACAACAATCTGGGCGTCCTACGACACGTCCTTCGTATTAGGGCTATGTTCTTCACACGCTTCCCCGATACCTCAAGTAAACCCGAGATCGACTGGCACACTGCTGCACTTCTATTGCGTGGTGCGTTTGCGACGGCAGCGGCAGGCCAACCGGGCGCCGTGCGCTTGGCTCGCCAGGCCTTGCACTACAATCCGGCGCTTGCGTTCGCTGCCGCGCCAAGACTCGCAGGACGACTATTACTCCGACTCCTTGCTCGGGGAGCGCCTGCCAGATGAATGAGGGCACGTCACCTGAGGACCAATCACTCAAGAGTCGCTCCATGGGAACGCCGCTGATGGCCTTGGCCAACTATATTTACCGCGCGACGCCGTTCCGCAGCCTGCGAACCATTTACTTCAAAGTATTCTGTTTTGCCGTGCGAGGCCGTGTCGTGCAAGTCGAAATTGACGGGGCTTGTTTTGAGTTGGATTTGGGAGAAACTATCGACCTTGCGCTGTATCTTCACCAATTTGAGCCGGATGTGGTACGCGCGATCGAAGCGAATTGCAGGCCTGGAATGACAGTGATCGACATTGGCGCCAATATCGGCGCGCATGCACTACGTCTTGCTCAAATAGTCGGCAGTTCTGGTTACCTATACGCTTTTGAACCGACAAGCTATGCGTTTCGAAAGCTTGATCGAAACCTCTCGTTGAACAGTTTCTCGCATGCAAAGGCTTTTCAGATAGCGCTTTCTGACCAAAATGCGAAGGATAGGGAAATACGCATTCGTTCGAGTTGGCGTACTGACGGGCGACACTACATTGGGACCGATCGAATCGATTTCATGCGGCTGGACGATTGGTGTGCACACGAAGGCGTGGATCACGTGGATTTGATCAAACTCGATGTTGACGGCAACGAATTCTCCATTATTGCCGGGGGGATATCGATAATACGGCGTTGCCACCCGGTCTTTGTCATGGAAGCAGTCGGCCCACATTTCGAGAATGACGCATGCAATCCGTTTGCAGTGCTTGCGGGACTTGGCTACCGCTTTTGGGACACTAAGACAGATACCGAATACAGCCGACCGGAGGAAATGCGTGCACTTTTGCCACGCGGAGACCATGAGATGACCCAGTCCATCAACGTAATTGCGAAGTCCACTGATCGAGCCGTGTAACGACGCATGAAGGAACCAACAAGAAAAATCCCCCAGCCGAGTGTTATGCCGATCGACCGCGAAACCTGGGCGAGGGAACTGAACCTTTCGAACTTCGTAAATTCCTCTTACCAGTTTCGCGACGTGAAGTCTTGCGGCGATGTCAAGACAATTCTCGTGATCGGGCCGGGGCAGGGGCTCGACACGGTAGTTTTCCGCTGGCGCGGTTATGCGGTCACTACGTTCGATATCGACAACACGTTTCAGCCCGACGTGATAGGCAGCTGTCATGAAATGACAATGTTCCTCACTGGTCAGTTCGATGTAGTGATTGCCTCGCACGTACTCGAACACCTCCCTGTACCCTACCTCGATGCAGCGCTGGCGGAAATCGCGCGGGTAGGGCGGTTCGCCCTGATATACCTGCCGATCTCGGGCAGACACTTTCATCTGCGTTTCGCCCCTGGGGTTTTCGGTATCGACATCTCCCTGGTCATCGATTTATTACCCTTCTGGCACAAACCGGACGGCGTCACCGCTCGTTACTGTCAAGGTCAGCACTACTGGGAGGTGGGCCTTCGAGGCTTTCGCAAGGCTGATCTGGTACGGCGGTTCGCCGCCGAGTTTGAAATCGTGCGCGCGTATCGGAATCTGGACTGGACTCCGAGCCAGAATTTTGTTCTACGTTCACGGCGTGAGCGGGCCGAGCAAGCAAATCCTCGGTCGTGAGGGAGCTATGCAGTGAAGATCCTTTATTCATTTAACAAGCGCGGATTTGAGGCGCAATTCTGGACGCGGGAGATCGCTGCTGCGTCCGACGGGGAGGTCGCGTTTATTCCCTTCAACCACGATCCGTACTTGGATGTTAGCCGGTACCTGCGCGCGCAGCAGCTCGATAACCTCTATTTCGATCGCCATGCCGGGCTGATGCGCCTCTATTCCGATGTGGAGGCGCGGGTGCGCGACGAGGGCATCGACGCACTTCTCGTCGACAACTGTCCGCCCTACCATCCGGATTGGCTACGCGGGTTGCCGGTGTACAAGGTGCTCCGCACTTCGGATGGACCAATATGTGCCTACGATCGAGATTTTGCGTACGTCCACGCTTACGACCACGTCTTGTACCACAGCCCGGCTTACAGCCGCGACCTGAGTATGGAAGAGAAGCTTCTCTATGTTGGGGCGAAGCGCGTCAATTTTTGGCCGTTGGGTTTTTTCGAAGCCGCCCACGATCCGACAAGAACTGAAGGCACGGTTCTCGGTGATTCTCGGGACATTGATGTCATTTTCATAGGGGCCCTGCATTCCGGCAAAATGAGGTTCCTCGCAGACATCAAGCGTGCAATCGGCAAGCGTTGTCGACTCTTCGGTATCAACGGATGGAAGCGAAATCTGTATTTCAACCTAAGGTACGGGTTTCCGGCATGGCTCAGACCGGTTCCGTTCAGTATCTACCAGAGGGCGAAGATTGGGTTCAATCTCCACAACCGGGGTGACTTCACCGTAGGTAGCTATCGTCTATTCGAACTTCCGGCGAATGGCGTCATGCAGATTTCGGATGGAGGTCCCTTCCTCGGGGCTTTCTTCAACGTAGGTGAAGAGATCGCCGGGTATCGGAGTATCGACGATCTGATCGACAAGATACGTTTCTACCTTAAGAACGATCCAGAGCGAGAGCGCATCGCTATAAACGGATTCCGACGCGTCGTTCGCGATTACAATATCAAGGCCCTCCTGAGAGGCGCTGGCAGGCTAATACGCGACATCGTTCGCAATCAGATCAGCTCGCGGGACCTAGCGTCTCCGGAATCATTCACCAGGAGCGGCACCGAGCTTGAAAGGAAACCTGATGGCACAGCCGCCGGTCGTGGTGCTGTCTAAAGATCAAGAGTCAAGATTCGCATTTGGCGAAAATTGGTCAAGCTATCTTGCCTCCATAGACCCGTCGGCGATAGACGAAGCCAGGAAGTCGCTGGTCAAGGCCGTAGGGCAGGCAGATTTGACAGGCCAATCCTTTCTGGATATCGGCTGCGGAAGCGGTATCTTCAGCCTGATCGCTCGCACTCTAGGTGCGAGCGTACTTTCCTTCGACCTAGACAATGATTCCGTCCGATGCGCAGCCACTCTTAGGGGGAAACATTTTCCGGACGATCCGAAGTGGGAGATCAAACAGGGTTCAATCCTCGACGGTGCGTTTATTAGCGAGTTGAAACCGTTCGACGTGGTTTACGCGTGGGGTGTGCTGCATCACACAGGGAACATGTGGAAAGCACTCGACAACACATCTTCGCTTGTCCGGCCAGGAGGCCGGCTAGTCATTGCAATCTACAACGACCAAGGGCACTGGAGTCGAATTTGGCTTCGCGTCAAGCAAGTCTACGACCGATTGCCGAGATTCCTTCGTGTCCCTTTTGTCTTCCTTGTCGCGCTTCCCAGAGAGATGCGTTCGCTAGCCTTTTCCGTTTCCACGTTACAGCCGTCTCGCTATGTCCGATCCTGGACGCAGTACCGTCGCTGCAGGGGTATGAGTAAATGGCACGATATCGTCGACTGGGTGGGTGGCTATCCGTTTGAAGTCGCCAAGCCCGAGGAGATCGTGTTCTATTTCAAGGATCGCGGATTTGAACTTGTCGGAATGACAACTTGCGCTGGCGAGGCAGGTTGTAACGAGTACGTATTCCTACGATAGGGATTATTTTCTCTTCTTGTTCGATCAAGAGTTCGGCCGCTTTTGGTACGCTGACCGATTTTACACACTCGCGATTGGTATATCTGACGACCCAGATCATTGAAGGCAATGTTCGAAATTAAAGAACTGAGAAACAAAATAAGACCCATCAAGACTCAAATGATTATTGTCGAGATACATAATCTTCCCCTCGATCTTGCCACTGCAAATGCCTGCCTTGCAAAAAAAAGGTAACGGGTCAAATATGCATATTCCCGGATAGCGGTGACGGATGGCTTCGAGGATTTCTCTGTACTGGCGCTGTCTAAGCACTACGTTCTGTTCCAGAATATCGCAGTCAATTTTTCCCCTCGCGTAACATTTTGGAATGTGATTTTCCATCTCGGGCACCTGCAGAAGAATTACGACGTGTTTCCCGTGTTGAGTGAGCCGGTAAATGATGTTGTTAAGACTGTTTGCGACAATGTCTCCAGTCGACCTCGCGTCCGGATATCGATCGGATCGAAATCTGTACGAAAACTTGTCTTTTTCTCTACCTATACCCGTTCCTTCCACCCACAGCGCGAATCGCCCCGCAAGAATGACTGTACTTATCTCGCTGTTGGTCTGAACATATTCGATTATTTCCTTTGTAAAATCCCTGCAGGTGAAGATATTCGCCCAATTCAATCCCGGAAATGGCCCGCAACTGCCGTGCGAAAGCAGGATGGCCGTGAGCCCGCGGCCATCCAGATACCTAGCAATCCCTGGCAAATGATGTACGGCGTGTGAGTCCCCGATGATCGCAACACTTGGTCTAGGTTTACCGGCCGTCTGACAGAGTTCGCTTGGAGCGAATTCTTTACTGTCCAGGTCGAAGCAACCTTGCCAGGGGTTAGCACCCCGTTCGCCTGCTCTTAACGTGTTGGCTACTTCTTCGGGGACTCGACTTGGAAAGCCGTTGAGCCAGTAGGTTATGAATCCCAAGCACCCACATAGACTCAGCACCCCTAAGTAGCTCGTCAATCGCGAACCTAGACCGAGCTTTTTTACGGAAAAGAAGCGAGGAAAGATTCCATTTCTGATGGGCTGTTCAATGAATTTCCAAGTCAAGGTCGCTAAAAGCAGACTGAGCACGATCGCACTTGCGGCATGAATGGGCTGAAGTTCTCCCAGATTCACAATTCTAAAAAATGAAATAAACGGCCAGTGCCAAAGATATAAGGAATAAGAGATAAGGCCGATGAAAACAACGGGCCGCTTTGCAAGTACTTTATTATTTATGAATGCACGTGGCCCGGCTTGTATCAACAAGAAAGCGCCTAGCGTAGGTGTGAGAGCAGCCCAACCCGGAAAGCTCGAATCTCGGTTGATCAGTATGGTCGACACCGCGATGAGTGAAATGCCGACGACAGAGGCAGCATTCTGCGTCGTGGATTTAGAGATAATGGTGTTTTTCTTATTAGCTAGCCGCATACCCGCGCTGTCGACGTTCCCCACTCTTTCGCTTTCAGTACAAGCTAGCCACGCACCTAAAAGTAGTTCCCAGGCTCTGGAGGGCAGTAGATAGAATGTCGGTGTCGCGTAATAGATTAGCCCCCAAATTGACAAGCCAAATGATGCGAAAACAAGAGGTACCAGCCAAGTCGACAATCTCCCTGGCATCCTCCAAAGAGCGAGGATCGTGATAGGCCAAAGACAATAGAACTGTTCTTCGATTGCCAATGACCACAGGTGAAGGAGCGGTTTAAATTCGGAGAAAATGTCAAAATATCCGGCCTCAAGCAAAAAAAACACGTTTGAAATAAAGGTGGCGCCTGCGAATATATGCTTACCGAGGTTGCGATATTCGTCAGGGAATAGAATCCACCATCCTATCGCCCATGCCGCGACTAGGACGACGAACAACGCGGGAACGATCCGGCGCGCTCTGCGGTAGTAGAAAGAAATTAGAGAGAAGCGACCTTCTCGTTTTTCTCGAAGGATGAATCCCGTAATCAGGTATCCCGAGATGACAAAAAAAACGTCGACGCCTATGAATCCCCCGGGGAACCAACTGACGCCGGCGTGAAATACGACGACGGCGAGAACCGCAATCGCGCGCAAGCCATCGATGTCGGCTCTATAATTTGGAATCGTTTGCAAATTAATAGCAATTGTTCGAGCGACGAGGGGCGTAACTTTTATTTGGCACAGTAGTTAGAACGGACCTCAAAAATACTGCTATTTACGAACCAGGACTTCTGTCAATTCTGGCGGTCATTTTTGCCGAAGTGACAGGGGATGAGCAAGCCGCTTATAAACGAACCATGGACCATGATCGAACCAATGTTGCCCAAGACAGAGCGAACCGATGGGCGAGGCTGACCGCGCATTGGCGCACCGAGGCGGCCTTGTGATCCTTATGCGAAGGTATTTTTGAAATGAGTTCTAGTCAATTGAAAATGCGCGCTATCGTAAAGGGCGCTCTCACTTGGCTACCGGGTTTCCGCCGACTCGCGAATCGACATACCGGGGGTACCGTCGAGGCCCGCTATTGCTATAGCGTATGGATGCGGCACCTTCGCATAGTCGCTGGTTCGCAAGGCACGAGGGTGCCGAACTGCGTGGCGGAACTCGGCCCTGGCGATTCTCTCGGCATCGGACTGGCGGCAATGCTGTCTGGCGCCGATCGTTATTTTTCCCTCGATCGCAAGGCCTTCGCGAACCCGCAAACGAACCTGGCCATACTGGAGGGATTGTTTGAGCTTTTTCGTGCTCGTGCGCCAATCCCGGACGATTCCGAGTTCCCTGGGGTATTTCCGAAGCTTCATTCGTACGCCTTTCCCTCGGACATATTGGACGAAGCTCACCTCGCGCGGTGCCTCGAGCCGCACCGAGTTGGAGCAATCCGGCGCGCGACCGCGGGTGAGCCATCACCATCAAGCACAGGTGAGCCTGTCGAAATACGCTATTTAGCGCCTTGGAACGAAAGAAGGACGATTCTGCCGGAGTCGGTGGACTGGATATTCTCGCAGGCGGTGCTTGAGCATGTGGACGATGTTTCCGGGGCTTATGCCGCCCTGATGAAATGGCTACGCGCCGGTGGGGTGATGTCCCACTCGATCGACTATTGCTGCCACGGGCTGACTCGGGACTGGAACGGCCATTGGACCATTGCGGATTGGGTTTGGAGCGTCGTCCGTGGCCGACGTACATATCTCATTAACCGCTTGCCTCATTCAGCTCATGTAAAGGCAATGCGTGAATGTGGATTTCGCATCGTCTCGGACGTCCGCTCTCGCGGACCAATCCTTCCTCGGTCAGAGCTTGCTTCGCGCTTCAGGGAGATTAGTGACGAGGATCTTGGAACTTCGGGCGCCTTCGTCGTTGCCGTTAAGCCCCCTCTTCCTTCGCCGGACAAGCGATGACCAGGCCGATCCCGTGCCGGCGTTTGTCGTCTTGTTTCCCGCCATCGGTCCTGGTCGCTGGGATCGCGGTGGTAGTGGCGCTGGAGATGTCCGAGACCGCCCTGGGAAATGTACTCGCGCCGCTCTTTGCGGCGTGCGCAATCAGCGTCCTGTTCTGGCGTTCCCTGACGATACGAGATCAAGGACTGCCAATATTCGAGCTTGGCGCCTTCTTCATGCTGGCAACGGCCGCCTATACGGTGTTGCCGCTTGCGAGGTACGTGTTAGGTGGAATGCAATTTTCTGTACTGAGCCATCAGAGGCTCTATCAGCTGAATCCTACGCCGGGGCAATTCGCTGAGGCGGGCTGGATGTATGTCGTATTCATGGCGACGTTCGCTTTAGGCTACCTCGGATTGCGTAGGCACGACTTGGCAACCGCCCTTCGTCTGGAGCCTGTTCCGTACGCTACAGGCGTCGTTGCTGTCTTCTTGTGGCTGTTTCTAAATAGTATCGTTCTCTTTTTGCGTTTTGCATATGGAATCAATTTTTTCGTCGCATACGATGAGTCCCTCTATGAAGCTGCTGCGGTTTTCGCTCAATTGCCGCTCATTGCGCGACAGTTGGTCCCCATCGCTTATGGGTTGCTGACTATTCTTAACGTAGTAATAATCGTAATGTTAGTTGCACGTTGGAAATCCAGGCTGTGGCGCAATGCGCTTTTTGTCTGGATTGCCGCATCGTGTTTGAACTACTTGCTCAATCCAGGAGGCCGGTTTGCTCTGTTTTCCATGCTAATCGCATTCGTGATGGCTTTCCACCGCTTCGTGCGCCCGATTCGAATATCTGAAGTTCTGCTCGGCAGCCTGATATTGTTTGGCGCCTTTATAGGGGCGGGATTTGCGCGAGGCGGCAGCTCGCTTTTGGAGCAGGGGCAGGCAATGCTCGATCTGCTGGATGGATACCAAACTCTTTTCACAGTAAGCGACGAGTTCCAGAACGCCTATGGCAGCCTGCTGGAATTCAAGCACAATTTGGAGCACGGCCTGCTCGATCCGGTCCCCTGGCAAATTTACGCTGCGGACATCCTGATGACGATACCTCAGCAAATCTTGCCGTTCGAGAAGCTGGAGCCGGTGGAGTGGTATGTTGGAGTCACACAGAATCCGGATTACTTCAATTTCAGCGTGTTCGCTCAGGCGGTTCTCGGTTTCGGCTGGGGAGAAATCGCGCTGCGTGGCGGAATTTGGGGGTTTGCCTTGGCAATTATTCACAACTGGTGGGCGCGAAAACCTTCCACATTGTGGCGCACCGTATTTTATATATGGGTAACCGTGGTGTCTTATCAGACAGTCCGCAATACGTCGTTTTATTTGGTGCCCTTGATTCTCTATAGATTCCTGCCGCTGCTGCTCATCGTCCGCATTGGGGAATGGTTGTTTGAGGGAGCCGCAAGCGCCCGATCCCTACATCGCGCATTGGGGCGATCACCACCGTGAGTAGCGTAAGCGCAAAGGGAAAAAATCGTCTAAGCGTCCTGCATCTGGTGCCCTCCTTTGCCGGAGGAGGTGGCGAACGGCAGCTCGCATTGCTGGCGCTGGAATTGTGTCGCTTGGGTGTGGATGTGCACGTAGCGTTCGTTCATCCTGGAATAAATCTGAAGTTGATTCTGGATTCGAACGTGGTGCTCCATCCCATTCCGAGTTCCGGCAATCATGATCCGGCCATTTTTCTGCGCATCCTTGCGGTCATTCGATCCGTAAAACCCAGTTTGATTCAGACGTGGTTCAGGCAGATGGACGTGCTGGGTGGAATGGTGGCAATGCTTCAAGGCGTGCCATTTCTGCTCAGTGAGCGGTCATCGGCTCTTGCCTATCCCGGTACGTGGAAAAACTGGTTACGCCTGCAGATAGGCAGGTGCGCCGCCGCAATCGTTGCAAATTCCGACGGTGGAGCGGCATATTGGGGCGCGCGGCCTCACGCGCCCAGGATCGCCGTGATCCGCAACGGCTTGCCGCTTCAAGTCTTCCAAAATACCGAACCGGCCGATCCGACCGCACTGGGCTTGCCTGCGTCCATGCGGCTGATTCTGTTTGCCGGCCGACTGAGCTCGGAGAAAAATCTGGACACACTGGTGGAGGCATTGGATGAAGTGCTGGCCGCGCGACCCGAATGTGCAGGTTTGCTGTTTGGTGACGGCGAGCTTCGGCGTGACGTCGAATTGCGCATCGCGGCCACGCGCTCGGCACAAAGGATGCGTCTGGTGGGCTATAGAGAGGATCTCTGGCGCTGGATGCGGCGAGCAGCCGTGTTCGTTTCGATCAGTCGGTTCGAGGGGAATCCGAATACGGTCCTTGAGGCCATGGCTGTCGGCTGCCCCCTGGTCGCTTCGGACATCCCTCAGCACAGGGAAATCCTCGACGAAACCACGGCGCTGTTGTGCGATCCGGGTTTCGCCGCGGATGTAGCTTCCGCTATCCGGATGGTCCTTGATGATCCTGCGGCGACAAATGCGCGTGCCCAAGCGGCTCGCCGGCGTTGCGCTGAATGGTCGATCGAGAAGGCCTCGCGTCAATACCTCGAGCTCTATGAAACGCTGACATCCGATCGCGTGGCTTCGGCATGAAATTGTCGGCGCTCGGATATTTCTGCTGCCCGCGGTGCCGCGCGCCTGAGCTCGCGCTCCGTGAAAAGTCTCAAAGGGGTGAGCGCGACGAAATCGCCGAGGGGCTGCTTGTCTGCAGCCGATGCTCGGCGAGCTTTTGCATCTCAGGCGGAATACCGCGTTTCGTTGCCGACGAGGAATATGCCGGTTCTTTCGGATTTCAGTGGAACCAGTTTCGCAAGACCCAGCTCGACAGTCATACGGGATTGCCGCTTTCCAGCGATCGTTTATTCCAGGGGACTCAATGGCCTCATGAGATGAAGGGCTGCCTTCTTCTCGAGGCAGGTTCCGGTGCGGGACGCTTTACCGAAGTCCTGCTTCAAACCGGAGCAACGGTATTTTCGTTCGACCTGTCGAATGCGGTGGAAGCCAACGCGAAAAACAACGGGAACATGTCCAATCTCAATCTCTTTCAGGGAAGCATCTATGAGATTCCGGTTCGGGAGGGTATCTTCGACAAGGTGTTTTGCATGGGCGTGCTGCAGCACACTCCCGACCCGGAGCGCTCGTTCCTCGGTCTTGTCCGTTTTCTGAAACCCGGCGGCGAGATCGCCGTAGATGTCTATGCGCGCAACCTGCGCTCGCTGCTGAGCTGGAAGTACGTGCTTCGCCCGATCACGACTCGTATGAACAAGGACAGCCTGTTTCGCTGGGTGCAACGCGCCGTGAAAGTGTTATTGCCGACGGCAATCCTTCTGCGGCGCACCGGTGGACGCTGGGGCGCGCGACTCATGCCCATCCTGCAGTATTCGCATTGGGGATTGCCGTACGAGCTGAACCGGGAATGGGCGACGCTCGATACATTCGACATGTACTCGCCCGCGCACGACCACCCACGATCGCTGGCCGAAGTGCGTCGGTGGTTCGATGCGGCGGGGCTAGAGAATATCGTCGTCAAATACGGCCCGAACGGAGTAGTGGCTCGCGGTCGTCGTCCGCTTCGTCCACTCGATTCGGATAGAGGGCGAAGTGAGAACGTGACCGTTCGCTCCGCGCTGGCGTAGCTCGATCGTGGCCCGCGTCCTGATCACCGGCGGTTCCGGTTTCATCGGCACGAATCTGGTCGAGCACTATCGACTCCGTGGCGATCAGGTCGTCAACATCGACGCGAAGGCCCCTCAGCATCCCGAGCACGGACCGCTATGGCGGAAGATCGACATTCTCCATCCCCCCGCACTTCTTCGGGCAGTCGTTGAATTCGACCCTGAGCTCGTCTACCACATGGCTGCGCGCACCGATTTGAACGGAAGGACCGTCGACGAATACTCGATCAACACCCGGGGCGTTGCCAATACTATCGAAGCGCTTCGCGCCCTTCGTCGCCTGAGACTCGCGATATTTGCGTCCTCGATGTTGGTGTGCCGAGTCGGCTATCGGCCGAAGGACGAGTTCGACTACTGCCCAAGTACTGCGTACGGGGAGAGCAAGGTAGAGAGCGAACAATTGGTGCGCAAGAACGCCGCGAGCGCCTTGCCTTGGATTGTCGTGCGACCGACATCTATATGGGGTCCGTGGTTCGGGCCGCCTTACCGCGATTTTTTTACCATGGTGCAGCGTGGACTGTATTTCCATCCCAGGGCCCGGGCGATCCGCCGATCGTACGGATTCGTGCTGAACACAGTCTTTCAGCTCGATCGCCTGGCTGCCGCAGGAGGAGGCGCGCTGCTGGGACGCGCCGTTTATCTGGCCGACTACGAGCCGCTGGAGCTCAAGCACTGGGCCGACACGATTCAGCGCGCGCTGGACGTTCGTCCGGTGCGCCAGATGCCGTTCTGGGCCATGCGGGGTGCCGCGAAAATCGGCGATTTCCTCAAATCACTCGGAGTGGCGGCGCCTATCAACTCGTTTCGTCTGAACAATATGCTGACCGAGATGATTCACGATACTTCTCCGCTGGCTCAGGTGTGCGGTGCTACGCCCTACACGATGGAGGAGGGCGTGAGGCTTACCTGCGATTGGCTTCGCCGCTACGGCAAGTAGCCCAGTCATGCGGATTCTGTTCACGGCACGAGCCGCTGAAACGATTGTTCCCTCGCGTCGCGTACGTCTCGAAATCGCTGGGTTTCCTTTACTCACCGAAGATGGCCAGGGCGCTCGATCGCATGGTGCCGGGCGTCGATGTCGTGCATACCCACCTGCCTTTCATCTATCCGACCTACGCGGCGGCGCACGCGGCCTTCCGCCACTGGAAGCCCCTGTTCTATCATCAACGGGGCGGGTTCGATCCCGAGCGCCTGAAGTTTCGGTCGCTGAAGAAGATGCTTTACCTGCGGATGATCGAAATATCCATTCTGAAGCGTGCGACCACGCTGATCGCGCTCACCGAGGCAGAGGCGGCGAACTATGAAAGGCTGCGAGTCCGTACGCCTTGCCGCGTGATCCCCAACGGGATCGATGCTGGCGCTTACTCGGTTTCCCGCGATCACGCCCTGCTCGAGACAATGGGTATCGGCCGACAGCACACCGTCGTGCTGTTTTTGGGGCGGATCCACCCGATCAAAGGCGCGGATCGCCTGCTCGAAGCGTTCCTCCAGGTGAGGCAGGAATTCCCCGAAGCCCTGCTGGTCTTCGCCGGTCCCGACGAATTTGGGCTCGAGTCGAGTTTGCGGCAGCGTGCCGATGTGGCCGGCTTGTCACGGAGTGTAATTTTCCCGGGAATGGTCCAGGGTGCTCTGAAGAAACAACTGTTGGCTCGGGCCGATCTTTTCTGTCTGCCTTCGGCGGCGGAGGGTTTCTCCGTGGCCGTGTTGGAGGCATTGGCGAGCAGTACCGCCGTGCTTCTCTCTCCGGGCTGTCATTTCCCGGAAGTGGAGCAGAGCGGGGCCGGACGGATTGTAGAGACCGACCCGGGTATTCTTGCCGGGGCACTTCGCGAACTGCTTTTCGATCGCAATGAGCTCGCGCGCATGGGGCAGCTTGGCCGACAGTTGGTAGCCGAGCGCTACACTTGGGAGAACGTAACGACCCAACTAGTGGAAGCCTATGAGCAGGGAATTTCGCGTCACGCGATTTCCTTGCGCGGGCACTAGCAGAGCCCTGTGAGGCCGTCCCGGACCCGTAAGACTATTTGGCTTGCCGGACCTCAACCGAACAACAGTAGGCGCTGACATGTCGATGAAGGCGGCTCTACAGTGCGGCTAATTTTTGTAAATCGCTATTTCTATCCGGATCAATCTGCCACAAGCCAGCTCCTGACGGACCTGGCCTTTTATTTGGCAGCGATGGGCCATGACGTGCATGTGGTGACGAGCCGGCTGCGCTACGAAGAGCCCTCGGCACAGTTGCTTTCTGCGGAAACGGCAGAGGGTGTGAAGATCCACCGAATTTGGACGTCGCGGTTCGGACGGGGCAAGTTGCCCGGCCGGACAGTTGACTACGTGACTTTCTATTTGAGCGCCGGCTGGCGACTGTACCGGCTCGCGAGGCGTGGCGACACCCTCATCGCCAAGACCGACCCGCCCTTGATCTCGATTGTGGCGGCGGTTGTTGTATGGTTGCGCGGAGCGCGTCTCGTAAACTGGGTGCAGGACGTATTCCCCGAGACGGCGATCGCGCTGGGAGTGGGGGGCGCGAGCGGCTGGCTTGGACGGGGGTTGCAGCGTCTGCGCGATGCATCCCTTCGACAGGCAGTGATGAATGTAGCCTTGGGCGAGAAAATGTCCGAGTACCTCGCAGGGCGTGACGGCCTGCACGTTCAGGTGACAGTAATTCACAACTGGGTTGATGACGGCGTCATCGTCCCTATCTCAGCCGAGCGCAGCCGACTGCGCCAGCAATGGGGGTTGGCGGGCAAGTTTGTCGTGGGGTATTCCGGCAACATGGGTCGAGCGCACGAATTTGAAACGATTCTCGAGGCCGCTGAAGAGCTCAGTTCGGAAACCGACATCGTGTTCTTGTTTGTCGGCGGAGGAAATCAGAAGGCGTACCTCGAAAGGGAAACGGTCAAACGCAATCTCCCCCAGGTTTTGTTCAAACCCTATCAGGACAGGGAGAATTTGCCAGACAGTCTCAGCGCTGCGGATGTGCATCTGATCTCCCTTCGACCGGAATTGGAGCGCTTCATTCTGCCGAGTAAGTTTTATGGTGTTGCGGCCGCGGGGCGGCCCGTGATTTTCATTGGAGATCCTGGCGGAGAAATTGGCGCTATCGTACGATCCGGTCACTGTGGTGCGGTCGTCCGGCCCCTGGAATCCGTGGAGTTGGCCATGCTGGTGCGGAAATTGAGAGACGACAATGATTTGAAACGCGAGTGGGGACGTAACGCCCGCCGCTTGATCGACGAGAAATTTTCGCGGAAACAGGCGATGACCCTTTGGCAGGGGGTTCTATCTTCGCGCAGCCATTGATCGCCAGGGCCTAGCAGCTCACAACCAGTCAAGCTCTGCCGCGGCTAGAGAGGAACAGCCAGAGATAGAGGGTGACGTAAGCGGCGCAAAAAACAAGCGACACCGCGACGAGCCACCGCGTCTCCCCAAATAACAAGGCGGGCGCTCTCGCCTCATTGCGAGCGAGCTCTTCTCCAGGATCGTGTTGTTCGCGAACGATGGGTGTCAAAGCCCTCGGCGGCTGAGGACGAAACGGGCGTCCGGGCGGTCGCGTGGAAAAGCGCCGGCACCGGCGGCTGCTTCCTGCGGGGTTTCGGGACATCAAGCCGTCACGGTGTCGGTCGATGTCCCGCAACTTGTGATCACGTTCCGATCCCAGAAATAAAGCACGGTGATCCCGAACAACAACACCAACAAGTGACCGGGTGTCGCAC
>WNFI01398888.1_pt1 | contig 25937 bp, 18 predicted proteins | sample 5400471 | NCBI WGS metagenome assembly WNFI01 (sample SAMN13153348, study PRJNA577476) | soil metagenome | isolation source: 100 cm saprolite on Douglas fir-dominated hillslope | place: USA:California | collected 2013-09-17 | reverse complement strand
TACGACCAGATCGATTTCCTGCGCCAGCCCACCGCCGTGTCCGAGGCGGACCGCGACTTCGCGCTCAATATCCAGCGCATCGGCCTGGAGGCGGCGAACGCCTTCCAGCGTTACCTGCGCAACCGCAGCCAATGGGCGACGACGCGCGAGGCGCTCGACGTCATGTTCCGCGTCACCGGGCTCGCGCTGAACGCCATCCACAGCTTCGTGAAGTGGGGCTACTTCCTGAACGAGCCCGGGCGTGCGACGCCGTGGAAGCAGGTCCACGCGCTCTACACGCTCGCCGAGTCCGACGGCTACTCGCAGGTGCCGTTCGTGCTGCACGCGGCGCAGCCGAGCTTCAAGCCCTCGGTGCAATCGCTCTACCTGCGCACGCTCATCCTCGACCTGCTCAACACCGGCAACCTCACCAAGATCCAGATCGAAGTGGCCGACGGGTGGTTCTCGTCGTGGTGCAACGACTACGCGCTCGATACCGAGTACTCCACGCGCAACCATCTGTTCTACATCGACCTCATGTCGGATTCCGGGATGCACCTCATGCGCAAGGACAGCCATGGCGATTCCATGCGCTATGTGCGCACGGACGGCCTGAAGGCGCAGATCGAGGAAGTGCAGCTGGGGCTGCGCCAGGGGCGCCTGTACGCGGGCCATGGCGCGGGCGCGGTTTTCCCCGTGGAGGAGCACGTGGCGCTCCTCGCGATCATCGAGAAGCTCTACAACTCGATCCTCGCCGGCAGCGAAAACCGGATCGAAGAGCGCACCCACTTCGAGGACCGCGAGGTCGACGTCACCGTGGGCGTCGAGCGCGTGCTCAAGAAGGCGCGCGAGGCGCCGCTCGCCCCGAGCGTGTCGCGCGTCGCCGCCGCCGCGGCGCCCGCCCATGCCGAGACGATCGAGCTCTCGCCCACCGGGATGTCGCTCGTCTCGCCCGAGGCCGGCGCCGTGGCCGACGATGGGGCTGCGGATCCCGACATCGAACGCTGGCGCGTCTACGACCTGAGCTCCAAGGGTTACGGCCTGCTGGTCGATCGCGCCGCCGCGGAGCTGGTGCTGCTGAATGGCGTGCTCGCGTTGCGCAACCACGAGACCGGCGGCTGGATCATCGGCACCATCGTGCGCAAGCTCGCCAACCGCGTGCGCGGCGAGATCCTCGTGGGCGTCGAAGTGCTCTCCTACCGGCCGATTCCGGTGGAGCTCCACCCCGCCTCGGGCCCCGGCATCCAGGCCCTCTACCTGCCGGGAATCGATCCGAACGCCAAGGCCGATTCGATCCTGGTGCGCGTCGCCGATTTCCGCTCCGACCAGCACCTCACCGTGAAGGCCGGGGACTCGGAGTACCGCGTGCGCTTGAACCGCATCATCCGCAAGGGCTCGGACTGGATCAAGGCCCGCTTCGAGATCGAGTCGAAGACCTGAGCCGCGCCCGCGCGCGGCGCTTGTCCTTGGGATCCGCCTTCAGGTTGCGATAGATTTCGACGCGGTCGCCATCGCGAAGCGGCGTCGCCGCGCTGGCCGCGCGCGACCAGATTCCCGCTTTCGTCCGCGCCGGATCGAGCTCGGGGAAGCGCTCGCGCAGGTTCGCCGCCGCGAGCGCATCGGCGAGCGTGCTGCCCGGCGCGAGATCGAGCTCGAACACCTCCTGGCGGCCGGGAAGCGCGACGGCGAAGGTGATGCGCGGCATCAGCTGGCTTGCGCGCGCGCGACGAAGCGCTCGACGAGCGTGCCGGCGATGTGGGCGAACACAGGCCCGAGGACCGCGTCCAGCGCCGCGCTGGAGAAGGTGTAGTCGAGCGCGAGCTCCACGCGGCAGCCCTCGGCGCCCAGCGGCACGAAGCGCCAATGCCCGGTGAACTTGTCGAACGGGCCGTCGACGAATTCCAGATCCATGCGCTCCGGCGCCGCCTTGCGGTTCACCGTCGACACGTAGCTCGCGAGCCCGTGGTAATCGATGTCGAGACGCGCGCGCGTGACATCGGGCGTGCGCTCGTAGACGGTCGTCGCGCGGCACCACGGCAGGAACTCCGGATAGCGCTCGACCGCGTCGACCAGCTCGAACATGCGCGCGGCCGGGCGGTCGACGAGGACGGACTTCAGGACGGTGGGCATCGGTTCGAACGGTAGAATAACCGCATGTCGATTGTCGAGAACAAGAAGGCGTTCCACGATTACTTCGTCGAAGAGCGCTACGAGGCGGGCCTGGTGCTGGAGGGCTGGGAGGTGAAGTCCATCCGCGCCGGGCGCGTGCAGCTGAAGGAGGCCTACGTGACGCTCATGGGCGCCGAGCCGTTCGTCGTCGGCATGCACGTGAGCCCGCTGCCCACGGCCTCCACGCACGTGCATCCCGATCCCACCCGTTCGCGCAAGCTCCTGCTCAATGCCGAGGAGATCCGCAAGCTGATCGGCAAGGTGGAGCAGCGCGGCTATACGCTCGTGCCGCTGGACCTGCACTACAGCAAGGGCCGGGTGAAGATCGCCATCGGCCTCGCCAAGGGCAAGAAGCAGCACGACAAGCGCGAGGTGGAGAAGGAGCGCGACTGGCAGCGCGAGCAACAGCAGCTGCTGCGGCGCAAGGCCTGACGGAAGTCCTCGCGTTTCCTTCGAGCCCGGAAAAAAGCCCGCGTCGCGCGGGCTTTTTGATCTGGGGTGGCTGATGGGATTCGAACCCACGACAACTGGAATCACAATCCAGGACTCTACCGCTGAGCTACAGCCACCACGTGGTTGCGAAGCACCGTCAAGGCAAGCAAAAAACGTTGACCTGGCGCGCCCGACAGGATTCGAACCTGTTACCCCCGGCTTAGAAGGCCGGTGCTCTATCCGGATGAGCTACGGGCGCATTCGAATCGTGCGGGCGGTGGTCGGGGTGGAGGGATTCGAACCCCCGACATCTTGCTCCCAAAGCAAGTGCGCTACCAGACTGCGCTACACCCCGACGCTTGTCGAACGGGCATTCAATGTCCGCTCGAACAAGCGCCTGATTATACGCGGCCCTCCCTATTGAGGCGTCGTGGACTCGGCCGGAGCGGGCGGCGGCGCCTCTTCACGCTTCGGCGGATCGAGCAGCGCCTTTCTCGACAGGCGCACGCGGCCCTTGTCGTCGGCCTCGAGCACTTTCACCTTCACGATCTGGCCTTCCTTGAGGTAGTCCGAGACCGCGTTCACGCGCTCGTGGGCGATCTGCGAGATGTGCAGCAGGCCGTCCTTGCCGGGCAGCAGCTGCACGATCGCGCCGAAGTCCAGCAAGCGCAGCACCGGGCCCTCGTACACCTTGCCCACTTCGACTTCGGCGGTGATGGCGCGGATGCGGTTCATGGCGTCCTCGCCGGCTTCGGCCGACAGGCAGGCGATGGAGATCGTGCCGTCGTCCTCGATGTCGATGGTCGTGCCGGTCTCGCGCGTGAGCGCCTGGATGACGCTGCCGCCCTTGCCGATCACTTCGCGGATCTTGTCGGGGTTGATCTTCATCTTGATGATGCGCGGCGCGTAATTCGACATCTCCACGCGCGGCGCCGGGACCGCCTGCTTCATGATGTTGAGGATGTGGATGCGGCCCTCGCGCGCCTGGTCGAGCGCGACCTTCATGATTTCCCGGGTGATGCCGTTAATCTTGATGTCCATCTGCAGCGCGGTGATGCCCTTGTCCGTGCCCGCGACCTTGAAGTCCATGTCGCCCAGGTGGTCCTCGTCGCCGAGGATGTCGGTGAGGACGGCGAAGCGCCCGCCGTCCTTGATGAGGCCCATCGCGATGCCCGCGACGTGGCCCTTCAGCGGCACGCCAGCGTCCATGAGCGCGAGGCAGCCGCCGCACACGGAGGCCATCGACGAGGAGCCGTTCGACTCCGTGATCTCGGAGACGACGCGCAGCGTATAGCCGAACTCTTCCTTGCTCGGCAGCACGGCGAGCAGCGCGCGCTTGGCGAGGCGCCCGTGGCCGATCTCGCGGCGCTTGGGCGAGCCCACACGGCCGGTCTCGCCGGTGGAGAACGGCGGGAAGTTGTAATGCATCATGAAGCGCTCGGTGTATTCGCCCTGCAGCGCGTCGATCCTCTGCTCGTCCTGGCCGGTGCCGAGAGTGGTGGTCACGATCGCCTGGGTCTCGCCGCGAGTGAAGAGCACGCTGCCGTGCACGCGCGGAAGCAGCGTCGGGCGGATCGAGATCGGGCGCACCGTGCGCGTGTTGCGCCCGTCGATGCGCGGCTCGCCGTTGAGGATCTGGCCGCGCACGATCTTGGCTTCCATGTCCTTCAGGATGCCGCGGGCGACGTTGGAATCGGCCGGGACCTCGGCATTGAGCACGCACTCCTCGAGCACGCGCCGCTTGATGTCTTCCAGCTTCTCCTGGCGAAGCGACTTGGACTTGAGCCGATAGGCCTCGTTGAGATCGTTCTCGGCGATGGCGCGGACCTTCTCCACCAGCGTCGCGTCCGAAGGCGCGGCCTCCCAGTCCCAGTCGTCCTTGCCGCCCTCGTCGGCGAGCTCGTTGATCGCGTCGATCGCGGCCTGCATCTGCTCGTGGCCGAACATGACCGCGCCGAGCATGACTTCCTCGGCGAGCTCGTTGGCTTCCGACTCCACCATCAGCACCGCCTGCTGCGTGCCGGCGACGATGAGATTCAGCTTCGAGGTCTCGAGCTCGGTCTTGGTCGGGTTCAGCACGTATTCGCCGTCGATGTAGCCCACGCGCGCGGCGCCGATCGGGCCCTCGAAGGGAATCCCCGAGAGCGTCACGGCGGCGGAGGCGCCGATCATCGCGACGATGTCGGAATCCACTTCGGGGTTGATCGAGAGCACCGTCGCGATCACCTGCACTTCGTTGTAGAAGCCGTCCGGGAAGAGCGGGCGAAGCGGCCGGTCGATGAGGCGCGAAGTGAGGATCTCCTTCTCGGAGGGGCGTCCCTCGCGCTTGAAGAAGCCGCCGGGAATGCGGCCCGCGGCATAGGTCTTTTCCTGGTAGTCGACGGTGAGCGGGAAGAAGTCCTGGCCCACCTTCACATCCTTGCGTCCCACGGCGGTCACGAGCACCACGGTGTCGTCCATGGTGACGAGCACGGCGCCGTCGGCCTGGCGGGCGATCTCGCCCGTTTCGAGGGTCACCTGGTGGCGCCCGAAGGGAAAAGTCTTCTTGATCGATTTCACGATGTCATCCTGTCTTTGGCGATGCGTCCCTGCGGCCAGTGCCGGCGCGGGATCGCGGGATGGAAGGGAACGCCTTAACGACAAAGCCCCGCGAGCTCTCGACTGCGAGCCTTCGCGGGGCCGGGTCCGGGGCGGGTGGCCTTACTTGCGCAGGCCGAGGCGCTCGATCAGCGAGCGATAGGCCTCGACGTTGCTGCGCTTGAGGTAATCCAGCAGGCTGCGGCGCGTGCTCACCATCTTGAGCAGCCCGCGGCGCGAATGGAAATCCTTGACGTGCGACTTGAAGTGCTCGGTGAGCATGTTGATGCGCTCGGTCAGCAGCGCGATCTGCACCTCGGGCGAGCCCGAGTCGTTCTTGGCGCGCTGGTACTGAGAAACGATGCGCGCCTTGTCGGCGGTGGTTACAGACATGGGGTAAATCTCCTGAACTGAAATCTCTAGGCACTCCGGGAACGGAGTCTGTGTGTCGTCGCTATCGAGCCTGCTATTTTAGCCGGTAACGACGTACAAACTCAAGCAAAATCAGGGGACTTGACGGACACCGCCGCCATCAGCCGCAGCGGCGCGACACGCGTCCCATCCTCGCACAGTCCCACCCCCAGGAAGCACCCGTCGGGACCGAAAACGCCGACCTCCTCGCCCGCCTCCCCTCCACTGCGATGCATCAGGCGTCCGTGCACGAAATTGTCCGCCTCCGCCGGCGTGGCGTCGAAGCGGGCGAGGCCCATCACGAGGACCTCCGGCGCCAGCAACCGCCGGCGCGCGGCGATCCCGTCGCCCTCCAGCGCCTCGAAGGTGGCGGCCTGGGCCAGCGAGAAGCCGCCGACCGACAGACGCCGCAGCGCCACGAGGTGCGCTCCGCAGCCCAGCTGGCGCCCGATATCCTGGGCCAGGGTCCGGATGTAGGTGCCCTTCGAGCATCCGACTCGGACGGTCAGGTCGTCTCCGGCGCGGGCGACCGCCAGCAGCTCGTCGATCTCGATCCGGCGCGTGGGGCGGGCGACTTCCTGGCCGGCGCGGGCGTACTCGTAGAGGCGCCGGCCGTCCACGTGGACCGCCGAATGCATCGGGGGAAGCTGCTCCTGGATCCCGACGAAAGCGGCCAGAACTTCGTCGATCTGCAGAGAATTTACTGAAACGACAGCCTTCCTCCCGACGGGGCTTTCGGTATCGCCGGTCAGTGTCTCCTCCCCCAACCGCAGCGTGGCTTCATACGACTTGTGCGAATCGATGAGGAAGCGCGAGAACTTGGTCGCCTCCCCGAAGACGAGCGGCAGCAAGCCGGTAGCGAAAGGGTCGAGAGTCCCGGTGTGTCCGCCCTTGAGCGAGCCCAGCAGGCGCTTCGCCTTGGCGAGCGCGCGGGTCGAAGTGATGCCGGCGGGCTTGTCGAGCAGCAGGACGCCGTCGGGACCCGCGCTGCGGTCATGAGCCACGCGCTAGTGCCGGGTCGGGCCCCGCTTGCGCGGCGCCGCGGGCTGCGGCTTCACCGCCTCGTCGATGAGCCGCGAGAGGCGCGCGCCCCGCTCGACCGACTCGTCGTATTCGAAATGCAGCTCTGGCACGGAGCGCGTGCTCAAGCGATGCGCCAGGCTCGAGCGCAGGAACCCCGCGGCGCGCTGCAAGCCTTCGCGCGCGTCGCGCGCCGCCGATTCGGCGCCGAGCACCGTGAAGAACACCTTGGCGTGGGACTGGTCGCGGGAAACCTCGACCGCGGTGAGCGTGATCATGCCCGGTCCCACGCGGGGATCGCGCAGCTCCAGCCGGATGATCTCGGCCAGCTCGCGCTGGATCTGGTCGGCGATGCGGGCGCGGCGAGGTGCGGTCATTGTCGGCAAGCGGCCCGCGAACGCGGGCCCCGCTACGCGAGCGTGCGCGCGACCTCGACCACTTCGAAGACCTCGAGCTGGTCACCCACCTGCACGTCGTTGAAGTTCTTCAGGCTGAGGCCGCACTCGAAGCCCGCCTTCACCTCGCGCACGTCTTCCTTGAAGCGTTTCAGCGAATCGAGCTCCCCGGTATGGACGACGACGCCGCCGCGCACCAGGCGCACGGACGAGCCGCGCCGCACCACGCCCTCGGTGACCATGCAGCCGGCGACCGTGCCGACGCGGGAGATCTTGAAGACGTTGCGCACTTCGACGTTGCCGATCACGCTTTCCTTGCGCTCCGGCGTCAGCATGCCGTTGATCGCCGCTTTCACGTCGTCGACCGCGTCGTAGATGATGTTGTAGTAGCGGATGTCGACGCCGGAATTCTCGGCGAGCTTGCGCGCCATCGCGTCGGCGCGCGTGTTGAAGCCGATCACCACCGCCTTGGACGCGAGCGCGAGGTTGATGTCCGATTCGGTGATGCCGCCCACGGCCGTGTGGACGATGTTCACCTTCACCTCGTCGGTGGACAGCTTGGTGAGCGCGTGCGCGAGGCCCTCGTAGGAGCCCTGCGCGTCCGCCTTGATGATGAGCGCGAGCGGCTTCGCGCCTTCGGCCAGCTGGTCGAACACGTTCTCCAGCTTCGTCGCCTGTTGCTTGGCGAGCTTCACGTCGCGGAACTTGCCCTGCCGGAAGAGCGCGATCTCGCGCGCCTTGCGCTCGTCGGTGAGGACGATCACGTCGTCGCCGGCGCGCGCCACGTCCTGCAGCCCCTGGATCTCCACCGGGATCGACGGACCGGCCTCGTTCACCGCCTTGCCGTTCTCGTCGGTCATCGCGCGGACGCGGCCGAACACGGCGCCGGCGAGCACGATGTCGCCCTTCTTCAGCGTTCCCGATTTCACCAGCAGCGTGGCCACCGGCCCGCGGCCCTTGTCCAGCCGCGACTCGATCACGACGCCCTTGGCCGGCGCATGCACCGGCGCCTTCAGCTCGAGCACCTCGCTTTGCAGCTGGATGGACTCGAGCAGCTTGTCGATGCCCTGGCCCGTCTTGGCCGAGACCTCGACGAACTGGACCTCGCCGCCGAACTCCTCGGCGACGACGTCCTGCGACAGCAGCTCCTGCTTCACCCGCTGCGGATTCGCCTCGGGCTTGTCGATCTTGTTGACCGCGACCACGATCGGGACCTTCGCGGCCTTCGCGTGGTTGATGGCCTCGATCGTCTGCGGCATGACGCCGTCGTCGGCCGCCACCACCAGCACCACGATGTCCGTGATCTGGCTGCCGCGCGCGCGCATCGCCGTGAAGGCTTCGTGGCCGGGCGTGTCGAGGAAGGTGACGACGCCGCGAGGCGTCTCGACGTGATAGGCGCCGATGTGTTGCGTGATGCCGCCGGCCTCGCCGACCGCGACGCGCGCCTTGCGGATCGCGTCCAGGAGCGAAGTCTTGCCGTGGTCGACGTGGCCCATCACCGTCACGACGGGCGGGCGCGTCTCGACATTCGCTTCGTCGTTCGCCGCGCTCTCGGCGAGGAACGACTCCGGGTCGTCGAGCTTGGCGGGCTTCGCCAGGTGGCCCATTTCCTGGACCACGATCATCGCCGTGTCCTGGTCGAGCACCTGGTTGATGGTGGCCATCGTGCCCATCTTCATCATCGTCTTGATGACCTCGGCGGCCTTCACCGACATCTTGTGCGCGAGGTCGCCCACGCTGATGGTTTCGGGGACCAGCACCTCGATCACCTTGGGCTCCGACGGCGCCGCGAACGCGGTTCCGCCCTCTTCGTCGCGGTGGCGTCCACCGCCGCCGCGCGAGCGCCAGCCGTCACGCCCGCCGCTCGCATCGCCGCGCGTCTTGATCGCGCGCCGGCGGGCGACGTCGTCGACCCATGCGGATGCCGGTTTCGCGGCGCGCTTGGGGCCCTTCTTGTCGGACTTCGCTTCCTTCTCGCCGGGCTTGAGCACCGGACGATGCAAGGTGCCCTCCGGGCTTGCCGCGGCGGCGGCATCGGGCGCGACCTTGCCATCGGCTTTCTGCTCGGCCTTCACCTCGACCAGCGTCGGGGCCTCGGCCTCGGTCGCGGGCTCCTCGCCCTTCTTGCGGATGACGCGCTTCTTCTTCGGCGGCTCGCCTTCGGCGGGCGCGGCAGCCGGCGCCGGCGCAGCCGCGACGGTCGCTTCCTCTTTTTTCTTGGTGGCCGCGGCGCGCTTGGTGCGCGTCTCCGCGTCCGCCGCCTGGCGAGCCGCGAGCTCGGCCTGGCGCTTCGCCTCGGCCTCGCGCTTGCGCGCCTCCGCGTCGTCGATGATCGGGGCCGGAGGCGCGGCGGGCTTCACCGGCGTGCGCGCCTTGCCGGTGGCGTCGGCTTTCTTGATCTCGGTCGTCTGCTTGCGCGTGAGCGTGATCTTCTTCTTCTCTTCCTTGTTGCCGTGCATCTCGCGCAGGTAGTCGAGCAGCCGCGTCTTGTCCTGCTCGGTGATCGCGTCCTCACCCGCTTTCTTCTTCACGCCCGCAGCCTGCAGCTGCTCGAGCAGCAAAGCGACCGGGAGCTTCAGCTCCTCGGCAAATTGGGTGACGTTCGACTTGGCCATTTGCTACCTATTCTCCTCGCGTAGGCGCTATTGCGCCTGCGTCTGTTCCTTGAACCACGGTTCGCGCGCCTTCATGATGAGCTTGTTGGCGCGCTCGGTATCCATTCCGGTAATTTCGGTGAGCTCGTCGGTGGCGAGGTCGGCGAGAGCATCCATCGTCGTGATGCCCTTGGCAGCAAGCAGGCGAGCGGTGGGGTTGTCCATCCCCTCCATGTTCTGCAGGTCCTCGGCCGCGTGCTCGACGGTCTCCTCGCTCTTGATGGCCTCGGTGAGGAGCGCGTTGCGCGCGCGGCGGCGCAGCTCGTTCACGGTCTCCTCGTCGAAATCCTCGATCTCGAGCATCTCGTTGATCGGCACGTACGCCACCTCGTCCAGCGAGGTGAAGCCTTCCTTCACCAGGATCTCGGCCACCTCCTCGTCGACGTCCAGCTTCTCCATGAAGAGCGCGCGCACGACGGAAGTCTCCTGCTCGCTCTTCTGCTCGCGCTCCTCGGTGGTCATGATGTTGAGCTGCCAGCCCGACAGCTCCGAGGCGAGGCGCACGTTCTGCCCGCCCTTGCCGATCGCGAGCGCGAGCTGGTCCTCGTCGACCACCACGTCCATCGAGTGGCGCTCCTCGTCGACCACGATCGAGCTCACCTCGGCGGGGGCGAGCGCGTTGATCACGAACTGCGCCGGCTCCGGCGACCACAGGATGATGTCGACGCGCTCGCCGGCGAGCTCCTGCGTCACGGCCTGCACGCGGGAGCCGCGCATGCCCACGCACGTCCCGACCGGATCGATGCGCGGATCGTTGGACTTCACCGCGATCTTGGCGCGCAGGCCCGGGTCGCGCGCGGCCGCCTTGATCTCGAGGAGGCCCTCTTCGATCTCCGGCACCTCGAGCTCGAAGAGCTTCACCAGGAATTCCGGCGCGATGCGCGACAGGATCAGCTGCGGGCCGCGCGCGGCGCGGTCGATCTTGGCGATGTAGGCGCGCACGCGGTCGCCCACGCGCAGGTTTTCCTTGGCGATCAATTGATCCCTCGGCAGCAGCGCCTCGACGCGTCCCGATTCGACGATCAGGTTGCCGCGTTCCGCGCGCTTCACCGTGCCGGTCACGAGCGACTCGCCGCGGTCGAGGAAGTCGTTGAGGATCTGCTCGCGCTCGGCGTCGCGGATCTTCTGCAGGATCACCTGCTTGGCGGCCTGCGCGCCGATGCGCCCGAAGGTCTCGGGCTCGAGCGGCTCCTCGATCACGTCGCCCAGCACGGCCTCGGGGTTCTCCTCGACGGCGTCGGTGATGGCGATCTGGTGCGCCGGCTCCTCGTGCTCCTCGTCGGGCACGACCGTCCAGCGGCGAAACGCGCTGTACTCGCCCGACTCGCGGTCGATTTCCACGCGCACGTCCACCTCGTCCTTGAAACGCTTCTTGGTCGCCGAAGCGAGCGCCATCTCGAGCGCGAGGAACACCGTGTCCTTCGCGACGTTTTTCTCGCGCGAAAGGGCGTCCACCAGAAGAAGAAGATCCTTGCTCATGTTTCCAATGCCTCCAAAGCCCTCACACGTCCGGCACCAGCCGGGCGCGGTCGATGTCTGCGAATTCCAGATGTTGCCGTTGTCCCTCGACGTCGAGCACGATCCTGCCGTCCTCGACTCCCACCAATCTACCCTCGAAGCGCCGGCGTCCGTCGCGCGGCAGCTTCAGCTTCACGCTCGCTTCGCGACCCGCGAAGCGCTGGAAATCCTCGAGCCGCTTGAGCGGCCGGTCGAGCCCCGGCGACGACACCTCCAGGCGCTCGTAATCGATGCCTTCGACGGCGAACGCGCGCGTGAGATGGTTGCTCACGCGGGCGCAGTCCTCGACGTTTATGCCGCGGGGCGAATCGATGAAGATCCGCATGAGCCCCGAGCGCGACGACTCCACGTCCACAAGCTCGTAGCCGAGGCCCTCGAGGGCCTCCCGAATCCACGAATCACGCTCCGCAAGCGGTTTCACAAACAAAAAATGGGCGCGAAGCCCATCTCCCATTTCCCATTTCCGAAACCGTCGAATTCTATCACGAAGTACCCCCGCCGTCACCCCTAACCCAAGATTCCTGAAGGGAAATCCCCTCTATTTTTACCGCCGGTAGCTGAAAAAACCACAATTAAAAATAACCAGTTGGCGCTGGGGCGATCGCTCGCTATTCTTCGCGGACAAAAAATCGCCGCGGTCCACGAAACCCCATCCGTCCCCGCCGTCCAACGAAGATCGGGAGCCCCAATGAGCACGCAGAAGAGAAGGCTTTGCACCGCCCTCGCTACGGCACTCGGTGCAGGCGTCGCCCTGTCGCTTGTCGCCGGCCAGGCATCGGCGCAGCAAACCACCCAGGCCCAGGAGAAGATTGAGGTCACGGGCTCGAACATCAAGCGCACCGACACGGAAACTCCCGCGCCGGTGCAGGTGATCACGCGCGAGCAGATCGAGCGCAGCGGACAGACGAACCTCGCCGAGCTGCTGCGCGACATCCCGGCCATCTCGGGCGGGGGCACCACGGACTTCGGCAACACCACCGGCTTCCAGGCCGGCAACTCGACCGCGTCCCTGCGCGGCCTGGGCTCGGTCGCGACCCTCGTCCTGCTGAACGGACGGCGCGTCGCGCCGGCGCCGTACGCCGACCCGAACGTCGGCCAGGGCAACGGTTTCAACCTCAACGCCATCCCGCTCAGCGCCGTGGAGCGCATCGAGATCCTCAAGGACGGTTCCTCCGCGGTGTATGGCTCCGATGCGATCGCCGGTGTGATCAACGTCATCCTGCGGAAGGACTATCGCGGCGCCGAGATCTCCGTCAACCACTGGCAGAAATCGGACGGCGGAAAGTACAAGCAGGAACAGGTATCGGGCGCCGTGGGGTTCGGCGACCTCGCGCGCGATCGCTACAACGTGCTCATCGCGGGCGAGTGGTACAAGCGCGACCCGGTGTACGTTCGCCTACCCCGGCAACGCGCGCCGCGAATCGGCGCCGGGCAGCGGCGCGTTCCTCACCAGCGGGCGCCTCCCGGTCGATCCGCGCTGCCCCTCGGAGCTGCGCGTCACGCCCGCCGGCAGCACGCAGCAGGAATGCCGCTTCAACATCTACGACTACCTGCAGGTGACGAGCGACCTCGAGCGCAAGGGCATCATGGCGCGCGGCACGGTGCTGCTCACGCCCTCGATGACGGCCTTCGCCGAGGCGATGTTCTCGCGCAGCGAATACGAGTTCACCTCGACGCCGCCGTTCCTCAACGGCTTTACCCCGACGACATGGTTCACGCGCGACGGCGTCCGGCGCAGCTACCAGCTGATCCTGCCCGTCGGCCACCCGGACAACGCGAATCCGTTCCGCATCGCGCTCGCCTATCGCTTCGCGGACATGGGGCAGACCAGGGACAACGTGACCCTGGATACGACCCGGGGCGTGGCGGGCCTGGAGGGCACGCTCGGCACGTGGGACTGGCAGAGCGCCGTCCTCTACAGCAAATCGAAGCGCACGGAGGGCTACAACAACATCCTGTACTTCCCGGCCCTGCAGGCGGCGGTCGCCAACGGGACCTATCGCTTCAGCGGCACCAACGACCGGGCATTGCTCGATTCGCTGCACCCTTTCGTGAACGACCGGGGCGAGTCCAAGCTGACTTCGTGGGATCTCAAGGGCTCCAGCGAGATCATGCAGCTGCGCGCAGGGCCTGTCGGCCTTGCGGCAGGCCTCGAGCTGTGGCGCGAGGAGATGGACATCGTGTCGGATCCGCGCACGGTCGCGGGCGACATGATCGGACTCGCCTCCAGCAACGTGAACGGATCGCGCAACTTGAGCTCGCTGTTCGCGGAGCTGTCGGTGCCCATCCTGAAGAACCTGGAAACGTCGATCGCCGCGCGCTACGACCACTACAGCGACTTCGGCAACGCGACCACGCCGAAAGTGGGCTTCAAGTGGCAACCGGCCGAAACGCTGGCCGCGCGCGGCACGTGGGGCAAGGGCTTCCGCGCCCCGTCGCTTTTCCAGATCTCGAGCGCGAACGTTCAGTCCTTCAATACGATCACGGACCCGCTGCGTTGCCCGAATGGCACCACGCCGTTGGCCAACGGTGAGTCGGGCGACTGCACCGGACGCACGATCTCGAGCCTCATCCAGGCCAACACGCACCTGCAGCCGGAAAAATCGGTGAGCCACACGCTGGGCGTCATCTGGTCGCCGGGCAACAGCTTCCAGGCCTCGCTCGACTACTGGTTCATCCACCGCATTAACTTCATCGATCGCTATTCGTCGCAGGTGGTGATCAACAACGAGTTCCGCGCGGGCTTCGCCGGCGGCACGGTGCAGCGCGATCCGAACACGGCAACGTGGATCCCGGGCATTCCCAACTCCGGCCCGATCCTCAGCACGGTGCGGCGCTTCGACAACTTCGGCGACCAGGTGGCCGCGGGCTTCGATATCGACGTGGTCCTCAAGCAGGGCCTCGGCGAATGGGGCAAGCTCACGTGGGAACTCGCCGCGACCTACTACGACAAGAACGACTGGCAGTTCGAGAAGGGCGTGAACTACACCGGCGGCGCGGGCAACTTCTTCGCGTTCGAGTCCCCGCGCATCAAAGCCAACCTCACTGTCCTCTGGGACATCCGTTCGTGGTCGTTCCTCGCCCGCTACAACTACATCGGCTGGAAGTACGGCGACAACGACTTCGGCTGCTACAGCCCGGTCCGCGCAGCCAACAGCCCCACCCTCGCCTTCCTGGGCGGCGAGTGCTTCATCCCGGAATGGCCGACCTACGATGTGGGCGTTTCATACAAGGGGATCAGCAACCTCACGATCTCCGCGCTGGTGCGTAATGTCCTCGACAAGGCCGCCCCCTACGAGCCGCAGACGACCTACACGCCACTGGGCTTCAACCCCAACCTGTACAACCCGTACGGGCGCTATGTCCAGGTGGGTCTCACCTACAAGTTCAGATAAGCGGCAGTTCCCACCCCCGAGGGCCGGTCGATTCGACCGGCCCTTTTTTTTGCCCGCGAAAAGCCGTTTCCGGGCGCCAGGTTTCTGTCAAGCCGGTGTTGTAAAAATGCAACAAACGGCGAATTTATGTTGGCGAACCCTAGTGACCTCGCTATCATCCGGTGCGTGCCAAAGCCTACAAAAAAGGATCGCCACCGGCTCTCCCGAATACGCCTTTGCAAGTCTTTGCTTCACTTCAATATTTAAAACTACCTGGGGGTTACACAATGATTCCTAAGATGAAGAGATTGACGTTTGCCCTGGCGCAAACGCTCGGCGCGGGAGTCGCGCTGGCGGTCATCGCCGTGCCGGCAGTTGCACAACAGCAGTCGGCGCAAACGAAGGAGCGCATCGAGGTCACGGGCTCCAACATCAAGCGCGTCGAAGGCGAGAGCGCGCTCCCCGTCACAGTCATCAGCCGTGAAGACATCCAGAATTCAGGCGTCGCGACCGCGCAGGATCTGCTCGAGCGCCTGCCCACGAACATGTCGTTCGGAAGCTTCAACGAGGCCGGTGGCGAAGGCTCGTCGCTCGTGGGCTTCACCGGCGCATCGCTGCGCGGTTTCGGCACCAACCGCACCCTGGTCCTCATCAACGGCAAGCGTGTCGCCCCCTACGCGCTGAGCAACCAGATCGGCGGCGGCGCGGACCTTTCCGCGATTCCGATTTCCGTCATCGAGCGCATCGAGATCCTGAAGGACGGCGCCTCGGCCGTGTACGGCACCGACGCGATCGCGGGCGTGATCAACTTCATCCTGCGCAAGGATTTCACCGGTGTCGAGGCTTATGCGTTCTACGGCGACTCGCACCAGGGCGGCGGCCAGCAGCAGCGCTACAACGCGACGCTCGGCTGGGGCGACCTCTCGGTAAACAAGTTCAACGTGTTCGCGAGCTTCGACTACAACAAGGTCGAGGCGATCGCCGCGAGCCAGCGCAGCTTCTCGCGCTCGGCGTACCTGCCGAACGCGCCCGGCGGCACCTACGACCGCACCTCGGGCAACAGCATCCCGGGCAACGTCTTCCTGCCCGCCGTGCCGGGGCGCGCGGGAACCACGCGCAGCCCGGGCTACCCGGATTGCCTGCCGCCATTCTCCTTCCCGACCCTGAACCCCAGGACCGCCGGGCAGTGCCGCTTCGATTTCGCGAGCGTGATCGACATCGCGCCGCCCGTGGAGACGTACAACGCGTTCGCCACGGCGCGCGTGCAGATCGCACCGAACCACCAGCTTTTCATCGAGGGCATGTGGGAACAGACGAAGAGCATCGCGCGCTCTTCGCCCCCGCCGATCTCGTCCGCGACGCTGCTCTCCGGGGATCCCGTCACCACGTCGCCGAGCAGTCCTTTCTACCCGAGGCAGCTCGCCACGCAATACGGCGTGAACGGCCAGACGCTGGAAGTTTTCTGGCGCGGCCTGGAGCTGGGGCCGCGCACCGACGAGAACAAGATCGAGCAGTCGCGCTTCGTCGCGGGCCTGGAAGGAACGATCGCCGGCTGGGATTATGCGACCGCCATCAACTGGTCGCAGAGCAAGGCGACCGACACGTGGACGGCGGGCTGGTCGAAGGGATCGGTGCTGTTGCCGATCCTGAACAGCGGGCAGATCAACCTCTTCGGCTTGAACACGCCGGCGGCGCTCGCGCAACTTCAAACCGCGCTCATCCGCGAGCCCGTGATCAAGGCGAAGGGTGATGCGACCGAGTACGACTTCCGCGCCTCCAACGAGATCTTCCAGCTCCAGGGCGGTCCGCTCGCGCTCGCGGCCGGCGCCATGGCGCGCCAGGAGAAGTACGAGTTCATCACCTCGCAGACCGTGCGCGACGCCGACGTGCCCGGCCTCGGCGGCAGCATCGCGACCGTGCCCTCCGTGTCCCGCACGGTGAAGGCGGTGTACGGTGAGCTCAACATTCCGGTCGTCAAGAGCCTCGAGGCGAATGCCGCGGTGCGCTTCGACGACTACGGCTCGGTGGGCAACACCACCAATCCGAAGTTCTCGCTGCGCTGGACGCCGACGAAGGAAGTCCTGCTGCGCACCGCGTACAGCACGGGCTTCCGCGCGCCGTCGCTGCCGGAGCTCTTCGCGCCCGCTTCCTTCGGCGCGACCGGGGGCAACTACAGCGATCCGGTGCGCTGCCCGGTGACCGGCAGCCCGCGCGATTGCAACACGCAGTTCACCACCAAGCAGGGCGGCAACACGGAGCTGAAGCCCGAGAAGTCCAAGAACTTCACGGCAGGTGTCGTGGTGGAACCCATGACCGGACTCTCGTTCGGCGCGGACTACTATCGCGTGAAGATCGACAACGTGGTCGGCATCCCCGCCGAGCAGCCGATCTTCACCGACATCCCGGGATCCGAAGCCGCGGGGCTGATCGTTCGCTACGCGCCCGGCAGCGCGGGATGCGGAACGCCGACGGCGGGATTGCCGTGCCCGGTGTTCTTCGGCATCCAGACGCTGGTGAACTTGACCGAGCTCAAGACCGAGGGCGTGGACCTGAACGCGTCGTATCGCTTCCCGCGGATGAGCTGGGGCCGCATCACCTTCGCGTTCAACGGCACGTATCTCATGAAGTGGGACCAGAAGAGCATCGGGCAGGACGTGCAGCATCTCGCCGGCCAGTTCGGCGGCGGCGTCGCGGCGACGGTGATCGGCAGCGGATCCACGGGCGGTTTCCCGCGCTGGAAGCACGTGGCGACGCTGACGGCGGAGACGGGCCCGTTCCAGCTCACCGTGAACGAGCTCTACGTCGGCCACTACATCGACGCCGACGGCATCCGCACGGTGGGCTCGTACAGCACCGTGGGGCTCAACCTCGCGTACACCGGCATCCGCAACACGACGCTCTCGGTCGGCGTGAAGAACGCGTTCGACCAGGATCCGCCGTACACACGCCAGAACCAGTCGTTCCAGGTGGGCTACGATCCTGCGCTCACGGATCCGACCGGCCGGTTCTTCTACGCGAGCGTGCGCTTCCGCTTCAAGTAATTCCCCCGCGTCACATTTCTCCACACTGTGGAGGAGGGGCTCTTCGGAGCCCCTTTTTCTTGCGCGCGCTTCTCGCGCGAGCGTTTTTTTGCGAACCTTTTTCTTTCCGCCTTGTCTCGGGCGGGGCCGGTGAAAGATACAACTTGAAATGATGAAGAAACAAGATTCCAACAGAAAATGCAGGAGTTGCATCGTAGAATTCGAACGACCGCATTGTCGGAACCGCAAGTGAGTTGAATGGCAGCAAGCAAGACGACGCAGCACCCGCCCCGCACCTCGCGCCGCTACACCCTCTCCGAAAAGATCGCCATCGTCCGCGAATCGCAGTGGCCCGGCGCGCGCGTCGCCGACGTCGCGCGCAAGCACGGCCTCGCGCGCAACGTCCTCTACTACTGGCGCAAGGTCTACCGCGAGATGGCGCAGGCCGACCTCACGCAGGCGAAACCTGAAGACGGCGCGGCCAACGAGATCTCCGACCTGAGGTTGCAGGTGCGCAACCTCGAGCGGCTCCTCGGCCAACGCACACTCGAGCTCGCGCTGCTGCGCGAGCGACTCGGAAAGGTTGAAGAAGATGAAACGCAATCTTGAGCGCGCGAAGCCCGCGCGCGCGGTAAGGTACGTGCACCTCGGCGAGCGTCTCGACGCGCTGGGCAGGATACGGCGCGGCGCGTGGTCGATCGACGAGGCCGTCGCGGAGCTGGGCGTCGCGCGCGCCGAGATCCTCGAATGGCAGCGGCGCCACCGCGACGACCGCGTGCTTACCTTCGACGAAGCGCGCAGCAGCTCCGCGAGGGCGCATCGCCTGCGCCGGCGCGCCGAGGATCTCGCGAAGCTCGTCGAGGACACGGAGAGGCAGATCCGCGATCTGCACCAGGAGCTGCTTCACGGGCCGCAGCCCTCCAAACAATTTGGACAGGAAGCCCTTCCCGTGCAGGACACGTGTCGGACGCGCAACCGCGAGCCGCGGAAAGCAGTAATTACATTGACGCAGGGATAGCGCGTTGACTAAGTTCCTCGTTTTCGACGAACGAGGAAATCATGAATCACAAGAAGAGAGTCATTTCTTCCGCGGTGCTCCAGGCGCTCGGCGCCGGGATCATCGCGACACTGCCCGCGGTCCCGGCGCTCGCGCAGGACCAGACGGCCCAGAAGGTCGAACGCATCGAGGTCACCGGCTCCAACATCCGCCGCGTCGAAGGCGAGAGCGCGCTGCCGGTGCAGATCATCACGCGCGACGACATCGAGAAGACGGGCGCGTTCACCACCGAGCAGCTGCTGCAGACCTTGAGCGTGGCCAACAACAACAACAACCTCGTCGCGGCGGCCGCATCGGGCGCCACGACGGGCGGCATCTCCACCATCTCGCTGCGCGGCCTGGGCTCGCAGCGCACGCTCGTCCTCATCAACGGCCGGCGCACCGCCGCCTACGGCACGATCACCGACAGCGTGTCGGTGGACGTGAACAACATCCCGCTCGCCGCGATCGATCGCATCGAGATCCTGAAGGACGGCGCCTCCGCCATCTACGGCAGCGACGCCATCGCGGGCGTGGTGAACTTCATCCTGCGCCGCGACTACAAGGGCGCCGAAGCCACGGTGCGTTACGCGGGGCCCGAGCACAAGGGCGGCGAGAGCACGCGCGTCGAAGGCGCCGCCGGATTCGGCGACCTCGCCCGCGACCGCTACAACGTCCTGCTGGTGGGAAGCTACGAGAGGGACAAGGCGCTCTTCGGGTCCCAGCGCGACTTCGCGCGCTCCGGCGTGAATGTCGGCGCGCTGAACGACGTCACTTCGGGCAACACGTTCCCGGCCAACATCGTGCTGCCGGACGGACGCACCTTCAACCCGATGGCGCCGGCGAACTGCGCGCCGTCGGTCAGCGATCCGCTGTTTCCCCCGACACGCTGCCGCTTCGACCCGTCGCCGTTCGTGACGCTCACGCCCGACACCAAGCGCGGCTCGATCTATGCCGCGGGACACTTCGCGCTCACGTCCAACTGGGATCTCTACGGCGAGGCCTCGTACGCGAAGAGCGAGCAGCGCTTCGTGATCCAGCCGGTGCCGATCTCGGACCAGTTCGCGCTGCCCCCGTCGCACCCGCTCTTCAACGTCGCGCCCTACAACGGCTTCGACACCATCGTGCTGCACTCGAGGAGCCCCTATTACCCGACCCAGTACATCCAGGGGATCACGGGCGGAGCCACGCCCGACGTGCTGGTGCGCTATCGCTCCTACGGCACGGGAAGCCGCGACCTCACCGACATCGCCGAGCAGCCGCGCGTGGTGGTCGGCTTGCAGGGCAACGCGTTCAACTGGGACCTCGACGCCGCCTACCTGCATAGCGAGAGCAAGCTGCGCGAGCAGGTGACCGGCGGTTATCCGGCGCTGAACGCCATCCTGCCGCTCCTCAACAGCGGGCAGGTGAACTTCTTCGGGCCCAACACGCCCGCGGTCCAGGCGCTGCTCGACGCGACGCAATTCCACGGCGACGCCTACACGGTGAAGAACACGCTGGACAGCGTCACCGCGAAGGGCTCGCGTGACCTGATGCAGCTGCGCTCCGGCGCGCTCGCGGTCGCGGTGGGCGGCGAGTACCGCAAGGAGAAGTTCAACGTCGATCCGAACGCGACCATCCGGACGGGCGACATCTCCGGCTACGGCGGCAACTTCCTGCCGGTCGACAAGTCGCGCGACGTTTCGGCGGTGTTCGGCGAGCTGAACGTGCCGATCCTGAAGAACCTCGAAGCCAACGCGGCGGTGCGCTGGGACGACTACCAGAACACCGGCAGCAAGACGACACCGAAGATCGGCGTGAAGTGGCAGCCGATGCATGAGCTGCTGCTGCGCGCGGCGTACGGCAAGGGCTTCCGCGCCCCGAGCCTGAACGACCTCTATCAGCCCAACCTCACGGGCGTGTCGGCGCCGGGCCTCAGCGATCCGCTGCGCTGCCCCGCCACCAACAACTCGAACGATTGCCAGACGCAGTTCGGGGTGCTCACCGGCGGCAATGCGAGGCTCAAGCCGGAGACATCCAACAACATCAACTTCGGTTTCATCTTCGAGCCGAACAACATCGTCTCGATCGGGGTGGACGCGTTCAAGATCAACCTCAAGAACACGATCATCTACGGCATCACCGCGAACACGATCCTCGCCGACCTCGGCCAGTTCGGCGGGCTCGTCACGCGCGGCGCGCCGCAGGCGGCGTTCCCCAACCTGCCGGGCCCGATCGTGTCGATCGACCAGACCAACCTGAACCTCGGCGAGACGCGCCTGCAGGGCGCCGACATCAACATCAAGGTGCGCATCCCGACGCCGGGATACGGGAAGGTCACGCTCGCGCTCAACGGAACCTACTTCGACAAGTACGAGACCCAGAACACCGACGGCTCGTTCTCGAGCGTGGTCGGCACCGTCCAGGGCACGACCGGGACCGGGGGCCTCGTGCCGCGTTGGCGTCATTACGCGACCGCGGACTGGAATGTGGGCAAGTGGGACCTGGTCGCCGCCCAGACCTTCCAGACCGGCTACCACGACCTGCCGGGCACGTTCGAGGATCCCACCGACCCGGCGTTCCAGGCGCGCGACGTCGGGAATTACGAGATCTACGACCTGCTCGCGACGTACAGCGGGTTCCGTCACCTGAAGCTCGTCTTCGGCGTGCGCAACATCTTCGATCGCGCGCCGCCGTACACGAACGTGGGCGGCCAGAACTACTTCCAGGCCGGATACGATCCGAGCTACGCGGATCCGCGCGGCCGCACCTACGTCGCAGCGCTCACCTACCAGTTCAAGTAACCCACACGCATCGCCTGGCCCAGGGGCTCTTCGGAGCCCCTTTTTTCTTGTCCCGCGCGGCGCGCGAGGGCGGTTGGTATGATCGTCGGACTTGAACCGACCGACTCCCGTGACGAGCCCCTTATCGGCCTGCTGGCGCGCATCGCTTGTCGCCGTGCTGCTGGGTATTTCGCTTGCGTGCCCGGCGCAGCAGCGCGATGCGTCCGAGTCCACGGTGAAAGCGGCGTTCCTGTACAAGTTCGCCGGCTACATCGAATGGCCCGCGGGCCTCTTCGCCGCCGTGGATACCCCTTTCGTCATCGCCGTCACGGGCTCCGATGAGATCGCCGCCGAGATCGTGAAGATCGTCGCCGGGCGCAGCATCGCCGGCCATCCGGTCGCGGTGAAGCGCCTGCGCGAAGGCGAGTCGCTGCGCGGCGCGCACCTCGTTTTCGCCGGGCGCGACACCCCGCGGCTCGCCGCGCTGCTCAAGTCCGCGCAGCAGCAGGGCGCGCTCGCCGTGACCGAGAACGAGCGCGGCCTCGAGCTGGGAAGCGCCATCAATTTCGTCGTGGCCGACGATCGCGTGGGCTTCGAGGTGTCGCTCGACTCCGCGGAGAAGAGCGGCCACCGGATCAGCTCGCGCATGCTCGCCGTGGCGCGGCGCGTCCTGCCGAAGACGTGATGCTCGAATCCATCCGGCACTCGGTGCGCCGCAAGGTGATCCTGCTGGTCCTCGTGTCCACGGCCGCGGCGCTCGCGATGAGCGCGCTCGGGCTCGTGGCCTATGACCTGCGCGACTACGAGCACCAGTGGACCAACGACCTCAACACGCAGGCCGAAGTGCTCGCGCGCGCTAGCGCGCCGGCGCTCACCTTCGACGACCACACGACGGGCGCCAACGACCTCAAGGTGATGAAGGTGCGCCCGCGCGTGCTCGCCGCCGCGATCTACACCAGGGACGGCGCGCTCTTCGCGACCTACACCAAGCCCGGCTTCGAATCGATCCCGTTCCCCGCCGCTCCGGAGGCGGACGGCCATCGCGTCGACGGCGACCAGCTCCTCGTCTACAGGCGCGTGGTGGAGAACGGCGAAGTGCTCGGCACGGTCTACCTGCGCGCGCTCTACCTGCCGTGGGAGCGGCTGCGCGACTACCTCACCATCATCGGCGTGGTGATGATCGCGAGCCTCGCGGTGGCGGCCTTGTTCTCCGGGTGGCTGCAGTCCGCGATCACCGAGCCCATCCTCGAAGTGGCGCGGGTCGCGCGCGAAGTGATCGCGCAGCGCGACTATTCGCTGCGCGCGCGCAAGATCTCCGACGACGAGATCGGCCAGCTGGTCGATTCGTTCAACGCGATGCTCGCCGAGGCGGGGCGGCGCGCCGAGGCGCTGCGCCCCGCCATGACCCAGAAGGCGCGCGAGATGATGGAGCGCCAAGTGAGCCAGATGGTGCGCCTGGTGGACGATCTCCTCGACGTCTCGCGCATCACCACCGGGAAGCTCGTCATCCGCAAGAGCGTGATGGAGCTGCAGGCCGCGGTGCGCGACGCGGTGGAGACGGTGCGCCCGTTCATCGAATCGCGCCGCCACGACCTGGAGCTGCAGCTGCCCTCGCAGCCGATCTCGGTCGAAGGCGACCGCACGCGCCTCGCGCAGGTGTTCTCGAACCTGCTGCACAACGCGGCCAAGTACACCGAGCCCGGCGGCTACATCACGCTTTCGGTCGCGCAGGAAGGCAAGGAAGCGGTGGTGCGCGTGCGCGACAACGGCATCGGCCTCGAGCCCCAGTCGCTCGGCTCGATCTTCGAGATGTTCGTGCAGGTCGACCGCTCGCTCGAGCGCGCGCAGGCCGGGCTGGGCGTGGGGCTCTCGCTCTCCAAGCGCCTGGCCGCGCTGCATGGCGGCACGATCACGGTGAAGAGCGATGGGGCAGGGAAGGGGAGCGAGTTCACCGTGCGGCTTCCGCTCGCCGGCGCGCAGCTGCCCGAGACCGAGCCGGGGTCGCCGCGATCGCTCTTCGAGACGCAAGGCCGGCGCATCCTGCTGGCCGACGACAACGTGGATTTCGCCAACAGCCTCGCCGCGCTGCTCGCCTCGCGCGGACACGACGTGCGCGTGGCGCACGACGGCGCGGAGGCGCTCGCCACGGCCGCGCGCTTCAATCCCGACTTCGCGTTCCTCGACATCGGCATGCCGAAGGTGCACGGCTACGAAGTCGCGCGGCGCATGCGCGAGCTCCCCGGCACCGCGGAATGCGTGCTGGTCGCGCTGACGGGCTGGGGCCAGGAAGACGACCGCAGGCGCGCGCGCGAAGCCGGCTTCGACCGCCACCTCGTGAAGCCCGTCGATCCGGGCGACATCGATACCATCCTCGACAGCTATTAGCTGACGAGCAGTCCCGTACACTGCACGCTCGACCTGGGAGGGATGCCCATGGTGAAGCAGCTCGCATTCGCGCTGCTCCTCGTTTCGATAGGCGTACAGGCCGCGGACCGCCCCCGGGTCTGCGTCGTGCTGTCCGGCGGCGGCGCGCGCGGCGCGGCGCACATCGGCGTTCTCAAGGTGCTCGAGGAATACCGCGTGCCGGTCGATTGCATCGCCGGCACCAGCATGGGCGCCCTGATTGGCGCCGCGTACGCGACGGGCACGACCATCCCCGAGATGGAGCGGATGGTCGGGCAGATCTCCACCGAGCTGCTGTTCAAGGAGCGCCCGCCGCGCCAGGAGCTCTCGGTGCGGCGCAAGCAGGAGGACCAGACCAACCTGCTCGGCCCCGAGATCGGCCTGCGCGACGGCGAGGCGCTGTTGCAGAAGGGCTTCGTCTCCGGCGTGCAGCTGGAGACGGTGCTGCGCCAGCTCTCGAAGGCGAAGGGATGGCGGCGCTTCGACGACCTGCCGATCCCGTTTCGCGCGGTGGCCACCGATCTCGTGACGGGCAGGGCGGTGGTGTTCGGCGACGGCGAGCTCGCGGCGGTGATGCGCGCGAGCATGTCGGTGCCCGGCGCGATCGCGCCTACGGAGATCGGCGACATGCTGCTCGTGGACGGCGGCCTCACCAACAACCTCCCGGTGGACATCGCGCGCGAGATGGGCGCCGACGTCGTGATCGCCGTGAACCTCGGCACGCCGCTCATGAAGCGCAAGGCGCTCGGCTCCATCGTCGGCGTCACGAGCCAGATGATCTTCATCCTCACCGAGCAGAACGTGCAGGTGTCGATCGCTTCCCTCAAGCCGAGCGACGTGCTGATCGAGCCGGAGCTGGGCCATTTCTCCTTCAGCGACTTCGACCACCTGCAGCAGACCATCCCCATCGGCGAGGCGGCCGCGCGCAAGGTCGTGGGGTTCCTCTCGCGGCTCTCGCTCACGCGCGCCGAGTACGCGGCATTGCGGCAGAAGCAGCTCACGCCGGTGCCGGCGGACACGCGCGTCGTCGACGAGATCCGCTTCGACAGCCTCGCGCGCGTGAATCCCGAGGTGTTGGCGACGCTCATCTCGACCAGGCCCGGAGAAGCGATCGACCAGGACGTCCTCGACCGCGACATCCGCAGGCTCTACGGCACCGGCGACTTCGAGCACATCGGCTATCGCTTCCTCGAGGAGCCCGGCAAGCGCGTGCTGGCGATCGAGGCGGTCGAGAAATCGTGGGGACCCGACTACCTGCGCTTCGGCGTCGGGCTCGCGAGCGATTTCCAGGGCGACGCCTACTTCAACATCATCGCGAGCTATCGCCGCACCTGGCTCAATGCGCTCGGCGCCGAATGGCGCAACGACCTGCAGCTCGGGCGCACCAACGCGATCACGAGCGAGCTCTACCAGCCGCTGCATCGCGCCGGATATCTGTTCGTCGCCCCGCGCGTGCAGCTCGCGCAGCAGCCGACCGATGTCTACGAGGGCAATCGGCGGCTCGCGCGCTACAGCTTCACCTACGGCCGCGCCGCGGTGGACCTCGGCAGCCAGTTCACGCGCTACGGGGAGCTGCGCGTGGGCCTCGTGCGGGGATACGTCGATACGAAGCTCTCCACCGGCACCGAGGATTTCGCGCGCGGCCTGTCGCGCGTGCAGCAGGGCGCCTGGACTACGCGCTTCTTCATCGACCAGCTGGATAGCGTCAACTTCCCACGCTCCGGATTCACCGCGGGCTTCGAGTCGTTCGCGTCGCGCACCGCCCTGGGCGGGCGCGACAACTACACGAAGTGGATGAGCGTGGGTGACCTGGCGCGCTCGTTCGGCGACCAGACGATCCTCGCGGGAGTGACTTTCGGCGGCAAGAGCGGATCCGCGGCGTTGCCGACCTACGATCTCTTCCAGTGGGGCGGATTGCTGCAGCAATCCGGCTATCGCCCGGGGGCGCTCATCGGCGACAGCATCGAGTTCGGGCGCCTGCTCTACTACCGCAAGATCGTGCGGCAGAGGCTGCTCGAGGGCGTCTATGTCGGCGCGTCGCTGGAGGCGGGCAGGGTGCGCGGCTCGCCGGTGCCCGAAAATCCGAGGGGATGGATCAAGTCGGGCGCGGTGTTCCTCGGCATCGATTCGTTCCTCGGCCCGATCTACCTGGCATACGGGCAATCCACCGGCGGTTTTCGCAGCTTC
>WNFI01231481.1_pt1 | contig 25941 bp, 26 predicted proteins | sample 5400471 | NCBI WGS metagenome assembly WNFI01 (sample SAMN13153348, study PRJNA577476) | soil metagenome | isolation source: 100 cm saprolite on Douglas fir-dominated hillslope | place: USA:California | collected 2013-09-17 | reverse complement strand
GCGGCGGCTGAGGGAGCCGCTGAAGGAGATGGCGCAGGAGCTGTCGCGTGCATCTCGGCCGGAGGTGATCTCGGGCAACCCCGACGGCGAGCGCTGGGACGGACACAAGGATCCGGTCGTGCTGGCTTTAGCGCGAGCGGCCGGTCGTGAGGGCAGCGCCGTCCGAACCCTGACGAACCTCGAAGATCCACTGGCGACGTATTCGCGCCTCAGCTCGGACTCGGAGTTCAGCACGGGATACGGAGCGTCGATCGCCACCTGGCCGCTGATCGCGCCGTGGAATCCCGAGCTTGTCGCGGCGCACCTGCTGCGGCCTCTCTCACGGGGCCTTCATACGGGCAAGCACGACCTCGCATCGTCGGCGGTGTCGTGCCTGATGCACCCTGACGTCGCGCTTGGGCCGATCGCTCATCTCGCGCTGGCGATGGGCTGCATCGGGGCGGAGGGCGACTCGAGGACGGCGGCCGGCGACGTGTACGCGATGGCGGCGAAGGACGGCCGCCTCCAGCCCGCGTTGATGGCGAAGGCATGGGTCGTGCTGGCGGGTGCGGGCGTGTTCCAGGCCAAGCGGCTGGAGGCGACGCTCAGGCCAGTGGCGGCTCAGGCCGCCGCCGGCGTCAGGCTGGCGCAGTGTCTCGACCTTGCGCTGCCTCACCTGGTGCAGAGCGGGACGAAAGACATGCACGTGCTGCTCCGTCTTGCGGCCTCTGTGGCGACGACGCAGAGCTCGTGCGTGCGCGACCGTGCGATTGTGGAGCTGGCCGGTAAGAAGGGAAGCAGCGAGCTCATCCGCGCGGCGCGCGCTCTGGTCGCGACGCAGCCTTCTTCGGCGACGCGAGGCAGCCTCGACCTGGTCGAGGGTTTGATCGACAGGGCCGAACGATGATCGACCTGGTCCGCAACGGCGACGTCGATGGGGTGCGCGCCGCGCTGAAACCCATGACCGAAAAGGAAAGGCGCGCGATCGCACCGACGGCGATTCTAATGCTCCGCGAAGTACGCGCAGCCCACATCGGAGCCGTCACGAACAAGGCCTGGCCGTACGCCGGCGAGAGTCGGGCCGTGCTCAACGCGACACAGGTCCTCGCTCTGGGCACGATGACGGCGGCCGAGCTTCGCAAGGCAGGCCGCTGGGCTCTGCCGCCGACCGACCTGGCGTATGAGGCGCTCACAGCGCGTTCGATCCTGCTCGCGGACTACGTGGACGCGATCGCCGAGGAGCCGCCGACGCGCTGGAACTCGACGTTCAAGTTGATGCGGTCGATCGTCCGGGCGGGCCTGGTCGAGCAGCCGGCGAATCCGGGCTACATCCTCGCGATGATCAGCGGGCTCGAGGAGCCACGGACCGGCGTATACAAGGCCCTCATGTCCGACCCGGACCTGCTGAAACACGAGGTCTGGCGGCTGTTCGAGGTCGAGGGCGGCGGCGAGACGAGCCTCGCCGCGCACGATAAGTACACGCCTGAACAACTGGGATGGGACGCCGCGCTCATCAGGCTTAGCGCCGACGGACTGCTGCCTCGTGACCGGCTGCTCGATGTGAGCCTGGCCGCGCTGAGGCGCGACTTCGCCGCGTTCCGGGCGGGATGGTTCTCACGATTTCACGAAGCGATGCACCCGACGCGGGATGAGCGGCGCGCGCGCGTGATCGATTACCTCGCCCTCCTGACCAGCCCGACCCCCGCGACCGTGTCGTTTGCGGTGCAGGCGCTGGTCGAAGCGGGCGGTGTTTCGGACGAGCACGTCGACCAGCTGCGTCCGGCGCTCGACGCCAAAGCGACGTCGACCGTGAAGGGCGCGCTGAGGCTGCTTCCTCGGACGCAAAGAAGTGCGGCGCTGGTTGCGGAGGCGCTGGTCCAGGCATCTCGCGAGGCGCAGCCAAATCTGATCGGATTCCTCGAACGGCTGCCTGAGCTTGGACCCGACGTACGAGGCGCCCTCGTCGCGGCTGCTCCCAACATCGCTCCGTCCTTGCGGGGCCGCCTCACGAAGCTCACCGGCGAAAAGCTGGAACACGTGGGCGAGGCCGTCGATCAGCCGCCGCCTCAGGCTGCGTCGCTGCGCCCGCCGGTCGAGTCGCTGCATGAGCTCGTCGAGGTGCTGGCCGGCGTGCTCGAGCGCATGGATGACGTGCACGAACTGGAGCGGGCGCTCGACGGCGTGTCCCGGCTGTGCGACCGGAGCGCGGAGACGGTTCGGCGGCTCGACCCGATCGCGCGTCGTGCACGCCAGGTGCTGGAGGGAGCGCACGCTGCTCCCTTCGGCGGTGTCTCTCCGCGCGCGGATTTCGCGAATCTGATCCTGGCCTGGGCCGATGGTCGCGCACCAAAGGCGGCGCCGAGAAGGAGCGTCCTCGGCTTTCTCTCGATGAGGGTGTACGAGGTGGCGGCGCGCGCGGCGAGTGGAAAGCCGCAGCCGATCCTCTCGCTGCCGACCGCGCGTGGCGGCGCCATCGATCCCGCTACCCTTGCTTCGCGCAGGGAGGCGCTGCGAAGGCTGCGCATCAAACCTGGCGACGCCGATGCGATCCAGGCAGCGCTTCGAGGAGGGGAGATTGCCTCGCCGCCCTACATCCGCTTCGAGTTCGGCACCGACGTGACGAGCCACACCTACAAGGAAAAGACCTTCACGCACGTCCAGTTCCACGTCCGCGTCACCCCGCCTCCAAGACGACGACCCGAGCTGACCGACGTCCCCGGCCTTTTCATCGCGGCGCTGTTGGCAGAAGGTCACGAACCGGGCGAAGCCGACTACTGCAGGGTGGGGGACGGTCTGGCATCCGGTCTGCGGGATGTGGTGCGTTGGGTCGCGACCGTCTGGCCCTCGCACCGCGAGCCCTTCTACGCGCGTGGCGCAGCCGAGCTTGGCCGGAACATCGACTGGTGGCAGGCGATGTGGCATACGCGCCACTTCTTTGAGCCGCTGCTGCTGGCGGACGAGCCGATCGGCGAGATGGCGCGTCTTTTGATCGCGGAGGGTCTGGGGGCCAAGGAGCCTGGGGAAAGGAGCACCTCGACCGACGTCTTCGTGGCCGCGACCAGCCAGCGCAGGCTCGACGCGGTCGCGCTCGGTGAGGTTCTCGCGCGGCTGTGTGACCAGAGAGAGGTGAAACCGGCGCGTCTCGCCACATCGCTCGGCGACGCGGCGCGAGTTTCGAGCCGGCACGCCGACGCGGTCGCGGCCGTGATCGAGAGCATGTTGGGAAGCCTGCATGGCCCACCGCCGACCGACCTGGCGGCGCTGCTCAGCGTGCTCAGCGATTCACTCGCTGGGCTGGACCGGCGCCTGAGCACCCCCGTCGCTGTCGCCTACCTGTCCGGGATCGAAGGCTCCGGCAAAGCCGCGCGGCTCGCGAAATCCCTTGTGAGCGCCCGAGCGTGATCGAGCGACGTGACGTCGAGCAGCTGCTCGTGAAGTCGAGCCGGGCGTTTGCGATCAACAAGGACCGGCTGGCGTGGTGGGAGGAATGGCGGAAGTCCAGGCACCCTCACGTGTACATCCTCGCCGGCACCTACGTCCGGCACCTCGTCGTGCAGAGCGCTCGCGGGCGCACCAAGGAATTCCCGGCCGGCTTCGCGCTCATCGAGAGGATGCTGCTCGACGGTGACGACTATGTGCGCGAGCTCACAATTCACGGCTTCATCGAAGGCCTGCTGACCAGTGACAGGGCTGCCGACTTCGTGCCGTACCTGCTGCCCGCTTCGAAGTGGTGGTGGGAGGAGGTGGAGCTCTTCTGGGAGGGCAAGGTCGATGTGCCAGGCTCGTCCGGCCGGCCGAAGCCAGAAGTAGCATCCAGGCGATGACCCGACCTTCGCTGTTCGAGTTTGCGGGTGGCGAGGACGCGTTCCTCGCACTTGCCGCGGCGACACATGAGCGCTGCCTGCAGGACCCGGAGCTGAACCATCCCTTCTCGCATCACGTCAGCCCGGGGCACACCGCGCACCTCGCCGCCTACTGGGCCGAGGTGTTGGGCGGGCCGCCGCGGTACTCGCGCGGACTCGGCGGACACTCCGGGATGCTGGGCATCCACGCCGGGGAGGGAGCGCCGGAGGACATGGGCACGCGTTTCGCCGCTTGCTTCATCCAGGCCATGGACGATGCGGAACTTCCCGACGACCCGGAGTTTCGCGCCGCGATGCGCGCCTACATCGAGTGGGCTGCGCGCGAGGTCAATGGGGTCGCGCCCGCCGGGACCCGGATCGAGCCGGATCTGCCGATGCCTCGGTGGTCCTGGGACGGGCTGCAGGGGTAACCCTCAGCCCCTCCGGCGCTTCGCGCCACCTCCCCATGAATGGAGAGGACAGGCAGCCACCCGGCGGGCGTAACCGCCGCTGCCACGGAGGCGTTACCCGGCCGATGGCACGCATCAAGATGGTCGAAGAGGCGGAGGCTGAGGGCCCGCTGGCCGAGCTTTACGCGGCGAGCAAGTCGCGGAGTGTAGCCGGCGTTGTGCCAGAGATTCTGCGCACGATGAGCCTGCGGCCTGATTTCCTCGCCGCGATCGATGCCGCGTCTCGCATGCATTTCACGGACGGGGCCTTGAGCCGCGCCCAGCACGAGATGATCGCCTCGTACGTATCAGCGCTCAACCGCTGCAGGTATTGACTCAGCTCGCACAGCTGGTTCCTGCAGTTGCAGGGCGAGGCGTATGGGAAGGCGGCGCAGGCGCTGCGTGACGGAGACATCGAGGCGGCGGGGCTCGACGGGCCACACCGCCTCCTGCTCGATTTCGCCGCGACGATCACGCGGCACGCCTACCGCGTGACGGACGAGCAGGTCGAGGGGCTCCGGGATGCCGGCTGGAGCGACGCACAGATCGCGGAAGCGGCCTACGTCGCCGCGCTGTTCAACCTTTTCGTCCGACTGGCGGACACGTTTGGGATCGAGCCTCCGGCCATGTACGAGCCGGACGGGATTCCAACTGCGGCTAAGCCGGAGTGAGGTCGGTGTAGTCGTTGATGATCACGTCGTGGTTGAGGTTGCCGCCCTTCGCTCCGCCCAGGCCCCAGCTCTTCGCGTAGGGCAGCGTCTGCTGCGACACCACGTTTCCTGACCCATCCCGAGTGATCAAGGTGGTCGTGCCGTGCAGGGTCACACCGATCAACCGCCTCGCCTGGGTGCTGAACTTCGGCAGGAACAGGTTCAGGTCGACCCGGTCGAAGCTGTAGACCTTCTGGATCACCTTGCCCCCGCCGACGTCCTGCGTGATCACGTCGGTGAACTCCGTCAGGCCGTCTCCCGAGGCGCCGTCGGCGGCGAGGATCAGGTCATGCGCGCGCCGCGCTTCGGATTCGATCATCAGGTCGAGCACCAGGTCGTGCGCCATCTGGGCGGCACGCGCCTGGTTGACCGATGGGTCGAAGGCGACCACGTTCGACGGGAGGCCGACCGAAGGGATCGAGGGCAGGATCCACACCCTGGCCGAGGCGGAGACGGGCGAGGTACCGCCCGTGGGCAGCGCTCTTCCCGCGCTGGTGACCGCCCAGTAGCCGAGTCCAGGTCCCGAGCCGACATCCAGCGTCAGCTTCGGCGTGGATCCGTCCGGCAGCTCCGGCGCGGGTTCGACGCTGTGCAGGGAGAGCGCGGCTGACACCGGCATGGCCGTGAACAGCAGGAGGGTGAGCCCGAGCACGGCCGGCGTCGCCCAGCCGAGGCGCCGGATCGCGCGCAGCGGCCCGCCGGCTTCCTCGAGCGGGGCCAATAGCTGGGCGAGCGCGAAGCGTCCCGCGCACACGAAGACCAGGCTTGCGAGGATCGCCGTCTTGGTCCAGAACTCGAGCGTGGTCGGACCGATCAAGACCACGGACAGGAGCGCGACCAGCACGCCGAAGACGAAGCGCCCGACCTGCCCGTCCGGCACCGTGCGCGGGTCCGGGACCATGAAGAAGGCAAAGATCAGCACCTCGGGCGAGGTGGCCAGGATCTGCCAGAGCTGCTGGCCGCAGATAGGAGTCGCGTACCAGCTGGCGATCATGCAGTGGTCGGGCACGGGGAGGAGGGCCGCCGCCAGGAAGGCTGCGAAGCCGGCCATATAGCCCAGCTCGAGGCCGAGCAACTTGAGCTCCCAGCCGATCAGCAGCCCGCCGCCGATCAGGATGGCGTAGGTCACGATCATCCACGGGCCCATCGGGATCCACCACAGGTCCTGCGGTTCGGTGTACTGCGGACCGAGCGCGACGAACGCCAGGACGAGGGCCAGGTTGGAGGGGTTGAAGATATGCCTGCCCTTCCACCGGATCACATATTTCGAGGCCATCGCAAACGCGACGACGCCGATGAAGATCCACATGCCGTGCGTGCTCCACCACTGGCCGTGGAAGGTGCCGGGGACGCGCAGGATGAACGCCGTGCTGTTGCCGGTGAGAAGGCCGCTGGCGGGCCACATGATCACCCTGTCCTTGAAGAACCCGACGACGAACTCGAAAAGCGCCCCGGTGGCGAGGCAGATGAGGATCTGCGCGACCGACAGGCGAAAGTCCAGCACCGTCTGGCCGAGCACCTGGAGCGTCAGCAGGACGGCGGCGACATGCAGCCGCGGGTCGCGGATGCTGGGGAGGAGGACCGTGTATTCGCGGCCCCACAGGCGCACCTTGGGGGGCTTGCGGGCAGCCCGTCGCAGCGGCCCGGCCTCGACGCTCATGGTGGGGTAACGGTACGGCTGAACAAGGCGTTACCTGACGTAGTCGCAATGAGCAGAGCGGGTTCCGTCCTGGCCGCGGTCGCCCTCGTGGTCGCTCTGGCGGCATGCGATCCGCTCGGCCTGCCGGCCACCCGGGCGCTCGAGAACGGGGCGGAGTCGATGCTCACCCGATCCAGCACCTTCGAGTTCGCGGGGCCGATGGTCGAGTCCGGCACCGCGTGGATGATTGACGTGCAGATCGCCCGTCCACTGATGAAGCACATGGTCGTCAGCTCTCAGGGCGAGAAGGTGGAAGCGGTGATCATCGGCCCCGACGCGTACTTCCGCGGCCAGCAGTTCCTCGCCAAGCACCTCGCGGGCAACCCGCTGGGTCCCAGCCTCGCCAAGGCCGCCGGCAACTCCTGGTGGAAGGACGCCGCCGGCCTGGTGCCGAACCTGCCCGAGCTCACCGACGGGGCCGCATTCCGGGCCACGTTCCTCGGCTCCGCGGTCGGCCAGCGGACCGACCATCAGCCCGTCGACGGCGTCGACGCGGTGGAGCTGTCGGGTGTCCGCGCCGACGTGTACATCGCCTCCGCGCCTCCGTACCACCTGCTGCGCGTGCACCTGAAGGACGGCGTCGTGATCGATGGGATCTCCGGCGCCGACCTGAAGTACAGCAACGTCGACCGCGACTTCAAGATCGCCGCACCGTCTGACGTGATCGACTTCGCCAACCTCTCGACGCTGCCGCCGATCTACACGGTCGTATCCGTGGACACGTCCGGCTGCGGCTCGCCTTGCGTCGTGTCGGCGAAGCTGAGGAACCTCGGAGGGGCGACCGCTGCGCTGGCGCCTTCGACCATCACTTTCACGATGGCCGATTCGGCCAACGGCCAGGTGCTGGGCACCTGCCAGGCGAAGGTGCAGCCGGACGTCGGCTACAACGCGACGACGACAGTCTCGTGCACGATCGCCGGCTCTGCCACCAACGCCGCGGTGGTCACCGCGACCGCCGACAATCCAGGCCGCGGGGTGACCTGAGGTCGGAATAGGCGACGCGCACGAGCGGTTGCGGTCAGCGATGGCTGAGCTCGAGATTCCACCGCGGGGGACGCGAGGATCTGAGCCACCCGGCGGCGCGCTGCTGCAGCGGCTGTTCAAGCCGATCACCTCGATGATGGTTTCGCGCTATCGGAAGAACGCGGGTCCGACTCCGCCGGTGATGATGGGCTTTCCGACCGTGCTGCTCACGACGATCGGCGCCCGCACCGGAAAGGTGCACACGCACGTCCTCGGCGGGTTTGCGGAAGACGGCGACACCTGGCTCGTGGTCGCGTCCAAGGGCGGCGCGGCGACGCACCCTCACTGGTTCATCAACCTGGCCAAGAAACCCGACCAGGTGTGGCTCGAGGTGGGAAATCGCAAGGTCAAAGTCAGGCCAACCGTGCTGAAGGGGGCCGAGCGTGATGCGGCGCTGGCCAAGGTGGCGGCCGTCGCGCCGCGGTACGGCGAGTATCCGAAGAAGACCGACCGCGAGATCCCTGTGATCCGGCTGGAGGTCGCGAGCAACTAGCTCCGGTAACCTCCCAAAGATGAGGCTGTGGGGGGCCGTGGCGCTCTTCGCGCTCCTGATTGCGGCGTGCTCCGGCTCTTCTTCGTCCCCCGCCACCCCGCAGCAGCGCCACGTGTTCGTCATCGTGATGGAGAACCGTTCGGCCGAGGAGGCGATGCGGGGAGCGTTCACCACCTCTCTCGCGGCGAAGTACGGGGTGGCGAGCAATTACCACGCGATCTCGCATCCGAGCGTGCCCAACTACCTGGCGTTGACGTCGGGCCAGACCTGGGGCGTCGAGGACGACAGCTACCACGCGCTGCCGAAGCAGGACCTCGGCACGCAGCTGACGACGGCGGGGATCATCTGGCGCGCGTACATGGAAGGCCTCACGAGCGCCGGCTGCCTGGACAGCCCGGTGCCGTACGACCCCGGGCACAACCCGTTCGCCTTCTACGGCGGTCAATGCCCGCCCAACGTGGTTCCGTTGAGCGCGCTCAGCGGCGACCTGGCGGGCTCGACGCCGCGCTTCGTGTGGATCACGCCAGATCGCTGCCACGACACGCATGACTGCCCCGTCTCGGCGGGCGACGACTGGTTGCGCGGGCAGGTGCAGGCGATCACGACCTCGGCCGCCTGGCAGAAGAACGGGGTCCTCTTCATCACGTGGGATGAGGACGACGGAGGCGCGGACAACCATGTGCTGACGCTCGTCGTGGCGCCAGGGCTCGGCCACCGTGCGAGCCAGAGGCGCTACACGCACTACTCGCTGCTGGCCACGATCGAGGACATGCTGGGGGTGGGGCGGCTGGGGAACGCGGCGCAGGCGGCGCCGATGTCGGATCTGGTTTAGCCCGGCCCCTCCGTCGGCTTCGCCGACACCTCCCCATGAATGGGGAGGACCAGACCCGACCTCCACATGAATGGGGAGGACCCGGGACTCTACCTTATCTATGTGGCGTTGATCGTCTGCGACGTTGGGCCGCGCGATGGGCTGCAGAACGAAGCCAGGACCCTCGAGCCCGCCGTGCGCGCCGAGCTGTGCAACCGGCTGGCGGCGGCCGGACTGCGCCGGATCGAGGCGGCCAGCTTCGTCAACCCCAAGCTCGTGCCGCAGATGGCCGGCGCGGAAGAGGTCATGACGGCCCTCCACCGGGTGGGTGGCACCGCGTACGCGGGCCTGGTCCTGAACGAGAAGGGCTACGAGCGCGCGCTGGCGGCCGGCGTGGACGAGGTCCACTACGCCTTCTCGGCCGGCGACGAGTTCGGCAAGCGCAACCAGAACGCGACCACCGAGGAAGGGCTGAAGACGGCGATCGCGCTCGTGGCGCGGGCGCGAAGCGATCGGATGCCGGTCACCGTGACGATCAGCGTCGCCTTCGGCAGCCCGTTCGACGGCCCGATCCCCGCCGAGCACGTGCTGAAGATCGTGCAGCGTCTGATGGCCGTGCCGCCGGACGAGATCTGCGTGGCGGACACGATCGGGGTCGCCGTGCCGTCGCAAGTGCATCAGCTGGTCCGCGGAGCGCGCGAGCTCGGCGCGACGGTGGGCGCTCACTTCCACAACACGCGCAACACCGGCTACGCGAACGCGGTGGCCGCGCTCGAGGAGGGTGTCGTGTCGCTGGACGCGTCCGTGGGCGGAGCCGGCGGCTGCCCCTTCGCGCCCAAGGCCACCGGCAACATTGCGACCGAGGACCTCGTCTATCTGCTGCGGGGGCTGGGCGTGGAGACCGGGATCGACCTCGACGCGCTGATCGGGACATCGCAGTGGCTCGGCGCGCAGCTGGGCAAGGAGCTGCCCGGGATGCTCGCGCGCGCCGGGGACTACCCTGAGCGCCATGCCTAAGCGCGCCACCCAGCACCGGGTGGCCGTCGTCCAGCACCCACCGGTCACGCTCCACCGCGAGAAGACGCTGCAGCGCGGGGTGGACCTGATCGAGGAGGCGGCGGCCGGAGGGGCCGCGCTCGTTTCGCTGCCCGAGACGTGGCTGCCCGGATACCCCGAGTGGCTGTGGCGGCTGCGCCCTGGCGACGACTCCGAGCTGACGGCCGAGATCCATGCGCGGCTCATCGAGAACTCGATCGACCTGGCTGCCGGCGACCTGAAGCCTATGCAGGCGGCGGCGAAGCGGCACAAGGTGACGGTGTCGGTGGGGATCCACGAGCGCGACGGTGTATACAGCCGCGGAACGCTCTACAACACCGTGGTGCTGATCGGGCCCGACGGCTCGGTTCTCAACCGACACCGCAAGCTGGTGCCGACCAACCCCGAGCGCATGGTGTGGGCGACAGGCGACGCGTCGGGTCTGCGCGTCATCGAAACGCCGGTCGGTCGGGTGGGTGGGCTGATCTGCTGGGAGAACTACATGCCGCTGGCGCGGTTCGCGGTGTTCGCGCAGGGCTGCGACATCTACGTCGCGCCGACGTGGGACTACGGGGAGAGGTGGCTGGCGACGATGCGCCACATCGCCGCCGAGGGCAGGTGCTGGGTCATCGGCACCGGGTCGGCGATGCGAGGCAAGGACATCCCGAAGGACTTTCCACAGCGCGCGAAGCTCTTCCCGAACCTCGAGGAGTGGTACAACGCCGGCGACTCGGTGGTGGTCAACCCGAGCGGTGTCGTCGTGGCGGGACCGCTCCACGAGAAGCACGGGATCCTGTATGCCGACTGCGACCCCGCTCGCTCCGCCGCGGCCAAACGGACGCTGGACGTCGCGGGCCACTACGGACGGCCGGACATCTTCAAGCTCGAGGTCAACCGGGAGGCGCTGGCTCCGATCGATTTCAGCTAGCGGCCGCAGCCGCCCGTGAACCATTTGTCCCATTGACACCCCTCCCGGCCCGCGCCACCATTCCCGAGGCCCCGGCGATACGGACCGGGTCAGATCCATGGAGGAGTGTGATTTGCGGAAGCGACATCTGTTTGCGCTGCTTGCGGCCGGAGTCGTTGCGGCATTGCTGCCGATTCCTGCAGCGGCGGCACCATCGGTAACCACGATTGCGACCGGGCTCGACAGCCCGCGCGGGGTTGCTTTCTTCAACGGCAAGCTGCTGGTCGGCGAGGCGGGGCATGGTGGGAGCAACTGTTTCAATGCTCCGGGCGTCCCGTTCCCGATCTGCATCGGCAACAGCTCCCAGATCTCCTGGGTCAACACCACGAACGGCTCGCACACGCCGTTGGTGTCGGGCCTGTTCTCGGTGTCCCTTGGTCCCGAGGGAACGCTCGGGGTCAGTGGCCTGTCAGTCGGCGACGGCAGGATTCTTGCCCAAATCGGCGCCACGCCGCGTGAGGCCCCGCCCACAATCACCATCGCACAGCAAGAGGCAGGGCGCTTGATCTCGGTGCGTCCTGACGGAACCTGGACGTCCGTTGCCGAAGTCGGGACGGTCGACTTCGACTACACGACGCAGTTCACCGAGCCGACTCCCGGCGTGTTCAGCCCGAACACGCAGGAGCACGACTCCAACCCATACGGCGTGCTGGCGACCGAAGAGGGCGCATACGTTGCGGACGCCGGCGCGAACACGCTGGACCGCATCAACGGGGACGGCAAGATCAAGATCATGATCCACGACCTGTGGCGCGACCCCAACCCGAACAACTTTCCGTCGGACTCGGTCCCGACGTGCGTGGTTCGCGGTGATGACGGGCTGCTGGTTGGAGAGCTCTCCGGGCGGCTCCTTCGGGTCAATGGCACATCGTTCTCGCCGGTCGTCGTGAAGGATGCCGCCGGCAATTCGCTCCTGACTCATGTCACGGGATGCACCAGTGACGGCAGGGGCAACGTCTACTTCGTCAACATGTTTGGTTCGGGTGCGCCGTTCACGCCGCCGCCGACGTCGAACTTCTTCTTCGGCAACGTAGTGCAGTACAACACCGAGACCGGCAAGGCCTCAGTCCTCGCCGGGCCCTTGAACTTCCCGAACATGGCCACCGTCGGGCCTGACGGGAACCTCTACGTGAGCACCGGCGCCATCTGCGGATCGACCGGAGTGGCCGGTCCTCCGTGCTTCGGCGCCACCGGATCCGTGGTGCGGATCGCGCTTCCCAACGGGGAAAACGACTAGTCGAGAGAGCTAAGGCGCTGCTTTACGGGCTCGTGGAGCCCGTAAAGCGCGCCGAACTTCTTCTGCACGTAGGCGATCCACGGCGAAGCCGTCAGCGGCTTGCCTGTGGCGCTCTGCATCAACTCGTTGGGCGTGAACTTGCGGCCGTGCCGATGGACGTTCCTGCGCAGCCATGCCAGCAATGTGGCGAACTCGCCGCGCTCGACCTTCGCGTCGAGGTCTGGGATGTCGGCCCGGATCTTTTCCATGAGCTGCGCGCCGATCAGGTTGCCGATCGTGTAGCCGGGGAAGATGCCGAAGCTCACGTAGGACCAGTGGATGTCCTGGAGCACGCCCTCGCGATCGTTGGGCACGTTGAGCCCGAGGTAGGACTTGAAGCGCGCGTTCCATGCCTCGGGGAGATCCTTGACCTTGAGCGTGCCCTCGAGCATCTCGTTCTCGAGCTCGAAGCGGAGCAGGACGTGCATGTTGTAGGTGACCTCATCGGCCTCGACGCGGATGAACGAGGGGTACGAGCGGTTGACCGCGCGATAGAAGCCGACCTCGTCGACGCCCTGGAGCGGTTCCGGAAACGCGGTGCGGAGGCTCGGGTAGAAATGTCGCCAGAACGGGAGGCTGCGACCGACCAGGTTCTCCCACAGCCGCGACTGCGACTCGTGGACGCCCGGCGACGCGCCGCCCCACAGAGGTGTGCGGTCGATGTTCGGGCCCATGCCCTGGTTGTACATGGCGTGTCCCGACTCGTGGATCGAGCCGAAAAGGCACTCGTTGAAGAAGTCGCGCGAGACGCGGGTGGTGATGCGGACGTCGCCTGGACCGAACGCGGTGGAGAAGGGATGGGTCGAGATGTCCTGGCGTCCGCGCTCGAGGTTGTAGCCGAGGCGCCTCACCAGGTCGAGCGCGTAGGAAAGCTGGAGGTCGGGGTCGAAGCCGCGATAGAGGACGCGGTCGTCGACCGCGTCGGCGTGTCTTGCAATGTCCGCCACCAGGGGAACGATCGCGCGCTTCAGCTCGGCGAAGATCGCCTCGAGCTCTGTTGTCTTCATGCCGGGCTCGCTCCGGTCGAGCAGCGCGTCGTAGGGTCGGTCTGCATAGCCGAGCGCGTCCGCGATGCGCCGGTTCAGCTCGACGTTCTTCTCGAGGTACGGCTCGAAGATGCTGAACTTCTCGTCTTTTCGCGCTTTCTCCCACGCGGGACGTGCGAGGGTGCCGGCGCGGGCGGCCTCGGCGACCAGGTCGGCCGGGAGCTTGCGCTCCTCGTCGTAGTCGCGACGGGTGACCCTGATGAGGCTGGCCTCGTCGGAGTCATAGGGCTGGCTCGCCATCTCGTCCTCGAGCTGGACGAGGAGCTTGCCGACCTCTTCCGAAGTGAAGCGGACGTGGGAGATGCGGAGCAGGGTGGAGAGCTGATCGGCGCGGCCCTGGATGCCGCCCGGCGGCATATTGGTCTCCTGGTCCCATTCGAGGACCGACGCGGCCCGATTGACGTCCGTGACCTCGGCCAGGATGTCCTTGAGCTGTTGCAGATGGTCGTTCGTGGTGCCCACCCCTGCGGGTATTCTCCCGAATGGGCTTGCCGCCCTGCTCGTCGCCCCGCTAGCTCAGTGGATAGAGCATCTGTCTTCTAAACAGAGGGTCTGAGGTTCGAATCCTCAGCGGGGCACTTCACGACTATTTCGCGCGTTTTGCGCAAAACGTGTGTTTGCAGCGGTGGATTCGGCCCGTTTTGCGCAAAACGTGTGCAATGAAAGGATCGGAGGACGGAGCCGCTTGTGTGGCTCCGTCCCGTTTTCAGATCAGCCCCTCCGTCGGCTGCGCCGACACCTCCCCATGAATGGGGAGGACAGGTCTTATTACGCCATCTCTCGGCGGTAGGCTTCGCGTTTCGTGCGCGACGTGCCCACGGCGTCGTCCACGATCTTCTTGTAGTGCACCATCGCTCGGCGCATGTCTCGGGCCTCGCGCAGGTCCTTGGGCATGCGCTTCTCGTCGGCCAGATTTGCGCCACGTTCGCTCAGGATCATCACGGCGATCCTGTCGGCCTCTTTGACCGCCGCGGCAGGTTCATCGATGAACCTCGTCTCGATCGCCCGCCACGAGCGCGCGAAGCGATCGCGTGATTCATCGGGGAGCGGGCGCAGGCGCGATCTGCCCGCACGCCCAGATACGATCAGCGCCGCGATCAGGGCGATCGCGACCACGGCGAACGACATGAGTACAAGAGCCTGGTTCATGCATTCACCTCCATAGAGGGAAACGGGGCGAGGCCACAGCTTACTTGCAGCCTCGGACTATGGTTTATCACATGTCGAGCAATACAGGAAGACCGCAAATTCCCCAGGACATGAAGTCCTTCAACGACAAGGTGATCGCGGAACATCGAGCCAATCGCGGCCAGCTCAGCGGCCAGCTGGCCCAAAGCAAGATCCTTCTGCTCACGACGACCGGCGCGAAGTCGGGCAAGCAGCGAACCACGGTCGTGGGTTACCGGCGCGACGGCGATCGGTACGTGGCGATCGCGTCCAACAATGGCAACGACGTGGCGCCGAAATGGTTCGGCAACCTGCTGAAGCATCCGGAGGCGACGATCGAGGTCGGCCCGGAGAAGTTCGAGGTCAGCGCGAGGGTCGCGACCGCCGAGGAGCGGCCTGTTTTCGCGAAGCTGATCGACTACCTCGAGCGACAGCAGGCGCTGACTTCGCGCGAGATTCCTGTCGTCGTGCTGGAGCCGATTTAGCCAGTTTCGGTTTCGGCCTGGGTTTCGGTTTCGGTTTGGCCCTCGTCGTTGGCCTGGCAGGTTTCTCGAGGTCCTTGCTCAGCCCCGACATGCGCGCCTTGCCGAGGTTGCTCCTCATCACCCAGGCCACGTCTTTATCTGGGGAGCTCAGCCATTTCTCGAGATACGGCTTTGCGTTCTGCGGCGCCGCCGCCGCAGCCACGCTCCATCCGTAACCAAGCGCCTGACGGAGGACCCTGAATTCCTCGTTGCGGCGGTCCTTCGTCGCGGCCAGCGATTGCGTGATGTGGTCGAGGATGGTGAGCACCTCGACGGCGTCCTCGTTGCTCTTGAGGAGCGCCGGCTCGCAGAGTCCGGCGACCGCTGCCCGCTGCACGAATGCGTCGCCCCGCGCCCAGACCTCCATCTCGGCCAGCAGCTTCGGCATGCTCTCCTTGCCCAGGCGCTGCAGCGCCATGGCGACTCCTTCGCGGACTCGCCAGCGCGGATCAGAAGCGAGCTCGCGGAGCCACGTCATCACGGTTTCGGGCTCCATCAGCGCGATCCGACCCAAGCCTGCTGTGCCGGCAGTCGCGAGGAACTCGTCCGCCGAGGCCGACAGGCGCCACAGGCGATCCGCATCGGCCTCTTCCACCACGGCGGCAACCAGCTCGAGGTTGGCCCTCGGCCCGGGCAGGCCCGAGTGCTTCTTCAGGTAAGGCTCCCAGTCCTTGAGCTTGCGAAGTGCGAGGCGGTATTCCTCAGTTCTGTTCGCCATGACCGCTGCGATCCTAGCTAACGGAGAATCCCAAAGTGGTCATTTCGCGAGCGGATGCAATCAAGACGGGCGTCAGGCTCGAGATGGCGACCGTCGCGTGGATGTTCGTCGAGGCGGTCGTGGCGATCGGGGCGGGAGTGTTGGCCCGCAGCGTCCTGCTCACGGCGTTCGGTGTGGACTCCGCCATCGAGCTGGCGAGCGGGATCGTGCTGTACCGAAGGTTGTCGGCGGAATCCGCCGGCTTGCCCACCGATGAGGTCGACCGCCTCGAGTCGAGGACCGGCCGGATCTCCGCGGTCCTGCTCGTCCTGCTGTGCGCTTATGTCCTGCTCTCGTCGGCGGCCGGGCTTGTCCTGCGAGTGATCCCCTACCCCTCGTTCGCCGGCGTGGCCGTGAGCGGCGCCGCCATCGTCGCCATGCCGCTCCTCGCGCGCGCGAAGCAGGGCGTCAACCGCGTCCTCGACAGCTCATCCCTGCGCGCAGACATCGCGGAGACGGTGAGCTGCGCGTACCTCGCGGCGGTGACCCTCGGCGGCCTGGGCGTGAGCGCCCTGACCGGATGGTGGTGGGTGCAGTACGTGGCGGCCCTGGGGCTGTTGGTGTGGCTGGTGCCGGAGGCGCGGGAGGCGCTGCACGAACGGTCGCATAATGGGCACGACCAAGGGGGGCAAGGGGAAAAGCGATGAGTGAAAGACGAGAAGACGGCAGCGTGGAAGTGGAACACGCGAAGCGACACCCGGACAAACGCCGGCTGATGCTGACGCAGATCCTGCACAGCCCGGTCCTGAACCCGGCCGGCACGGAGGTCGGCCGCGTCGTGGACTTCATAGTCAAGCTGTCGGAAGGCACGTACCCGCCCGTGAGCGGCCTGAAGGTGCGCGTCGGCGCGCAGGACGTGTTCATCGGCAAAGACCTCATCGACCGCCTGGAGCCGGGCGGGGTGAGGCTCAACACCCATACCATCCGGACCGAGGCGTTTCAACGACGCCCCGGCGAGGTCCTGCTCGCCGCCGACGTGCTGGGGCGGCACCTGGTCGACGTGAACAAGGGCCGCATCGTCCAGGCACACGACCTGGTGATCGCCCCCGACGAGGACGGCTGGCACCTTGCGGGAATCGACCGCAGCCCGCAGGCGATGCTGCGGCGACTGGTTCCCAGGCGAGGCCGGCCCGACCTGAGGCGGCACGCGATCCTCGACTGGAAGGACGTGCAGCCGTTCATGGGCCACGTGCCGACCGCCAAGCTGCTGATGCCGCTGCAGCGGCTTCGCCGCTTGCATCCGGCTCAGATCGCGGACATCGTCGAGGGCGCGTCTGGACGACGCGGCCGACCTGCTCGGCGAGCTGGACCAGGAACGGCGCAAGCCGGTGTTCGACATGATGTCGCCCAACCAGCAGCACAAGATGCGCAAGCTGCTGCAGTACCACCCGAGCACCGCCGGCGGGATGATGAGCCCGGACTATGTCTGGGTCGAGCGAGGCTCGACGGTCGACATGGCGCTCGAGGCCATGCGGATCGACGACAAGACGCCGCACCAGCTGCTCGGCACCGTCTTCGTCACGGAGCTCGACGGGAAATACGCCGGCAGCGTGGGCGTGGTCGACCTGCTCCGCGCCGATCGCAGCCGCAAGGTCGACGATTTGGACCTGACCAGCTGCTCCGCCTACGGCAACGCCGACTTCGCCGACGTCACGCTGCTGATGGCGGACTACAACCTCACCGCTCTGGCCGTGGTCGACGCGGCCGGAAACCTGATCGGAGCGATCTCCGCCGACGACGTGATCGAGGCGCTCGTGCCAGACGACTGGCGTGCGCGCGTCGAGGCGAGCACCGGGGTATAGACCAAACATGAGCGAGCGCGAGCCAACACAAAAGGACTCGCGCTTGAAGCCAAGCACGGCCGTACTCGACGAGATGCACGTCGGCGACATCCACGGAGCGTTCGGCACGATTCGGCTCAGCGACGTCGCGCCGCGCCGGACCTGGCGGCGCCGCCTGCTCACGCTGGCGGCCATCGTCGGCCCGGGAATCATCGTGATGGTCGGCGACAACGACGCCGGCGGCGTCTCCACCTATGCGCAGGCCGGCCAGGACTTCGGCTACTCGCTGCTCTGGACGCTCCTTCTCTTGATTCCGGTCCTGATCGTCAACCAGGAGATGGTCGTGCGATTGGGGGCGGTGACCGGCGTCGGCTACGCCAAGCTGATCAGTGAGCGCTTCGGCCGCTTCTGGGGCTGGTTCTCAGTTGCCGGCATCTTTCTACTCAACTTCTTGACCATCAGCACCGAGTTCATGGGCATCAGCCTGGCGGGTGAATATTTCGGCCTGCGGACTGTGATCGCTGTGCCGCTCGCGGCCGTGATCCTGATCGGGATCACGGTCAGTGGCAACTTCCGGCGATGGGAACGCGCCATGTTCGTGTTCCTTTTCGCCAGCCTGCTGGTTCTTCCGCTTGCGCTGCTGAGTCACCCAGGTCTGGGCGCCGTTCATGGATTTCTTGTGCCGGGCGTGCAGGGCGGCCTGACTTCCAACTCGGCGTTGTTGATCGTTGCTGTGGTTGGTACGACCGTCGCTCCGTGGCAGCTCTTCTTCCAGCAATCCAATGTGATCGACAAACGCATAACGCCGCGGTGGCTCGAGTATGAGAAGGCGGACACCGTGATCGGGGCTTTCGTAGTCGTGATCGGAGCCGCCGCGATCATGATGGCCACCGCATCGGCATTCACGGGCGCGCCCGAGTTCGGCCACTACATCGATGGTCTGCATGTTGCGCAGGGCCTGACCAGATACATCTCGCCGGCGGCAGGAGCGATCTTCGCGCTGCTCCTGTTCGATGCTTCGATCGTCGGTGCATCTGCTGTCACTCTCGCCACGTCATACGCATTTGGAGACATGTTCGGACTGAGGCATTCGCTGCACCGGGGCGTGCGCGAGGCAAAGCTCTTCTACGCGTCCTACACCGGGATGGTCGTGCTCGCCGCTGCGATCGTTCTCATTCCGCGTGCGCCTCTGGGCCTCATCACCACGGCCGTGCAGGCCCTGGCAGGGATCATGCTGCCGAGCGCGACCGTATTTGCGGTCCTCCTCTGCAACGACCGCGCGGTCCTTGGGCCGTGGGTCAACCGCCCGTGGCTTAACGCAATCGCCGGCGTCATCGTCAGCGCGATGCTCGTGCTCTCAATGATCCTCGTGATCTCGACCGTGATCCCGTCCATCGATGTGACCGCGCTACTCGTCGTGCTCGGCTCGATAGCCGCAGCGGTCCTCATCGCCGGCGGCACATGGATCTGGCTCAAGTCGCGTGGCGCGCCAAAGGCCCTCGAGGTTTCGAGACGAGAGCGCGAGAACTGGCGCATGCCTGGCCTCGCACTGTTGGAGAGGCCTGAATGGTCTTTAGGCCGCAGGCTGGCGATTTACGCTTTGAGCGGTTACCTGGTGCTGTCGATCATCATGCTCGCCGTCAAAGCAGTCGAACTTGGAATCCAGAGGTAGACCGGCGATCCTTCAGGATCGTTAACAGGTCGCTTACAAAGGAATACAGGCCCACCGGGTACAATGCTGGCCCGTGCCTCTCGGGTTACGACCGGGGCACCGCGTCAGAGCATCACGCCGGCGGCTAAGCCCTTTACGCACCAGCATCCTCGTCATTCTTGCCATCGGGATCTCCACGATGGCGGGGACTTTCGCTTATTTTCTTCCGGCCGCGAAAGCCGCGTGGGACGCGACGAGCGTGATCGTCAGGGTGACGCCTTCGCCAACTGACCTGTTCACAGCGTCGCCATCGCCCTCTGCTACTTCGACTCCCGCTGCCGCGATCACCGGCGCGTTCACAATCCTCTTGCTCGGGTCGGATGACGACTCCAAGTTCAACCCGGACCACGTCCTGACGCAGTCGATGATCCTGGTCCGCGTGGTGCCCTCCACCAAGCAGGTCACGATGCTCTCGATCCCTCGCGACCTTTACGTGCACCTCTCGACTGGAGGCACGGCCAAGATCGACGGCGCCTACTCTTACGGCGGCCCTGGCGCGGCGATCGCGACCCTGGAGCAGGACTTCGGCGTCCACGTCGACGATTACATCTGGGTTGGGTTGTTGGGCCTGGTCAAGCTGATTGACGCGATCGGCGGCATCGACGTCGTGACGAGCAACCCCGTGTTCGACGATTACTACCCGGCGGACATCTACAGCACGTGGCCCTACGACTTTCAACGGGTCGCGGTGCTCGCGGGTGCGCAGCATCTCGACGGCGTGCACGCGATGCAGTACGTCCGCTCCCGTCATGGCGACCTGGAGAGCGACCTGGGACGGTCGCGGCGACAGCAGCAGGTCCTGATCGCGATCCGCCAGAAGGCCAAGCAGCTCTCGCCCGAGGACCTGCCGGCGTTGTCGCAGGCCATCGGAGGCGAGCTCAAGACGAGCATCGACATCTCGAAGGTGGCCCGGATGCTGCCGCTGGCGGCGAGCTTCGACAATCCCGACAACATCCGGCAGATCATCCTGGCCAGTCCCTACACGCACGGCGGCGCGCCGGGCGGAAGCCTCTATCCGAACTGGGGCCTGATTCTCCCGCTGGTCCACCAGTACTTCCCATGATGCTGTCGCGCTTCGTGCTGGCGGTGGCCCTCGCCGTGGTCGTGGCGTTCGGCGGCACCACGACCTACGTGTACCTGAGCTCCAAGCAAACGCATCTGGCGGCGGCGCCGCAAAAGCCGACGGCCGCGGCGCCCCGTGCGCAGGCCTACCAGCTTCCGGGCGCGCTGTACCTGGCGCAATCGGGCGCCATCTACCGCTTGACCGCCGGGCGTTTCCACCAGATCACTCCAGAGGCCGGGTGGAGCATGCCCTCGCTGACCCCTGACAACGGCTACCTCGTCGCCGTCAAGTACGGCCAGTACTGGTCGGACGCCTACACGCTCAGCCTGTTCGGCACCCCCCTGCGACAGATCACCTTCAACCAGGCACGCAGCGGGATGCTCGACCCGAGCCTGAACCACTGGATCCTCTATCCGCGTGTGGCGGCGGACGGCGTGACGATGTGGATGACGTACGACGGGTTGAAGTGCGACGGCTGCTACGACGTCAGCCCGGCGATCTACTCGATGCCGTACGGCGGCACGCTCCGGCAGGCGCGGGCGTGGACGGACGGTGGCTATTACTCGGGCGGCGACCAGCAGCCCATCCCGACGGCGGGTGGCGCCATCTACACGAAGTACGACTTCGGCGACAAGTTCGACGCCAACGCCGACCACCACATCTCGGCCATGTTGTGGTTCACGAACCGAGCAGGATCGACGGGCAGGGAGCTCACATCGCCGAGCGAGGATTGCCGGACGCCGTCGCTATCGCCAGCGGGCGACCAGGTCGCAATGGTGTGCACGTATGGGAAGCAGGTTTCGTACCTGACGATCGCGTCGTGGAACGGGTCGTCCCTGGGCCCTCGCACCAACATCCTTACGAGCATGCTGGTGGCTCAGCCGACGTGGGCGCCCGACGGATCGGGGATCGCGTTCCTGGCGCCGGGGGTGGCCGCCGGGCCGTTTCAGCTGTGGTTCCTGCCCAGGGAGGCGTACACACCACGGCCGCCAAGCCCGGCACCGACGCCGACCCCGGGCGGGCCGCACAACGGGCCGCTGCCCACACCGACTCCGGCCCCGCCGATTCCGCCGGTGAAGCCGATCCAGCTGACGACGAACAGCGGGTTCGACGCGACGTCGCCGATGGCCTGGTTGGGGTAGGCGAGGGGCGGGACTCTCTCCTCCCCACTCGATCTTCGGATCGTCCGGACTATCCGGGGTTTGCGGCAGACTCGAGGCGGCTTCGTCCGGACTATCCGGTGGGGTGGCTCTTAACAGGCTCGGTTGTCGTCACCCACCTCCACGGTTGATGCTCGCGACCACTGTGGCGAGGACTTCAGCCCCGATGGAGTTGCGACGTTATCCCTTCACAGTCGCAGACGCGAGGCGGGCCGGTCTGCGTTGGGACGATTTGCAGACGAGGATCTGGATACGGGTGAGCCACGGCCAGTATGCCTGGGTCGGCCTCCCCCAGGATGTCAGGCTGAAGCTCCAGGCTGTTGCGAAGCGTGTGCCGGCCCATTACGCATTCTCAGGTCTTACAGCCGCATGGATTCTGGGCCTTGAAACTGCGTGGTGCGAACCCGTCGAGGTAACCATCGGACGCGACATCCCGGTTCGAGCTCGAGCTGGCATGAAACTGAGACGAGCGGCGCTGCCTGAATCAGACGTGATCGTCCGACGTGGATTGCGTGTGACTTCGGCGATGCGGACGGTCCGTGATTTGGGTGGTCGAGCTGATCTGGTCGAATCAGTCGTTGCGGTCGATGTCGCCCTCCGAGCCGGTCTGGTCCACCTGTCGGAGCTCGCGAGCCATGTGGCGACCCATCCGGGGGAAAAGGGAATCAGGCGGCTCCGGCGGGCATTGGGACTTGCGGATCCCCGATCCGAATCGCCGATGGAGACCCGCCTGAGGCTGGAGCTGATCATGGCGAGGCTGCCACGCCCAAGCGTCCAGTCGGAACTTTGCGACCGCAGGGGGAATTTCATCGGGCGCGCGGATCTCTACTACCCCGATCGCAGGCTGGTAATCGAGTACGACGGGGATAACCACAAGGAGCGGCTGGTTGCGGATCTGCGCCGGCAGAATGCGTTGGTCAACGCGGGGTATCACCTCCTCCGGTTCACGGTCGCCGATCTGAGATCGGCCGGCTCAGTCGTTGCCCAGGTGCGTCGGGCGCGAGCCATGTTGCCTTCGCACCCGGTTCGTCCGGACAAAGCGGCATGAACAGCCACCCAAACCTCGGATAGTCCGGACTATCTGGGGGTATGGGGTCGGCTAGCAGCCCGGGCGGTTCGGGCCTCGGTCGAGCACGGGCTCTGCCTGGGCGGCTCGTGCCTGGGCCGCGGTGACGTAGTGGTCCGCCAGCATCGCCGCGAGCACCTGTGACCGCCTGGCCAGCGCAGCGGCGGGGTTCACGGTCGGGTCGTAGATCGACGGCGCCTGGGTGACGCCGGCGAGCAGCGCGTACTGGCCGAGGGTCAGGTTGCCGAGCGGAGCCCGAAAGTACGCGCACGCCGCGGCAGTCACGCCGTAGCGGCCCAGGCCGGTCGGGATCTCGCTGAGGTAGTCGGCCATGATCTGCCGCTTGCTCAGCACGAGCTCGACCTTCAGCGCTAGCGCCAGGTCCTGAAGCTTGTTGTAGCCGCGGTCGGAGCCGCCGAGGTAGACGTCCTTGACCAGCTGCTGGGTGATCGTAGATCCGCCCTGGCAGAGGCAGACGTTCGTGATGTCGTACAGAAGCGCCCGGCCGAGGCCGATGGAGTCGACCCCATGGTGGGAGTAGAAGCGTTCGTCTTCCGTGGCCACGACCGCGTTCGCCAACACCGGCGGAACCTCGTCCGGCGTGAGGAGCGACACGCCGTATCCCTCGGTCACGGCGCGGACTCGCTGCTGCACGTCGGTCCCGTCCGGGCTCCCGACCCACAGCGTCGCTGCGCTTGGTCCCGCCAGCGCCGCGATGACTCCCGCGGTGAGTGCGAGCCGGCTTACAAAAGCCGCCGGCCATCTCATCGCGCTTTACACACTCTTGGTAGGAACGGGACCCACATTTCGGCCGTTACGCCCTGAACGGCGCAAGTTCCATGGGAGAATTCCGTCCGCATGACCATCAAGTGGAAGGTTGCCCTGGTGGAAGACGACCGTCGCCTTGCGCGGGCGGTTGCCACCGGGCTGGGTGAGGAAGGGTACACAGTCCGGGCGGTCGAGTCCGCCGGGCGTGGGCTGGAGCTCGTCCGGCAGTGGAACCCGGACGTCGTGCTTCTCGACCTGATGCTCCCGGACAACGAAGGCCCGGAGCTGTTCGAGGCCTTCCGCGCCGAGACGGACGCGGCGTTGGTCGGCATCAGCGCGCGCTCCTCGGTGAGCGATCGGATCGCCGGCCTCAAGCTGGGCGCGGACGACTACGTGACCAAGCCGTTCGCGCTGGAGGAGCTGATGGCCCGAGTGGAGGCAGTAATTCGCCGCCACCGGGGCAAGGGTGGCTCGAAGCTCGTCTCGGGCGACGTCATCGTCGACCTCAGCGAGGGACGGGCGACGCGTGGCGGCCGCCAGCTCGGCCTCACGGGGATCGAGTTCCGGATCCTTGCGGGGTTGATGCGCAGCAGCGGGCAGCTCGTCACCTACGCTCAGCTTGCGGAGGCGGTCTGGGCGGTCACGACCGGGCCGGAATCCAACTCGCTGGAGGTGCACATCTCGAGGATCCGGCAGAAGCTCGAGCAGGACGGGGCGTCGAGGTTGATACACACGGTCCGCGGTCTCGGTTACAGGTTCAGTCCGGAATAAGAAGGGAGTGTACGGAGATGAAAGCGAGGAGCGTCGTGGCGGCGGTGTTGCTGGGGGGCGCGCTGCTGGCGGCGAGCGGGGGAGCGGTCTCGGCGAACATGGTGTGGTGCCTCGAAGACCCACCGATCCTGGTCGTGACGCCGGGGGGCCACAACCTGACTGTCAACAACATGGTCTATCTGCCGCCATACGCGGTGCACTTGAAGGGAGGCATCACCGACGACGCCACCGCGGCGCCTGACGGCAAGGGCGGGACGCTCGTCACGGTCCACGTCCACGTTCCGACCTCTGCTCACGTCGTCTCTACCGAGTACCGCTACCAGGTATCGGCTCAGAACGACGGAAGCTCGGTGATCACGCTCTACCTGGACGTCCCGACCAGCTGAGGTCGATGGCCCCGACCTTCAGGACCTTTCCTCTGTCGCTGAAAGCGGTTGTCGCGGGCGTGCCCGCGGCCGGCGTGGTCCTGGCCGGGATCGCTGCCGCGGGGGGCGGTTTCCCCCCCCCCCAGCAGTGGCGGTGGCTCGTCGTCCCGGCCTGCCTTGTCGGCGTCGTGCTCGCCGAGAGGTACCCGGTCAAGACCGGGCCCGAGCAGAAGGTCAACCTCAGCGCCCTGCCGTGCCTGCTCGCCGTCCTGCTGCTGCCGCCGGGCATCGGCCCTGCCACCGCGGCGATGAGCGTCCTCGCCGCCAACCGCATCGTCAGCAGGTCCTGGCCGGAGAGCGTGCTGAACTCCGGCAACACGCTGGCCGCCGGTGCCGTCGCGGCGATGGTCGGCAACATCGGCAACATCCACCAGGACATCGATGTCCAGCAGGTGGTGCGCGCTACGGCCGCCTCCTTGGTCTACATCGTGATCAACCTCGGCCTGGCGGTGCTCCCTGCGTCGGTGCACGGCGGGCGGCCGTACCTGTCCCTGCTCCGGCAGGCCGCGTCGGCCACCTGGCCCGCTCTGCTGACCCTTGGCGCGTGTGGGGTGAGCATCGCCGTGCTTGCCGTCGAGGCTCCCGTCGCGGCGCCGCTGCCGCTGGTCGTGCTCCCGATGATCTACCGGATGAACCGCGCGATCGAGGCGCAGGGCAAGGCGAACGAGCAGCTTGCGGGCGTGCTGGCCGCGCAGCGCAGGTTCCTGACCGATGTGTCGCACCAGGTGGCCACGCCGCTGGCGACGATCATGACGAACCTCTCGATCCTGAGCCGGGCCAGCAAGGGGCGGCCCGCCGAGGCCGCGGTGGCGGACAGCGTGGCGGAGGCGGAGCGCATGAAGCGGATGCTGGGCCGCCTTCGCTCCCTGGCGCATGCGGATGAAGATGTGCCGCTGCGACGAGAGCTGGTCGACCTGGCCGAGCTGACCGCTGACGTCGTCCGTGCGTACACCGCGCAGGCCGCGACGTCAGGCGTTGGCCTGGTCGCGGAGGTCGGCTCCCAACCGCCCCGCATCAACGCCGACAAGGACCTGCTGCGAGAGGCGGTGGCGAACCTGGTCGACAATGCGGTGCGCTTCAGCCCGCGTGGGGCACAGGTTCGGCTTCGGGTCGACCGGGGCGCGGGCGGGCCGGAGATCGCGGTGGCGGACGACGGGCCCGGGATCGAGTCGGATCGGCTGCCGCGGCTGTTCGATCGGTTTCAGCGCAGCGACTCGGGCAGCGGGTTGGGGCTGGCGATTGCGCGGCGGGTGGTGGAGCGCCATGGCGGGACGATTCGGGTGCAGACCGAGCCTGGGACCGGGAGCACTTTTACGATCGAGCTGCCGGGCTAGGAGGGTCCACCAGCCCCTCCGGCGCTGTGCGCCACCTCCCCATGAATGGGGAGGACAACCTCCCTGTGAATGGGGAGGAGCACC
>WNFI01130825.1_pt1 | contig 25957 bp, 25 predicted proteins | sample 5400471 | NCBI WGS metagenome assembly WNFI01 (sample SAMN13153348, study PRJNA577476) | soil metagenome | isolation source: 100 cm saprolite on Douglas fir-dominated hillslope | place: USA:California | collected 2013-09-17 | reverse complement strand
GCGATGACCATCTGCTGCACCTCGTCGGTGCCCTCGCCGATCGTGAGGATCTTCGCGTCGCGGTAGAAGCGGCAGACGGGGTACTCCTCGATGTAGCCGTAGCCGCCGTGGATCTGCACCGCCTCCTCCGCGCAGCGCACCGCCAGCCGGCCGGTCTTGAGCTTCGCCTGGGCGGCCGTCAGCGTGAAGTTGCGTCCCGCGTCCTTCTCCCGGGCGGCCTTGTAGACGAGTAGCCGCGCGGCCGAGATCTCCGTCGACATGTCGGCGAGCTTGCCCTGGATCGCCTGGAACTTGGAGATCGGCTTGCCGAACGCGATGCGCTGCTTGGCGTAGGCGAGCGCCTCGTCGAGGGCGCCCTGCGCGAGCCCCACGCCCATCGCCGCGACGCCGATGCGGCCGATGTCGAGGATGTGCAGGAACTGCTTGAAGCCCGCCCCCCTGGGACCGAGCAGGTTTGCCTCCGGGACCCTGCATTCGCTGAACGTCAAGGGCCTCGTATCCGAGGCGTTCCAGCCCATCTTCCTGTAGGGCTCACCCTGCTCGTAGCCCGGTGTCCCGTTCGCGACGATCAGGTTCGAGATCTCCTTCGGCCCCTCGCCGTTGGCGGTGACGGCCGTGATGCAGACCACCCCCGAGATGTCCGTGCCGGCGTTCGTGATGAACTGCTTGGCCCCGTCGATCACCCACTCCCCGTCCTCGAGCCTCGCGCGAGTGCGGGTGTTGCCGGCGTCCGAGCCGGCCTCGGGCTCGGTAAGCCCGAACGCTCCGAGCAGCTCTCCGGCGCAGAGCCGCGGCAGCCACTCGCGCTTCTGCTCCTCGCTTCCGAACAGGTAGATCGGCTGGGTTCCCAGTGAGGTGTGGGCGCACAGCGTGATCGCCACGGAGGAGTCGACCCGGGTCAGCTCCTCCACCGCCAGCGCATAGGCCAGGGTGTCGCCGCCGCCCCCGCCGTACTCCTCCGGGAACGGGATGCCCATCAGGTTCAGCTCGCCGAGCTTGCGGACGATCTCGTACGGGAAGGACTTGGTGCGGTCGAGCTCCTCGGCCAGCGGTGCCACCTCCGAGCGCGCGAAGTCGCGGACCGTGCGGCGGATCAGCTCGTGATCGGGGGACAGGTCGAAGTCCATCGCGACCGGCATTCTCACACGTCGCCCTGATCTAGCATGGCCGGCGAGTGGCCCGCACGCGCCTGGGCGATCTCGTGCGGCGCGGTTGGGCGGTGTGGAACATCGAGTACCGCCGCATCGGCGCCGGCGGTGGCTGGCCCGCGACGTTCTCGGACACCGCTGCCGCGATCGACCACCTCCGCAATGTCCAGGCCCCGCTCGACCTCGGCAGCGTCAGCTTCCTCGGGCACTCCGCCGGCGGCCATCTCGCCCTGTGGGCTGCGACCAGGGAGCGCCTCCCGCCCGACGCCCCCGGCGCGCACCCGGCGATCCAGCCGCGCCGTGTGATCGGCCAGGCGCCCGTGGCCGACCTCGCGGGCGCCTACGCGCAGTGGCACGGCGGCGCTGCGCGCCAACTGATGGGCGGCTCGCCCGATCAGCTCCCCGAGCGCTACGACCGCGGCGACCCGATCCGGCTGGTGCCGGCGGCGATGCCCGTGCTGCTGGTCCACGGCGTCGCGGACCGGACCGTCTCGGTGAAGCTCAGCCGCCACTATGCGGAGCGAGCCCGCGAGCTCGGTGGGTCCGTCCAGTTGATCGAAATCGAGGGGCCCGCGGGCGGCCATCGCGCCCACCTGGACCCCCGAGGCGAGGCCTGGGCCGCCGTGATTAGCCGGCTCGCCGCGCCACCTGACGTCTGAGCGGCTCCGGCTCGCTGGCCGGCTGGGGCGCGCAGGTTCATCGCCGACGCCGCCCTCTACGCCCGCTCAGCGCCGGCGTCGCCGCGAGGTGGGGCCCCGCATCCGATTTGCTCAGTCATACGGCCACTGCCGATAGTTGGAATTGGCGTTAGACTGCGCGTCGCACGTCCACGATCCTGAGGAGGCTCTGATGGGCTCACCCGAGGCAGCGCCGGCGTCGCCGACAGCGGGCACCCGTTGCCGCCCCGACCAACCGGTTGGAACGGTCGACGAGACCATGCCGTTCGATCACATCGTGGTTGTGATGATGGAGAACCACTCGTTCGACAACGTTCTCGGCGAGCTCGGTCGGACGCGGAGCGACGTCGAGGGGCTCACCTTCAAACCCGGAGCGTCAGAGCCCGACGACTGGAATCCCGGAGTCGGCGCGCTACCGCCGAAGGTCACATCCTTCCCGCTCACTTCGACGGCCCAGGCTACGAATATCACCCAAAGCTGGCGGGCCACCCGGGAACAGATGGACGGCGGCAAGATGGACGGGTTCGTGAAGACCAGCAACGCGATCGAGCCGATGGGCTACTACACAGCTGACGTGCTCCCGTTCGCCAACTCGCTCGCGACCACGTTCACGCTCGCCAACCGCTGGTTCTGCTCGGCGCCCGCACCCACCTACCCGAACCGACGGTTTCTACTCGCAGCGACCGCGCGCGGACTGACCGCGACCAACGCGCTGGGGCTGTTCGACGGGCCGCCACCCAACGGGACCATCTTCGACCGCCTGTCAGACCACCAGATCCGCTGGGCGAGCTACTCGACGGAACTTCCGATGACGCTCGTCTACCCCTCGATCCTCCTGAAGCATCTTGACCACCACCACCGGATCGATCGGTTCTTCCACGACTGCAAGGCGGGCAGCCTGCCGGCTGTCAGCTTCGTCGACCCCGCACTCGGGAAGCTGCGCGACCTAGCCAGCGCGCTCCCGACTGTGATCAAGGACTCCCTCGGGCTGCTCGGGGTGCGGATCGACCACCTGCCGCACGGGCAGACCGAGGAGGATCCCGACGACATGTACTACGGCGAGAAGTGGGCCTACGAACTGGTTGAAGCGGTCATCCACTCGCCCGCATGGGAGCGCACCGTCCTCATATACACCTATGACGAGCATGGGGGCTACTACGACCACATGCCGCCACCGGATGCTCCCGTACCCGACGACGCCGAGCCCAATCTGCCCGTGGGCGAACCGGCCGACCGCTACGACCGCTACGGACCCCGCGTCCCGGCGGTTGTGGTCTCGCCCTATTCGAAGCCGGGCGGGGTCTCGAACGAGCTCTACGACCACACGTCGATCCTCGCGACGATCGAGCACAAGTGGAACCTACCGGCGCTGTCCGACCGGGACGCCCAAGCCAACGACATCATGGACTTCCTCGACACCAGCAACAAAGCACTCGAGCAACCGGGCGCGCTCACCTCGCCATCTGAGACTGGGCCCTCCGGGCCCGTGACCGCACCTAGCTGAGCCGCGGGCCTTACGGGGCCGGGACGCTAGCCGACGTACCCTCGCGCCAGCTCCACCAGCAACCTCACGCCGTACCCGGAGGCGCCGCTGCCGACGTACGCCCGGCCGAGATCCCAGGCCGAGCCGGCGATGTCGAGGTGCGCCCAGGCGGCCTCGCCGACGAAGTTCGAAAGGAACGTGCCGCCGACGATCGTGCCCGCCTTGCGCACCTCCGGCGCGTTGTCGAGGTCGGCGTATTTGCCCTTGATCAGCTGCTCGTACTCCTCGTGCAGCGGCAGCCGCCAGAGGATCTCGCCGCTGCGCTCGCCGGCCGCCGTGAGGAGCTCGGCGAGGTTGTCGTCGTTGCTCATCAGACCGGCATAGGTGTTGCCGAGCGCGACGATCACGGCCCCTGTCAGGGTCGCGAGGTCGACGATCCGCTCGGCGCCCTCGCTCACCGCGTAGCTCAGACAGTCGGCGAGCACGAGCCTGCCCTCGGCGTCGGTGTTGTTGATCTCGATCGTGCGGCCGTTGGCCGCCGTCACGATGTCTCCCGGTTTCACGGCCGTGCCGTCGGGCAGGTTCTCCGTCGCGCCCACGATCGTCAAGAGCCGCAGCGGGAGGCCGAGCGCGGCGATCGCCGCCGTCGCCTCGATCGCCGCGGCGCCGCCGGACATGTCGAACTTCATCTCCGACATCTTCGGTCCGGGCTTCAGCGAGATGCCGCCGCTGTCGAACGTCACGGCCTTGCCGACGAAAGCGAGCAGCGGCGTGCCGGCCGCCGAAGCGGGGTCGTAGGTCATCGTGATCAACGCGGGCTCCTGGGCCGAGCCCTGCGCCACCGCCGAGAACGCGCCCATGCCCAGGGCCGCGATCCCCTCGCGGCCCTCGACCTGCACGGAAAGCTCCGGTATCTCCTCGCCCAGCCCGGTCGCGTAGACGCCGAAGGCGGTCGGCGTGAGGTCGTTGCTGGGACGGTTCTGAAGGTCGCGCGCGCGGTTTACACGCGCCGCGATCAGGGCCGCGTCGCCGACGGCGGCTTCGAGCTCGTCCGGGCAGGCGACGATCAGTCGCTCGATGCCCCGCGGGTCGTCGTCCGAGGGCGCGGACTTGAAGCGCTCGAAGCGGTAGCCCGCGAGGACCGTGCCCTCGACGAGTGCCCCAGCGATCGCAGCATCGCCGCCCGCAGGGAGCAGCCAGCAGAGCGTCTCCGCCGCGACCTCCTGCGCCCTGCCGAGCGCCGCCGCGGCGGCGACACGAACTCGCTCGGGCGTCAGCGCTTCGCGGGGGCCGAGCCCGACCAGCAGCCAGCGCCGGCCGTCCGCGTGGGCAACGGCGACCGCGCCGCGCTTCGCCTGCGCCTCGCCCGCGGCGAGCAGCTCCGCCACCGCGGCCGGTGCACCGTCCGGCGCGCCCTCATCCTCGAACAGCCCGACAGCGACGGTGTCGGCCGACTGCAGGGCGTCGTTCGCGGAGCGCGCCAGAACCTCCATCGGCCGCACCATACCGGCCCGCGCACGAGTGGCTCCCGGAGCGAGCCGAGCCCGCCGCTCGGCGGGCCGGCCGGCCCCGTCGGGCGGTAGCGCCTGTCCGGTCCGCGCGCGGCCGTCCACTAGGATTCTCGGGCTCCGCCCCTTCACAGCAACGACAGGAGAGAACCGCCCCCATGGCCAAGACAGTGATCCTCGGCGCCGCCCGGACCCCGATCGGGAAGATGGGCGGGGGCCTCTCGACGCTCGAAGCCACCGAGCTCGGCGCGGTCGCGATCGAGGTGGCTCTGGAGCGGGCGGCCGTGGAGCCCGAACAGGTCGAGCACGTCGTGATGGGCCAGGTTCTCCAGGCCGGCCAGGGTCAGATTCCCTCCCGCCAGGCGCAGATCAAAGCGGGCATCCCCAAGGAGGTCTCCTCGGAGACCATCAACAAGGTCTGCGCCTCGGGCCTGCGCGCTTCGGTGATCCTCGATCAAGCGATCCGCGCGGGCGACGTCCAGGTCGGCGTGGGCGGCGGCATGGAGTCGATGTCGAAGGCCCCCTACCTGCTGCCCCAGGCTCGCTTCGGCTACCGCATGGGCGACGCCAAGATGCTCGACGCGATGGTCCACGACGGCCTCACCAACCCGTTCTCCGGCAAGCAGATGTTCGTCGAGGCGACGGAGGTCGGCGACGAGCTCGAGATGACCCGCGCCGACCTCGACCGCTGGGCGCTGCGCTCGCACGAACTTGCGCTGAAGGCGATCGACGAGGGGCGCATGTCCGAAGAGACCGTGTCCGTCACCGTCAAGGGCCGCAAAGGCGACACGCTCGTCGAGGTCGACGAGGGCCCACGGCGCGAATCCTCGCTGGAGGCGCTCGCGAAGCTGCCGGGACTGGTCGGCAAGGACGGATCCCACACGGCCGGCAACTCCCCCGGCGTCAACGACGGCGGCGGCGCGCTGGTGCTCTCCTCCGATGAGTGGGCTGAGGCGAACGGCAAGGAGGCGCTCGCGGAGATCGTCGCCCATGCCCAGAGCGCCAATGACTTCGCCTACCTCGCCACCACGCCGGCCAGCGCCGCCAAGAAGGCGCTCGAGAAAGCAGGCCTGCAGCCCGGCGACATCGACCTCTGGGAGATCAACGAGGCCTTCGCCTCCGTCACCCTGAACTCGATCCGGATGCTCGGCATCGACGAGGATCGCGTCAACGTCAACGGCGGCGCCGTGGCCCTCGGCCACCCGATCGGCGCCTCCGGCGCCCGCCTCCTCGGCACCCTCGTCCACGAGCTGCGCCGTCGCGGCGGCGGCCTCGGCGTCGCGGCGATCTGCTCAGGAGGGGGGCAGGGCGACGCGGTCATCCTCAAGGTCTGAGCCGGCCGTGGAGGCGGAGCTAAACGGCACCGCCCCGCGCGGGGCCGCCTTCTTCGACCTGGACAAGACGCTGATGGCGGGGTCCTCGGGCGTGTTCTTCGCCCGCGCCGCATACGAGTCGGGGATGATCTCCCGCTCACGTCTCGTCAAGGACATCTACGAAAACGTCCGCTTCCGGCTGCTCGGCTCGACCGACGACCGCGCCGACGATGTCCGCCGGCGCGTCGGGGAGATGATCAAGGGCGTACGCGTGCGCGACCTCGAGCGGCTCTCGCCGCGGGTCCTCAGCGGCGTGCTGCCGCGGCTCTACCCGCAGATGCTCGAGCGGGCCTATGCCCACCAGGACGCCGGCGAGCCCGTCTACATCCTCACCGCGGCCTCTCAGGAGATGGCCGACCTGCTCGCGCACGTGCTGAGCTTCGACGGCGGCATCGGCTCCCGCTCGGAGATCGTCGACGGCCACTACACCGGTCGGCCCGCGGGCCCCTTCAACTACCGCGAGGGCAAGGTCATCGCGATGCAGGAGGTGGCCGACCGCGAGAGCATCGACCTGGCCGCCTCCTACGCCTATTCGGACTCCGAGTCCGACCTGCCGATGCTGCGGGCGGTCGGCCATGCGGTGGTCGTGAACCCCGACGGCACACTCCGCCGGATCGCGCTGCAGGAGGGATGGGAGGTTGTGGCGCTGGATCGCCTCGGGCGTCGCCTGAAGATGCTCCTGGCGCTCGGCGCCGGGACCGCCCTGGCCTCCGCCGGACGCGCGCTGATCGAACGGGCCGGCGCGCCGCGCACCGGCGCGCGCCTGACCCGCGGACCGCGCAGGCCGGGCGCCAGGGACGGTTCCCGGGGGCGCCGTCGCATCGCCGGGGGCAACGGCGGGCGCCGCGGTTGAGCGTGAGCCGAGCATCCTGCGCCGGGCCGGACCGTCCGCCGGGGTCGGCGAGCGCGTAGAGTACTCACCCCGAGGAGCCGGTCGGCACCGACCACGCCCTCCGGGCGCGCTGCCCCGGCGCCCTCGTGGCGCGAAGCAGCCCCCGCCCGCAGCGTCCACCGAAAGCCACACACTCAATGCCGCCCGCAGCCCCTTCCGCCCAGAGCAAGATCCGCGTCGTCGTCGCGAAGCCCGGCCTCGACGGCCACGATCGGGGCGCGAAGATCATCGCCCGTGCGCTTCGCGACGCCGGCATGGAGGTGATCTACACGGGTCTGCACCAGACGCCCGAACAGATCGTCGAGACCGTGATCCAGGAGGACGCGGACGCCGTCGGGCTCTCGATCCTCTCCGGAGCCCACATGACGCTCGTGCCCCGCGTCGTGGAGCTGCTGCGGGAGCAGGGTGTGGACGACGTGCTCGTGACCGTCGGCGGCACGATCCCGGCCGAGGACATCCCGGAGCTGAAGAGCCTCGGCGTCGCCGAGGTGTTCACGCCCGGCGCGCCCACGCAGGCGATCGTCGACTTCATCCGCGGCGCCGCCGGCCGGCGCGCGTCGAGCGCTTGATTGACTCGTCAGTCAACCGTCCGAACAGGTACCATTCGCTCGCAATAGACCCCAAGGAGAAGCCCTGAGAATGAAGATATGCGTCCTGGTGAAGGAGGTCCCGGACGCCGCCGTCGAGAAGCGGATCGACCCCTCGACGGGGCGCATGGACCGCAGCGGGGAGAAGAACCTCAACCCGTATGACACGCACGCCATCGAGGCTGCGATGCAGATCAAGGAGGGCGGCACGGTCCCCGTCGAGGAGATCGTGGCTGTGACGATGGGCCCCGACAGCGCCGTGCGGGCGCTGCACAAGGCGGTCTCGCTGGGCGCCGACCGTTCGGTGCACCTGAGCGATCAGGCGGTCGCCGGCTCCGACGTCGCCGCCACCGGCTACGCGCTGGCCAAGACGCTCGAGCGCGAGAGCCCCGACCTCGTGCTGCTCGGGCAGCAGTCAGACGACGGCGAGTGCTACACGATCGGCGCGGTCGTCGCCGAGCACCTCTCGATGCCCTCGCTCACGCAGGTGATCAAGATGGACGTCGACAGTGACGGCCTGCGCTGCGAGCGCCAGGCCGAGTACGGCTACGACACGGTGCAGATCAAGCTGCCCGCCGTGATCTCGGTCGGCGACGCGATCAACGAGCCCCGTTATCCCTCCCTGAAGGCGATCATGGGCGCCAAGAAGAAGCCCCTCGACGCGGTCGCCATCGGCGACGTCGGGATCGACGCCTCGAAAGTCGGCGGCGATAACTCAGCCGCGCAGTGGGTCGCCGCGAAGGCCCCGCCCGCGAAGGCCGCCGGGGAGATCATCGAGGACGAGGACACGGGCGAGACGGTCGAGAAGATCATCGCCTGGCTCGACGAGCGGAAGCTCATCTAAGGAGATTGAGGAACGACATGGCAAACATCCTGGTCTACGCGCTGCACTACGACGGCGCGATCAACAAGAACTCCCTGGGTGCCGTCTCCGAGGGCGCCAAGCTCGCCGCGGAGCTCGGCGGCGAGGCCCACGCGATCCTGCTGGGCGAGAACGTCCCGCAGGACCTCGCCGCCTCGCTCGGCAAATACGGAGCCAAGAAGGTGCTCGTCGCCGAGGGCCCCGAGGGACTCGCCCAGCCGCTGGTCGACGCGATGGCGAAGGCGATCACCGACGGCGGCTACTCCTACGCGCTGTTCGGGGGCGGCCTGCTCGGCTTCGAGATCGGCGCCGGCCTGGCCGCGCGCCTCGGCGCCGGCGTGGTGATGGAGGTCACGAACGTGAGGGCCGAGAACGGCGAGTTGATCGCCGAGCGGCCGATCCTGGGCGACTCCTCGATCTCCGAAGTGAAATACCGCTCGGACGTGGGGATCGTGATCGGGCGCCTCAATGCCTTCGAGATCAAGGACATCGGCGGCGCCGACGCTCCAGTCGAGCAGCTCAGCTTCGAGCTCAGCCCGCAGTCCTCCCAGGCGACGATGGTCACCCGTGGTGAACAGCGGGGCGCCGACGTCGACATCGAGGGAGCCGACGTGCTGATCGCGGGAGGCCGCGGCCTCGGCAAGGCCGAGGGCTTCCAGCTCGCCGAGGACCTCGCGGCGGCGTTCGGCGGCAACGCCGCGGTGGCGGCGACCCGAGCGGTCGTCGACGCCGGCTGGTACCCCTATGCCGCGCAGATCGGCCAGACCGGCAAGACCGTCTCGCCGAAGCTGTACCTCGCCGCCGGTATCTCCGGGGCGATCCAGCACAAGGTCGGGATGCAGAGCTCGGAGAACATCGTGGCGATCAACAAGGACGCCAACGCCCCGATCTTCGAATTCTCCGACCTCGGCATCGTCGGCGACCTGAACAAGATCCTGCCGAAGCTGACGGAAGCGGTGAAAGCGAAGAAGGGTTCCTGAGATGTCCTCGAACGGCAGCAGCAACGGGAAGGTCTCGCCCGCGGCCTTCCCGCCCCCGGTCGACTCACGCAAGGAGTTCATCAAGCGCGGCCTCGACGACGAGGACGAGCTGATCGAGGTCGGCGTGGCGATCGTCGGCGGCGGCACCGCCGGGCTCGCATGCGCCAACCGCCTGCTGCAGCTGCTCGCCGAGGACCCGGAGACGATGGAGCGCCTCGGGGAAGTCCCCGTGGCGGTGATCGAGAAGGCGAAGACCTGCGGCGGGCACAACCTCTCCGGCGCGGTGATGCGGCCCGCACCCCTCCAGGAGCTGTTCCCGGATCTCAGCAGGGAGGACTGGCGCAAGGAGGGCTTCGCCTTCGGCGAGGTCAAGAAGGAGTCGGTGTACGTGCTCACGGGTCCGAAGAGCAAGCTGCCGGTCCCGATCCCGGCGGTGCCGAACTTCAAGAACCACGGCAACGAGGTCGTCTCGGTCTCGGCGATGGCGCGCTACCAGCAGCGCCAGGCCGAAGAGGCCGGCGCCTACGTTCTCACCGAGACCGCGGCGACGCAGCTGATCGTCGAAGACGGCCGCGTCGTCGGGGTGCGCTCCGGCGACAAGGGCCGCGGCAAGGACGGCGAGCCGCTCGGCAACTTCGAGCCGGGGACCGACATCAAGGCCCGCGCGACGGTGCTGGCGGAGGGCTGCTGGGGCCACCTGACCGGCCCCGCGATCAAGGAGTTCGACCTCGCCGAGGGCCGCGAGCCCCAGGTCTGGGAGCTCGGCGTCAAGGAGGTCTGGAAGGTCCCCAAGCCGCTCGACCGGGTGATCCACACCTTCGTGCAGCCGTGGCCGCTCAAAATCGCGCCCAAGTACGGGCAGCTCGGGGGAACCTGGATCTACCCGATGAAGGACGAGAAGACGGGCGATGACCTCGTCTCGATCGGGTTCGTGGTCGATCTCAACTATCGCGACGCGACAACGTCCGCTCACGACCTCCTTCAGACTTTCAAGATGCACCCGCTCGTCAAGGAGATCCTCGAGGGCGGCGAGCGGGTCGCATGGGGCGCGAAGGCGCTTCCCGGGGGCGGGTACTGGTCGATGCCCAAGCTGTCGATGCCAGGGGCGGTGCTCGTCGGCGACTCCGGCGGCATGGTGGACACGGCAGCACTGAAGGGCGTCCACCACTGCATCAAGTCGGGGATGCTCGCAGCCGAGTCGATCTACGCGGCGCTCAAGCGCGGCAGCAGCGACTTCTCCAACTACGAGGACATGGTCGAGCGCTCCACGATCGGCACCGAGCTCTACGAGGTCCGCAACACACGCCAGGCCTTCCAGAAAGGCTTCCTCGTCGGGAGCGCGCTCGCCGGCCCGTCGATCATGTCGAAGGGCAAAGTGCCGCCGGGTCGCCAGGAATGGCATCGCGACGACGCCGAGCCGATGTTCATCGGGAACACGAAGGATCGCTATCCCAAGCGATACCCGAGGACGCCCCCGAGCACGGCGAGGTGGACGTGATCGTGAACTACACCAACTGCGTGCAGTGCGGGGCGATCACAGCCAAGGGCGGGCGCCTCACGACGCCCGAGGGCGGCGACGGGCCGCTCTATCAGCTGACCTGACCGCGGCTCCGCGCGGGCGCGCAGTCAGCTGACCTGAGCGCGGCTGCGCGCGGCCTCGCAGTTTGCGGGCTGCGGCGACGCGAAACCTGTGCCGCATTGCAGTGTTAGGGGGGATGTGAGACGCACCTTGAGCAGACCCTCCGCTTCGCGGATGCTGCGGGCCTTCGGTTTCGCGGCGGCGCTGCTCGCGGTGCTCGCGTGGCTGGCGCTGGCTCCGCGTGCACTCTCGGCGACGCCGGCGAGTGACCAGGTGGCTGGATCCAGCCAGGCCAAGCCGACGATCTCGGCGCAGCTCGAGCAGTGCGTCACCTCCTCAGAGCAGGCCGAACGCTCGGCGACCTTCTCCGGCGAAATGACAGCCGTCCCCGGTACCGCGAAGATGGAGATGCGGATCGACGTGCTCGAGCGCCAGCCCGGCGAGATGGCCTTCCATGCGATCACCGCGGCGGGGCTCGGCGCGTGGCGGACGGCGGCGCCGGGCGTGAAGACCTACAGGTACCTCAAACAGGTCACGAACCTTGCTGCTCCGGCCTTCTACCGCGGCCAGGTCCGCTTCCGCTGGCTGAACGCCCGCGGCAGGCTGATCAGATCCGCCGAACTGCGCACCGCGCGATGCGTCCAGACGATCCCCCCCGTCGAAGAACCGCTCACCGTCCAGGGCCAGGCGAAGTCCGGCTGAGGCGGGTTGTCGAGGTGTGCTCGAACTGCCACCCGTTCTACACGGGCCGGCAGAAGCTGATGGACACCGGTGGCCGCGTCGAGCGCTTCCAGCGCCGCGTCGCCAAAGGTCGCCTGGCACAGTCCCGGTCAGCCAAGTAGGGCGATGGCGGCGCGTCCGGCCGCGGGGTCGCCGAGCGTGCCGGTCCTGAACGGCGCGGTGGCGGCACCCGAGGCGCCGGCGGCGCCCGACGCGCCCGCTCGCGCCGGGGCCGGCGGAGCCGAGCTGATCGACGGGCAGCTGACGGCGGTCCGCGACGCCCCGCTCGGGGGCCAGGCCGTGCTCGAGGGCGTGATGATGCGCGGCGTCTCCAACTGGGCGGTGGCCGTCCGCAAGCCGACCGCCGAGCAGCTCGCCTCAGGTGAGCGTTCGCCGGAGGAGGCTGCGCTCGGGGAGATCGAGGTGAGCACGTACCCGCTGGACTCGGTGTTGCGCCGCCACCGGCTGCTGCGCCTGCCGGTGATCCGCGGCATCGTCGCGCTCGGCGGCTCCCTTGCGATCGGCTTCCGCGCCCTCGAGGTTTCGGCCAACGCCCAGCTGCCTCCGGCCGAGTCGAAGGACGGAGAAGGGAACGGAGCCAGGGAGGGAGAGGAGGAAGGGGAAGCACAGGAGATACCCAAGGTCGTGTGGGCCGGCACCGTCGTGGTCGCGCTGGCGCTTTCGATCGTCCTGTTCTTCCTGATCCCGGTCGGCCTGACGAGCCTGATCAAGGACCAGCTCCACTCCTCACTGCTGTTCTGGCTGATCGAGGGGACGCTGCGCACGGCGATCTTCCTGGGATACCTGACGCTGCTCTCGCGCCTCAGGGACCTGCGCCGCGTTTTCGAGTACCACGGCGCCGAGCACAAGACGATCTCCTGCTACGAGGCGGGCCTGCCACTGACGCCGGAGAACGCACAGCGCTTCTCACGCCTGCACCCCCGCTGCGGCACGAGCTTCCTGCTCGTCGTGATGATCGTCGCGATCTTCGTGTTTGCGCCGATCGGGCTGCCCGCGTGGTACTGGCTCGTGCTGACCCGCATCCTCGGCGTGCCGGTGATCGCCGGCATCTCCTTCGAGCTGATCAAGTTCGCGGGACGCAACCGTCGCCGCCGCTGGGTCCGCGCGGTGATGTGGCCCGGCTTGAAGCTGCAACTGCTGACGACCCGCGAGCCTGACCTCGACGAGCTGGCCGTAGCGATCGCCTCGCTCGACGCGGTGCTCGCGCTGGAGCAGCCGGGGGAGCTGGGCGCGGAGGACCTCATCGGCCTGGAGGTCGTGGCCTAACCAGACGGACCGGAGCGCTTCGCCGGGCAGCGCGAGCAGCCTAGGCGGGCTGGACCTGCTCGGCCGTCAGCACGCCCTCGACCAGCACGCGCCAGGCCGCCTTCAGTCGCTCGAGGCTCGCCTGCCGGACCTCGCGCTGGTAGAGGAACAGCCCCGCCGACAGCGCCGCCATCAGCGTGTCGGCCAGCAGGTCGGCATCGCACAGGGGGTCGATCTCGCGCAGAAGCAGCGAGACGTGCAGGCGGCTGGCGGCATAAGGCTCGGAGTCGTTGTGGGCGCCGGCGACCTCCGCGGCGGCGATCAGCTCGGCGTGGGCCTCGAGCAGGTCGAGGCGCGCGCCGCCGAAGGCGACAAGCCGCTCACGTGGCGGTGCTCCCGGACCCAGTGGCGGCTCGCCGCGGATGAAGCCTTCCTGCAGCTCGGCCTCGTTCTCGCTGAGCACTGCGGTGGCCAGCGCCGCACGGGAGCCGAAGCGCCGGAACAGCGTGCCCTTGCCGACGCCCGCCGCCTCGGCGATCTCATCCATCGAGACGCAGCTCGGACTGCGCTCGTCGAACAGCCGCCGCGCCGCACAGAGGATCCGCTCGCGGTTGCGCGCGGCGTCAGTGCGCTCGTGGCTCTGGCTCTGGCTCTGGATGACAGGGAGTTCGATGGGCTCGCTCACACCTACAGTCTACTAAACGGACTACGGTCCAGTTCCGTGCTACACTTTTTTCAGATGTAAACGGACCGTAGTCCGAAAACGGGTAAGAGCAGAACAGACCCGTCAATCCCACCCACAAGGAGAAACGATGAGCACCACCGCAACCCAACCGATAGCAACAGGCAACTGGACCATCGACCCGATCCACTCGCACGTCGGCTTCTCGGTCAAGCACATGGTCGTGGCGACCTTCCGCGGCTACTTTGCGGAGTACGACGGCGCCCTTACGAGCAGTGAGGACGGCAGCCCCTCGCTGCGCGGCGTGGTCAAGGCCGACTCCCTGGTCGTCAAGGACGAGAACCTGGCGGCCCACCTCAAAGCGCCGGACTTCTTCGACACGGCCCAGTACCCCGAGATCAGCTTCGCCTCGACGGGCCTGACCCTCGGCGGGAACGGCAGCCTCGAGGTCGAGGGCGATCTGACGATCAAGGGCAACACCCACCGCGTCACCGCGCGCGGCACCCTCACCGGCCCGGGCACCGACATCGCCGGCAACGAGAAGATCGGCGTCGACCTCGAGGCCGTCATCGACCGCCGCGAGTTCGGCCTCGAGTGGAACGCGCCGCTGCCAAAGGGCGGCTTCGCGGTCGACAACGACGTCAAGCTCGAAGTCACCCTCGAGCTCGTGAAGGAGGCCTAAGACCCATGAGGATCCTCGGACTCTCCGGCAGCTTGCGGCGCGAGTCGCACAACACGCGCCTGCTACGCGGAGCCGGCACGCTGCTCCCGCAGGAGGTGGAGCTGACGATGTTCGAGGGGCTCGGCGAGATCCCGCCCTTCAACGAGGACGAGGAGCTTGCGCCGCCCCCCCCGGTCGTCGCCTTCAAGGCGGCGATCGCGGAGGCGGACGCCGTGCTGATCGCCACGCCGGAGTACAACTCCTCGATCCCGGGGGTCTTGAAGAACGCGATCGACTGGGCCTCCCGCCCGCGCGCGGATTCGCCTCTGGCCAACAAGCCGGCCGCCGTGATCGGTGCCTCGACGAGCCTCTTCGGTGCGGTCTGGGCTCAGGCCGAGACACGCAAGGTGCTCGGCTCGGCGGGCGCCAGGGTGGTCGACCGGGAGCTGCCGGTGCCGCAGGCCGATGAGGCGCTCGGCGCTGACGGACTGCCGGTCGACGTCGACGCCCGCGAGGCGCTCTCCGCCACGCTCGACGAGCTGGTGGAGCTGGCCGAGCGGAACCAGATCGCGGCCTGATCGGCCGGGTGGGTTCGGTCGGCGCCGCGCGAGAGGCGCGTGCGCAACGGTGTCTGCGGGGAGTGGACACCAGCGCGCACGCGCCGCTCTCGCGCCCGCCGGGTGCTCCGCGTGCCGAGCGTCGACTCGCAAGGCGCGACAGGAGCGTTACGCTCGGACGAGCATGATCGAAGACCTCGTCGCACAGATCGAGATGCGCTTTGCGGAGCTCGGCGAGCAGATCACCGACCCGGAGGTGATCTCCGACAGGGCCCGCTACGCCGAGGTCGGACGTGCCTACCGCCAGCTCGAGCCGGCCGCGAAACTGGCCGCAGAATGGCGCCATGCGCAGGACGACGCAGCCGGCGCGGAGGAGCTGATCGAGGAGCTCGGCGAGGACGTGGGCATGCGCGAGGAGCTCGAGCAGGCGCGCGAGCGGATCGAGCGGCTCGAGGAGGAGATCCGCCTGGCGATGGTCGAACAGGATCCCAACGACGAGAAGGGCGTGATCGTCGAAATCCAGGGCGGCGCCGGCGGCGAGGAGGCCGGGCTGTGGGCCGGGGACGTGTACCGGATGCTGAGCCGCTACGCGGAACGGCGAGGCTGGCAGGTCGAGCCGATCGAGGTCGGGGAGGGCAAGTACACCTTCGCGATCAACGGCGAGGGGGCCTACTCGGTGTTCAAGTTCGAGGGCGGCACGCATCGCGTGCAGCGCGTTCCGGCGACCGAGTCCCAAGGGCGCATACACACCTCCACGGCGACCGTCGCGGTGCTCCCCGAGGCCGAGGACGTCGACGTGCAGGTCGACCCGGCCGACCTTCAGATCGACGTGTACCGCTCCTCGGGGCCCGGAGGCCAGTCGGTCAACACGACCGACTCCGCGGTGCGCGTCACGCACAAGCCGTCGGGCATCGTCGTCTCGATGCAGGACGAGAAGTCCCAGCTGCAGAACCGCGAGAAGGCTCTGCGGGTGCTGCGGGCCCGCCTGTACGAGCGGGCGCTCGCCGAGCAGCAGGCCGAGCTGGCCGCGGATCGCCGCTCGCAGGTCGGCACGGGCGACCGCGCAGAGAAGATCCGCACGTACAACTACGGTGAGCGCCGGGTCACCGACCACCGCATCAAGCTCACCGTCCACAACCTCGACCAGGTGCTCGAGGGAGAACTCGACGAGCTGACGGCTGCTCTGCAGGCTGACGAGAAGCGCCGTCGGCTCGAGGCCCAGACGGCGGCGTGAGCAGGACACTCGCCGGCACCCCTGTCTCCGAGGCCCTGCAAGGAGCCGTCACGGCGATTGCCGCAGCCGGCTGCGAGACACCGAGGCTCGACGCCGAAGTGCTGCTCGCAGACGTGCTGGGCGTGGGCCGCGAGCGGCTGCTGAGCGATCCCGGGCTCGAGGTTCGGGGGCCGGCCGTGCGCGCCTACCAGAACGCCGTGCGCCGCCGGGCCGTGGAGCGCGAGCCGGTCGCCTACATCACCGGCCGCCGGGGCTTTCGTCATCTCGAGCTGTCCGTCGACCGCCGGGCGCTCGTGCCCCGTCCGGAGACGGAGCTGCTGGTCGAGGCGGGGCTCGGACTGCCGCGCGGGGCGAGCGTGCTGGACGTCTGTACGGGCGGCGGCGCGGTCGCCCTCGCGCTGAAGCACGAGCGCCCGGATCTCGAGGTTTCCGGGAGTGACCTCAGCGCGCCGGCGCTCGCGCTCGCGCGCGAGAACGGCGAGCGCCTCGGCCTCGAGGTCGCCTGGCTACAGGCCGATCTGCTCGACGGGGTGCCGGACCGCTTCGACGCGGTTCTCGCCAATCCGCCTTACGTGGCGGAGCCGGAGCGCGCCGCGCTGGCGCCTGAGATCGTGCGCCACGAGCCCGCGGAGGCGCTGTTCGCGGGTCCGGAGGGGCTCGACGTGATCGCTCCGCTGGCTCGACAGCTCGGCCTCCGCGAGCGCATCGTGACCGCGGCGATCGAGGTCGGCGCGGGCCAGGCCGAGACTGTCGCGCGCATGTTGCGCGATGCAGGGTTCGTGGCGACTAGTGTTGAGGTGGACCTTGGAGGTATAAAGCGTGTGGTGATCGGGAGAAAAGGAAGGGGATGAATGTGACTCTCGACGAAGAATCCGCAGAGCGCCTGCGCGACTGTGTCATGTCGGGCGGTGTCGCGGTGTTTCCCAGTGACACGGTGTACGGGGTCTGTTGCGACCCGGACAATCAGGAGGCGGCCCGCCGCCTCTACGCGCTTAAGGGGCGTCCCTCGGCGCGGGCCTGCGCGGTGATGTTCTTCGCGCTCGAGGACGCGCTCGACGTTCTCGACGACCTACACGAGAGCGAGCGCGATGCGCTCGACGCGTTGCTACCGGGGCCCGTGACGGTGCTGCTGGCCAACCGCAGCCAGCGGTTCGCGCCGGCCTGCCGCGTCGATCCGTCGACGCTCGGGCTGCGCGTGCCCGACCTGACGGGGGCGCTCGAGGCGCTCTCCACGGTCGGCGTGCCGGTGCTCCAATCCAGCGCGAATCTCTCGGGCGAGCCCGACGCGCGCACGCTCGACGCCGTTCCCGAGCGGCTGCTGGAGGCGGTCGACCTCGTGATCGACGGAGGCGAGCTCGGCGGAACGCCCTCGACGGTGATCGACCTGCGCGACCTCGACGAAGAGCGCCGCTGGTACGTGCTACGCGACGGCGCGCTCCCGCGCGAACGCGTCGAGCGCGCGCTGGCCGCGCTCGCTTAGCGAATCAAAGCCAACCGCCTCGCCGGCCGCCTGCGCGGGGCCGGCGCGACGGGCTGAGCCGCGAGCGGGGCGAACGGGGCGAGCGGGTTCCATGCCGAGAGGGGTGCTAGCCTCGTTGCCGCTGCCGCAACTGGCGCCTTGCAGGTGGAATCGACCACCGGGGAGCGGACAGCTCACACGCCGCGCGCCTGGGCACCAGTCATCCGTCCTCATGGGAGGAGAGCGCTGTGAGTGAGCTGAGCCCCGACTACTTCAACCGACCGCTCGCCGAGGTCGACCCCGAGCTTGCCGAGGCCCTTGCCGGCGAGCTGCACCGCCAGCAGTCGACGCTGGAGATGATCGCCTCCGAGAACTTCGTGCCGCGCGCGGTGCTCGAATGCCAGGGCTCGGTCCTGACAAACAAGTACGCCGAGGGTTACCCCGGGCGCCGCTACTACGGCGGCTGCGAGTGGGTCGACATCTCCGAGCAGCTCGCGATCGACCGCTCGAAGCAGCTCTTCGGGGCCGAGCATGCGAACGTGCAGCCCCACTCGGGCGCGCAGGCCAACACCGCCGTCTACCACGCCCTACTGGAACCGGGCGACACGATCATGGGCCTCTCACTCGCCCACGGCGGACACCTGACGCACGGGATGCGAATCAACGTGTCGGGCCGGCTCTACGAGATCGCCGCCTACGAGGTCGACCGGGAGACCAGCCTGATCGACATGGACGAGGTCGCCCGGATCGCCCGAGAGCAGAAACCGAAGCTGCTGCTCGCCGGTTGGTCGGCGTACCCCCGCCGGCTCGACTTCGTTCGCTTCCGCGAGATCGCCGACGAGGTCGGCGCGCTCTTGATGGTCGACATGGCCCACTTCGCGGGGCTCGTCGCCGCGGGTCTTCACCCCAACCCCGTTGATGCGGGCGCGGATGTCGTCACGACCACCACTCACAAGACCCTCGGCGGCCCCCGCGCCGGGGTCATCCTCTGCAAGCAGGAGCACGCGAAAAAGATCGACTCGGCCGTCTTCCCCGGCCAGCAGGGCGGCCCGCTCGAGCATGTGATCGCCGCCAAGGCCTTCGCGATGAAGGTCGCGGCAAGCGAGCTCTTCGCCGAGCGCCAGCGGCGCACGATCACGGGCGCGCAGGCGCTCGCCGCCGAGCTGCTCGGGGCCGGCGACGGCGTCAACGTGCTGACGGGGGGCACCGACGTGCACCTCGTGCTCGTCGACCTGCGCGGATGTGAGCCGGAGTTGAGTGGCAAGCGGGCCGAGGAACGGCTGCACGAGATCGGCATCACCGTCAACCGCAACGCCGTCCCCTTCGATCCGCGTCCCCCGATCGAGGCTTCGGGGCTGCGCATCGGCACACCGGCGCTCGCCACGCGCGGCCTGCAGGAGGAGGACTTCACCGAGGTGGGACGCATCCTCGCCGCGGCGCTGACGCCGGAACACGCGTCGCGGGCCGCCGAGCTCAAAGAGCGCGTGACGGCGATCGTCGAGCGCTACCCGCTTTACGAGGGCCTGAGCGCAGCCGCGGTCGTCTAGCGGGTTCTTCGCGCCCTTTCGGGTGCGGAATGACCCCTCGGCCTGCGATGCTTTGCGGAGCAGATGGCGCATCCGACCGAGCTCGAAGCGCTGTACGCGTTCTTGGTGGCCCTCGCCGTGGCGGCGCTGCTCACGCCGCTGACGATGAAACTCGCGCGCGCAGTCGGCGCGATCGACGAGCCGCGCGAGCGGGGCCTCTCGGAAAAGGCGACGCCGCTGCTCGGCGGCCTGGCGATCTTCGGCGGCGCATTGGTCGCGACCCTGATCTGGCTGCCGGCCGGCTACGGTGGATCGCCGCATCTCTGGTACGGCGTGATGATCGCCGCGGCCGTGATCGTCCTCGTCGGCGCGCTCGACGACCGCTTCGACCTGCACCCGGCGGGCAAGTTCGCCGGCCAGGTACTCGCCGCGGTGATCGTCGTGCACTATGGCGTCGCCGTGAAGGCGATCACGCTGCCCTTCGTCGGCAAACTGCACTTCCCCAACGCCGGCGTAACGAACGCCGGGCCGATCCTCACGGTGGTCGGCCTCGTGTTCGTGATGAACGTCGTCAACTTCTCCGACGGCGTCGACGGGCTCGCCGCAGGCGTGTGCGCGATCATCGCCGCGGCGATTGCCGTGATCGCCTACGACCTCGGCCGCGGACAGCCCGGCGTGCTGGCGGCGATCACCGCCGGCGCCGCGCTCGGCTTCCTGCTCTTCAACTTCCCGCCGGCCTCGAGCTTCATGGGCGACAGCGGCTCGAACCTGCTCGGCCTGCTGATGGGCGTGATCACGGTCGAGGCCGCCGTCAAGACGGCGGCCGTCGTGTCGTTCGTGCTGCCTCTGATCCTGCTCGCGGTGCCGTTCCTCGACACCACCTTCGTGGTGCTCAAGCGGCTCAAGTACAAGCAGCCGGTCTACCGGCCTGACAGCGAGCACTTCCACCATCGCATGGCCCGCATCGGCTTCTCCAGCCGGCGCACGATCGCCTACCTGTACGCCTGGACGCTGATGCTCGCGGGGCTCGCCCTGGCGCTGCGCTTCGTCCCCTACAGCAACCACCACGGCCACCTCTACACGGGCTGGACGATCGTGATGGTCGCGCTCGGCCTGATCGCGATCGCGGCGAGCGTGTACCTCGTCTACGTGCTCGAGATTCTCAAGTTCCGGAGCCTCGATGCGATGCGCCTGCGGCGGCTGCGTCCAGACGCCTCACCAGCGGAGATCGAGGCGGACGTCGCCAAGGACTTCGAGACCGGCGAATTCAACGCGATCTCGCAGCACGGGCGAGCCGACCCCGGGCGGCAGCCGGCCGCCGTGCGCCCGGGCAGGGCTGAGCAGGGGGTCGGCCAGCGGGAGGTGGATCAGGACGGCGTAGGCGCAGAGCAGGAGCACGGCGCCACGCAGGCGCCGATCGCGGCAGACGGCCGCTAGGGGCAGCGGCCAGATCGCATACCACGGCAGCAGCCAGGCCGTGGAGAGGAGCAGGGCGATCGTCGCCCACCCCGCCGCAACGCGCCAATCGGCGCCCCGCGCGGTGCGCCAGAGGGTGCCCGCCAGCACCACCAGGAAGCCCGCCACCCACAGATCCCGCCACCAGCCGGGGGTGCCGCTGAGACCGAACAGCCGCGCGCTCTCCGCCGGCACGCTGTGGGTCGCAACGAGCTGCTGCTGCTCCCCGATCGCCGTCAGGAAGCCGAGCGCATGTGGGCCGAAGCCGATCACGCCGACCAGCGCGACGGCGGCGAGGCCGAGCACCGCGGCTGCCGCCACCTGCAGCCGCCGGCGGTTGCCGGGCGAGGCGAGCACGAGGAAGGGCATCACCAGCCCCGCCGTCAGCTTCACCCCGACTCCCCCCGCTAGCGCGAGCGCGCCGGCGCGAGGGCGGCCCGCCACGCCGGCGCTGAGCAGCAGCGCGAGGCTGAGCGCGAAGATCAACAACGTGTCGTTGTGGGCGCCGCCGACGGCCAGCACGAGCAGCACCGGATTCAGTCCCAGGAAGACCGTCGCGAAGCGGGCGGAGCCGCCCAAGCGCTCCGCCGCCCGCGCCGTGAGCCACACCGCCCCGAGGCTGGCGAGGGCCGTCACGGCTTTGAACGTCCACAGCGCGCCCGCGAGCCCGAGCGGAGCGGTCGCGTAGCTCGCGAGCGTGAACAGCGGTCCATACGGCGAGTGCTGGAACGGCCAGCCGATGAACCGGAAGGAGGGATCGCTGGCGGCTTCGGCCGGGAAGTGCGTGTAGGGGTCGAGGCCGTGCAGCCCCCCCATGCGAGCGAAGGCGATGTAGCCGAAGACGTCTTGGGAGATCAACGGCGGTCCGAGGGCGAGGATCACGTGGGCGCCAACCACGGCCGCGCCAAGCCACCTCAGGGGCACGGCACGAGCGCTCGCGAGGGCGAGGAGGTACGCGCCGCTGACGATCAGCACCAACGTTTGGAACTCCCCGCTGCCGAGGTGCGAGCCCGCCCCCGCGAGTGGGCCGGCGAGCCACCCGGGCCAGCCGCCGATGTCCGCGGGCACGTATCGCGACGGGGCCTGGGCGGCGTCGAGGGCCAGCACCACCAGCGCGGCAAGCAGCGCCAGCAGGGAGGCCCCACCGAGGACGCGGAGCAGCCCGTTCAGCCGCTCCGCCGCGGGCGCCTCCGATGCACCCCGCCCTGCGTCCTGCGGGGCGATCGTGGCTGGCCTGGTCGCCTGCATGAATCCATTCTCACTGCTCCGCGCTCTGCGGGCGTCCTTGCGCCGATGTAGGCTGTGGGCACAGTTTGCGCCGCCGGGGACGCCCGCGTCGGGCGTACCCTGCCCGCTGTAACCCTCGAGGGCCGACGGGCTAATTCCACTGATGCGACGCCCCAGCCGCCAACGCGCCATGCGCCCGGACCCCGACGGGGATCGCCCGCCCCGCGTTCTGATCCTCTCCGCGGACGTCGGCGAGGGCCACGCCGCGGCGGCCCGCGTGCTGGCCCAGCAGGTCGAGGCCTCCTCCGAGCCGGCCGAGGTGACCGTGATCGACGGGCTGGCTGCGATGGGCCGCGTGCTGAGGCCGGTGGTGGAGGATGGCTATCGGGTCCAGCTGCGGTTGTTCCCGTGGACCTACACGATCGTCTACTGGATGCTCGAGCGCGTTGTCCCGTTCCGCCTGATGATGCGGAAACTGCTCTGCATGTTCGGCTCCCGCCCGCTCGCCCGGACGATCGCCGAACACGACCCCGACGTGGTCGTCTCGACCTACCCCGCCGTGACCGTCGTGCTGGCGCGGCTTCGGCGCAGGGGCGAGATCGCATCGACGACCGTCGCGACGATCACGGACCTCACCGGCCTGTTCTTCTGGGCTCAGCCGGGCATCGACATGCACCTCGTGATGTATGGCGAGTCGATGGCGTCGGTCGAGCGGATCGCCGGGCAGGGCAGCGTGCGGCTCGTCGAGCCGCTGATCTCGGCCGAGTTCCTCGAGCCCCGCTGCCCCACGGAGTCCCGTCGCGAGCTGGGCCTTCCCGAGCAGGGGCGCATGGTGGTGGTCTCCGGCGGCGGCTGGGGGGTCGGCGACATCGCAGGCGCGGTCCGGGAGTTCGTACGCACACCGGAGGTGACGAGCATCGTCTGCCTCGCGGGGCGCAACGAGCAGCTCGAGGAGAAGCTCGGCGCCACCTTCGCCGGCGAGGACCGCGTCCACGTGTACGGCTTCACCGACAAGATGCCCGCGCTCCTCGCCGCGGCCGACGTGCTCGTGCACTCCACCGGCGGCGTCACCTGCCTGGAGGCCCGCGCCGCGGGGACGCCGGTCGTCTCCTACGGGCTGCCCGTCGGCCATGCCCGCCTCAACACGCGCGCGATGGCCGCGCTCGACCTGCTGCGACTCGCCAACGACACCGACGAGCTGCGCGAGCACGTCGTCGCGAGCTTCACCGAGGAGCCGGGGACGGCGCCACCGGAGGGCAGCCTGCTCGCGGCGGATCCCGCCGCCGTCGAGGTCTTGCTCTCAGCACCGAGGCGCGTGCGGCCGATCCCGCGCTGGCGGCTGAGGCTGGTCGCGATCGGCACCCAGCTTGCGGCGATCGCGGTGCTCGGCTCGTGGATGATGTCTACCGACGAGGTCACGACGCTCGCGGCGAAGGTGCTGCGCGTACACCCCCTCTCGCACGTAAGGACCGACCAGCGGGCCGTCGCGATCGTCGTGCGGGCGCCCTCTGCTGAGATCCGCGGGCTCGCCGCCAGGCTGGCCGAACGCAGGATCCACGTCTCGTTCGCCGATGATGCCGGCGTACCCTCGCCGCAGCGCATCGCCGACCTGCACGGGCTCGGGGACGAACTGCTGCCAGAAGTTCCCAAGTCCTCGCCGCTGCGCTGGCCGGGTACCCGCGGCGTGTTGCACTCCCAGGCGCGGGCGCTGGGGCTGAAACACCGCTTCTACTACCTCGAGCCTGCCGGCGGCCTGTCGGTGGGGCAGCTCGTGCTGGCCCGCACCGACGGCGCGACACCGGTGCGGGGAGCCCTGCGCTTCAGCGCCGAGCGCGGCCTGCCTCAGCGTCCGATCCGCGCGGGCGACGTGCTGGTCGTCGAACTGGACGGCGGGACTGACTCGGTGGCGGGGCTCGAAGGGGTCGTCTCGCGGCTGGCAGCCGACGGGCTCGCGAGCGAGCCGCTCGCGTCGCTGACCCGGTGAGGGTCCATCAGCCCCAGCAGCAGCGGCGAGCGCGCCATCAGGGCCGCGCCCACCAGCAGTAGCACCAGCGCGATCGCGAGCGGCCCACCCCCGCCCGGCGTGTCGGTGAAGTGCTCTTCCAGCAACGTCGGAGCGAGCACGATCGGCACGAACGTTTGTGTCACGAAAACCACCGGCGCGACCTGGATCGCCGGACGTGACTGCAGCGAGCTCATCTCGCTGAGCGTGCCGACGCCGGAGGCGGCGGCCGTCGAGGCCGCCCACAACAGCGCCACGAGCACATGACTCCCGTGGAGGTCGTCGGAGGCGAGCTTCGTGGCGACGCCGCTCCAGCCGAACGCCAGACCTGCGCAGATGATCGTAATCTCAGGGCGGGGGTGGCCCAGGAAGCGCAGGGCGTAGGGCAGCAAGCTCGCGAGGCCGAGCCCGAGGAGCACCAGCGTGATCGTCAGCCTTTGGGAGGTGTGCGTGACGCTGTGCGGCGGCGCGAACAGGCCGGCGCCGACGACGCCCACGATGATCAGCCCCATCGCGATGTACTCATAGCGCCCGGCCCGCTCATGGAGCATGCGCTGGCCGACGAACATCAGCGCGAGCAGGCCGACCGCCAGCGCCGGCTGTACGACGATCAGCGGCGCGAGGTAGAGCGCGAGCAGTTGCAGCGGGAAGCCGAGGATCGACAGCCCCGTGCCGATCAACCAGCGGCGGCGCCTCACGAGGTTGCGCGCGAGCGCGAGACGCAGGTGCTCCTGCGCAGGCGCCTCGCGGGCGTCCATGGCCTGGAAGGCGACCCCTAGGCTGTACAGGGTCGAGGCGCCAATCGCCGCGGCGATTCCCAGAACGAGATCGACCATGTCAACAGACGATGCTACCCGTGCGCCGGTCGCCCTCGCGATCGCCGCCGTTGCCTACGCCGGCTACGCCCTGCCCGCCCTCGCCGGTGCCTGGCCATGGTTGCGGGGGCCGCTCGGCGTGGAGGACCGCACCTCGAGCGGCCGCGGCTACGCGCTGACGTTCGACGACGGACCCCACCCTCGGGGCACCCCGGCAGTGCTCGAGTTGCTCGCCGCCGAGGCCGTCCCGGCGACCTTCTTCCTGGTCGGCGAGCAGGTCCGCCGCAACCCCTCTCTGCCTCGCGAGATCATCGATGCGGGGCACGAGGTCGCGCTGCACTGCGACCGCCACCGCAACCTCCTGCGGCTCGGCCCGCGGCAGGTTCGTGAGGACATCGCTCGCGCGGAAGACGCGATCGCCGCTGCCACCGGCCGGGCGCCCGCTCTCTACCGCCCGCCCTACGGCGTCCTCAACGCGACCGCGCTGCGCCTCGCCAACGCACGAGGCTGGCGAACGCTGCTGTGGAGTCACTGGGGCCGCGATTGGGAGGCGAGCGCGACCAGTGACTCGATCGCCGCGAAGGTCACCGGCGGAGCCGGGGAGGGTTCAGTGCTGCTGCTCCACGATGCCGATGACTACTCCGCGCCCGGCTCCTGGCGGCGCACTCTCGCGGCGCTTCCCGCAGTGATCGAGACGATGCGGGGGCGGGGCATCGAGCCGGTCCTGCCGTAGCCGCCGCCGGCACCGTGTTGCTTCCGGGGGCACCATGTTGCTTCCGCGGGCACCATGTTGCTTCCGCGGCTTCCGCGGGCACCATGTTGCTTTCAAGACGTGGTGATAGCGATGGTATTCACGCGGTAGATACGATTGCTACCGCCCCCTCCAGATGGACACACCGGAACGGGGCGTGGACACACCGGAGCGGGCGGCGATTAAACCCCCGGCGGCGCCGCGAGGACCGAGCCTCATCGGGGGGCCAGGCTAAGATCGTTGGCTTGTCGACCGTTGTTTCCTCGCTCGACGAGACGCTCGACGCCTCCGCCGCGGAGCCGATGCTCGCTGCTCACGCGAGGCCTGCTCCGCTCGCGGCTCCGGCTACGACGTCGCTGCGCTGGTGGCGGCGGGCAGTTTTCTCGGCGGACGCAGGTCGCACTCGGCGGTGGCTCGAGCTGGTGACGATCGCCTGGCTGTGCTGGGTGTATGACGCCGTCACGAACCTCGCGCCGCTGCGGCTCGGCGCGGCGCTCTCGCACGGCCGCGAAC
>WNFI01181203.1_pt1 | contig 25958 bp, 27 predicted proteins | sample 5400471 | NCBI WGS metagenome assembly WNFI01 (sample SAMN13153348, study PRJNA577476) | soil metagenome | isolation source: 100 cm saprolite on Douglas fir-dominated hillslope | place: USA:California | collected 2013-09-17 | reverse complement strand
TGACCGCAATTCACAGCATACAATGACCACATGCAAAATCCAGCAAAGGTTACAAATAGTGAAATCATACAGCTTCTTGTACGGACAGCTATAGAAACCTATGCTCAGGGATTTCAGACAAGGCATGAACTAGAGCACGAAGACCCAAACGGCACCTTGAATATGAAAATTCATAATGTATTTATAGCCGCTCTAGGGCCTGAGATCCAGTACTATAACGCCCTTGTACGGTCTCTGGATAGTTCTCTTGGTAATATGTTGGAGAAACTCGCGATGAATATCGCTATGCTCAATTTTGAGGTGAGGAAATCTGTTGAAGGGCCTTTAACGACAGAACAAACACAACAAATTGCAGAATTACTTGAGAGGTATAAGAGACACGAAAAGAAGCCTGAAATAGCCGATTATCAATTCTTAAGAGTGAAGCCACAGGCAGGAGGATTGCAGCACAAGAGACATGATAGTGATTATTATCTCATCCAGAAAGAGACCGGTACTAACTGTCTCATTGAGTTGAAGATTGGGGGAGACTTAGACAACAAAAAAGCTCGCTCAGAAAAAGAAGCAATATTAGAGCAGTTTGCTATCCTCTCCAACGTACTTTCAGAAGAGACAAACATTGAGGTATATTTTGCTACAGCGTACAATAGATTTGGCGAAGGGAAACCATGGCAACAGGAGCGAGTGAGGCAATTTTTTGCCAAAGAAGAATTACTCATTGGCAGGGATTTCTGGAATTTTATCTGCCAGTCTGCTGACGGCTATACTATCGTGTTACAAGCATACAAAGATCATGCTCATTTCATCGTAGAAGCGTTAGAAAGTATCAAAGGGCTCTATCTCGGAGGAGAGCGTAGAACGATGCTAACCGGTAACCAAGCTCAGATCAGCAACCAAATGGCGTTTGATGTGGAGCTCGATGTATAAGGCCTTTACCGCTGAATGTGGTTCTACCTAAGAAAGAACAGTGAGTAAAAAGGGTGAGTGAATACGAGCTATTTTTAGGTGATAGTTTCGAACATATCAAAAGCATACCAGACCACACTATTGACCTCATATTGACCGATCCGCCTTACAACCTGGGACGCTATTCCACTGGCAATATCAAAATGTCATGGAGAAAGGATTTTAACAACGATGTTGCTGAGTGGGACACAACTGTCTTTAATCCTGCGGACTGGCTTGAAGAGTTCAAGAGAATTCTGAAACCAACGGGGAATATATTTGCATTTACCAGCTACAATCTCCTGGGCCAGTGGCATCAAACATTTGACCCTGTTTTTGATACATTCCAATTTATGGTATGGCATAAAACCAACCCCCCACCCAAATTAAGAAGAGCTGGTTTCCTGAACAGTTGTGAACTCATCATTTGTGCTTGGAATAAAGGGCATACATGGAATTTTACCCATCAGAAGGATATGCACAATTTTATTGAGTCACCGATTTGTATGGGCAATGAAAGAATAAAAAATCCTGTTCATCCTACGCAAAAACCGGTTAAAGTACTTAAGCACCTCGTCAGATTAGCAACGAAACCTGGTGATGTAGTATTTGACCCATTTATGGGTGTCGGTTCAACAGGAGTAGCAGCCTTACAACTCGGAAGACGTTTTATTGGCATAGAGATCGACCCTTTGTACTTCCAAGCAGCAAAGAAGCGGATAGAAGCAACTACAACCAGACTTTTCCCCGATGAAGCGGAAGTTTCTCAAGAAGACACAGCAGAAGAACAGAATGATGAACTCATGCCAGAATTTGGTGAGGAACCTACGTTATTTACACCACTTTAGGCTTGTAAGTGTCTTTTCGTCAGAAAAACACTGATAGGGATCAAATATAGCGCTGTCCGTTTCCGCCTCGTGTAATTATCAACTGCCTCCGAAATATGGCCTATTCAAACAGGCTCAACGAGTCCAACAGGCAGAGGCAGAACAAGCAGAGTTAGGGCTTGGATAAAGGGTAAGCAGATCGACACAATTTATGAGGAGAAGAGCTTCAGATGCAAGCCAACGATTTAACTTCATATTTTCATTCCATAAAATCCGAAGATGACCTTAAAAGAATGATTGCGGATCACGTAAAGGAAGACTTGTATTTGGAGTTCAAACAAAAGCACAATAGAGGGCATGCTCAATTGGAGAAGGATGATAAGTTCAACTTTTCGCGGGCATTGTCAGGTTTTGCTAATTCGGACGGCGGTATTTTAATTTGGGGAGTGGAGACAGATAAAAAAGATGAGTCTGCCAAGAGCCTGAAACCTATCACCGATGTCGATGGTTTTATAAGAAGCATGAAATCAAGTCTGATTAACTTCGTACAGCCTTTTGTAGATAATGTTTTGATTGAGAAAATTCCTACCGATGCATCCGACGAAGTAGGCTTTGTTAAATGTCTTATACCGCAGAGTGATAAAACGCCTCATAGGGCAATGCTTGCAGACAGAGAATATTACAAAAGGAGTACAGAAGGATTTTACCGCCTTGAACATTTTGACCTTGAAGATATGTTTGGCCGACGACAACGCCCATTTTTAGTAATGCATACCACCTCTGGTAATTTTCCAGGAGATGATCCTGAAATGAGAGAAGTTAAATTCTCATTCACAAACGAAGGACGGTGGACGGCGCAATATTATGGATTTTTATGCCAATTTGATGACAATATTGATCTTATTGGTATATTGGGATTTGAGATTAAAAATGTAACCGAGCTAAACGATGGTAATCCTACTATTAATTATGAAAACAATAATACTGTTATCCATCCGAATGGCATCATGCGTTATTTAGGTGGTGTGCGTTATAAAAGAAGGGATACAACAAAAAAAATTCAAGGGAAAATAACTTACTATTGCCAAGGGATGTTAGCAAAGACAATGGAAATCGAATTGGAGTAGTAGAAACTTGAGAAGCTGCGCGACACAAACGTGACAAAGTTGAGCTTAAAGATCGATTATACCTTTCTCACCCCATCTTGTTTCTACGTGACTGTTCTACCTGTCTCAGTCGCTTTTCCCACCGATCCGTTTTAAAGATGATCCTGAACCACAAATAGCCCAAGCATACAACGATCAAACCGAGGAACAGTTGGTTGCGCCGTGCTATCTGTGTGAGCTTCTTTTGAAGGTCTTCAACCAGTGAAGTGGCCTGTTGACCTGCATGATCGATTGCCTCCTGGTGCACACGCGCATTTTCATCCAGTTCAGCCTCCTTCTTCTGCCGATAATTCTCGATACCAGTCTTGGCCTCCTGTTCGTATTTCGCTACGATCTTACCGGTACGCTCGTCAATATCGTTCCAGGTCATTACCACAATCACTGCACCGAGTACCGTGAGCGCAGCAATCACAATAGAAACAGTAGAGAGTACAAAGGACAGTAAATCCCTACCCTCTATCGGAGCCGCCTCCCTAACAGTACCAGGGCAAGTACTGTAACCACTGCCCAAGTACCCCACCAACGAGCGCTGAAAGCACTAGCGTTTTTTTCATTGTACACCCTCGAAGCCTACAGAGTTGAATAGGGGACATTCAAGAACAATTGTACCTTACGGGTACTCTAAACACTTCTCTTCTTACAAAAAATAGGAAGATGGTACATACCCCTTTTATTGCGACCTATGCATTTCTACATGGATAGATAAAGTGAGACACAAAATATTCTCGTGCCCGAATTTCTTCAGAGAGCAACGTCTTCTTCATTGGATATGTATTGCGTTGAGAGGCATTGTGCCAGAAACGAGGAAATGATGGGCAGAAAAAGACTTTTCGCAGTACCCTTTCTCCTCTTAGGAATGGTTTTGCTTGTAGGAGGCATCTGGTCTGTGTTCTCTCTCAAATCCAGGCTCGACCAAGGGACGTTGGACGCCAAAGCACTTGATCATGTATTTGGTGTGGGTGGGGGCGGGGTCAAGCCTGATCCATGTCGCTCCGTTCTATCAGCAGAAGTGATACCGGCTCAACGTGTCATGTCAGAAAGTGATACACAAGCCTTAACGGTCTCTCTCACGAACCATGATAAAACACTGACTTGTGACGAAGAAGTTGGACTCTATGCTCCTGAGATTGATTTCAGCCCAGCTACCCCCTTAGGGCGTCACCTGACTGTCCCTCCTGGTGAAAAACGCAGTCTCATCTGGATATTAGCGCCAAGAAAACTTGGTACCCTCACTATTGGAGCTGGTTTCGACCCTCTCGGAATAGAGCCATTTATTGGCATTACGGTCACCAACGTATTCGGGCTGACAATCTGGCAAGCACAGTTGCTTTCTTATATCGTTACCTTCCTCGGAACGTTCTTTGGCCCAGTTCTGTCCTTCACATGGTGGTATACCATCTGGAAAAAGCACAGAAGGAAGAAAGCTTCTCCTTCCTAATTATCTACACGACCTCCGACGGGCCCTATCGGGAAGCCTTTAGCAAAAAAGCCTGATGTATCCGATCATTGATTTGGTAGGCAATATTGCTATCTTGGGTCTTTTTGGGCAACGCACCCAAAAGGTAAAATAAGAAACCCTCAATGTTAACCTCTTTTTGTGCGCAGCTTGCTAAAACCCGTTGCAAAACCCAAACTGTCTCAAACCTCAACCTTATAGTTTCCATTCCTCTGCATGCAGCCTATTCCTCCCACTATCTCAGAGTAAAACTGGCCTGGTACATATAACCATGGTTTGAGGCAAGATTATATGTACCGTCGGAGAAATCGTTATTATGGGTTTTGTTTTCTCTCCACAGAGAAAAAGCAGCAATGAGGGCCTCTTTTATGCAGGAGTAAAGCTGAGTAAAATTACTTCAGGCTACTTGCTCACCAGTTATACAAACTTTAGCCCAACTTGGTTCCACATCGTAAAAAGTTTTTTGTGCGACGCGAACAGGTTAGACTTCTTTGCAACTATGAGACCCCCTACCCCCCTAGTGTTTTCTCAAAATGTTAACCAAAAAGTAGTGTACCACTCGATAATCACCCCGTGTTTTCAGCAGCATGGGAGTCCAAACCACAAACCACCTGTATTCTCAAATAAGCATGATAATAGCGCGGCCTCATAAAGAGTAAATCTATCCAAAGCGGGTAGAAAACCGCGCATAAAACGCACTATTCAGCTTATTTACCACATGCGCGACAGGGGATGGGACTCATAGATCTCTGCTAGCTCGTGTGCCTGGTCCCGTTCCTGGACCTCCTGCACAGATTTGCGCATGGTGGCAGTCCAAGTGACAAATACGTTGATCATGTCGATATAGTGCCCCTTGGGAACGAAATAGGCAAGGGAGCTAAGTGGGTAGCTTGGTTGCTCCCGCTTCAGATAGCGCATAATCTGGAGATATGCTTTCGCACGATGTTCGTTCTGTTCCTTCAAAAAGCGCTCTTTGCAGTACTGTGCCAGTTGTTGCTCCGTCATCCTGGGGGGCAAGGGTTGCAATTCACGGTAGCGGAGCACTATCTCATTGTGTTTGTAAATGTCGGGTAGTTCAGGGAAGTCATCCAACTTGACCCAGAAGTGAACCGAGCGAACGCAAAGAAACGCTTCCCACTCAGTTGGACCTTGTGGCCCACGTCAAAATAGGGCCGAAGCTGCTGCGTTGTTCGCCGCATCTCATTCTCCTCTTTTATGGTACACGCCTAGATTTCCAACAGCATCCATTGTTCTCTATTATACCTGAGATAACGGTCATGCGGAAGGTGAGCGATCTTTACTTATAGAGTGAGAATTAGGATACGTGTAAAAGTCACTCACAGGCGTTTCGGTTCACCTGCTACACCTACCCTGGTCATTCTCTATCTCTTTTGCTTGGCATTTTTCGCGCAACGATCTCGTCGGGCTGCGTAGCATGAGAAGCCGCGCCAGTCATGCAAGAGTTCCGTTTTCGATACCGAAAGACTTCCGGTACCCGGACGTTTAGAGTTCGTCGGGTAACACAAAAATATCGGGCGGAGAGCAAAACTACAATTGCGGGAAAACTCAATCTTTGCTGCTTCGATGTGTATATATCAACGACGTATAACGAGCGTGAAGGGGGCGAGAAGTCGAGATAAACTATTGTCGAGTCTCGAAAAGTCGTACCCATCCGTTTTCAGCAAAGTCTCACATAGTCGTGCCGGTCAAGTTGTGAGCGTACTCAAGCTGTCGCCAAGCCGCCAAGGAGAAGGGGAGAGCTAATTGGTGGATCGGCAAGGCTTGCAGGAGCGCAAGCTCCCCCATTAACTCTGCTTTCGTGATGCCTTGGATTAACATCTGAATGGTTTCCTCGCACCCTTCAGGCTGACAGATCAAGGACAAAGTGTCAGGATCAAAGCGAATGGCCACACTCCGCAGGGCAAAGTGCTTGCCCAGGTAGTAGCGATAGCCTCCCAAGTCAAAGCATCCATTCGAGTGGATGCTGCGGAACCATCTGCCCTGGGCGAGATAGCTGCACACCCTCTCCAAAGAGAGTAGCTCTTCTTCCCACTCAGGCCGGTAGGATCGTCCAGAGTGAATGGCCCCAGGATAGGCCTCTAAAGGAGCTTTATTGGCGAGCGCGCGACTGGGCAAATGGCGGTTGAGGGCTTGCCGACGCTCATCCAAGCCTGCCCACAAGGCGGCATGGGAGGGGTAGGTTTGCCCGAGAAGTGCTTGCGCCGTCATCGTCTGATGGGTGCGCTCGATGATCGCATGGTCTGTGGGACAGCGCTTGCGGGTGAAGCGCACTTGCACTCCCAGCGCGAGCAACCACAAATGAAGCCGCGTGGGAAAAGGCGAAGGAGTCGTGTTATCGTAGAAGACGGTGCCGTGGTCCAGCGTCAGGGTCTGCGGCATGCCGTACGTTAAGAATGCTCGCCGGAGGGTCAATTGGTAGTCAGGCAACGCGGGATTCGTTGTTTCCAATCCCGGATAGCTTTCGGTCTTGAGACGACTGGTGACGTCGACAATGTTGATCAGACTGACCTTGCCCACCCCTTCCACCCGCATGATCCCTTGAGCGTCCATCTGCCATTCTTGATGCGGAGTGCTCGCTGATGTGCGCGATGGTTGGGGAAGGTCGTGATGCGGTTGATAGCGACGCGTCAGACCTGCTTGTTTGAGCAGTGTCGCAATGCGTGCTCGACTCGGCAGCGGCTGATCACGAAAGGCAGCATCCGTCTTGAGAGCAGCTAGAAGGGTGTTTGGTCCCCAGCCTGGGTGAAGCGTGCGCAGGTGGAGGATTGTCTCCTGTAATGGCTTGGGAAAGGTACTCAACGGACCAGTGGCCGGACGTCCCAGATGCGACGTTAAGCCGACGCGTCCGTGTTTTCGCGATCGTCGTCGCCACTTGCGTACGGTCCACACTGAACATCCTACTACCACTGCAATTTGTGTGTCGTTCAGCCCAGCAGCGGCATGCTCGCTGATCTCCAGGCGTGTTTGAAATGTGGTCGTTTGTCCTCGCTGTCGCATATACTCTCTCCTTCCTGGCTTTCATCTCAGCCTGCTGAAGAAGATCATAGCGCCTTCAAGAGGGCAATGTGTCATCTTCCACTTTCTGTGGGAAGAGGCATCGAATGATCTCATTTACATCATATGCAACAAAGACTGTGGTCAAGCGTATAGTGACATGAGAAGAGGGAATGCTTCAAGCAAACGAGGAGGCGCATATGGGCCGAAAAGGGTGGACAATCATAATTGTCATGATCGTGGGAGCGATCATAGGGGCTGGGATCGGCTACCTTCTCATACACTCTGCATTGGGAGCAGTGGTAGTGGCTGCTACTCTGGCAGTTGGGTTCGGGCTGATCGTGCTTGTACCGGGTGAGGTATGGGAGGTTCTTGGGAACCTTCTTGATGCAGCTGCGTTGGGCTGCGAATGTTGCTCGTTCTTTTTCGTCCTTTCGGGAGCCTGCATAGTAACCCTTGGTGGACTCTTGCTCTGGCACAGTCTCGCACTGGCCACACTGGGAGGTGTAGGCGTGATGACCGTGTTGCTCGTCGTTCTGTCCGCTCTTGCGCGCTCGTACAAGGATGCCTCTGCTGTGCAATGAGTGAAGACGTTGATCTCTTGTCCGTTCATGCAAAAGCGGTCGTGCGGGAATACCCACACCTCTGCCTCATTTCCTGGCGTTTCTGCCAGAAAAAATGTCGCCGAACAAAGAGGAGGCGCATTTGAACGATGTCACGCTAGGTTTTGCGGATGCCATCCCGAATGGTGCGGAAAGGTGTGCAACGAGAAGGTGCTAAACTCAGTCCAGACCTGGCTTCTGGGCTTTTCTGCTCTGTAGCATTCCACACCCCATTTGGGATGGCATCGAAGGCCTCGCTGATAGTCATCCCACCGAGGTGGTCTCTGACAACGCGAGGGTGTGGCCATTCTGATGCATCATCTGAGTCAGTCTGCTGTCGTGTGTGATACAACAGGGGTTTTCGTTTTCGTCCCTGCCCTTCCATACCGTCTCCGGTGACGATGCAGTCAGGATGGGCAGGAGAAGGGAAAGGATCGTATGGCACAGCAATTGCAGCCTGGGCAGGCCCCATCAGTGCCTGCAGATGCCTTGATACTGGCACAAACACACCAGCTTGGTACCATCGTCAAAGAATCTAAATCCCGTTCTCTGCTGTGGGGGCTGTGGATCGTTGTCGGAGTAGTGCTCGTTGGTCTGTGTTTCCTCGGCAACGTAGTTCCAGTCGTTCCACTGCCGCACTGGTTACAGAACGGGTTAATCTGCGTGGGCATGTTAGGACTCCTCATGGTCACGGTTCCCATCGGGCTCCTGTACTCAGGACTGCGCAAGCGGGGCCTGCGGATCTATCTGTGCACCAATGGCTTGATGCGCCTCCAGGATGGGCGGGCAGAGACCATCCGCTGGGATCAGATTACGGAAGTGTGCAAAACGTTTACGGTGAATTCCTCCACCACTACCTCCTCGTTCGGGACAGCAACCATTCAGACCTACGACTTGGATCGGTATGTGCTGCGGCAGGCGGATGGGCAAGAGATGACACTCGACGATTCCTTTGGGGATCTTGAGGAACTTGGGAAGGCGATTGAACAGCATGTCACCGCATGCTTGCTGCCTGTGGCCCTGGCAACCTATCATGCGGGCTCCCCTATCGATTTTGGGTGGATCAGCGTGAGCCAGAAGGGGATTAGCGTCGGCGGGTCGCACAAGACCCTTGCCTGGAGCGCCCTCGGGAGTGTCCAGGTGAGCGATGGAGAACTCCGTCTCGAAAGTGAAGATGATGACGAGACGATTAATACCGCCGACGGGGTGCCGAACATTTGTGTGTTTGAGGCCCTCGTAAAGATCGTGAAGGATGAAAATCTCACGAGTGCTTGACGGTCGTGTGCGCCAGTTTACGGTCACAGTGCGTGAGTGTTTCTCAAAGGTGCAAGTTGGTGTCAACGGCTGCGTAATCTTGGCTTATCCTGGTTTTTGGTGAGCCCTTGAAAACTGCCGCTGTGTCTGGTAGGCTCCTGCAAGGGTTTGTTGCAGGAGCCTACCACGCCACTGTTTCCCTTAGCCTTCTGGAAATGAGATCATTCGATGGCTGATCCAGTTAATTCAGCAGATGACAGCAGTGTGGGGTACGACTTTACGAGACTTGAGCCAAAACTGGCGGGTACGACTTTATGAGACTCGACAAATGCATCCTCTGTGTGTTTGCCACGCAGCGGGTCATAGCAATGCCCTACGCCGGTCGGGTCAATAACGTACACGCTGCCAAGCATGCTCCGGTAGCCTGCGGTTTGGGTAAATAACTCCCCTTTGATGTCATTGACAATCACGCTGTGTTTCCATGAGAGGAGCTGGCTGGTTGCCAGGAGTCCCTTGCCGCCTCTGGTTGGTGCGACAATCAGCAGGTTGCCAAGCTCACGGCGGTCCGGTGTTGGCCGGACACTGAGGAAATGCGAGGTGTCGCGGCTTCCTATGAGCAGGCCATCAGGCGGAGGGTGGGAATTCACCAGGTGGGCAAGTTCTGAGGCTTTGGCAAAACGCGCGGTATGGAGGCGTTCGTCATGACGAAAGAACAGGAAACACACGACGGCCCAGAACACACGGAGTATCAGGCGTATAGCGCTGCCCAGTGTCACGAGGCAATGCCGGAAGGTGCGTATTATCGTTCCCATTGTGCCCCCTCCTCTGCCTCCCGCTCGTTCCGGCGCTGTTGTGCTTCCTGCGCCTGGTCGCGCTCTCTCCGTTGTTCCAGCGATGCCTCCGTTGCTGCACGTCTCAGAGACTGCAAGTCTTTAACCTGTAACCGTCTTGGAACAATAGCCACAACATGCACATGACGGTGCGGCGCGTGGTCATTATGCTCGGCTGCGACCCATTGCACCTGTGTGTGGAGCCGGTCTTCAAGCATGAACAGTGTTTTCTCCGTTATTTCCCGAAGAGACAAGTCGCGTCCGCTATCCTCCCCTTTTGGATCAGGGCTTAAGACAAAACGATAAAAGATGCTGTCTTTCTCAGCCTCATCAATCATACGGTATGCTTGCCTTCGTTCCATTACTCCGTCAATCCCCCACAGCGTTCGGTTGGTCCGTGCATGCTCTTTGCCCGGGCGGTGTACAATATACCGGATTGATGCCTTAGCAATTGCACTGTTTTTTGCGTACGTGGCTTTGATAATTGCCATTTCATTCATGCAGTGTTACCTCCTGCATCCACTGCTCTACCTCAACGATTATCGCTTTAAGCTGTGGGGTCAGCCGGGTGATATTGCGTTTTGCTACGCTACTTGAGCCGTTCAGAATATGCTCAAGGACCGGTTGGCTGACTCCTGGTTGCCTGCCAAGAATGTTTGTGACAAGACTTCTCGTCTGCTCACTGGCAAATAAGTTGCGCACCAGGAGAACTGCAAGCTTGTTGCTGAATGCGGACATTTGTTTGCGGATCGTTGTTTCAATGATGGGTTGGAGTAACACAGCGTGCTGGATATGCAGTTTCTGGCGGATCGCTTCCTCAAGAAGCGTTGCGCAGGTTTGTGAAAGGCTAAGTCCTTCCTGCTCCGCGATTCGTTGTAACTCTCCCTTGATAGCGGGTTTGACCCAAGCCGCAACCTGCACTGTTTGCCGCGTCCGGGAATGGTGGCGTGTTGTAAAAACCTCATGGGGCATAGTCTAGAGCATAATCGTAGCAACAGGTCAACTGTATAATCAACAGGTTTTTGGCAAGAATTGAGGAAGATTTGTGTAAGAGGAGTATTTGTGAACGAGGAATAATGCTCCCCATCCGGCGCGTATGCGCCATACGTTTGCGTGTCACAGGCTGAGTCGTGGCTGCGCGTTCGCAGAATGACGCGCGCTTATCTTGCCCTACACCCCGCAGGGTCGTTACCCGTTGGGTGCGCTGTACCGGTTGGGGTACGCTGTCCCCTCCCCCGGCACACGCCTTTGGGGAAAAGGCAAAAATTGTGAACGGTGCAAATAGCTGTTCAGTATTGATCATATTATAATTTCGAGCGACGTTTTTTGTAACCTTTTCCTCAATCTCCCTCTCCCCTTAAAACAGCTTGGGTGCTTGCCTTTTGTTGTTTCAACCAGTCTGTGAAAACCGCTCCCGGGTTTATGGCTCCCCCATCGCTGATGATTTCGGCTGCTTTTTCTATGAGTTTCTGCGGATTAAATCTCCGGCAAGCGATTTTGTAATACGTCAGTGATTTATGATCTCCGAGTTTGGCTGCTAAGAGACCTGCATAATAATCCAGTTCGTCTCGATCCTTTTTGTTCTGTTTAGCAACGTTATTATATCTTTCTTTAGTGTCTTTCTCTGATCGATGTAAAGATTGTTTACCCCTGCTGTCAAAGTTCTTTACCCCGATGTTAAGATTCTTTACATCTGCGTGAACCTCTTGTTCTTCTGGACCGGCTTCCTCCAGAGGCGTTTTCATTCGGAGCTTGTAGAACTTCTTTATTCGTGCCTTATCGCTGTCGTCTATTTCTTCGGTTAACAGTCCATGCTCAACTGCACTTTTCAGACCTGCAATGACTGAGGGTTTACTTAATCCGGTGCCACTATCAATGCGGGTGCCGTCTTTTTTCTTCCGGCCATTCATGAACTCATCGGTTGTGATTTTTTTTACCATATCAAACTCGCTGTAGCCCCACGTGTGTTTGAGTACGTATTCCACAAGCTTCATTTCTGCGAGGCTTGTGACTTTTGCGGTGATGTCGGTCCATTCGTTCGGCAACCGGAAGAAATTCGCCTCTGGTTTGCTGAAGCCCTGGAACATAGGTGTGGACAGTGTGTTCATGGTCGATGTTGATACGCGTATCCATTGTAGATCGGTCGATGAGCTCGCTGTCAATACTTTTGCGGGCTTGCTGGCAAACAAGTATGCAGACAAACCTCTTTACCTGCATGCCTGCTTGCTGGTTTGCTGACAAACCTGCTTGCATGCAAGCATGCAATTTATTTAGGTTGCCTTTGCCTTGTTAAATACAGTTCAACTGCTTCCATAAGCACTTCATACTCATTCCGGTCTGACTCCCACGCAATGCGTTTCAACTCCCTTTTATACTCATGGGTTAAGTACGACGAGTACTTTTCAATAAAAACCTGCTTACCTGTTTGCAGGTTTACCTGTTTGCTTGCTTGCAGGTTTGCAGGTTTACTTGTTTGCATCTTTGCATCCTTGTTGGTTTGCCGGTTTGCATGCAAACGGGTTTGCAGATTTGCAGGTTTGCGTGCTTGCTGGCTTACTTGCAAGTCCGTTTGCGTGCTTGCTGGCTTACTTGCAATTTGAACTTCTGAAGGGGCAAGTGATGGTCCCGGTGCTGCTTTCTCCGGTGGGGGAGTGCGTGGGAGAGGTTTCTTATCAAGTTGGGTGAGTGCGTCAAATCTGCCCATAGGTTACATGCGTAAATTTTGGCCTTTCGCAATGTCTTCAACCTGTTTGGCTGTCGCTTGCTTTTTGCCTTGTGCGACGAGTTCAATGAGCAGCTCAAAACACACTTTGATGGCGTCACGTGGTAGCCCTTTGGTATAGGTATAGAGGGTTTTATATGCCTCGTCTTCTGCAAATAGTGAGCCGCGATGACCGGCGACCGTTAACCGGAACGTGATCATCTCTTTGAGATCATCAAGCGACATGGCATTCATCGAGATCGGGAACATGCGGGAGGCCAACTCCCGGTACTGCATGATCCTGGCTCCGAGTTCTTCCTGGCCGACAAGGACAATTTGCAAAAGCTTAGTCTTATTTGTTTCAAAGTTGAGCAGGTAATGGATAAGCTTTAAGGTATCGCGGGTCATGTTTTGCGCTTCGTCGATCAAGAGCACCGGAACTTTTCCCTCTTTGTACTGCTGAACGAGGTAGCCCTCAAAATTATGCAGCGATGCCGTATAGGATCGTTCGGTCTTGACATCAAAGGTCTCAAGGATCAGCCGGAGAAAGGCATTGGCGCTTTTAAGGTTTGGAGAAATCAGGAGTTTCACATTAAACCGTTCGTCCTGGCTCAGTTTTTCCTGCAAGCGCCGGACAAGGGAAGTCTTGCCCGATCCAATCGGGCCATACATGTAAATGGGGCCGATCCGGTCCCGCGCCATAAACTCGCATTTCGCGAGTGCTTCTTTGACTTGGGAAGCGAAGTACAAAAACCTGGGGTCGGGATTGCTGATAAATGGATGCTCAGTAAAGCCGAAATATCTAACTATTGCATCAATATCCATAATTGCGCCAATTATGAGTCAGTATGGCAATAATGCCAGCACTTTGTCAAGAGGGGAGTCAAAGTGGCACCAACTATTGCCCCTTGGGGTCAAAGTGCTGGCAACTTTGCCAGTAAGAGTCAAACTTGCGTCTTAATCTCTTCAATACCAAAACGCAAAATTACAACAGGGGAGGCAAAGATACGTTTTCGGTGAAAAGCACGGCGAAAATGTCATCCTGGCGCGTTCCATAGGTATCAGAAAAGTTGTTCTAGGAAATATCTCAGGATCGTTAAAAGACTGGTTTTCCCAGCAATGTTTGAGCTTCGCTTCACGGGTCTGGTTTTGTGCGTTTACTCCTCCATTGCCAAGGCCTTTCCCGTTATATTCTTCGTGGCCGCTCCTGCGCTGGTCTTGTATACGCGCTTTTTACACTGGCAAGTGCTTCGTGTGAGGTATACGGACTGTGCTCCTGCGGGACCTGGTTGGCAAAGAGAAGTAGCAGTCGTGTTGTCTGCTCTTTAGGTAAACCGTCATTTCGCAGCATCCGGGCAAGCCAGAAACCGACCGTATTGCGGTTGCCCTCGCGGGCTTTGTCCAGCGCTTCGGCAAACCACTTCTCGCCTGAGGCCGAGGCGAAGCCCAAACCTTGCTGGGGAATGTGTCTCTGTTCCTCAGCCTGGGTTAAGAGGGTCAGGAGCCACTGCGGTGCAGGTGTGATTGCCTGCTCCGGATTAGCCCAGGTGTAGTATTTTCTAGCGATGAGTCTGGATGGCGGCAAGACAACATAGTTTCCCTCTGCACGGACATCAACGCCGATCAGGCCTGCGAGTCCAACCGCACCGGGATATCGTTTGCCATCTTGGGGATACTGAAAATAGTAGTGGAGTCCGCCGTTTGCGGTTCGTGCCCGTCTGGTTTGTGGCAGCGGGGCATAGCTGTTTTGGAGTTTTGGTAAGTTGTAGTGGCCTTCCGGCACATCCATATCAACAACAAGCACGCCTGAGACCGCTCCGGTTGGCAGGCCGATATTTGCTTTCGGGTGCTCGCTCCACCAGGTGTGCAGTATTGCGGGATCAGTAGTTGCGTCTTTGTGGCCGTGACTTTTCACATCTGGCACGAGGTATTCATAGGGAACTTTACCGGCAAGCGGAAACACTGGCCAGCCGGTTGCAGCATAAAGCAGCGCTGCCTCATTAAGTGGCAAGCTGTTCAGTGTCTCCTGCATGGGTCTGCCCCGATCCTGCTCACGGTATACATTGTCGTTCTCGTTTCTTTCGGTTGTCATTCTATCACATGGCTATCGACACGCTCATAAAAGAAAATTGGCCTGCGGTAAACTGGATGTCGCATTATGCGACAAGAGCCTACAGGCAGGCCAAGGGATGACAGTTGTTGCAGGTATCATAAAGCACTTCGGTGCTTCATGCGCTCCGGTTACTTCTCCAAAGGCGCATCAAAGTCAATCGGGATATCGACACCGCCTGAAACAGGCTGTTTGCTGTCAAGAAACTCAACACCAGTGGCGTTAACCTCAACCGTTGTGCGCTCCATACCCTGTTTGTCGGTATACTTGCGCTGGCTGAGGCGGCCTTCAATATAGACTTTTGAGCCTTTGTGAAGGTATCGCTCCGTGAGTTCCGCAAGCTGGCGCCAGGCAACGATGTTGAACCACTCAGTTTCTTCTTTGCGCTCGCCTGTCGCTGACTTGTAGGTGCGGTTGACAGCCAATGAAAACCTCGTGAACGGTGTCCCATCAGAGGTAACTTGCAGATCGGGGTCTTTTCCCAAGTGCCCGATGAGCATGATTTTGTTAAGCATAATGTGTACTCCTTTGTTGGGATGGATCGGTATCCATCCGGGGGATACGATCGTTTGCAAAACATTAGACAACCGACAAGGGACGCGCTACAAGATGAAAGCTGGTAGGGGAGTATCCTGTGAGATATAATGTCAGCAACGGGTACACTCCCGTGAGTGGGCAGGCGCTCTGTTTCTTGGGTCTGGAAACTTCAAGACAGAGTGCTTGCTTCCCCGCTCTTCTTTCGCAAAAGTGTCCTTTCCTCCTGTTGTGTGAGGAGTTGGCGCAAGCGTCTGAGCGCCCGGTACTCAGTAAGGTATGCGATACTTCCCTTGACACTGGTTGACATCTTTCGGCTCATCTCATACAGAGACTCGACCGGTCTGTCGTATAAGCCATAGTGCTTTATGAGCACGTCCTGGTAGCGTTGGGGCAACTGCTCCACTGCCTGATACAGCAATGAATAGTCCGGGCTCTCCCGAACCACAACAGGCTCTTGCTGGACAGTGTTGGCATACACAGGCATATCCAGGCTGGCAACAGAAATGCGCTGTTTGGCCTGCCAGGGAGTAGGGATGAGGCTTGCGCGGTTGAAACAGTGGTAGATGATTGCAAACTTGGCGCATCCCCGAAGATACGCGCAGGGATTTTCCCTGGTGAGTGCTTCATCAACATGCTCAACCACTGCGACATTGCCGATCCCGACTAAATCAAGGTACTCGTCGTGCAACACATACCGGGCGTGCCAGGCGGCCATGAACCCGACATAGTTCAGGCAGCTTTGTATCAAGGCGGTGCGGGCATCCGCATCACCTCTCCGTGCACGCCGCACCAGTTCCTGTTCCTCGGCTCTGGTGAGCCGGGGGAGGCTGCGAACCTCTCTTCGGTAAAGTTCCTTAGTCGTTGGGACATCCTGGGTTTCCACGTTATCGCTCCTTTCCTGCTGTCCGGACATCCTGATAAGTGTAGATATGGGTTATGGTGGTTCTCCTTCTGCGGGACAACAAAAACTGCAACAAATCTGTCAAAGAGCCAAAGCGAAACAATCGTCGCTGCCTTATCGCCATTGACAAAGCTTTGCCGCTTGCTTGCTCTAGATCAGTACAGTATAGAAAAGAAGAGGTTTAACCTGGGTGAGAGAAGGGTAAGAAAATACTGGTTATAGGAGCATTACCAGCGCTGCTCTCACCAGACACCGCTACTAAATGCCTGTAGGGATTGATTGCGGTAAAGTGATAAAATAGAGGGGAAAGCATGTGGACGGGAGGAGAAAGGAAGGAAGAAGTGCCAGCCCCAATAACGTTGCTACCATTAGATGAATAGCTTCAGGCGAACTTGCGCCAGCGCTACGAGGAAACGACTGATGCAGAGACGCGTACCCACTATCAGATGATTGTGCTCGCCCAGCTGGGTCACTCAGATTTGATGTAAAGACAAAATCAATGACCGCTAACAACTAGATACAATCATACTCGCTCTCAAGATGTGAGAAAGCAGGATGTGCTATTTTTGCGATGCAAGGTGTGAAGAAAAAGGACCGTATCTGGCTTCCATTCTCTGAAAGCACACAATGTTGTCCATGCGCTTGGATTAAAGGGCCAATAGTGACACCGAAGAGAGTGGAGGGCCAATGAGAAAAAGGGACGAACAGATGGACATAGGACAAGTATCTAAAATACTGAGTAATCCTATTTTTACGGCTGCCGTATCAGGTCTTCTTGGCATTCTAGCTGGACGGATCAGTGCAAAGAGAGATAGAAAAAAGCTTGCTCAGGAAAAGTATACACAGGAATACATCACAGAAGGAGTTGAACCTCTCATACATTACTATAGTCACCTAAAGTTACAACTGGAACGCAAGAGTTCTGGTGATTATATGCAGGTGCCAGATGAAAATCCCTTCCCTACAAGGGCCCTCGCCGCAATGAAAATCCTTTGTGGTGAGAATACGCTCGCCCTGGTAAATTCGTTGCTCAACTCTGATTTAGGTGACGATGATGATTTACGGAGATTCATGGGACCAGAATTTGCAGGATATGAGAATATCGGCAAGCAATCCGTCACCTTTATAGGCGAGTTGGACAAAGCTCTGTTACGGATTCGCAAAGACCTTGTGGAGAAGATAGCAAAAATAGACAAGAATTATCACATCGATACCACTACAACCTGCGAGATATTCCATGAACTCACAGAAAGTCATCCATGGGTGCGGCTACTACGCCTCGGACAGCAGCAATTTCGCGAAGATAAGAATGAAACCTCCTAAGTACTGTAAGTTGATCATGCGGCACAATGCTGTAAGTGTAATTTTAGCCCTGTTTGTTTAATATTACCCAACTTTTTATAGGACAGTGCTGTTGGCCAACTGCAGAAAAACGGCCACCACATTTTTGAAGCTGAATTTTTAGGAATTGCAAAATGTCGTTTTTACTAGGGGATAAAGCAAAATTGTTAATTGACAGTTTTTCGCGTGCTGTTTTGTAACATATTTTTCACTTCCTTTGCATCTGCCGGTTTCCATTTCGGTTGCGTTGCAACAGATCCATTCCAGGAAAACGCCACCTCGTCATACGTATCCGCCCGTTTTCTCCCTTCCTCATAGTCGTAGCTTTCCTGCCCGTAGTGTTCGATAAATCTGGTGGTTTTGGGGTTCAGGTGAAATTGCCGGATGATCTTGCTTGCCAACACTTCAGCGGCGTTGGTGATCGACATGCCTGGGTTGGTTGCCAGCTCAGTCGCAATGACAACGGTTGTTGTCTTGTCTTGTAAAATCCGCAGGTGACAGATCGCATTATCTGTCGAGGTCATCGGTGGTGTGGTGAAATTTGACAGATCAACGATGGAGCTTTCCGTTTGAAAATCATAGATACCGCTGAATAACTCTTTCATATGGGGTATTTTCGGGCAGGAACGTGTCGTTATTATAGCAGGTGATGTTTTCAACCGGAATATATTTTGTGCAGTGATTTCAATACTTCGCAGAGTCCAACCGACTCTCCCCCCAGAGATACCCGCCCGCGTGCTACCAAGGAAAGTATAGCGGGGTTATGCCGCAGACGTACCAGATAGAGCCTCCCTCAAGCGACAGTACGGTCCTCAAAACCCTTCCTGCATATCATGCCTTTCTTCGGAGCCGGGGATACTCAAAGTACACGCCGGATGACTTTACAGGCGATGTCAAAAAGTTCGGGTTGTTTGTCAAAGACAAGAAGCTGCGCGATATCCTGACCGTTGATATCCAGCAGTGGATCGGGGAGCTGAAAAAGGTCATGACGGAAAAGTCCGTCAGCCGGAAGATATCGGCACTCTCCAATTACTTTCTCTGGCTTGCGACAGAAAAAGTGCTTGCCGCAAACCCGGCTGAGTCTATCCGGTATCTGCGGGTAACCTCGCCGCTTCCGGATATATTGTTTGAGAGTGAATGCCAGCAATTAACAACTTCAGCAAGCACAGATCCCCGGACCTACCTGCTGCTCCTACTACTTCTTGAAACAGGAATAAAGAAAGAAGAACTCTTTGCATTGAAAGTTTCTCATTTCGATTTTTCCGATAAGTACGCGCCTGAGTTTTGGGTCAAACATACCGGCAAAAAAGTCCGGAAAGACAGGAAACTGAAACTCCCTCCGGAAACGGTAGCGGTGTTTGCAGACTATCTGAAGCAGTACGGAATTACCGATATCCTCTTTCCTTATACGCCGAGGTTTATAGAAATGCTTTTGACTGATATCACAAAAAAAGCAGGGCTTCAGAAAAAAGTAACCGCCGGCATCTTGAGGGATACTTTTGTGGTCCGAAGTATAAAGCGAGGAGAGGGGATTGAGAATTTGTTGAGGAAGATCGGTTTGAATGAGTCCACCTGGGATGATGCGAGGGAGAAGTACTTGAGGTTAAGCGCAGGGGGGATGTAAACTTAGCAATTCTCTTACCTAATTAACAGTTTTCCTAATTTTACCTTTTTGCGGATTTGCCCTATCCTGCTAACCACTGGGTTATTTAGGCAGATTGACGACATATTATCCCTTTGGGCAAGAGTGCTCCTTTGCACGATTTGACTTGATCGAGTTGTTGTTGAGTAATATGGGTTTGGGTCAGATCGGTACACCGATTTGGTAGGTCAGGAGGCTCATTCGTCATAGAACAGCCTAGATCAACGCCTCTCAGATCGACTCCGCTCAGGTCGGCATACTCCAAGTAAGCTCCTTCCAGGTCGATACCCTCCAAATTGGTTCCCGTCAAATAGGGTCCGAAGTAAGCGTCCTGCAGAACCGAGTAGCTCAGGTCGGCACCCTCCAAGTGGGCACCGATCAAATTGGCTCCGTTGAAGTAGATCCCGCTCAGGTGGGCTCCTCTCAGGTTAGTAAAGCTTAGGTCGATGCCTTCCATGAATGTTAAGCTCTCTAGGAGAGTTTCGCTCAGGTCGGCATCCCAGAGTCGGATGATCGCCGGGTGTATTTTCCATATCTCCTGTTCTGTCTTCGTATCCTGGCTTCCTTCCGTGAAGCCGATTAAATTGGCCTCATAGAGGAATTGCAATAAGATGCCTTTACGCTGTGGATCCAACCCTCGTAGCGCTGTTAAAGTACGCGCACGTGCGGATACTGCAACATCATAGTATGGGTTATTAATATCGGACGAACTAGATTTGAGCAGGTTATCATGGAGGAGCAAGTCTTGTATGTTATCTATATATGTTTGCAGGATTGTTGCTCGCTGTTGATCCAATGCAGCCTGCCCTTGCCATAAACCGAACCCGATCGTTGCGAGGACTACCACGATTGGAATAGCAAGTGTTCCAAGTAAATTTAGCCAATCCCATAAGGTCTTCCCTTTGAGGCCTGTCCATTGTGACGTATATCCTACTCGAATAAGTAAAATAAAGAGCACTATCCCGATTAGCATTAGTGAAATGAGCACCCACAGCGGCCAAGTTAAACTGAACCAAATGTAAATCAGCATAACCAATCCTGCAAATGCAGCGCTGATTCCAACGACAATTAGAGGTTTTTTACGATCTTTACGTAGGCGATCAAGCTTCTTTTGGTCTTTGGGTGATAGTGGAGGTAGCCAGAGTTTGTCTTCGGTTGGCATGAGTCTTGCTCCAAAGGGACTAAAAGGAGTTAAGGTCTCTTCTCTAATGCGGCTACTCTGAAATTAGCTCATCTACGCTTATATTACATGGGGTGTCAATAATGACCTTCCGGTAGGGGTAGTACCAGCGCTTCTGCTACCAAAGGCCACCTTATTCTTCCATGTTCAGGTAGCGGTAAAACGTGGACTTTTTAATATTCAGTGTTTTCAGGATGGTTTTGATCGGGGTATTGCTCGCGTGCAGTTGCTTCGCAATGACCACTTTTGTCTCGGTGGGCTTCACCTTTGGCCGTCCGCCGACATGCCCCCTGGCCCGCGCTGCGTCCAGCCCTGCAATAGTTCGCTCGCTAATCAGATTGCGCTCAAATTCCGCAAGCATAGCAATGAATTGGAAGAAGAGTTTGCCGGTTGCGGTGGTGGTATCGATGTGTTCGGTCAGGGATACAAGATTGATGCTGCGCTTCTGTAAATTTTCGGCTGTCTCAATCAGTTGCTTTAAAGACCGGCCTAACCGGTCCAGTCTCCAGACAACAAGTGTGTCACCTTTATTAAGGTATTCAAGAGCTTTTAAAAGCTCCTGCCGGTCTGTTTATCCGTGAATATACGGATTACCCCGCGCTTTTGCAAGGCATCGATTTGCAGTCCTAAATGCTGCTCGGTTTTTGAGACACGGGCATAGCCGATTTCCCGTCCCTGGTGGTTGTCAGTTTCTATCATAGGTAACTCCTGAGTGCTAACAAATTCTCCGTTTCCATGCTATGGTGCCAGAAAAGGGTGCTTGTGTCAAGTATCTTGCACTTTGATTTCATGGACGGGTTTTCGGGACATCGCAAAATGGTTTCTCCCATGTCCGAAACTTCCCGGTCGGGGAGTCCCAACAAATGTTCGTTTTACGGGACAGGTAAAACACGCGAAAAATGCCGTTGTCATTTATCGACTAAAAAACACCGTTTTCCAGATAAATTGCCACGCTGCCAAGCGCCCTCAGCGAATCGATTCTCTCACATAATATGGCGTGGCATTGTGAAGGGTTCTTTTTTCATTCTTCACTTGTCTTCTCGGTCAAATCTTACAGCTTGTTCGCCAAAATATATGGAAGATGCGCCAGGAAATGCTTGAAAAAGGTCGCATTTCTGGCGCATCTCAGGTATACTTGCTCTTGAGGGAGAACGTGATACGCGATTTCAACACGATGAAAGCGGAAGATGGTCATGAGAATGACACCCGAAGCATTCCATATCTGGAGCCAGCACCTTCAGTTGAATTCCGAAACCGAAGTGCTTATCGCATCCATTCGTTCATCACCTCCTGTTCGCCGGGTAAGTGGGCGCGCCGGTAACATCACCGGACGCTATCCAAGCCCCAAAATGGGAGTATCCATCCAGTTTGAAAGCGACCGTGTGGAGTTTTGGGCGATTTACCGGATGGAACGCGACGAGGATGTCCTGGAGTTTTACGACCAGTCATCTCGCATCCCGCTCAGCTATCGTGCCAAATCGGGCTCCCGAACCACCCAATGGCACACTCCAGACTTCTTTGTGTTACGCCGCGAGTCAGCAGGCTGGGAAGAGTGGAAGCCCGCCGACTCGCTCGATCGTCTTTCCACAGAGAAGCCTGCTCGCTATCAGCAAGCAGGAACTGGGCGGTGGCATTGCCCTCCGGGGGAGACATATGCAGAACAATTTGGGTTGACCTATCGGCTGCGCTCTTCCGCCGAGTTCCATCCTCTGGAGATTCAAAATCTGAAGTTTTTGCAGGACTTCTGGGCGCACGAGGTTCCTCCACACCCGGAGCAAGAAGCATTGGCACTGGCTCATATCCAGGCCCATCCAGGTATCCCTCTCAACGAATTGCTTACGATCTATCCTAGCCTTGCAGTCGATGTCATCTGGATATTGCTTTCCACTTGCCGGGTCTTCACGAATCTTTCCGCAACTCTGCTCATGCGCCATGAATACGTGACCCTCTATGCGGAGGAAGGGCAGGTTCCGAAGGTCCAGCAGGGAGAGTTGGCCCATCTTTCGACTCCACTGCCCGATGCGCCTCTGGCCTGGGATGGACGACTTTGGCGGATCGAAGGATGGGGAGAGGTGGTGCAGTTGCGGCCAGAAGTCGGCGAGCCGCTTACCATGTCTCAGACCGAGTTTGAGCACCTGAAGCAGGAAGGCTCTCTCTGGGTCGTGGGGTCTGCATCCCCCTCTCCCATGACACCAGAGGTACGTCAACTGCTTACCCAGGCGGGTTCTAAAGCACAACAGGCGGCCAACCAACGCATGGTCCACATGCTGGCCTACGCACGGGGAGAACCGACCACTACCCCAAAGCGTTCTGTCCAACGCTGGTGGAGGGCGTACCAACAGGCCCAAGAAACCTATGGATGTGGCTATCTGGGATTACTTGATCGCGTCGCTGCGCGAGGCAATCGGAATCAGCGCATTGACCCGGCATCTCTGCAATTGCTGGAAGCGGCGTTGCAGACCCATTACGCCACGCCTGTCGGCAAAAGGGCGGCAGCCGTTTATCGGCTGTACCGCGAGCAGTGTCACGAGCTCGGACTCCCTCCTGTGAGCCAGCAAACCTTTTACCGGGTTCGCGACCGCTTTACCACCAACGAGGTGGTGGCCAAACGCAAAGGCATGCGTGCAGCCTACGCATCTCAATCCTTTGCATGGCTCGATCAGACGACTCCTCGCCACGGAGAACGCCCCTTTGCCCTCGCACATCTGGACCATACCGAGTTGGATATCGTCCTGGTTTCCTCGCTGACCGGCAAATCACTGGGCAAGCCTTGGGCAACCTTTCTCACCGATGCCTACAGTCGGCGCATTCTGGCCTGTTACCTGACTTACGATCCTCCCAGTTATCGCTCAGTAATGATGGCTCTGCGGATCTGTGTGCAGCGCCATCAGCGCTTACCACAAGAGTGTTTTGTCGATCGCGGCCCTGAGTTCGGGAGCGTCTACTTTGAGACGTTGCTCACACGGTATTTTGTGACCAAAAAAGACCGCCCGACGGCGCAACCACGTATGGGTTCCGTGATCGAGCGACTCTTCGGGACGGTCACGACACAACTCCTGCACCAATTGTCTGGGAATACTCAAGCGACCAAGCATCCACGCCAGATGACGCGTGAGGTTGATCCTCGGCGTCTGGCCGTCTGGACGCTGGAGCGGTTTTCCGCACGCCTGTGCCAATATGCCTACGAGGTCTATGATCAGATGGACCATCCCGCTTTGGGGCAGAGTCCTCGCGAAGCCTTTGCCCAGGGGGTACAACTGGCAGGGATGCGCACCCATCGTCTGATCCCCTATTCAGAAGAGTTTCTCATCCTCACCTGCCCTACGACGCGCACCAAATATGCGAAACTCGATGCCGCGCGTGGAGTGGTCGTGAATGGGTTGCGTTACTACAACCCCCTGATGCGTTTCTCTCCAGAGGCAGGCAAGCGCGTCGAGGTGCGGTACGAGCCCTTTGATATGGGCCTCGCCTATGCCTTTGTCGATGGGCAATGGTTGTCGTGTACGGCTGATGCCTTTCTGGCAGTGCAGGGACGTTCGGAACGGGAATGGGAACTGATCCTGGATGAGTGGCGCGAACAGCAACGGGCACATCACCGCAAGCGAGTGAGCATTGACAGTTCGAGGCTTGCGGCGTTTCTAGAAGAGGTTCTGACCGAGGAAGCGTTGCTCTCCCAACAACAGCACGACCTGGAGGGAGTGTCCATTCGCGAAGCGATTGTTGGGCAATCGAAGATGACACGTCTCGAAACGAGCAATGCCAATAGCGAGATGGACGATGAGCTTGACTTGACCACCCTTCCAACGTTAGAGGAGTATCGCTGATATGGCACAGTTGACACCAGAGGCCAGAACACGACTGGAAGCCTTTAAGGCTGTCACCGTGAAGCATGCGCACCTGACGCGCGTTGATGATCAACTGTCTTTGTGGGTCGAAGAGCATACCGATGCCACGCATGTGCTGCTCTGTGGACCAGGTGGCGTTGGGAAGTCGAAAGCCCTGGGCGTCGTGGCAGAACGGTTCAAAGACGAGGAGTCAGATCGCTTCGTGGTTCCGATCCTCTTGCTGGAGCCAATTCCGCCGGATCTGGGACCCTACCTTCGGCTCGATTACTACTGGCAAATCATAGAGGCGCTCAAAGAGCATCTTCTGGTCAAAGAACTGGTGGGGAGCGTGGCCCACCTCATGGCCGCGCCCAAAGCGACCCGCTCAAAACTTGGGGCGATCGATTGGCTCAAGATGCGTCAAGTGGCCGAGCAAGCCTTGATCCGGGCGCGCGTCAAAGCGTTGTTCATCGATGAAGGACACCGCTTGATGCAAGGGGATGGGAGTCACAGTGTCGATGAGCAACTCGAATGGCTGAAGTCGTTAAGCAATCGCACGAAGGTGTTACACGTTCTGGCAGGTCCCTATGCCTTATTTGGATTTCGCAATACGAGTGGGCAACTCGCTCGTCGTGGTCGAGATATTCATTTTGCACGCTATCATGTTGCGGACAAAGAAGAACGTACAGCCTTTGTAGCAGCCTTGAAATATTTGCTGGAACGGGTTCCGCTCGATGTCGATCTGAATGCGCTTTTGCCGCGCTGGCGGTGGTGGGCCTCTGGCTGTGTTGGGTGCATTGGGGTCTTGAAGGACTGGCTGGTTGATGCGGTGGCAGCAACCCTGGTTCAGAAAGGAACCAGTTTGACCGAGGAGATCCTCACGCGAACTATGCCTCATCCGGCCCGACGACTCAGTCTGGAGATGGAAGCGCGTGCAGGCGAACACAAAGTGGCTCTCCACGATAGCGAGAGTGCCAAACAGTTCCAGGCTCTGTTGAACAAGCCAGCAAAAGCGGCAAACGGGAAGACGGAACCAGCACGTGGAACCATATCTGGGCTGCCACATGCTGGCCAAGCAGAGCAAAAAGCGGAGACCCCCTCTGTGACACTCCCCATGCCACAAGTGTCTCTCAAACCCACCCAACCTCGCGTGGGTCAGCGTGCCCCAGAACGTGACCCTGTTGGGGAGACAACTGCTCCCTCAGCGCGGAAGGTCACTGGGTGTTCTTTTACCGAAGTCATTGTGATGTCGCTCGCTCAGGTGGAAGAAGCCGGAGTTTCACACTTTGAGTGTCCAACCTGTTTAGCAGTGAGAGATATTTCACCGAAAGGCGGGCGTGTAAAGTTTCCCTGGCACCCGAAACGCACGACAAATACCCCCAATCAGGGATTACGCTGGGTGAAACACGAAATCGCTTGGGGACTTTCGGAATGAGGAGAGAACACAGGAAAACGAGATTAAGAACACGTTGTTCTTGGCACCACACCCCATGGAGGTGGGTATGACATCTGAACGTTCCACCTACCAGCACAACTTGCCTGCTCCCGTGTCGAGCTTCATTGGGCGCGAGCAGGAGTTGCGCGAGATCAGACAACGCTTGACTGAACACCGCCTGCTCACGCTGAT
>WNFI01424640.1_pt1 | contig 25966 bp, 24 predicted proteins | sample 5400471 | NCBI WGS metagenome assembly WNFI01 (sample SAMN13153348, study PRJNA577476) | soil metagenome | isolation source: 100 cm saprolite on Douglas fir-dominated hillslope | place: USA:California | collected 2013-09-17 | reverse complement strand
AAGGCCCTGAACAGGCGCGTGGAATTCAAATTGAAATATTATTAAGCACGTTTATTTCGCACAAACACATGAAAAAATCGGTTATTTATTATTATGAAAATAGATCATTAGAAGATTTACCTGATGAGTGTTGGAAGGACATTCCCGGATTCGATGGGTGTTACCAGGTATCGAACCTGGGTCGTATCAAATCTGTGCGGCGTTGGCGTAATAGTGGTAACAACACCGGCTATTATACAAAAGAAATGATCAGGAAACAATTTCCACGCATCAAGAAGAACCACTTGCTAAATCAAGATACCCATACGGTAGGGATTACATTAAAAATGAATGGGAAAAGTTGCAGATCATCAACGGCACGTTATGTTTATTGTGCGTTTGTCGAACCCTTTGACCTCGATAATAAAAAAAACATGGTTTCCTACAAAGACTTCGACGGCCGGAATCTTCATTATAAAAATCTGATCCTTACCAATCGAAGCGATATTAGTAAAAGGAGCATTGAATTGAAACGGGCTAAGCCCAGATTTGAGCAATACCGGCTTCCGATACGACAACTTACTATCGATGGAAAGCTAATAGCCACCTATAGCAGCATTACGGAAGCAGAAAAAAAGACGGGTATAAGTATTAGCGGTATTTCCAATTGTTTAACCGGCTATATATACCAATTCAAGGGGTTTCGCTGGGAATCGCCATCCAAACCTCCACCTCCCCCTGCGGTGATGAAAAAAGGGACAAAACAGTTTTTCAACGACTATCTCTGGGACAAACTGGGGAAACCACCCACTTCCCGCAAACAGCCGATCGCCGCACTAAACCTTAACCCTGAGAATATGAAAGGGGAACGATGGAAGCCGATTGCCGGGTGCGATGAAGGCTTCCTGATATCGAATTTTGGCAGAGTGAAAGGAATCGCACGGTTCAAAAATGGGAGGCTAAAGGTATGGACGAAAGGTATGGTGAAGAGGCTAATTCCGGATGGCAAGGAACATAAACCGACCTCCTGTTTATTAGTACAGCTTACAGAAAATGGTAGAAAATTCCAGCGATCGGTAGCGCGCCTGGTGTATTATCATTTCATCGGGGAAATTAATCTGGAGGATAGAAAAATCTCTATTCAGTATAAAAACGGAAAATGTTACGATTTGAATTACAAAAATTTACTTATTACGACTTAGGTTAGGACACTTGTCCGACAATTTCTTTACTCCGCTCTCGCATAAGCAGGGAAGTCTTCACTATTCCCCTCGCCTTCGCTACCTTAGCGCTAATTTCAATCCAACACTCCATGGTCTTCGAATTCACAGTCCATCCCTCTTTTAATTTTCTGGCCAGCTTTGCCAGCAAGCTGAATGTCCGGGTTTTTAAAAACCGGTTGACGATCCCCCCTTCCCTTGGGAAAGGATATGTCAAAAAGATCGATATCGAGTCCGACTTCAAATTCGTACTACATCATTATATCCTGAACGAGGACTTTCATTTAAGACGGTTGCCGCCGGACGAAAAGAATGACCTCATCTCGATCATCTTCAACAGCCAGGAAATTCCTTCCCAGGATTCCCCCGATCAGGAAAATGCCATCCGGTTTATAAAGTCGAATGGTTCGGCTATCCAAATCGCCTCCAGCGCGCTGGGTACCGAGACTTTTTTCCCCGCCGGGAGCGAAGTCTATTTTGGCGTAATCGGCATCCGGCCATCTGTTCTTGCCTCCCTCCTTCAGATTAAAAAATCAAATAGCCTGATCGCGAGGATCCTGGACAACGAATCGGCCTTTTTCTTCCATGAGAGCATGACCCCCGATGCGCAAAAGATCCTGAAACAACTCTCTGAGCTCAATGACCAAAACGAATTGGATCACTTCTATTACCGGATCAGGGTCCAGGAGCTTCTTTACGGTTTATTCAGCCGGCTGCTGCACAGAGAGGACGAACGGCAAAGCCCTGTTAACAAGGCGGACCTTGCCAGCCTGTATGCGATCAGGACGGCTATTATGGCCGATCTGAACCTGCCTCCCCGCCTGAGTGCGTTGGCAAAAAAGACGGGGCTGAGCGAAACGAAAATGAAGCAATTGTTCCGACAGGTTTTTGGCGACACTATTTACAACTACTACCAAAAGGCCCGAATGGAAGAAGCGGCTTTCCTGATAAAAAAGGCAGGTTATTCGGTATCGGAAGCCGGCTACCAGCTTGGCTTTTCCAACCTCAGCCATTTTAGTCGTCTATTCGAACGACATCACGGGCTAACGCCCAAAAAATATAGTCTCGTCGGATAGGACTATTTTGTAACCTGATGCTGTTATTTTAGTCGCTTAATAGGTTACAACTTTGCTGTATTAAAAAAACAAAAAAATACAGTAAAATGAATAGTCTCTTACTTCCTTACCAGAAAAACGGTTTTAATCTCAAGAACCATATCGTCATGGCCCCTATGACCCGTAGCAGGGCGCTTAATAATATTCCCAATGACCTGATGGCTGAATACTACGGACAACGTACCGGGGCTGGCCTGATCATAACGGAGGGTACGGCGCCGGATGCCAATGGATTAGGCTATCCCCGCATCCCCGGGATCTTTAGTACGGCTCAGATCGATGGCTGGAAAAAAATAACGGCATCGGTTCATCATGGAGGCAGCAAGATCTTTCTGCAGCTGATGCACACGGGACGCATTGGTCATACCGACAACTTGCCCGAAGGAGCCACATTGGTCGGAGCTTCTGATCATACGGCGGCCGGGCAAATTTTTACGGATACTAAAGGAATGCAGGATCATTCGAAACCAACTCCCTTGACAAGCGAAGGCATTCAATCAGTCATAGAAGGCTATGTCACCGCCGCGAAGAATGCCATGAAGGCTGGCTTCGACGGCGTGGAATTACATGGCGCCAATGGGTATTTGCTGGAGCAATTTCTCAACCCGCATGTGAATAACCGGACGGATGAATACGGAGGCAGCATTACCAACCGGGCCAGGCTCACCCTGGAGGTAGCCGCGAAGGTCGCAGCCGCCATCGGTAAAGAAAAAACAGGCATCCGGTTTTCGCCTTATTCAACGTTCGGGGATTTACCACCTTACCCGGAAGAGGAAGTACATGCCACCTATGCTTACCTGGCTGCCGAACTCGACAAAATGGGAGTTGCCTATATCCATATATCGGCCAATCCTGCCATCCCACAAAAGACCTTCGATGCTATTCGGTTGGCTTATACGGGGACGATCCTTTTATGTAACGGTCTTACACCGGCAACTGCCGAAGCCACCCTCCAAAAAGGATTTGCCGACCTCGTTGCTTTTGGCCGGGCTTTCTTAGCCAATCCAGATCTGGTAGAAAGAATGGAGTCGGGCGCTTCCTTAAACCAACCTGATTTTACGACCTTGTATACGCCGGGTGCAAAAGGCTATACCGATTACCTGACACTAGCATTAACAAAATAGGAGTTATTCTCAATACTGATTGGCCCTCGCCTTGGCAGCGCTGGTATCGATGCCGTATTGGTCGGCGCTGCCATTACCCTGGTCGGTCCCTTCGGCTCCGGGCGGAGGCGTTTTTTCGATAAGATTCTTCCAGTCCATTTCATTGACCTGTGCGCTGTCCGGCCGGGGAAAGCGGGCTTGCTTATCCAGGCCCAGCACATTATCGGCCAGGGCCTTGCTGAAGAAGTATTCCCATACGGGGCGTGCTGCCTGTGCCCCGAGGCTACCGCCGCTGTTCAGATGGATGAACCGGTCGTCGCAGCCTACCCATACCCCCGCTGTCAGTTGGGGGGTATAGCCCATGAACCAGGCATCGGAATTGTCATTGGTCGTTCCCGTCTTGCCGCCCATCTCGGCGACGCCCAGCCGCTGCCTCAGGCCCGCGGCCGTACCGAAGTCCACCGGCCCCTGCATCATCCGCGCCATCGTATAGGCGGTGGACTGGCTGATGACCTCTTTATGTTCGGGGGCGAAGCGGGCGAGCACATTCCCATGTTTGTCCTCGATCCTTGAAATATAATAAGGCTGGGTGCTGAAGCCTCCGGAAGGAAAAATGCTGTAGCCCCATAACATTTCATAGAGCGACAGCTCACAGGCGCCGAGCGCCAGGGAAGGGTAGGGTTGCACGGGTGTAGGGATACCGACCTGGTGGATGAATTCTGCAAAGCGTTTGGGGCCCTCGGGACCGAATGATTTCATGATATAGGCCGCCACTTCGTTGACGGACCAGGCCAGCCCGTCTGCCATGGTGCGGGTGCCGCCGGCCTTACGGCGGGCGCGGGCCGGCACATAGGCATCGTATTCCGGGAAATACTGCTGCACGGCCTCACATTGCGTCTGCGGGGTGAAATTGAAGTCCTCGATAGCCAGTCCATAGAGGAAGGGCTTGATGGTGCTGCCCACCTGCCGCTTCGTATTGATATTGACGTGGTCGAATTTATAGGTCTTGGGGTCGATGCCGCCTACCCAGGCCTTCACCGCGCCGGAAAGGGGATCCATCACCATAAAGCCCGTCTGTAACATCTGCCGGTGATATTTGATCGAGTCCAACGGCGTCATTACCGTATCCTTTTCATGGGCGGCATTCCAGGCGAATACCTTCATTCTCACCGGCTGGTGGAAGCTGTTACGGATAGCCGCCTCGGACAGGCTGTCGTCCTCTTCGTTCCGCCACCGGTCACTGCTGCGCATGGCGGCTTCCAATATATTCATATGCCCGTTCCAGACGGCGCCATTTTTGATATCCGGCTGCGCATCCAGGATCTTCTGCAGGACAGGCATTCCCCTGGCTACGGCGGTGTCGGCATAAGCCTGCATACGGGGATTGATGGTCGTATAGATCCTCAGCCCGTCCTGGTAGAGATTATAAGGCTTACCGGTTTCGGGATTATTATGTTCCTTACACCATTTCTTCAGGTCCGCCCTCAATACATCCCGGAAATAAGGCGCTGTCCCGTTATTCTCATCCAGCTTGCGGTAATGTCCCAGGTCGATCGGCTTTTGTTTCAGGCTAACGGCGTCCGCCTCGGAAATGAAATGATTGGTGGCCATCCGGTTGAGAACAAGGTTCCGTCTTTCCATGGCCGCCCTGGGATAGACCCGGGGATTGAACACCCTGGGATTATTGACCATGCCTACCAATACGGCGGCTTCATCTACGCTGAGGTCGGCCGGCTCTTTCTGAAAGAAAGTCCGGGCGGCATTGCGGATGCCATATACATTGTCACTGAAAGAGACATCATTGAGGTAGAGGGCGAGGATCTCTTCCTTGCTGAAATTCCGTTCCAGCCGGATGGCGATGATCCATTCTTTTAATTTCTGGATGATCCGGCGGATGCGGCTATGCTCTCTTTCCCCATTGAACATGTTCAGCGCTAATTGCTGGGTAATGGTGCTGCCGCCTCCGTCTTTGCCGAATTTCAGGACGGCCCGCAGCACACCCTTCGCATCGATGCCGGAGTGCTCGTAAAACCGCTCGTCTTCCGTGGCTACCAGCGCATGGATCACATTGGGAGAAATGGCGGCGTAGTCTGCATGGTTGCGATTGCCTTTATCTGTGTAATATTTTCCCATGAGACTGCCATCGTCGGCATAGACCTCGGAGGCCAGCAGGAGGGAAGGGTTTTCCAGCTCCTGCAAAGAAGGCAGCTTGCCGAAAAAACCCAGACCTACGAGGGCTATGAGCCCCACCACTGCGGCCAGTCCGCTAAAAAAGATGATCCAGAAGATACGTTTTGCCATATACAATGCCCTAAATAACGGGAAAAACAGGCAAATAGCGTGAAAAGACCGTTAATTCTCCCAAAAATCTCCTGCCCCCCTATTAAAGCCTGCTTAAAACACCCTGGGCCGGATGCTATTCATAAACGGCTCCCGGAACTTCTCGCTAATGGGGATCTGCTTGCTACCGATAAAAATATGATTGTCCCGGATCGAATCCACCCGGGCGACATTGACGATATAGGAGTTATGCACCCGGATAAAGCTGGGGCTCAGTTGCTCTTCGATATCTTTTAAACGGCGATAGAGCAATAGCTTGTCGTCCGTGCTCACCAGCCGCGCATATTCTTTTTCCCCTTCGAAATAAAGGATGTCCTTCAGCAGGATCTTCTGCAGCACCCTGCCCGATTTCATAAAAAAGTATTCTTCGGCAGGGACAGAAGCCGCGACGGCCCGACCCGGGGAGGACTGGACTTCCGGCATGCCAAAATGGGACTCGATCTTTTGCAGGGCGGTATAAAACCTTTTAAGCGTGATAGGCTTTAACAGGTAATCGATGGTCTGGAAATGGTAGCTGTCCGCCGCATATTCGGAATAGGCGGTGGTGAAGACGATCTTTGTTTCCTTCGGCAACAAAGAGGCCATCTCCATTCCCGTAAGCTGCGGCATATTGATATCCAGGAAAATGAGGTCGGCCGGTTGCGTCTTCAGGAAACCCAAGGCCTCTTTGGCATTATAACATTTGGCGAGCAATTGCCAGCCCGTGTTCTGCCGGATGAACATTTCCAGTAAGTTCACCGCATTGGGCTCATCATCGACGATCAGGCAGCGGAGATTCATAACAGCGGAATTTTTAAAGTGGCATGGAAAAATTGTTCCGACCGGGCGACAGTCAATTCAAAATTAGTACCATATAACAAGGTAAGGCGTTTTTGCAGATTTTTTAACCCAAAACCTTCTTTGAAAGAGGGATGAGCCATTTCCTGCAGGGAATTCTCCGTTTGAAAAATAAGATACCCTTCTTTCTGCAGCAGGGACAGCGTGACTTTATTATCCGTGCCGGAACGGTCGATCCCATGTTTAAAGATATTTTCCACAAAAGTCATTAGCAGCATCGGCGGAATGGCCGACTCGCCCTCGCATTCTTTGGTGAAAACGACGTTCACTCCATGGAGGATGCGTATTTTCTCTAAAGCGATATAATTCTCCAGAAATTGTATCTCCGTGGACAGGGATACTGACTCTCGGGGGCTTTCGTCCACAAAATACCGCATGATATCCGAAAGACGGCCGATGAGCAGCGCGGTGCGGGGCGCCTCCCGGAAGGCCTCGTAATAAATATTGTTCAGGGTATTGAAGAGAAAGTGCGGCTGCACCTGGGATTTCAGCAGGTTGAGCTCCGCCACGCTCTTTTGTTCCAGCATTTCCCGGGCCTCCCGTTTCAACGTGAAATAGGCCAGGGCGATCCGGAATACGAAGCTGAGGATGAACACCACCACGCTGGTCACCGTCACATAGATCACATCGGCGATCGTCAGAGGACGCAGTTTCTCGGCAAAATAGCGGTTGTAGATCCACTCAGATAAGGCGGCTTTGATAAAACCTGCCAGGGCCAGGAAGACAGTGGTGCAGACGACATACGCAGCTATCTTTTTCTTTTCATACAGGCAGGGGAAGAGGAAATTGATATTGCCGTAAATGATCAGCGCGTAAAAGAAAGTATAAATGACCGTATAGATAATGGACTGATAGAACCCATCCATCGAAAGCAACGAAAAGAAATTGATCAAAAAGATAATTCCCCAGATCAGGAGCTGCAATTGCCGGGGTGTTGTCTTTTCTGTAAAAAGATTCATCGGTATAAAGGTACCGGGCTTTTAACCGGAATGAAGCCGTTTTTCAACCATTCCCTCCCGGCATTCAATGATCCGGCGATTGAAAATACATTCTTTTTGATTAAAAAGGACAGGATAACGGTTGAATTCATTTCCCGCCTCCGGGTAAGACAATGAATTTTATGGAATTCATTAACTCAACCATTCCACCATGAGACTTATTACCATCCCTCTTTTACTGATGCATTTATTGCTGGCTGCTATTTCCCGGGGGCAGGCGAAGCCGGGGGCATCGGATCCCGCATTAGCTGATCACGTATCTGATCATGCCCGGGCGGCGGATACCATAAGGCCCGGCAAGGGGCATTTGCTGACCCGGGTGCTGAAACCGGGCCTGCGTCAATACCTGGTCTATTTCCAGTATCCCCAAAAGAGCCGGCAACTGGGATTTTGGTATTGGATGCGCGATATCGCCGTGGAAACTCATCAGGGCGTAAAGACCTTCGCTATCACCCAGCATTGGTATGGCAGTGATTCGGCTTCTTACCGGAAAGTGTATTCGCTCAATTCCATGGACGATTTTGCTCCGATCTATCATCGGGAGACGGTAGGAGGGAAGACCAGCGCCTACAACTGGGGCGGTGACGGGATTACAGGAGACGACAGCCTGCCCGGAAATAGCAAAAAGGGGTTTACCCTGAAATTCGATGAGCCCAACCTGAACTGGAACCTCGACATCGAGACTTTTGAGATGCTGCCGCTGGCCGCCGGTAAGTCCTTTCTCATTAATTTCTATGATGCCGGCCTCGAACCCCCTAAGTATGTATTGTATAAAGTGACGGGCAGTGAGGAGCTCAGGTTGATGAATGGAGAAAAAACGGATTGCTGGAAATTATTTACAGAAGGCGCCGACGCAAAAGGAACTACTTATTCGGAGACCTATTGGATCAGTAAAAAGGGGCATGAATTCCTGAAAGAAGCGGACTCCTTTAATGGGATCTGCCGCTATAAGCTGAAAATGCCCGGAACGGCGCCCGACCTGCTGCCAAAATTTACCAGCAAGGATTAAAATCCCCTGATTTCATGATCTGCGCAATGTCTGAAAATGAATATTTTGCAATTTGGCCCCCCTTTTTATAAAAAATTAATAAAAATTTTTTACACCCTTTTTGGCTGTTTGGAGCATAATGCATTTAAAATGAGCTCTATAAAGCCTAATTTTAATTACATATGAATATATGCAATATGTTTTCTGAATTCTTTTTTATATTTTTTTTATAACTTTCCATCTTGTTCTAACGCATTATTGTTTTTTATAATGAAATCTACGAGATATGACTAAAATCACTCTTAAAAGCGCCTTGCCCTTTTTGACTTTAATAGCCGTAGCGATTGCCGCGCTATTCATCCCCACTTTACCGGTTTTCGACGATGGGAAATACAACCCGGCAGATGTTACCTGGATCCTGGTCGCGACGGCCCTGGTCTTTATAATGACGCCGGCCCTGGCCTTTTTTTACGGGGGAATGGTGAATCGTAAGAATGTGCTTTCCACCATGATGAAGAGTGTGGTGGCCGCGGGAGTGGTAGGGGTCTTATGGATCGTGGTAGGCTATAGCCTCTGTTTTGGGGATTCGATCGGTGGGGTCATCGGCAATCCCATGACGCACTTATTTTATAAGGATGTTCTTTCCGGCAAACCCTGGGTAGGGGCGCCTACCATTCCTAAAGCCTTATTTTCCATGTTCCAGCTGATGTTCGCTATCATCACGCCCGGGCTGGTAGTAGGAGCCATCGCCGAACGGATGCGCTTTTCCGCCTACGTCCTGTTCACGGTGCTCTTCAGCCTGCTGGTCTATGCTCCGCTGGCGCATTGGAGCTGGCACCCGGATGGCTTCCTGGCCAAAATGGGAGCGCTGGATTTTGCCGGAGGCACGGTCGTTCATATCTCTGCAGGCTGCGCGGCCCTGGCGGGTGCACTGGTCCTGAAGCGGAGGAGATCCCATATTGAGAACATCGAACACAAGCCTGCGAACATACCCTATGTATTGATCGGTACCGGTCTGTTATGGTTCGGCTGGTTTGGTTTCAATGCCGGTTCGGCCCTTGCCGCGAATTCCCTGGCTGTCTCCGCTTTTTCTACTACGAATACCGCTGCCGCTGCAGCAGGCCTCTCCTGGATGTTCTTCGATGTGTTGAGAGGGAAGAAACCTTCCGTGGTTGGATTTTGCGTGGGGGCCGTCGTAGGCCTGGTGGCTATTACGCCGGCCGCCGGCTTTGTAGCCGTTCCGCAAAGTATCTTTATCGGAGTGGCCGCCGCTGTCATCTCCAACCTGGCAGTACATTTCAAAGCTACGAAGACTGTGCTGGACGATACCCTGGATGTATTCCCCTGCCACGGCATCGGAGGAATGGTGGGTATGCTGATGACGGGTGTTTTTGCTACGGTAGCCGTTAACAAAGCAGGTAATAATGGCTGGGCTTACGGCAATTCCTCTTTCTTCTTCATTCAGTTAAAAGCCATGGCGATCGCTGTCGGATTTAGCTTTAGCGCCTCCTGGCTCATCTTCAAATTCATCAATTTCATCGTACCGATCCGGGTAAGCCATGAAGAAGAAGAAGCAGGCCTGGATGCCAGCCAGCATGATGAGAAATACGTACAGGGCACCCTGCTGGTAGCCACCCCGAAAGGACTGGAAGAACAGGAAGTCGTATAGTATATATAATTTATTTATATTTTCATTTTGAAAAAGGGGAAGAGGCGGTTGGCTTCTCCCCTTTTTTATGCCTAATAGAAGGTGTTAATCAATGTTTTACAATTTTATTTTTTATACATTATAAATATATTTATGTATGTAAAAAAGATAAAATTTCCATTTTGAAAAAATATATTTTATACATTACACGTATCGAATTTATTTTCATATTATATGCTGGATGCCTGGATCCTTACTTCTTTTACGGCGAATCATAAAATTGATCAGCGAACCCAATACCTGATCAGTATCGTATTGGTTTGCCTGGTATCCGCCCTTTGTTTCCTCTTTTCGGCCTATATCGGAGCCCAGGTAGTCGCTTTTATCCTGCTGCTGACCCTCTCCCTGATCGCCATGTCCTTCGATATCTTCCCCGTGTTGCTGACAGCCTTACTGAGCGCCCTGATCTGGGACTTCTTTTTCCTGGGCCCCCGGTATAATTTCCGGGTAGGGAACACCGAAGACAAGATCCTTTTGTCCATGTATTTTGTCATTGCCCTGGTGAACGCCGTACTCACCTTTAAAATAAGGCAGATCGAAAAGATTGCCCGCCGGAAAGAAGAAAAAGCCCAGACACTCAGGCTTTATAATACCTTACTGAATTCCCTGTCACACGAATTCCGGACACCCCTGGCCACCATCATCGGCGCCACCGATAACCTGCTCGAAGAGCCCTCCCGGCTCTCTCCCGATGACAGCAAAAGACTCCTGTCCGAGATCTCCGCCGCCTCCTTACGGCTTAACCGGCAGGTAGAGAACCTGCTGAATATGTCCCGGCTCGAATCCGGTTTTATCCAGCCCAAAAAGGACTGGCACGATATGAATGAACTGGCTTTTTCCATTATCCACCAACTGGAAGAACAACTGGCCCGGCACCGGGTCGAAGTGGACATCCGGGAAGACATTCCCCTGGTAAGGCTGGACTATGGGCTGATGGAACAGGTACTCTACAATCTTATTTATAACGCCGCTCTCTACACCCCTGAAAAGGCCCTGATCCGCATCAGCGCCCAATGCCCGGACAAAGGACTGGTCATCGTGGTGGAAGACGACGGCCCTGGCTTCCCGGAAGGAGAGATCGGAAGAGTATTCGATAAATTCTACCGGTTCACTCCTTCACCCGCCGGAAACACCCGGGTCGGCGGCTCCGGCCTGGGATTGTCGATTGTAAAAGGATTTGTGGAAGCGCATAACGGTACGGTCGAATTAATGAACAGGCTCTCCGGCGGAGCCCGGTTTGTCATTAGCCTGCCGGTCGAAAATTTTTCAAAACCAACAGGCTCCTGAGCCCTGCCAACATTATGGGAATACTGGTCATAGATGACGAAGCTCCGATCCGCAAACTGCTGGAGATCACCCTGCAATCCAACGGGTATACCGTCGTGCAGGCAGCTACGGCAAAAGAAGGGCTGCAGAAGGCCGTAAGCCATTCTCCGGACCTGATCATCCTGGACCTGGGATTGCCGGACGAAAATGGACATACCACCCTTAAAAAAATACGGGAATGGTATGATCGTCCTGTCATCATTCTCTCCGTACAACATAGTGAGGCGGATATCATAACGGCCCTGGACAACGGCGCCAATGATTACCTGGTGAAGCCCTTCCGCACGGGAGAACTACTGGCCAGGGTCCGGTCTGCCCTGCGGAGCGCCATTGGAGAGGACAACGAACCGGTGATCCGGCTGAATGGATTGGAGATCGACCTGTCTTCCCGGATCGTGAAAAAGGATAATGAATTGCTGCGGCTGACGGCTACCCAATATTCCCTCCTGGCCCTCTTTGGGAAGAATGCAGGTAAAGTGCTCACCCATCAATACCTGTTGCGCGAGGTCTGGGGCGAAAGCTATACCGACCAGCTACAATACCTGCGTGTCTTTATCGCACAATTGCGTAAGAAGATCGAAAAAGACATCAATTACCCGGAACATATTATCACCGAGTCCGGCGTCGGCTACCGGTTCGTCGCCGGCGAATCCTAGATTCCGGGAATGACCGGTCGGCTCCCCCTTACTGTCAGCCCCAATGTGTGAATTATATAATGTTTTCAAAGGATTATGTAATATTCGGCAGCTTCCTCTCATTACCTTTCCGGTTTAAACCCAATCGACCTATTCAGGCGAATCAAACTCATTAATGAAACAGGGCAATTTGGAATAGCCGATGGAAAATAAATTGAAATCTGAATTGATTGTGAAGGAAAAGATCATCCTTCAATTATATATTACCGGCATGTCAGAAAATTCAGTTCGTGCCATTCAAAATATTACCCAACTTTGCGATCGCTATCTCAAAGACCGGTTTGACCTTGAAATAATAGATATTTATAAAAATCCTTCTGTTGCCGAAGAGCAGAAGATTGTTTTCAGCCCTTCGCTCGTCCGGCAGCTTCCTTTGCCCAGAAAAACATTTATAGGCGATTTGTCAGATACAAAAAAAGTAATTCTTGGTTTAGGCATCACCTTCAAAGAATAACAAATGCACACAGCAATTTCAGAAGATTTGTTATCCAAAGTGGAAACGCTGAATAGGCAGCTTTCGGAAGCGCAGGAAGCAATAGATGCCATAAGGAGCGGATCTGTGGATGCTTTTGCGATGAAGAGGGATGGTAAAGCCGAAGTGTTTACCCTGCAAAGTTTAGATTATGCCTACCGTGTCCTGATTGAGAAATTCAGCGAAGGAGCGCTGAACTTAACGCAGAAAGGCTTAATAGTATATAGCAACAGTTATTTTTCTGAATTAATAAATACACCTAATGAAAAGGTGACCGGCTCCTACATTCTCGATTTTATTTCCGAAGAATCCCGGAAAAAATTCCAGGAGCATTTTGCCTTAGCGCTTCAAGGCAGTAGTAAAACAGAAATTACTTTATCGGTTAATGATAAAAATATCCCCGTTTATATTTCTCTCACCAGCCTTCAGCCTCAGTTGGCTACCGTAGGGATGATCATCACCGACCTTTCGGAAAAGAAACACACAGAGGAGACTTTGCGTATAAAAAATCTTGAATTGGAGCATTTAAATCAAAGCCTGGATCAATTCGCCTCCATCGCCTCTCATGATTTGCAGGAGCCCCTGAGAAAAATAAAGACTTTCACATCGCTTCTCAAGCATCGTTTTAATGACGATTTGCCGGATGGCGCGAAAGAGCTGATCGATAAAATTAAAGGGTCTTCAGAACGTATGTCCTTACTTATCAAAGATGTCCTTAATTTTTCGCGGATAGTCCATTCGGAAAATATGTTTGTGAAAACTGACTTAAATAATGTTTTAAACAATGTTTTAAAGGATTTCGATTTGCTTATTCTTGAAAAAAATGCCTCTGTCAAAAGGGAGTATTTGCCCATTATCGAAGCGATCCCATTACAGATGAACCAATTTTTTTACAACATGGTAGGCAACGCGCTGAAGTTTTCTAAAAATGGAATACCCCCTGCCCTTACTATTTCTTCAAGGATGCTTTTGCCCTGGGAAATTGAAAAAGGGACCAATTTGAACAGGCAGCTTTCGTATGCTGAAATTAGTTTCAAAGACAATGGCATTGGATTCGAGCAGCAATTTGCCGAACAGATATTTTCGATTTTCGAGCGCTTGAATAACCAGCAACAATATTCCGGAACAGGCATCGGGCTGGCATTATGCCAAAAAATCGCAGGACATCATCAAGGTGGGATACATGCCGAAGGCAAAGAAAATAATGGAGCGACATTCTATGTTCAACTTCCTTTAACACAAAAAGCCTAAAACTATGGAACGGGATATTACGGTATTTCTCGCGGATGATGATGAGGATGACAGGCAATTGTTTATGGCTTCCGCCAAAGAATTGGATAGGAATATTACCTGTATCACTGCCAGTGACGGGCAGGAAGCGATGAAATTTTTGAAGGATGAGCACAACCCGCTTCCGGATTATATTTTTTTGGATTTAAGGATGCCTCGTCTCAGCGGGAAAAAATGTTTGGAAGAAATCAGAAAAGATAAAAGGCTGCAACCTATCCCGGTCTTCATCTATACTACTTCAAGGGATGTTAAAGATTCGGTAGAACTAAAAAAACTCGGAGCGACACATTTTATAAGCAAGCCTGATAATCCTACTGACATCTATTACATTTTGTCTGTAGTGCTCGATGAAAAATGGGACCAGGCCAAAATCTCCATTTTAGAGAAATGATTTCGCCGATCCTTCGTAAGTTGCCGAAAAAAAGTATGAGCACCATCACCAAAGAAGTACTCTCCGAAGCAAAGAAACTGTGGGATTATCATCATCTGAACCAGGTCCCTGAAAGCTCTGACTGCATCCTGGTGCTGGGCAGCCATGACCTGCGGGTGGCCGACAGGGGCGCTGAGCTCTATCTCCAGGGATGGGCCCCGATCCTCATCTTTTCGGGAGGGCTTGGCAACCTGACCAAAAATATCTGGACAGAGCCGGAAGCGGACCAGTTCGCCCGGATCGCCCTGGACAAAGGAGTGCCGGCAGAAGCCATTTTTATTGAGAATCGATCCACTAATACCGGCGAGAATATCTTATTCACCCAACAACTCCTGAAAGAGAAAGGCCTGGACCCTCAGACTTTCCTACTGGTGCAGAAACCCTATATGGAAAGAAGGAGTTATGCCACTTTTGCCAAGCACTGGCCAGAAAAAAAAATAATCGTCACCTCCCCCCAGATCCCTTTTGAAGAATACCCTAATGAGGAACTCCCCATGGAAAAAGTGATTAATATGATGGTCGGAGATCTGCAGCGGATTAAGATCTATCCCGCGAAAGGTTTCCAGATCTTCCAGGAAATCCCCACCGACATATGGCAGGCCTATGAGCGCCTGATCGCCTGGGGATTCACGAAACATCTGGCTTCCTGAGGCATGCCGATCCCCTCCGCTCATTTACGAACCACCTTCTTTCGACCGGTATTCATTCCCCGGCTAGCCCGATATAAGATCGTATCAGTTCGGCGGTGTCGCTTAACTTCTTTTTTTCAGCAATGGATAAGGCCGTCTCACCGGCATCTGTCTTTGCCTGCACATCGGCTCCCTTTTCCAGTAGCAGGGACACTATTTGGGTGGCCCCGTGACCGGCTGCAGAATGCAGGGCGGTAAAGCCTCCCTGCTGCCGGGCATTCAGATCGGCCCCATTTTCTGCCAACAGGGTTACCAGCGGGTAACTGGAAATAGCACAGGCCGAATGAATAGGAGCTACTTTAAAGGAATTGGCGGAAGGTATATTCACATCGGCGCCCTTCTCCACCAGATACCGGGCGATCGCTTCCTGGCCGAAGAAGCAGGCGTATCCCAACAGAGAGAATCCATCCACGGAAGGGAGTTCGATCCGGTCCGGCGATTGCGCGATCCTTTGTTTAACGGCTTCCAGGTCGCCCAGGCAGACGGCTTCAAATAGATCCAGGGAAGGTTTGTATTTCTTTATCAGCTCTACCGCCTTCTTATTTCCGCAATAGAGGGCGAAGAGCAAAAGAGATACCCCCTCTTTGGTAGTACGCTCTGCCAGGGACGGATCTTCCACCAGGCATTTTTCCAGGATATCCGTAGCTCCTTTTTGAATGGACTCCGTAATGGCAGGATCAGCAATCATTTTATCGGATTTTTTTTATTGATGTCAATTCTTTGGTCTCCGGCCGCCTATTTTATTTTTACCCAATCTTCTTTCAATCCCTTTTCCTGCAGATAAGCCGCCAATTCTTCCCCTTCCTTCCCCCCGGCCTTTGCATGATGCAGCAAGGTAAATCCATGAGGCCCGTTGGCAAAGATCAATTTCGGATAAGCTTCCAGCACGGGCCTGACCAGGTCGGCCCTTCCCAGCATCGCCAGCACGAATAAAGTGACCCGGGAGCCTGCATCGATCAGGAACTGTGCGATCTCCTTATTTCCTACGTGCCCGGCGCCTTCGATCCCTGCCTCAAAATCGCCGTTCCCCCAGTCAAATTTACTGAATAGGAGGTTAGGATAGTCTTTGAGCAGGGATTGAACCTTGGAAAGATCTCCATGCCCGGCGATCACGAATTCTTTTACCAGCTCCTGCTTGTAGGGCTCCGGATCAGGGAGGGCTTCCTGCCCCGGATTGGGCTTGAGCGTCGGAATGATTGCTTGCCCCGGAGTCTGGGCCCGCAGGATCGCCGGGATAAAGAGCAGGCCCGATAGTCCTCCCGTGCCGGCAGCCAGGAATTTTTTTCTGTTCATAGTAGGTGTTTTATAAGATGATAAAGCTAGCGCTCCCCATAGGAGAGCGGAAATTTTTTATGCCAACTGCTGAAAATACCGGGTAAAAGGCCAGCCAGGTCTGTCACTATCTTTTTATATTTGGTAAATCCTAAATGAAAATAATATGCGAGGAGGGAGCCGGCGCTTGTACTATTGGGTCTTTGGCCTGCTCTTTTTTTTATTCTGGGGCCTTTTCAAATTGGGGGGGATGCCGGAATTTCCACGGGCCTTCCTATCGACTACCGTTGATGTATCCGTGACGATGATCGTCCTTGTCATCACCGCTGAGCTATTATTGCCCCGGCTGCTCTATCAGAAAAAAACGGGATCGTTCTTTTGCGGTTTCCTGCTCACTGTTTTGCTGGCCGGCACCCTCATCATTTTAATCCAGCTGAAATTAGCAGGCAGCTCGCTCTCCGCTTACCGGGAGAACATCATCCGATACCCCAGGCATTATTATTACTGGTTCTGGTCAGACCTGGTCTTCGGTTCTTATTTTCTCGTGTTCTTTATACCGGCTACCGGTGCAGCCGTACGGCTGGCTTTTGACCGCCTGCAAGCTTCGAATAAGGCGGAAAAATGGCAAAAGGACAAGGCTTTATCAGAATTGGAATTGCTTCGGCACCAAATCAATCCTCACTTTCTTTTTAATGCGCTGAATACGATCTATTATAAAATAGACCGGTCGAACGGCCAGGCCAGGGAGACCTTACAGCGTTTCTCCCACCTGCTGCGTTATCAGTTGTATGAATGCGACCAACCTTTTGTCGACATTGAAAAGGAATTGGGGTTTATCCGGTCTTATATCGGGTTGCAACAGGAAAGACTTAATGATAACTATACGGTCACCTGTGAAGGACTGGAGAGCGTGACCGGATTTTTGATCGCTCCCTTTTTATTAATGCCGTTGATCGAAAATTGCTTCAAGCATGTCTCTGATCATCCGGATAAACCCAATCTCATTTCCTTTGACTGCTGTTATACGTCAGATAAGGTGTTTCGCCTTCATACGGGTAATACGATCGTCGAAGGCCCCGTTGCCTCCGGAAAAGACATCGGCTCCGGTGCCCCGGGGAAGGACATCGGCTCCATTCCCTCCCCGAACGGTATCGGCCTGGAAAATATAAAAAGACGCCTGGAGCTCGTTTACCCGGGACGGTATGAATTGATCACAAAGGCAGGACCGGATCGTTATGAGGTCCTGCTAAAATTGCAATGCTGATGCGACTACGCACCATTATAGCGGATGATGAGCCCATGGCAAGGAAGGGTCTGGAAGAGGAATGTAAGGAAATTGACTTCCTGGAGGTCGTCGGTATGGCGGAGAGTTCCTTTCAGGCCCTGGAAATGGTAAAGGCGTTGCGCCCTGATCTCATCCTGCTGGATATCCGCATGCCAAGGCTCAGCGGGCTGGACCTGGTTAAATCCCTGAAGGATCCACCCATGGTGATCATCACCACGGCCTATTCCGAATATGCGCTCGAAGGATACGAGCTGGATGTAATGGATTATTTGATAAAACCCGTGGACTTCCATCGGTTATTGAAAGCCTGCTGCAAGGCAAGGGATTTTCACCACCTGCGATTGCAGGCCCTGCGCGGAGGAACCCCCGGCGATCTCCCCGCTCCCCCCGATCCCTTTTTTTTTGTAAAATGCAATGGAAAATATGAACGGATCCGGCTGGAGGAAGTCCTCTTCGTGGAAGCGGCGGATAATTACGTTATTATCCATGTTCGCGAAGGTAAATTCATGATTTACCAGACATTGAAAAGCGTTGAAAATCTTTTGCCTGCCACCCATTTCATGAAAGTGCACAAGTCCTTCATCGTCGCCCTCGATAAGATCTCCCGGCTGGAAGGACAGGAATTGATGGTGGAAAATTTCAGGATCCCCATTAGCAGGACCTTGAAAGAGCTGGTCCGGACAAGGATTATAGACCGGCGCCCTTTCTGAGAGGCCGTTGAACTCCTGATTTTCCGCAGACGCTATGAGAAATAATAAATAACAAGTAAATTTGAGGGGTAGAGCAAAAAAACATGAGTAGACCCCTCCTGATCGCACTGCTCTTTCTTTTGGCCTTCCCTTCTGTTCATAGTCAAAAGATCGAGCGATATTTCGACTATCGCTGGCACGACACCACGTCCACCAATGCCCGCTTCTATAGTTTAATGGAAAAGACGGATTCCGGCTGGCACCGGAAAGATTATTTCCTGCACAGCCTTACCCTTCAAATGGAAGGCCTGTATCAGGACAGCGCCTGTAAGGTCCCCTCCGGCAGCTTTCGTTATTACCACCCCACCCGTATCCCCGAATCCATAGGCGTATACCGGGATGGGAAAAAGCAGGGTTTATGGCTAAGCTATTATAGCAATGGCGCCTTAAAAGATTCCACCGTATATGATAGGGGCAACCCGGTAGGCATTCGCCTGGGCTGGTATCGCAACGGCTATCCATCTGATTCGGCCAACTATAACCCCGATGGCAGCGGGGTAGAGGTCTCCTGGTTCGACAATGGGAATCCTTCCGCCGCAGGCCGGTATGCGGCAGGGTATAAAAAATACGGTAAATGGCAATACTTTTATAAACAGGGAAGTATCAGCGCCATTGAGATCTATGACCGGAACGGGACCTTGCAGGATAAAAAATACATGGATGAGAAGGGCGCCCCTATCGCCGATACCACGAATAAGAATAAGACTGCCGAATTTCCCGGCGGTACGAAGGCCTGGAGCAAATACCTGGGAAAGGCTCTCTATTTTCCGGACCAGTATAAGTTCACCAACGGGGACATGGCTGCCGTGGTAATCGATGCCACCATTGACGAGGAAGGCAAGGTCGTGGAAGCGGAAGTATCGGTCCCTTTCTACCCGGCTTTCGACAGGATCGCCCTGGATGCGGTAAGAAAATCTCCCGGCTGGACACCCGCCTTCGAGCACAACCGGAAAGTAAGATACCAGATACGTCAGCCGGTGGTATTCAGCCAACCTGAATAAGCCCGCGCTTTTACCGGGTAAGATCGTAGAGCGCGAATACGGGCGAAAAATCCCCGATCCCTGCTTCCTTCAGTACCCCGACAAGTTGCCGGAAGTGGGAAATATTATCCGCCAGATTCGAGAAATAGACAATACTCCACTCATCACCGGGCAATTGGATCACAAAATTGGTAAACCCGCAGGTGCTGCCCGAATGGAACAGCACAATGGGAGAGGAGGCCATGATAAACCAGCCTGCCCCATAATAGCTTTCCGGCATACCGGCGATGGGAAACCGGAGACGTTTCAGAACGGAGGCGAGACGTAGCAACTTATTCTCCTGCAAGGCCCGTATCCATTTCGAATAATCGGCCAAAGAAGTATAGACGCCGCCATCGCCCTTGGTGGCGCTGGTAACACTCTGATCAGAAACGACAATAAGACCCATACTGTCTTTGGCATAACCCATCGCACGATGGGGGATGGGCTGGCCCGCTTCATAAATAGCAGACCCGTTCATCTGCAGGGGCGCGAATATTTTTTCTTTAATACAGCGGGCGTAAGATTGATGGCTGACCCTTTCAATGATCAATGCCAGCAGACAAAACCCGGAATTGCTATAGCGGAACCGGCTCCCCGGCTCAAAGTACAGGGAATCATGCCCCTCCAGTAAATGCAGTACATCGGCATCCAGCACCTGCGTGGATTGCCCGGGCGGGATCAGGGATTCATAGTCCAACAAACCGGAGGAATGCGTAAGCAGATGGCGGATCAATACCCGGTCCCCGATCCGGCCGGGGAGTTCGGGCAGGTATTTCCGGAGGGGATCTTCCAGGGATAGCCGCTGATCCTTTTCCAATAAAAGGATGCCCATGGCAGTGAACTGTTTGGACAGGGAAGCCATGCGGAAATTACTTAAGCTGTCCAGGAGAGCCCCTGTCTCCCTATTAGCCAGACCGGCAGCCCTCCGGTAAAGGACAGCTCCCTTTTTTTCGATCGATAGCGCAATGCCGGGCCGGTCCCCGGGCTGCAGCCGGAAGAACGAATCCAGCTTATCCGTTAATTTATCCACCCCCTGCCCCTGGGCAAGGCAGGATAAGCCGGTAAACAGAAATAGCAGAAGATGGGGAAGTTTCATATTGAAAATTAGGTGTTTTGTGATTATATTCAGGCATGAAAATAATTGGCCCCCGGTTGAACGGAAAGTTATATTTGAATCCAAGCTCTCATTTTGGAGTATTTTCACCATGTATCTTACCTTGATACTATGTACGGCCGCATTTATTTTTTTACTCTTCCGTGTTGACCAAAGCCCTGTTTTCATATCGATTATTCTATTGCTTATACTCGCGGCTGCTTTTGGAAAAAGTATGGACAAGATTATAGTAGCCGAAGATGGCTTCGCCATTGTTTGCCGGAGATTGATCCCGCGGCTCTCCACGGGAAACCATTTTCTATTTGCGGAAATCGCTGAGATCGAGGCTGACTTGCCGCTGACACAATTTGATGATATGTCAAACAATATCAGCTCCCTTGAGCAGTCCTATACCCGTATTATTGAAAATACCATCCTTGTCAAACGCAAAGATGGCCAGGTGAAGAAAGTTACCTTTAAGATTTATCGGGGCGCCGTTAAGGAAGCATTAAGCCATATTAAAAAATTGTCTCCTATCCGGATTGTAATAAATGACCCGGCTCGTCCTTAGTGCTACGCTACATCAGGTTCTTAGAGATACCGCAGCCATTTATTCCCTTTATGGCTTGTCTTATATCGTCCGTACCACCTGCATAAAGGATACATCAGTGCCACCACTCCCAGCCATACCCCATATACAAAGGGCAGCGTTATCCCTGAGCCGGCTGCAGGCCGGCCGATTTTGAGGGGACCGAATACCAGGTCCGCCGGATGATAGCCCTGCCCGAAAACCATGAGGAACATAAGGCCGTGAATAACACCCAGGTGGATCAGGAAGTAAAACAAAGGGGTCTTACCATATACGTATACGATCTCTGTGAATTTATTTTTCCATGCTTCTGAGAAGGCCAGTAACAGCAACAGCCCTCCCAGCGTTACCAGGGTGAAGCAGAGAGAAGGAGGGTATTTACTGAAATTGATAAAGGAGAGGAAGGTGAAGAGGGCATTTTTTTGCACGGACCAGGGCACCGGATTCCCATACACATTGCTATAGCGCAGAACAATGAACAGGCCCAGGGCCACCCCGCCAATCCGCAGGAATAACTTTTTCCGGGATTCGGCAGACCGTTCGAACAGCCTGCCACAGCCAAAGCCGGCCAGCATAATACCCAGCCAGGGCAGGATGGGGTATGCGATGACCAGCAGGAGATGAGGAGTGACCTGGAAAGCGCCCATTCCCAGCAATAAGGTCCCGCCGAACCGTAATAGGGGGTTGGCCGGCAATAGGGCGGGTGATAAGAACAGATCGTGCCCGAAAATGAGCGCCAATCCCACTATCCCCAATACTTTTGGTGAGACCCAGTAAAGAAGCGACAGGATGATAAACCCGCATCCGATAGTGGCGATCACCTCGAAGATCAGGGTCCGGAAACGAAGGTCGCACCACAGGAAAAAATTGACGACCGTGAATTCCAGGATGACCAGCCAAATACCTCTGCTTAATAAGAAACGCCTGTTCTCCCGGATATCGGGCCGGCTTTTAAAAGAAAGATAGGCAGACACCCCCGACAGGAAAACAAAGGAGGGCGCACAGAAATGGGTGATCCACCGGGTAAAGAACAGGATCGGCGAGGTGGTGGCCAGATCCGTTGGATCCTGGGTCAGGGCATCCATATGCAGCAGGTCTCTGGTATGATCCAATGTCATGATGATCATGACCAGCCCCCTGGCAAAATCGATGGAGTTTATGCGGTTCATTCGGATAGAATGTCTTTTTTATGGATCGGATGGAGCCTTCGGTTCACGCCTATAAATATATTAGTTGCTGTACGACGACCCGCCGGATATTCGACGACGGAAGAATTATTCGGCGAAAGGATCGATTCGGTCGACGGGCGACCTGTTGACAAACAGCATGAAACCAATTATTCGGACAACCTCCGGCGAAGCTCCTGCCGGTTCTCCCGCGAGACGGGAATCACCTTCCCCTGGATATGGACGGCATTATTCCGGAACCCGTCAATCTTATCCAATGCTACGGTATAGGAACGGTGCAGGCGAAAGAATCTTTCTCCGGGTAGCCTGGACGTAATATCGGTGAGGGATTGATGACATAGCCATTCTCCTTTGGTCGTATGTACCCGGATATAATCCTTTCTGCTTTCGATATACCGGATCTCCCCGATCAATATTTTTACCTGTTCCTTGCCGGCCTTCAGGAACAGGAATTCTTTTTCATTTACGCCAGCCTGCCCGGCCGTCTCCGTGACCGGCATTTCTTCCCGGGCAGGTAGACCCGCTCCCCGGGCTACTTTTTCCATCGTCTGCATAAAACGGACAAAGGAGAAAGGCTTGACCAGGTAGTCCAGCGCCTCCAGCTCAAATCCTTCCACGGCATAATCCCGGTAGGCGGTGGTAAGGACGACGGCAGGCCGCTGTGACAGGCTTTTAAGCAGGTCGATGCCGCTGAGCAGGGGCATTTCAATATCCAGGAAAAGAAGATCGAACCTTTCCTGCTGCAACCGCTGAAAAGCTTCAATGCCATTGGAGCACCGGGTAATATTGGTTATATCCAGGCGCCCCAGGAAATTCGCCACCAGGTCGATCCCCAGCGGTTCATCATCTACGATCAGGCATTTGAGCTCTTTCATACTACCGGTATTTTTAAATGCACCCTGAATATATTTTCTTCCTGTACAAGATCCAGCGTATACCTGGAGCCATATAAGAGGTCCAGCCTCCTGGTAACATTTTTAAGCCCGATGCCATTTCCATTCCCGGGTTCCCCCTCCGGCCACTGCCCTGCAGGATGGGCAACGCTGATCGGACCAGCCGGTTCCCGCCCCACAGGATTGCTGATACGGAAGAAAAGATGATCCCCTTGTATCTTTAACGCGATTTCGATCCTTCCTGCCCCGATAGTATGCTGAATCCCATGCTTGAAGCTGTTCTCCACAAAGGCAAAAAGGAGCAGGGGAGGGATGCTTACCTTTTCAGTGGGACCCTCTTTTTCGAACAGAAGGGTCAGCCGCTGGCCAAACCGGAGCTTTTCAATCGCCATATAATTCTCCAGGTGGAGGATCTCTTTATCCAGCGCGACGGTCGGAGTGCCGGACTCATACAGCATATAACTCATCAGGTCGGCTAATTTCAATACGACTTCCGGCGCCAGGTCGGACTTTTGAATGGTGAGGGAATAGAGATTATTCAGGGTGTTGAAGAAGAAATGAGGTTGCAACTGGGATTTCAGCAGACTAAGTTCCATTTCCGTGTGCTGCTTTTCCTTTTCCTGTAACAGCTCTTTTTGCAGCATCCTGTCTTTTACAAATTTAAGTCCCATGGTCAGCCCCAGCAGATAGATGGCGTTTAACGCCTGGATGGAAAAATTCCGGACGTTGAAATCTTTCACGTAGGCAAAAGCCTCCATACCGGAAAGCGCGTATAACCGGTGCAGCCAGATATACAGCGCCGATTGTAAAAAGATGCTGATCAGCAGGGTCAGAAAATAAAGGAAGAATTTTTTTTTGAACAGGAAGGCGGGGATCAAACCATAGATATTCCAATATACCAGCAAAATATCCGGAGGAAGGAGCGTTAATAAGGCCAGATAGAAATGCCCGTCGGATATCTGGTGGATGCTCAGGGAGATCAGAACGGCAAAGGCAAAATACGATATCCAGAAAAGAACGTGGTAAAGCCCCCTTTTTTGCAACAAGCCGGTATAACCATCGGCCCTGTCGGGCATCGGGGACCTCCTGGATAATCCGGATAAAAAGGTATACTGAAATGAGTGGGGCAAGACCTTCTGTTTAGGGATAAAATTAAATCATATATTTATAGTCAACCTCAGAAACAACACAAAATGAAAAAGTGTTTACTTATCCTATTGTTATCATCAGAATTGGTATGTGGACAAACGGGTCATTCGTCGCCGTCTCCCGGGTATAAAAAGAGTAAGCTCCATTTTTCCCTCTTTTCCGGTTATCAGCAGGAAGATTACCGCTGGTCGATCGCAGGGAACACTGGCGGCACCAACCCTAATATTTATTCGGAACTGATCTGGAAGAAGCTGGCAGGCCCTCTTGCCGGCATAGAGGGAGAATGGAATTGCTGGAAATCCTTTTCGATCCGGTCTGCTTATTCAAGGCTATTCATCGTATCCGGGAACGTGACCGATATGGATTACCAGGGGGATGACCGGACCAACCGGGTCTACTACGGGGCTTTCAACAGCAACAAGGGCCACTCCTCCTCCTGGAGGACCACCCTGGAATATAAAATAGATTGTACCCCCTCCTTTTCCATTATTCCCGGCCTGGGTTATGCACTGAATACGCAATCCCTGTTCTTATTGTCGGATGCGGCTGCGGTGGGAAATAATAAATTGAGGAGCACCTATGCCACGACCTATAAAGGCGCCACCCTGGGGATCCGGGCAATAATGGCCCTGGGCGGTTTTTTTTCCCTGGAGCCCTCCCTGTTCTATGACCAGGTAAAATTCCAGGGCAAGGCTGACTGGAACCTGATTGCTGCCTTCCAACACCCCCTGAGCTTCGAAGACATTGCCAATGGATACAATATCGAGGCTGGTTTGAAAGGCAGCTATGCCTGGAATGACCATTTCTCGCTTTTTCTTTCGGCGAATTATCTCTATGGGAATACAGGTAAGGGAACCGATCGCCTCTATCAGACGAGTGGCCAGGAACCGCTTACACAATTCAACGGGGCCATCCGGCATTTTTGGGGGCTCAGGGCCGGGCTAAAACTGAACATTCCTTGTATCATTAACGGACAGTCTAAAATAAATAATTGAACATAAGTAATTGATTGATAAGTGTCTGAGGAAGTGGCACTTTCTTGGCAATATCCCGGGCATATCTACGCATGAACCAAGCTATTTCGCATGTTAAAAAACTATTTCAAGATCGCCTTCAGAAACCTTTTGCGCAGCAAAGGATTCTCCGCTATTAATATCAGTGGTCTCGCTATCGGCATGGCCAGCGCCATCCTCATTTTGCTTTGGATACAAAATGAAATGAGCTTTGACCGCTTTTACAAAAAATCGGACCGTTTGTACCTGATGCATAACCGGGATAAGTTTAGCGGCGAGTTATGGGCCTGGGGCACCACGCCCAAGATAATGGGCCCTACACTGAAGACCAGTTATCCCGAAGTGGAAGACGCCGTACGATTTAATAATGTCACTTTCCTGACGACGGTCGGGGAAACTCATCTGAATTCCCGTGGCGCCTTTACCGATAGCGGTTTCATCAGTATGTTCGATTTCCCTTTGCTGAAAGGCAATGCCGTTCAGGCCCTGAAAGGGCCCACCAATATTGTGCTTACGGAAAAATT
>WNFI01419092.1_pt1 | contig 25987 bp, 37 predicted proteins | sample 5400471 | NCBI WGS metagenome assembly WNFI01 (sample SAMN13153348, study PRJNA577476) | soil metagenome | isolation source: 100 cm saprolite on Douglas fir-dominated hillslope | place: USA:California | collected 2013-09-17 | reverse complement strand
GTCTGTTGGAGTTGGGCTTCTGCATCTGCGAGTTTTTGACCTAGAATACCGCCTTTTCCACGCTCGGCAACATCCCCCACAATTTGTTCTGGCGTACTTCCCGGAGGAACGAGATCTTGATAAACTTTTCGTAAATCGATACCATGGTCAACTACTCCATCAGCAATTTGTTTTCCAGTAAGACCAGACACATTATTACTGGCCTTATTTGCTACATCTTCTGCGACCTTTTGAACGATATTTCCTTTTTCTGCAATAGAGGCTGTATCAGCCGCCCCTTCAATTGTTTTAGCAGCCTCAGCCCCTTCTCCAGCGCCCGCAGCGGCTTCACCGGCTTCACCAACGGCACCCATTCCTTTGAGTGCCCCTAAAAATGGCAACACATTCAGGACGGTATCAATTGGTTTATCATAAGCATGTTTTTCAATATTTCCGGCGCTCCAACTTACTGGAGCATCCCCTGGCTTTTCTCCAAACTTCACTCCTGCTGTTTCAGCATAACTCTTACCAATACCAAGTGCCGCATTCCCAATCGTTTGATTGATATTACCATGTTGAAGTTCATCTTTGAGTAAAATTCCTGGAATCTTCGCAAGACCACCGACAATTTGTCCGGCATTATTCCACGCATTACCAGCCAATCCACCCAATGACTGAGGATCATCTTGTGATGTGGTATCTGCTGGTGTGGCTCCCATTCCATTACCTGTCTGTTGGTTTCCATTCGTGTTTCCATTATTTGTCGGTTGGGGAACGTTTTTGGCAACATACGCGCTCACTGCCTTTGGGTCGAGACCCTGTTGGAGTGCTTCTTGTTGAAATGCTTGTACGTCTTTTGGATCGTTCCAGTTTGTCGGCATAATTTCCTTTAGAACTTTGGCAACATTCTTGCGAACGGATTCGTATTCGCGACTTGTGCTTGCCAACTATTTGGATTATATGAGGCCATCTGCCCATTGGTCATTCCTGGTGCTGGGGCAGTCGCTGCACCACTTGGTGTACTCATATTTGGCGATGAAGAAGACATGTCAGCGCTACTTGAAGAGGAAGAGTTTTGGGCTTGCTTCGGTTGTCTTTTCTGATCAAAGGCGGCAATAGCGGCAAAAGGATCAGCAGCAGGAGCGCCAGACTGCTGACCAGGTTGTTGATCAGAATAGATGCTTGCATCCGTTGGATGTGCCGCTTCATTCGTTTGACCAGTTGCAGTGTTTACCATTTGTCCTGGCAGTGGTGAACCAGAATATGTACCTTTTTGTGCAGCAATCTTAGCAGTTCCAGCAGCAGCCTGCTCAGCAGGGGTCATTTGAGTTTCCCTGAATTGTTCTGTTTGTTTTGCAAGGTCGGAGGCAGCCTTTTCAGCGGGAGTCATCTGACTTTGCTTAATAGCATCCTGTGTCATTTGATACATGAACTTAATCGTGTTGGCGATGGTAGTGTTATCCATTCCTTGAGACTTGGCTTTGGCTTCAAAGTCAGCGGCTCTCTGGTTAAATTCATCATATGATTTTGGTACTGTTGGCATACTTTCCTTTACTGTAAATATTGCTGAAATTGTTGCGCCTGACTCGCAATATCATTGGTATTTTGAATAAACTCAGGATTGGTGGCGCCTCTTCCTTGAACAGCAATTCTGGCTCCAGTATAGTCGCCTTTACTGGCTTTGTCGGCTGCACCTGAATTTTTCATGTAAGCCGCGAGCACTTTCGCCGCAACAGCGGGATCATTGGCGAGTTCTGGATGATTCACTAAATCCACGCCAATTTGTTTTCCATAATTCTCATAATTCGATTTGCCAGTGAGTTGAATATAGCCGCGGCCACGAAAGTCTTTTCCACCTTCGTAATTATCTTGCAACCCAGCAATATAATCATTGCGTGGATTAATGCCGCGTTGTGCCATTTGTTCTTCTTTTGGCGTAAATCCAGATTCATGAGAAGCGGTCGCCAGCGCGTAGGAAACGGCTTTTGGATCAGTAATACCCTGCTCTTTGAGCGCATCTGTAATAGCCGGAATTGCCGCTTGGGCTTGTCCTTGTTGACCTTGAGGCACAGCAGAAAGCAACTTTGGATTCACGTTTCCTGGTGTTTGTGCAGGAGTTTGAAGAGGCATTTGTGGCTGACTTGCTGCTGAAGGAGGTTGCAGGGATGGCGTCATCATACTTGCCGCTGGAGTCGATGATGGGGACATTGATGTCCCTAACATACTTGTAGAGGAACTTGTGGGTGAATCTAATTCCGTCGATTTCGCAGGATTTAAAGGTGGCGGATTCGCCCCCGTTACGGCCGGCTGTTGTGTTGGTTGTGCAGCAGGTTGCGTGGATTTTGGCATTATCATATCAGCATACGGAGTATTTTCTACATTCCCTAATTTGCCTGATTTATCAGCATATTCAATACCCACATTTGGCCCCGTTGCGTTTCCACTCATGCCGGTGTGACCAAAAACCGTTCCACCTTGTACCGTTTGGCCTTGTTGTAATTTTTCATCGGCGAGATGTTCCATAAGGAGTGATTCGCCAGTATCTGCATTAGTCACTTTGACCATGTTTCCGTAACCCTGGTTAGTTGAATCACGTGCTCCTCCTACCGGATTTGCATTTCCGTAGGCTTGATCAACCTTCCAAGTTCCTTTTGGAAGAGCAATTGGAGTATTCATAGGAACGCCATAGTTGGTGTCTCGTGCAACACCACCAGAAAAGACTTCCAGTCCAGGATTTACATTACCAGCGTGTTGAGTGAGTGTGGCATTCACCGGAAGTATAGTTCCCTGTGCTTGATCGGGTTGCTGCGGTTTATTGAATTGTGGCACGTTTTGATCAATCGGTTTTTGCAACTGGTTTGCAACTGGTGACTGACTCATCTGCGTTGGTGGAGGTGAAAAAGGTTGCGGGGTTGGCGCAGGAGGTGACTTCATATTTCCCGTTGATGGATCAACCTTTCCAGCCTTACTCATGGCATCCAAATCAGATTGATGACCTGTTTCAGCCATAATTTGTGCCTGTGTTTTTCCAGTAGGATCATATGGTTTTTGTGATTGGTCACTTGGAGGCGCTGATTGAGGCGCTGCTTGTTGTGCGGCTTTCTTTTGAATAGCCATACTCAGGAAATTTGGACTCGCGGAAAGACCCCCGCTCGGATCATTTTGCGGAGTTTGGGGTGCCTGCATTTTGGGCAATTGCACATCAGGAATCGCACTTGCGCTATTCACGGTTTGAGATTTTGCGGCTTGTGCGGCTGGTGAGGGGGATGCCGACGGTGTTGCCGAATTACTCGAAGAATTTTGTGAAATATACTGTTTAACGGCGCTGGGATCTAACCCTTGTTGCAGAGCCTCACTTTCAAACGCTTGGACGTCTTGTGGGTCTCCCCAGTTTGTCGGCATAGGTCGTTATCCAAATAAACTCATTGCCATCGAGTTTTGTTTATCGAGCAATTTGAGTTGATTATTAAATGCATTCTCTTGATACGCCAGTTGTTCCATTCGATTTTGTTGACCTTCAGAAAGTGTGACACCAGCAGATTGATTGGCGAGTAATCGGCTTAATTCCCATTGGTTAGTCTGTGTCCATTGCGTATTTTCGGCTGCATTGAAAATGGTCATGGCATCATATTTTTGAAGCCAGGGCTGAGTCATTTTCATTTGTTGGGCTTGTTCCGCCGTGATCGCACTATTCATGTTTTGCTCACCAACCCCCAATGCCTTACTGGTATTCCCGTAGGCGGTTTGCATGGTGTTGTATTCCTGTGTCAAGGGAACTGATCGAGATTGAACGATCGCATCTTTTTGCCCTTGCGTGAGGGTAGAGTTTTGACTATCAGATGCCACAGAGAGCGGGAGGGCTTGCAGTTGATTTCCAACGTCTGCCATTTGCTCACCTTGTTGTTGGGCTTGGGTCTGCAGAAATGGAATGTTATACCGATTTTGATAACGTGCTTGAAGTTGTGGTACTGTTTCTTGACTATTCAAAAAACCAGTAAATGCGGTGTTGTAGTCGTTATATGCCTGTTTTTGCGCCGGCAAAGGAGAAGGGGTAGGTGTGAAATTAATATCCATGGAATGTGGATAATTATTTGCATTTGCGCCACTGGTATTGACATTGCCATAGTCTATCATAGTGTACCTCGAGTATTACAAAAAAACCAACCTCGCTGGGTTGGAATAAAGACATCCTATACTTGACAAGTATAACACTTTTATGAAAGTGTCACGCTGACAATTTTGGCTGTTTATGAGAGAGTAGTAGACTTCCACGCCGACCCATTCCACAAAGAAAGTACGTTGGTATCGGTTGCAAAAAAGGCTTGATATTGACTGCCATCACTGGGACGATTGGCGGCTACATCAGATTTGATACCCCATAAATTGGTCTCAAAAAAAGATTGCAATACAATGTTTTTTGGAAACATATCACGTGTTAAACGCATTGATTGCACAGGAGATTGAGGAGGTTTTAAGTTCCCTAAAAAAAGATTGATTTCTTGGGTAACATTACTCGGCATTGATGGCCTCTTCTTCTCCTTCGGCTTCTAAAGTCAATTGAATAATTGAGGGAGTAGTGGCAGCAGTATTCGTCACATCAATAGCGAGTTGAATTTCATTACTTGCATCATCAATGTGACCAGTCGTAAATGGGGCTCCCACTGTGCTTTGAACAGAATCCCCAATAATATGCCAGGTTGATTCGCGGTTGTGTTTATATTTTAATGTTACACTTTGTCCCGCAATAAGTGGCTCAAAATCAGCACGAAAATTAAGTGGGAGTTTGCGCTTCGTAATCTGTCCCAAATCAGTAATGAGCATCTCGAGAGTTGCACTTGAATATGAGGCATTCGCTACATTAATGTTATCAATTCCAAATGTATTGCCATTTTGCCAACCCATATAGAAATTTTGACCAGAAGCAAAGACGCCTCCCGTTTTCACCATTGAGGTTTGTTGATCTCCTAGAGAAAGTGGATGATCATATACCATTGAGTACGGATATTGGGTATTCAAACGACCATAGCCATAGAGTCCTTCATGTAGGTGTGTTGAGTTCGTGTTAAGCGCAGCGCCAATACGCAAAATAGACCTCCACATGGTCATGCCGCCAGGTGCCACTTCCATGTATTCTCCAGGAGCCATGAGAGGAATACTATCAATTTTCTCGGTTCTGGCCATTCCAGTGTAGAGTGATCCACCAGCATAGGAAATGAGTTTCCCTTCGTAGCCAGCAATCATAAAGAGTTGATTCTGTGAACCAAACATACAATTCACTGATCCTTCAGGAATAGCAATGCGGTCAGAGAAGGTGCTATCCGTTCCATTCCAGAAGAATACGTCGCCGATATCGGTGTCCGTAATTGAAGTACCGCGCCAGGTACCAATCGCAATATATTGTCCCCAAAAGGCAAAACAACGCACGCGATACCCGGCGGGAAGTGTGAGTTGATGTGGGTTATAGATATTTCCTGCCTGAAGTTCTGCCACATAGCGTTCATTTCCCACGGCTAGAAAGTTTAAGAATTGTGCCATTGGATGATAGGCATCATCCACAAGAATTTGATAAAAAATAGCCAGGTATGCGCCAGTCGTTCCGACCGGTGTTACTGCACCTTCCATATCATTGAGACTCGAGGAGACGATCTTGCCATCATTCACCGTTGAGGTCACGTGCAGATGATAATTGGCAGTTAAAATAGGTCGGAAGGAAGACGCAAAGACAAATTCATACAGTCCGGTATGCAAAAGTGCATTCGCGACCGTAAGCGTGGCAATTGATCGATTGAGCCCATCATGAACAGTGAGCGTCCAGTTTCCTGTTCCCACGGTATTGATATTGAGCATGATGGATTTGATCGGTTCTCTTCCTGGCTGAAAAGTTTGGCGATCAACCGATGCTTCCGAGATTGTTGTTGGCAAAAGATATGTAGAACCACTGGCATTAATAAAGGCATTCGTCGTTGTATCTTGATCTGCTCGAGTAGTAATACCAGAAAATGGCACATCCGCAGAATAGGTAGGTGAATTTACTGCAGCAAGATTCGCATTTGTAGTATATGTTTGAGAATCCTGGACGTTATTTTCAAACTGATAATAGGCGCTTAAATTAGAATCCACACCAGAAAGTACACGATCACAGTAGGTGAGCATTTCGCTTGCAGTACGAACACGATTCCACAACCGATCATCATCTCCGCGCGCATCAGCATAATCTTGGGGATTGCCTGACCCATCAAAACTAGCATTAATGGCGAATTTTGCTGTTGATGCAAAGATTGCGGTAAATGCTCCTGTCTGGGTGGTGAGTGGTGCACCATTGCGATAAAACACGGCCGTTGAGGTGGAAGATGTCCATGCCACACCCCAGCGAATCCAGTCGGTCGTATTAATGAGTGTCGTAATGTCCTGAGTATAGGTTTCTGAATTTGTTCCATTACTGGAAATGAGTAACTGCAATGCATAGCCATCAGTACTATTTAAAGAAGAATCTTGAATAGTGGTCATTGTCGGATTCGTTGTTCCGGTAACTGCGCCAGAATAATACACAGTAATGCGCCCTTGTGATGCTGAACCTCCTGAGCCACCCGAACCAGAATTATTTCCTCCAGTAGTTAAATCATCAATCCAACCGATACTCGAGGGAGCCGTGGCCTGATTAGTACCCATCGTTGCATTTTGACATTTAATTAGAATTGCTCCCGATGCTGCGTCTCCTCTCCATCCTTCATCAACACCACCAGAATTATGTTTATTCTGTTGACTTCCTGCAACAGAAAGCGCGAGATTAGAAAGATCGACGGTGGCACAATATGGCATCAAGATACCACCTCCCGTGGCTGCCCCAATTTCGGGTGAACCTCCTCCTCCACGAGATTGATACCCAGATCCAGATCCACCCGTTCCGCCCGCTCCTCCAAAGAAAATTGTTGATTGATCGGTTGAGCCAACTGCCGATCCTCCAATACCACCATTTCCATATCGATTTCCACCATTACCACCCGCTACTGCATGACCTCCTCCGCCACCACCGCCTGCGGGATTATCTCCCTGTGTTTGACCACCACCACCTGCATTGCCATTGGCTGGATTTGAGACAGTATTTCCGATTCCAGCAGTTCCTTCGGCTTGTTTTCCCGCGCCATTGACGGCTGAAATATCAGCACCAACATATCCACATTTATCTGCAGAGATAACCGATGTTGTTGCATTTGCGCCAGTCAAAGAACTATTTGCATAAAAGGCGAGAACCCCACCCTTGAGACCATTCCAGGCTTTGGCTGTCCATTTTGCACCAGCACTCACGCTCACTGTCGTATATTGGCGCATGATGAGAATTTGACATTTATTTGCATCTGAAGCCGTGGCTGAATGTGCTGGAGACCAGGTTAGCGCATCACGAACGGTAAGTACGCCTGTCCCCGCATTGTAACTCACACAGGTTGTCTCTTGTTTATTTCCAACGTTTGTTCCACGTGTTTGATAAATGAGTACTCGATCACCTGCATTAATTGAGGCAAATGCACCACTAATATTCGTAATTGTGAGAGTGAATTGTCCAGAAGTCCCAGTACAGTTTGCATCATCCGGAGCCTCAGTCGTATTGGTCGTAATGGACTTTGCACCATCGCGACCGTCTCCAAAAAAATTAGAAATTGTTGTGATTTGGAATTTGTAACTGCGTTGATTTCCGCTCTGATTCCATTTCGACATAAGCGTAAAAACTTGACCAGTTGTTGGAAGACTGACCATTTTCCGGTAGGCTTCCATGGTGATATCGCCCGTAATTTGGAGAGAGGCTTGTGAGGCAATCCAGGCATACATTGAAGAGGCTCTCACCCATAAAATAGAAGCGGTATTTGTTGGCGCTCCGCCTTCTGATTCAAGGAAACCATCATAATACGTGCCTGATGTACAGGGACTTGATTGACGACCGATAGTGGTTCGCTGTGCATAATAAAGATAGCCATCTTGAGGAAAATACGCCATTCCATTGCCTTGAGAACTTGGCGCGATGTGGTCAACTTTCCAAGTACCTGCTTCCGAACTGTTTTTATAAATGTATCCAGTATTTCCATACGCGTAGACGTTACTGCAGGCTTTATCAAACCACATTGGTAAATCTTTAACGACTCCTCCAGATTGATTGAGGGCTGCCGGCTGCATGGTCATTTTTGCTGGGTCAGAGCGAACATCAAAAGCACGAGAAAACGCGAATGAATACGGAATGCCAATCTTATTGCTGTTGGAATTTCCCCCGACGAATGATTTGAGTTCTCCGAGTTTGAGTGACATAGGTTTTAGCCCGACGGCGCTGAAAGCGTGACTCCCCAAATATTATCTTTAATAAGGTCGAATTTTCTATATTCGCCCATTTGCACAACTTGAGAGTTGTTTCTTCCACGCTCTTTGAGGTCAGCAATAACCCCAAGGATACCCCCACGAATAGTTCCTCGGCGAGTCGTATTATCAAAATCTCCAGTATAAAACATATTCATCATTGTTTGGGCTTGCTTCGGGTCTTTCCTTCGAGTAGCATAGAAAACCGCTGCCGCTCTATATGGGATAAATTCGTGCATCTCAGAGGGAATTTCTGGAGATTGTCCAATGAGATATGTAAGCGCTGAGCCAGTCGTTTCTTGAAAATATGTCTCAAGTGAAAGAACGGTGGGCGATGTATATGCGCCAATGCGGTACCAACTCCCATTACTAATTCCATTAGCATCAGTAAGAGAAAACCAGCGATTTACCATTGTTGCGTCAAAGGTGGCAATTCCAGCACCTGTTAATGTGAGAGAATTATTGGTAGCCGAAATAGTTCCGAGAGTGTAATCTGCGACTGTCATATTATTCGGGTTATAAGTACCAGTCAGTGTGATCGTGTAAACATCTTGAGGTGTCGGGTAAATACCAAAATCATCTTTCCGGCAGAAATATGCCTGCGGATAAATCGACACCTGATTGGGCAATTGCTGTAACACATCCCACTCTTCTTGGCTCTCAATACATTTAAGGGGTGGGGAAATCGTTCCCACAGTCACCTTCACTGTCTCAAGTTTGTTCATGCCAGGAGGATAATGATAATAAATTTGATTTTTTACTGTTGAAGCAGTCTGTGGCAATGGTTGGAGTTTATATTCCTTTGCAATTGAGACAATAAAACGCACCGCATTATTCACTTCATGTTTGAGAAAAGTAGTAGCGTCAGAAAGACCATTGGTAGACACAGATGATGCGTCCACCACATAGTTTTGGGAGTATTGGAGTAATGAACTAAATGTCTCACGCATAATTTCCTTTACATAAAATTCATCAGAAAACCTGCTTGTGCCGGAGGAATGGCAAGCAATGCCACTTCTGCTGCTGAAAGTTTTCTATTAAAAAAGAATGCTTCATCCATAAAAATTGAGGCATATCTATTTGGCCCCGGATCTCCATACCCACCTCCAGTTGAAATAAAGTTTGCGCCAACAATGAAACGGTCATCAAGAGTATTTGATCCATTCACTTGAATTGCGACAGTGGCTTGTTGCACTCCATTTACATACAAAAGTCCTGTTGTGGCATCTGAGGTATAACAGACGTGATACCATGATGATGTTCCCAAAGTAATGTTGTAATTGCCCACAGCATTCGTATCAGTTCCTACTTTGTAACTGCGAATTTGCAGACGCCGAGTTCCTCCATTAAAATCATAAAACATCTCAAAAATATTGTCAGCAGTGTTATCGACATGTTCAAGAATATCCCAAGTACCAGATCCAATTTCCGTTTGTACTTTGATCCATGCACCCATACTCAAGATCTTATTTGTACAAGAAAGATTCGAACCAACATGCATATACTTGCTTGAGTTTGCAGTTCCAAAATCGGCAGATCCTCCCCATAAACCAGTTCCAGAAGCCACCGTATTTACGTTCGTAAGTGTATTGGAGTTTTTTGAATCAGTTGTCAAAGCGCCAGAATCAAACTTGTAGTATGCCTGCAAGTTTGCGTCTGAGAATAATGTGGTATCGGCCAATCTCATTATGTTCCTTGTTGAATAACGACTCCATCAATAACACCATTACTAATCGATTTGAATCCAAATGAATCTTTGGTAAATTTCCCCGTCGAAAGTGTTGGTGCAAGTTGACTTGGCCAGCGAATTTGAACATGAGAGGTATGAGTTCCTGATTGCGAACCGGTGGTCGTAATGAATGTACCAGCCTGTGCGTTTGCCACCGTTGTTGAAAGTTTCCCTGTCGTGGCGTCAACACGGGTATAGTAATACACGGTCGAGGCAGTCAAACCAGTTGGGAGCGCTCCAGTTGTTGTCAAGAAGACTGGAGTGAGGGTCGGAACATCAATACCGAGTGTTAAAACACCAGGAGCAGCAATGGTCACCGTTGCTGTGGCACTGTATGTATCGAACCAAGTGACTGTTCGAGAACCAGTTCCGTCTTGAATAAGGTCGAGCATAAATATTTGATTTACTGAGATTCCAGAGATTGCAAGAATACGGTTTCCTCCTAAAATGACAGAATGCCAGTTCGAGGCGCCAAGTGTAAACGTGACGGTAGCACCGTCCGCATCAACGGTATATGTAGTGATAGAACCTTGCATCGTGGGAAGAGTGAGTGTTTTATTCGTCATTACCTGGACGGCAGCAAGAGTGGCGACCGTGTCAGTTGCAGCGGGAAATGTCATTACGGTTGTTCCGCTTGTCAAAAGAGAGAGTGCATTTGTTGCCGAGAAGGTGATCACTTCTCCACCTGCTAAAGTAATAGCATTTGTCCCGATTGTTGCCGAATCATTAAAGGTGAAAGTTTTCCCGTCAGCGCCAGCAATCGTAATTGAAGAGTTTGCGGTGAGTGTTTTTCCATTCGCAATGGTCAGTGTGGCCGATGTTGCGGGGGCAGTAATGGCCACCTTATTCACACTCGTCGCTGTCGCCACGCCAATATTTGGGGTGGTTAAAACAGGAGAAGTCGCAAAAGTGAGAAGTCCAGTTCCTGTCGCATCACTGATTAATGCAAGCACTCCAGCAGAAGTGGTAACGCTTGTTAAGGGCGACGTACCGTTTCCTCTTACAAGTCCCGCGGCAAGTGTTGCCACTCCGATACCTCCCTGGGCAACCGTGAGCGGCGTGGTGAGACCGGTAAGAGAAGTAATGTCACTATTTGCTCCACTTTTCGCCAATCCCAAGTTCTGCCGTTTAATCTTTTTACTGGTTCCGTTGATCCCATCAGTCGTATCTGTCGAGTCGACAATATAAAAGAGGTCGGCATCATGAGCGGTCGTGAGTTCTGTTTTGGCGGTGAGTTTGGTAGAAGCCATAAAATCCTTTATTCAAATACAAAGTTATCGCCATTTTCCATCAAAAACAGGTCGCTATTCTCGTAGGCAATTTGGTCACCATCAGGAGTATCGGGCATCCAACCCGTTGCTACATTAGTGCCTTTTGTCCAGGTCGTCGCGACTTTGGTTGTTTTTGTCCAGGTTGTTTTTGGTATTGGCATAAAAAAACCAGCCCCTTAGGCTGGAATAAATACATCCAAAAATTATTATAGCACTACGCTGCAGGTTGTGTGGAAGCGGCGATCACGCTGGCAGAATCTTCAGTAATGGCGGCCGCAATGACTTCTTTGGGGATCACTGGTTCTGGGGTGGGAGTTACTGGTACTGGACTCAGTTCTGGGGTCACAATAGGAGGTTCTGGAGTGACTATTTTCACGTCAGGAAATGCCTGTTGTTCAATAGGAGATTCTTTTTCAGGAGGAGCGACCGGCGCCGTACCGTCTTGTGGACTAACCGCACCGTCCGTACCTGCTGGAGTAGAAACTACTGCAACTGGAGGCAATGGTTCGAGTTCCGAAGGGTCAGTATGCGCGCTTCCCTTCAGTTTTTCAAGTTCATCCTCAATATCAGCCATTCTGCGCAAAATGAAGGTGATAAGTTCGTTTTTCTTTCGATCATCAAATTTGCCTTCTTTGGCGACTTTATCCAAAAGTGGACGAATAGATTCTTTTTGAGAAACACGACGTTGAAAGAGTTGCTCGAGATATTGATGAATTTTCATATTATTGCAATTGTTGAGATAATTGATCTTTGGCATCAGTCATATCTGCTTGTGGTGGACGGACTCCTACTTCACGATCAGCAATCTTCAAACGATTGAGTGTATCAGTTGCCTGAGATCCACTGGAATTTTCTGTGGTTGGCATGACATCCAATTCATCTTCGATGTCTTCCCCACCAGATCTCTGAACCACTCCTCGAAACAAAATATCTGCGACTTTATCCCACATGCGCTGATCATTACTGCGGAGTGCCAAACGCTCTTCCATCGCGCCACGCTCTTCATATCGGTATTGTTCTTTGCGAGAATCCCAATCATCTTTGATCATTTTATTGATCATTTCAATACCAAACTTATCGATGTAGAGAATCGCCGCGAAGCGAGGTACCCACTGTACACCCTTGCCATGGCCAACATCTTTCTCTTTATTCGGCACAATCCACTTATTGTTCGTCACCATTTGATCGTGATGAATAACATAATCTTTTTCACTTGGATTATAGATTTCACAGGTATCTTGAGCCCGTCGAAAGAGTTCGATATGAAAAGCAATGGCGGCCGGAGATCGACCATCCACAGGGATTTGGTTCATGTTAATCGACATAATATGGTTCAACTTTGATCAATGGTTTATCTGTTAAAACGAATCCGTCACCAACGAAGGAAACAGTATCTGGGTTCATAATTGTGGCACGCAGTTGCATGTTATTTTGTACAAGGAATCGCTGTAAAGCGAGTCCAGGCGGCAAACCATGTTGAACTGGCGCTTGGGCTTGAGAAAGAGAAGCAGCCTGAGGATCTTGAAAGACCGGACGTTGAGGCTGGACAGGTTGAGTAGGTTGAGAAGGAGGAACGGGAGGAGTGAGCGGTGTATTCATGAGAATGAGTATAGCACAACTGTAAACAAATCGTGCAAGAGGGAAATTATTTTGTTTCTACTAAGTCTTTATTTTCCTCGAGTTCAAATTTCTTGGCTTCTGCAAGTTTCTTTTCAATCTCGGCTTCACTCTTTGCTTTTTCTGCCTGTGCAATGACTTTTTTCACTTCTTCTCGTTCCGAGCGCATCGATTTGACTTGATCTAACACAGTATTGGAGCGAGCGACAATAAGTTGGGTGCGACGGTTAATTTCCTGTTGTTGAGCCAAGAGAATCGATTGCTCATGCGTTAATTGAAACTCCCAATTTTTGAGGTTATCCACAATTTTATCCACCACATCTTGTAATTGTGCAAAAAGTTGTTCGTCTGTTGCCATAGGCTTACTATATCACAACAAGATTTCCATCGGCAGAGAGCGGCATAAATTGGGCGAAAAACTGGATGACGCCAGAAGTCGGTGCATCGGTGGTTGAATATGTATACTCGATATCAGTCGTGGCGGCTGTTTTCTTGACTGCAGTAAAAGGCGAGAAATAGACAGTTTCTAATGTCGTGGGTTCATTGATGCGACCAGCAGAATTACTAATGAGGGTGACAGCAGCAGCAGCCAATCCACTCTTTGCAATAACACTTCCTGCTTTTGCAGCAGAAAGTGCCGTCCCAGTGTTCAGAGTAATATTGACTTGTGCAGTCTGGTCATTGAGACGGAAATACGCAGCCGTATGATTTGCTCCTAAGTCAGTAGTGATTACGCCATAAAGAGCATTTACAAAAACCGAACCAACAACGTGAAAAACAGGAACATTTACCGTTGTATTATTTCCCGTGAGTGTCTTTGAATTAACGGCTTGAAATCCCCAGGTTTGAACTGGGACACCATTGCCATCGCGTGAAAGTGATTGCGTATATTGCGGCATGTATTCCTTTGGTTATGTCAATCTTTGAAGAGCAACGCCTACCACACAGTTCAAAAGTGAGGTGACAGTGCCTGCAAAGATAAGGTTCACACTTGAGCCAGCAGCAATCGTAGTCTGGGTCGTAATTGTACCGTTTAATGTGGTGTTATCTGAACCAGCCAAGTTGATGGTCGAAGACATCTGGTTTGTTCCACCAGCAATCGCAACACCGGACGCTGCAACTTCGATATTCAATGTTCCAGAAGTTGAGTGAGTACCAACAAAGACGGAGATTCCAGCAACTTTATATGTTCCAGAAACGTTATCACAGACAAAAATACGGTGAGATACTGCCCATGAAGCGGCTGCGACTTGATCTTGGATATCTTGAATTGTTTCGTACACCGGAACGATGATTCCACCAGCCGTGACACCGACTGAATCGGTTGCAGCCAAGACTTTGCCCGTTGGGACAGTCGCACCATTGGTCATCGTAAAGACGCCAGAAGGAGTTTTAAATGTGCCTGTAGAAGCAGAGAAATCATTGGCGCCAGATCCAGAAGCAGTCAGACCGCCGGTGATGACCGGAGTCGTGATCAATTGAGAAGTACTGGTTGAACCAGAAGGCATAGCAAATGAAGAAGCGCCAGAAAAATCTACTGGACGTTTCGTCACCATACCATTCGGGTTCAATCTGATTGCCTCAACGTAATCTTCAATGTAGGGTGCTGTGACTGCCATAAATTCCTTTGTGTACTAAACCTTGCCAGTGCCCTGACAATTTGGGCACAGTGTATAAATATCTTGGAGTCCTGTTCCCGCACATAAATCGCAGTTGTATGCGCTCAGCACAACGGCTTCTTTTTCCGCTGCTAATTCTGTAATAGATTCAAGATCTTCCGCAGCGCCGGCATTTTCAGGCAAAACAATGGATTCTTCAACAACAACAGGGGCTTCAATGACTACTTCCTCGACAACTGGCGTTTCAACGGGTTCTACCTCAACTTGAGGAACTTCCACGGAAACTTCGGGAGTTTCAGAGACAGGTACCTCAGGAGTAGCAATAGGTGCTAATTCTGTTTCGATTGGTTGTACTTGTGCTTGATCAGTCATTGTTATTTCCTTTAATCAATTTGCAAGAACATCGAGATACCGTGACCTGATGCCGCTGCTTGACGTGCTACACCCACTCTTTGGTGAGTTGTACCGGCTGCGAATACCGTCACACATCCTGCAGTTCCTGAAGGAGTGCCCACATCTGAGCCAACCGCGAAGGTTGAACCATCTGAGAGTACCGTACATTCACCGTGAGATTGCACCCATCCATAGGCAGTTGCTGGGACTTCATAAATAGCAACACCCACCGCCATACCCGTTTGAGTCGTGGCTGGGGCTTGGATGACACCGGAGAACGGACTTCTCTTCATGTTCACCGTTGCACCGGTCGTCACTGCATAACGCAATGGGCGATCTAACCAGACTTTGAGCGCTCCACCTGTGGTCAGCGTTCCCGTCACAGAAGTGATGACGTAGTAGTCACCAATGAGGTCAGTACCAGAGGTATAAATACCCACTGATCCACCTTCAAACTTTTGAGACGTGATGGTTGCAGTACCATTGGTAATCTGCAAGAAACGGTCACCCACGACGCCGGCTGTACCAATCACCATATTTTCATACGTGGTGTCTTCAGCAGACTCTTGGAGTAAGTTTCCTTTCACGAGTGCGGATGCACCAGTGTAGACTAAGCGAACACCACGTCCACCAGTAGCCATGCGATAATCACCGACATTGTAGCCGGATGGTTGAGTGGTGTACGAAGCATACAGATCAGTGTCTGATAAAATGGCTGCGCCTACGATTGATGGCATAATTTCCTTTCGATATAACCTCTATTTTTAAATTCCTGTAAACCCACTCCATCGACCTAACCGGCGTGGCTGGAAGGAGACCAATTGGCCTGAGATCCAGAACCGACCGATGATGCCGCCAGCGTTTGGCATCATTTGCTCTTCTTGGAAGAAGAAGCCGTGGTAATCTGATGGACGGAGTTCCGCTTGACCTTCTTTGACTTTGCCCTTACCCAAGGTGACCTTGGTTAAGAAGTCGCGATATGGTTCTGGAGTTTGAGCATCACCATACCAGCACAGGTAGTTTTCATTCAACATGTACCCAACGCCAGAGGCAATTGCCTTGTCGCGGATGATTGGAATACCTCTCCAATCCATGGTTTGGAAGCCCATACCCATACCGTCTGGGTCTTGCACTTTTGGATATCTTCCACCGATTGGCAAGGTTTTGTATTCATGCTTCACAACTGGGTTATAGAGTTGCTCAACAAAGTCAAAGACTGCGAAAGTCGTTGGCATAATTGTTGGCGCTTCTTTTGGCCCGGTATCAGAAATGGCACTATACATGGTTGCAAACTTGGAAAGAGATCCAACGGCTGAGAAGGACGTGTTGGTACCCTTCATTGCAGAGTAAGTGGCGCGAGACACACCGCCGACCACATCATAAAGCACACCATCATCCGCCAGGATATCTAACGAGTTTGGTTGAGCGCCGGTACCAGTTCCAGCCACAGCGGCTGAAGACAAGTCTTGCAAGACCTCATCCAAAATATCTTCATACTCGAAACGATCATAATCAACGCCCACATCATATTGACGAGCAAAGGCTTCGGCCAAGATGTTGACTTTCGGCATACTGTAGAGCGTGCGGTTGAACTGCATTTGAATCGTGACGTTTTCAGCAGCAGAGTTGAGCGGCTCCAACCCAGTGACCCATTGGCCTTGGTTGCGTCGAGAAATTTTCACAGTCTTTAAAAGTGTGGCGCGATTGAAATCTTCGGCCATATAGAGCAAACGAGAAGCGGTCGTTAATGAGTTGAGAATAGCATCCACAACGGTTGCTAACTCTTTGGCGTAGTTAAACTGAGTTACCCTACTACCATATTGGATACCATCTCCACCTGCCCATCCGGTTGTTACTGATGCCATATATTCCTTTCACGATTTCTATTCAATTACCCTTTTTATACAAAAAAACCAGCCTGTTGGCTGGAATAAAACATCCGATATTAATAAAGATTATAGCACTTTTGAGTCCGTGTCAAATAGCAACTTTAAAAGCGATACCGCTTCTTGCGATTCTCGACAACATCAGCGTACTGTAATTCTTTTGACTTTTGTGGGACGGCCGCAGAACCACCAAGAACTGGTGCGTGAGCGCCGGCAGGAATCTGATTATAAAACTTTCGCGCAGTGCGGTAAAAGGAAGAAGCGCGACCCTGGGATTTGAGTTGTCCATAAACTTGACGCATTTGTACCCATGCTTGAATGCCTTCGTCAGATTTTTCTTCATCGGTCAAATCATTGTATTGTTTACCGGTATTTAACTTTTCTTTAATTTCCGGTGCGATATCTGGTAAAACACCATCTGCCACAGCCTCTTGCCATTCCTGAGAAATGCGTGAGTATTCGGCTTCTTCTTGCGCAGCCGTCATTTTGGTTTGGTTCACGTAGGCTTCTGCTTTGGCTTTTTCCTTGGCTTCAAACTCTGCGCGGATTTCTGCCTTGGCTTGTTCAACAAGTGGCTTGGCTTGTTCTACACCCATGCGCGCACCATCCTCGACTAAACGATCCCAAGAATCGGGGCCAGATTTCCCATATCGAGAATTTCCAACGCCCAAACTTCTAGCGAGATCTTCTTTGAGTTTGCCCATTTGGGCTTCGATAAGCGGAGCGAGTATTTTTGGATCAACGGTTTGCAAAGCGGTATCAGTCATATGTTGACAAGTATAACACTACAATTTTATGGAATGCAATTAGATGCTTCCAGCGCCCAGTTCCTGAGGAGCCATGGTTGGCAGTTCCGGCATTCCACCAGGAGTGACAGGAGGCGCTGCCTCATCTTGATTCACTTGATCTGGAGAAGGCATTACCCCCATACCTCCAGCCGAAGCACTTTCTTGAGGCGCTGGTTGTCCGGCATCTGGCTGTTGTGGCTGCGGATTTGGATTCGTTGGTTCAGGCATGAGATATGTTTGAATGTACATTTGTGGTGCACCCTTCATCATCATCGCGCGCAGAGCCCGTTCTTTTGGATTGCTTTGTTCGGTGTCTTCATAGTAGGTAAGCACATCACCAACACCTAAGTCCATATTCTGGATGGCCATCTTTTTGCGCATCATTTTATCAACACCGGACGCAGAGACCTCAACAATCATGCCATCTTCCACAATATTTTGAGTAATGGCATCGTAGAGTGATTCCCCATCTTTACCCACCATGTCAACCATGTGCTGCTTGGTGTAGAACAGACGAATAAACTGCATAGACCATTGGGCAATCCATTCGGCTAACTCATTAATCGTTTCTTCTACTAAGTCGTCAATGAAACCATAATCATTTTCACGGAGCATCTGGGTTTGGCCTAAGGTCTGATCACCTTCAGACACTCCACGAGTCGTTTGGCCAACACCCATCATTTCAAACGCAATGTTGCGATTCTCTGTTTTGGATTGATACAACTGCTGAGGAGCCGGTGGCATTTCGACGACTTTGAACGCCTTATCAATATCATCCCCTTTGACCATCACTGCCTGGCGATAGTTCTGCCAATCCATTGTTTTGACGGTGTCTTTTTCTAAAGCCTCTGCATTGAAGAGTGGTTTGCCAGCAGAGCGTTCATTCATGCCAATAATTTGATCGCCTTCTTTGTTGATATGATCTTGGAAGAGGAGAATTTGTTCTACACGGTTGGTCGCATCGATTGGGTCAGTGCCCATCGGCTCATAGACCATGAGGAAGTATGGTTTGCGTGGATTCTTGAAATAGTTGTAATACACCACATCAGTGTTCTGTTGATCAAAGTTTTGATCGATAAATTGATCAGCGGTGGGGATATTGACTTCTTTCATTTCCCTTGAGAAAAGCATCAGTTTGCCCTGGAAATCGAAGTAGGGATTGCGCATTTTGCCCAAGATAATGTCGCCGTATTTCCACACTACTGCATGGACTTTTTCCCATTTTGATTCTTTACTTACTGGATCAATGATCTCTTTATACCAGTGGAACCATACTTCCCAAATGGTAATTGGCGAAGCCATATTCTCTTCAGTTTCCTGATTGTCTTCAAATCCGAGTGAGTCAAGAAGTTTTTCTTTTGCCTTCGGGAACATCATAATCACTTCTTTAATGGTTAATTGAGCATTTTCTGCAAAGAAAGACATGTCGTCGACATTATTGGTTTTACACGTGTGATCCCAGACGATGTTTTGTGGATGTACATTCAAAAATTCGTAATCACCCTCAGTACCAATCTCAGGATTCCAACGGGCTTTCACACAGGCATAGAAAAAGAGTTGTTCTTGAACATGCGCCATACCCATTAACTTGCGTGATTCTCTCCGACTAATATCCGTATTCAAAATATCAGTAAGGGTTTGTGCATTCTTCACTGTTCCAGGATCATTATTCCCCGGTTTGACAGTCAGATCTGGCAGACGAGAGATAGCAATTGGTTTAATGCGGCGAATTGATTCGTAAATGATATTTTCCACGTAGGGCTTTTGGTACGAGACTTTGCGGGAATTGTCGACTTGTCTTCCAAGGTAGTAGTCGACGTTTTTATCTTGGCGGGTGTAGAGTTCTTTGCCCTTGTAGTAGGAAATGGAGTCAGAAATGCGGTTGTTAATGACGCTGACAAACTCAGAATCTTCCAAGTCAAGTTTTAATGGGTCAGCATCTTCGAGGATGGTGTCATGAAGATTAAGTATGCGTTGGTCTAACATAGTGGTAAAAAAAATCCAGCGACAAAAGAGCGCTGGAATAAAACATCCTATTGGAGAAGTATAGCACTACTCATTGAAACCTTGTAAATGGTAAATCGCACCACACTTTGGACATTGAATCGTGATGGGAACCGTCAGGAATGGCAAGTCAGAGCCTTCCCCAAACATGGCCATCACCGCGCGTTGTTGGGTGCGCCAGAGATTACGATCAAACGCACAGAACAGACAATGATACTGAATAATCTCCTGTGTTTTGAGGAGCCAGATGTTCATCACTTTAGGTTCAAGCCCTGCTTCTTTGAGGCGGCGTTTCACGTGGTCAGGCATAATTTTACCTATTATATTGCTCGCTAAATGCTTTGACATCAAGAGCGAGTTCTTGTCCTTCGGCGTTATATTGGTTTTGTTTGACGAGCGTTACACCCTGATATGTGTGTGTTCCAGGTTTAAGCGCAGTGAATTTGACTTCAGAGAGGAAGTAGCCGACTGAGTCGTAGGCGTGATCTTCCATGGATGTATCCACATCATCAACGCGGTGTTCATCGTACACTAACTTTGGAAGCGTGCGAATAAGGTTCGGACATTGTTCGGTGATCAGCCAGTATGGCAACTCTTCTTTACTGGGAGCCGAAAGCCAGTTGTGTACGATCGCAATGCGCGAGACACGAGACCGGCCACCTTCATGAAGAGGAATCCAAGACTCACCGTTGTTAAGTTGTTCCCACTTCTGCCGCATCAATGCACCGATCGCGATACTGCCATCAGTTTGCCGGTTCATCATCGCTGGGTCAACAAATCCTTTAATGGGTTTGACGCCGATCTCTTTACAATCATTATAGATTTGCTCTGCCCATTCGTAGGGTGTTTTGAGATTGCCATACCATTCTTTGTAGGTGATTACGCGTTGGAAGTTTTGCCCGTCGGCCGTTTTCATCTTCACCAGCGCGTGAAGGTATGCCGCAAAGGCTGAGTTCTCAGAATAGCCCCAGTCAATCGAGAGGAAGTGTTCGAGTTGTAAGTTTGGCGTCATGGGCTTCATCACGTGACGCGCGCGACTGAATTCTTTGAAGACTTGACCGGAGAAGCGATCCCAGTCTCCAAAGCGCCATGCCATATAGGTTTCGTAATCAACTTCCTTGAGCGCTTCGATGTTGGCCACGTAGTTTGGATCATTGAGAATAAGCGTGGGGTTGTCATCCATGGTGGCTTGAATGAACACACGTGCTCGGCTCCCCGCCCAGATAGAATGCCCGGGTAGTGCAGGATCAATGAAGCGTTCTTTGACCCAGATGTGCCCACGATTTCCTGGATTGGTAGTAAGAAAGACTTGTGGAGGAAGATCAGGATGAATAGACCGGCATGAGGAAAGAATGCGCAGATAGTTTTTCTCTTCAGGGATTTGGGTTAACTCTTCGACCAGAATCTTTTGATACTCATGTCCCATGTACTTCGTGTAAGCCTGATCATCATTTAAGTGGCCGGTACGAATAACAGCGCCCGATGGCCAATGAAACTCAGGAGGGTTGCCCTTTTGAATAGCGCCAAGTTTGGAATAGAGTTGATTGGCGCGGTCGATCCAATCCTTCAAGTCAATGACATTTTGCCGTAACACCAAACCGCGGTAAGAAGGGTGATAGGTGTATTCTACCATCCACGCAATGCCTGCATCAGTTTTGCCACCACCACGAGAACCACCATAGAGAATCTCGAACTCACTACGCTCCAGCGCCTCCACTTGTTTTGGGTGGGGTGTCCACAGGACGTTTAGTGGGGAGTCTGACAACATTCTGTAATTGTATACGCAAATCACCATCGAGTTCAGTGGCTTTCAAATCAGGAAGCACTTTGTCAATGATTTTATTCGCTGCTGAGATCCGTACTGATTCTTGCCGACCATTGCGCATGAGATCCAAAATCACCTCAAACGCTTCATTAAAGTGTGTTGCAGCCTTCATATATGCTGCTTGTTTACCCAATGCTTTACCCCCCTCAGATTTCTCGAGTAGTTTAGGCTTTTTTTCTTCCACAGAAAGAACGAGTTTATCGATGAATGAGAAGTCTGTCATGTTATTTTCCAAGATGTAGAAATGTCACTAGAAGTATAGCACTCGCGAAGAGCAAACCAAAGAAAGTAAAAAACCATTCCAAACGCCCATAATGGGTCATCGTGTCTTTTTCTGACCGCCTCCACCTTTTGGTGGTGTCCACCCATGCTTCACGGCCTCAGCCACATGTTCGAAGTTATTGCGTTTCTTTTCACTCCCGAATGAACGGACTTCACCACTACTCATTTTGAGTTTTGTTTTGCCGATTTTCATGTCCATCCTTTCTGAAGAAATTCCTGATATGGTTCTGGAACAACGGTTGCAGGAGCGACGGCATAAACAGTCACATCAATGAGTGGAGAATCATCCCGTAATGGTTGAACATTTGTAGGAAGCACATTATTATCTAATTTTGCTGACAAGATTTTCCATGCTTTTTCTGCCGCCTCTTCATAACTACTTCCCTCTGCAATCACCGATGCAATAAAACATTCGTTAATCTTCACCACTCCCCACACGACGTAATACACACGGAAAACTGTTTGTTTCTCCTCAGGAAGCAATTTATCTATTTGTTTGAAATAGAATGGTTTTAAAAATTGATATTCCATATTAGGCCTGAACTGGAGTTACTGGCGCTTCAACTGTAGCATCTTCTACCGCTACGGCTGGTGTGGCTTCAACGGGAGCGGCTTCCACTGCTGGTACACCTTCGGCTGGTGCTGGAGGGGTATCAGTCTTTGGTTCACTTTCAGTTGCAGCATCAACACTCACCGTTTCTGTCTTCACTGCTTCACCAGTTCCTTTGACGAGTGCGACCTTTTTGAACGTCGGTTGACCACCTACTTTAAATCCAGCAGCCAAACCCAATTCTTCAGCAGCAGCCATCACGGTTTGTACATACCAGGTATAAAAGTCTGGAGTGACTGTTAATGATTCAGGAGTGACGCCGGTTAAATGGATCATGAGCGCGATGTAGTTATCGAGTTGCTCGAGTGAATAGCGTTGTTGTGCTTGTGGATTCATAAAGCCTTTCAAATAGTGTGATAATTATATAATCATTCGTCTTTGATTTGCAAGTCGATACCTTTTTCGGCTTCCATTGCAGTAATGTTTAATCCAAGATTCTCTTTGATGTCTGCGCGCGCCTTTCGATATCCCAGATGAAACATGTAGAGATCAGCCCGTTCTTTAATGGAGAGTGCGAGTTGGCTTTCAAGCCGAGTCACTCTTTCCTCAAGTGTTTTTGGTGTTGTCATCTCTCTCCTTTTCTAATTCTTCACGATATTTTTTACTATATTCATCATGAACTTTGTGACTATCTGCCCATAACTTTACTTCTACACTTTCCCAATTTTTCCACGCAAGTGTTACGGATTCAATAAGTTCTGGAGTCATGAGTTCATGAAGAATGGGGCGCATCTCTTCTCTAGTGAGAGAAAGATCTGTCCTAGGTACTCCGTACATGAGTTCTCTTTGAATATAAAACTCTGGAGAGAGAAATTCTGTCTCGGTAGCCTGTCGTGCTTTTTTATATTCTTTGTAACTAATCACTCCAATCCTCTCATGTCTTTTGTCCAGACTTTCTTTGCTTTCTCAACTTGTTTTTCGGTGATGACGCCTTCTTTGACCATGCCTTTAACTCGATGAGGATATCGATCCACCCATTCCTTAGACAATTCACCCTGACGGTGTGATTGGATTTGATCTCCAGCGAATTGTACTCGCTCACTGGCAATATGATCCGGAACAAGTTCGATGATTTGTCCCATTCCATTCCAATGTGCTTCGCAGCCCCATCCTTCCCCAAACCTTCCCCACTTGCGATATTTGCTGGCATGCGATTCAACTTTCTTCTGACAGATGACGCAATAAATTGTCATTGCTAATCTTCCCACAGTTTTTTCTGTTTTTCACAATTCGCGCACTTAATAAGAACTCCCTTTTTACCCAGTCTGGTTCCGGTAAGACTTATGTATTCTTGTAATTTTCGTATCTCGAACCACACATGCAAGGCTCCATTCGGGCAACGAACTTCATTCATTTGTTGTAATGTTTTTTTCATTTCTTTTGTCCAAACATTTTTGCCACCAAATCTTCTGCGGCTTTATCGATACGCTCATCTTCACTGCCGACATATGTTGATTTTTCTGGAGTCACATAATCAAGAACTCCAGGCTGAGTAGGTTCATGATCCTCTTTTTTGGGGATCATGCTTTTTGCCACTTCAATGATCTGCTCTTCTTTTTGATACCAGCGACCAAGACAGTAGAAAATGAGATTTGAAACAATAATGAGGAGCACGTAGGCGATGATCATGGTGTTGGAGTAAGAGTAGTTGATAATGGGACAACCGGAGCCGGTGGCATATTTAATGGTATTCCTGCCTTTACCCAAATAGCCAAACTATCTGCGCAGGATTGGCAAAGTTGGTATTCTACAGCGGTTCCCAATAATTGAAGAACGTTTACTACTGAGACTGGAGTACCAGTCGCTTGTGTATTAATTTGCGCAGCGCAGCGATCACAATTGATTGTCAGCATGATGTACCTCTCGTTTTTTTAAATAATTATCAAAAGCAGTGAACCATTCGGGGTTTGCAAATTCAATACCATCTTCATTCAGAATTCGATCAATGATCGCGTTGACTTCCATTAATGTTAAATCTGTTGTTTTAAGCACTCGCATAATTTCAGCAGCAGCGTGATCATATTGAGATTGTTTTTCAGTCATGTTTTTCTTTCGCTTCCATTACATCAATAATTTCATTAATTTTGTCTTGCATAATAAGCAATGGTGTTTTTCGATATGCTCTTCCTTCTTCAAGGTCAAGTTTCTCTATAGGAGGAGGTGAGAAATCCCATTTGTCGACATCTTCTTTGGTGATTTTGGCAGTCGTTGATTTCATAATGACATGATCGCTTCTGCTAAGTCTTTCTTCGTTTCGTAGACATCTTCTTCAAATAATCCCAATGGCACTCGTCCTTGAGCAGTCATCACCGGTTCATTAAAAAGGTACTGAATCTGTTTTTGCTCTTCATTCAAATTCACCCGAATTTCCATGATCTTGACCTTTTTAAATTTACTCTGAAAGACAATATAGACCTCTTGCCCAACAAAATATTTGGTCTCAATTTTATGCTTAATCTTTTCCAAGACATATTCCCCATCAATTGGTTCGTCGTTTGACGCGGTCTGCTTTTCGTTGTCGTCTTTCAATTTCACCTTTCACCAATGATTTATATTCCTCATCCGTCGTCTTTTCAACGGCATGGGTGAGTTCGAGACTATTCATTTGTCGAAACATCTTTTTATTCATGACCATCCTGTAAGAACTTCGCGACCTTTTCGATCAGACTAAAGTCGGGATAATAAAAATCTCTAGTCTCTGTTACTCCCTTGCGATCATGGCAAATATCGCAGACATCCTCATGAAATGTGGACACCGTCGATTTGAGTTGCTTGGGAATTTTTCCATATTTCTCTAAACAGGTCAGGACATTGGCCGCGACTCCACATTCATAACAAACTTGATTGATTCCGCTTAGCCCTATGTTCATTGCGCCTTCTTTTCCTCAGGAATTGAAGTAATTAAACATTCTGTCGTCAGAATCATCGATGCTACAGAAGCCGCATTAATGAGCGCAGAGATAGAAACTTTTGCTGGTTCAATAACTTTTGCTTTAATGAGGTCTTCAAAATTTCCAGTCATAGCGTTGTATCCGAACGCCTCCATGCCCCATCCTTCTTCGAGTAATTCTTTTGCTTTCTTAGAAAGTCCTGGTGCTTCTTCAAGACTGCGTAGAACTTCTTTAACAACAAAACCACCATTTTCTCCGCAATTTTCTGCTAACTTCTCTAATGGTTTGCTTGAAATCTTTTGAATTAACTTCACTCCGAGACGTTCATCATCACTATCCACTCTCATGGAATCGAGAACGTTGTTGAGTACCAAAGCCGCTTTGATAAGGGTAATTCCACCACCTGGGATAATACCACCATCGATGGCTGCCCGTGTGGCTTCCTTTGCATCTTTGACTCTCTCTTGAAGGTCTTGACGTTCCACTTCAGTCGCAGCACCAACTTGAATCACAGCCACCCCATTGGTGAGTTTAGCGCGACGTTCTTTCAACTTATCTTTGTTAAACTCAGACTCTTCTTTTTCCATTTGGGCATCAATCTCAGCGAGTCGTGCAGTAATCTTTTTCTTTTCTCCCTTGCCTCCCACAATGCGGGTCATTTCTTTGGAAGAGCGAATGGAGTCACAGTGACCCAAGTCAGCAAAGGTGATCGATTTCAAGTCTCGGCCTGTATCCAAAGTGATCACTGTTCCG
>WNFI01180316.1_pt1 | contig 25989 bp, 15 predicted proteins | sample 5400471 | NCBI WGS metagenome assembly WNFI01 (sample SAMN13153348, study PRJNA577476) | soil metagenome | isolation source: 100 cm saprolite on Douglas fir-dominated hillslope | place: USA:California | collected 2013-09-17 | reverse complement strand
ATTTAGCTATTTTCTCATTACACTTATCTGGTGTATCTAGTTTATTGGGTGCTATTAATTTTATTAGTACTGTTTTAAATATGAGAGCTGGTGGTTTAAGTTTACACAAAATTAGTTTATTCTCATGGGCAATCTTTGTTACTGCTATTTTATTATTACTTGCATTACCTGTCTTAGCAGGTGCTATAACAATGCTTATCTGTGATAGAAACTTTAATACTAGTTTTTATGATCCTGCTGGAGGTGGTTCACTGCTTCCTAATTTCACTATATGCTAAAAGAATTTAAATTTAATTAGCAAGATTTATTTTTTTTAACACTAAACCAGTGAAAATTAAAAACAAATTTTCAGAGAATATACGTGATAGATTTAAATTAAAATTTAACAAATTTAGAACTTAAATTAAGAGGTATTCCAATATAAATTAAAATAAAAACAAAAACAAAAAATTTATAACAAAAATTAAATATAAAATTGTATTTTATATTTAATTTTATATATAAATTTAGGGTGAATTTTTACTTTATTTTAAACTTTATTCTTATTATTTTCATTCTTCACAAAATTTAAACCATAGTTATAACTTTAAGTTTAAAATCTGTACATTAAAAAAATTTTAAATCTTCAAGATTAAACAAAAATGTTAGACATTATCTCATAACTAATAATTTAAAATTTTTATGAACTTTTATAGTATAGTTATAAATTTAAATGATATTAAATCTTATGTTATATTATCTCTTGTTGTTGCAATATTGGCGCTTAGTTTTTTAATTTATTTTACTAGTATCATAAATAAAATTTCTGTTTATGATACTATTAAATTTATGTGAAGAAAAGCTGGACAAAAAGTTGTTAAAAGTGTACTAGGAATTTGAAAGTAAAATATCTTTTTCAATATAAACACTTTTTTTTTAAAGTTATAATTTAACTTTATATTTATTTTTCTTATTTTTTTTTAATAAAAAGTAAGAAAAATTGTAATTTTAATTTTAATTTATTTAAGGGTGATCCTGTACTTTACCAACATCTATTCTGATTCTTTGGTCACCCTGAAGTTTATATTTTAATTATTCCTGGATTTGGTATAGTATCACATATAATTTCAACTTTTTCAGGAAAACCTATTTTTGGTTATCTTGGTATGGTCTACGCTATGTTCTCAATTGGTATTTTAGGTTTTATTGTATGATCACACCATATGTATGCAGTTGGTCTTGATGTTGATACTAGAGCATACTTCACTGCAGCAACAATGGTAATTGCAGTTCCAACAGGAATTAAAATATTCAGTTGGTTAGCTACAGCTTATGGTGGATCTTTAAGATATACTACTCCTATGTTGTATGTATTAGGATTCATTGCTCTATTCACTATTGGAGGATTAACAGGAGTTGTATTAGCTAATGCATCAATGGATATTGCATTCCATGATACTTATTATGTAGTAGCCCATTTTCATTATGTATTATCAATGGGAGCTGTATTTGCACTATTTGGTGGTTTCTACTACTGAGCTCCAAAAATCATTGGAAAAACATACAATGAATTTTTAGGTAAAATACACTTCTGAAGCATGTTCATTGGGGTTAATATTACATTTTTCCCTCAACATTTTTTAGGTCTAGCAGGTATGCCTAGAAGAATTCCTGATTATGCTGACTCTTTTGCAGGGTGAAATGCAATTTCAAGTTTTGGTTCAATCATTTCAGTAGTAGCTACTGCATTATTCTTATATATAGTTTATAATCTTTTTGTAGACGGGAAAGAAATAAATTCTAACCCATGACAAGTCCCTGCCTTTTTCACTTCATATGACCAATTTAAACCAATATCTAATTACTCAAATAGTTTAGAATGGGTTATAGGAACACCTTCACCTTTTCACAGTTATAAAGATTTACCTGTACAAACTGAATCTAATTAGATATTGAAAAACAAAATAATTAAACTGTTAAGTGTATATTAAATAAAATAAATTTTTCTTTAAGATCTGTTTAACTTTAGAAAAAAGAAATAGATTTATATTAAAAAGAATATAAAAATTTTCATTTAAAAATTATAAATTTTCAATATTAACCCTTTTATTTCCCAAATTTAATTCTAGAGTCAATTTGTTTTTGTTTTTAAATTTGTTTTAAAAACAAATAAGAAATCAACAAAATATCTTTCTTTTTTAATTTTCTTATTTTTTTTTTATTAAATACTACATAATTAAAATTTAACACCTTTACTAAAATAAAATTAATTTTATTTTAAAGTTATATTAAATTTAATACTTAATATTAATTATTTTTAACTTAATACTTTATTTAATCTGTAATACAAAATTACTATAAATTAAAATTTATAGTAAAATAAGTATAATAAATATTTTTAATTTATAAATTAAGGCATTTTTTTAAAACAAAAATTTAAGGAATTATTTTAAAATTTAAGTTGATTTAAAATTTAAGTATAAATTTTACAGGTTTACAGGTTTATAATATAATTTATTATAATTAAATTATAAGTAGTTTAGAGGTATGTGTAAATATATTAAAATTTAATTAATAAATTTAAATTAGTTTACACAAAAATATTTAATATTTTTCAATCCCCTTTTTTTTTAAAGTTTTTATAGTAAATTTACTATAAAAGGTTTAAATTTTATAAATAACATTAGTCTATATTTTAAATTTAATCATAATTGTCTAAAAATATTTTAGATATAAAATTTATTACTGTTATATCTAAGCATATTTTTAAGCTGAGCTTAAAAATAAATATTGTACTTTATTTTTTAATAAATAATAAATCTTTATTCTTCCCTTTTTTTATTATTATTATATTTTTATATTTTTATATTATTATATTTTTATATTATTATAAAAAAGTAAGGAAAGCAGAATTTAATAAAAAGGTGGAGCATTGATTTAATGTTTATTATTAAATTAAAAAAAACCCTTTTTATATGTGTTAGGTTATAGCGCATAATTTTTTTTATATTATTTTAAGTTGTATATTTTAATTTTATTATAAATTTAATTTTATAAAATATACTAATAAATAAAGAATAAAAAAAAAGGGTAAAGTTTTAAACTTTTTAACTAATGATAACCTTAATTACAATTTTACCTTTGGTTGGTTCTTTTTTATTTATAAATATAAATGAAGAAGCTACCATTAATTCTGATAAAGCAAGGTTTTCTTCTATTAATATTCAACCAAAAAATAATTCAATTATTAAACAAATAGGATTAAGTACATCATTAATTGTTTTATTTTTAACTATTTATATTTTTAGTAAAAGTTCTTTAATATTGCCTAATTGCTCTAATGATTTAGAAAGTTTGACAAAATTAGTAAATATTTATTCTAATAGTGTTAATAGCATACAATTTGGAACACTTTATTCTTCTTCAATAAATCAATTAGAAAATATAGATAGTATTTCTTTATATTATATTTTACTTACCGCTTTTATTACACCTATTTGTCTATTATCTAATTGAAGAGATATTACAATAAAAAATAAGTATTTTGTATTTTCTTTTTTATTATTAGAAACTCTTCAAATTTCATTCTTTCTGGTAACTGATTTATTGTTATTTTATATCTATTTTGAAAGCGTTTTAATACCTTTATTTATGATTGTAGGAATATTTGGAAGTAGTACGTATAGAATAAGAGCAGCATTTTTACTATTTTTATACACTTTAGCTGGTAGTTTACCAATGCTTTTAGCAATTTTATTTATAGGTTACAATCTTGGAACAACTAATTTAGAATACATTTCTATGTATGGGCTTAGTTCGGAAGTTCAAGCATGATTAGGTTTTGCATTTTTATTATCTTTTGCAGTTAAAAGTCCTACTTATCCATTTCACTTATGATTATTTAGAGCACATAGTGAATCCTGCACAGGAGGTTCAGTTATTTTAGCTGCAGTAATTTTAAAATTCGCAACTTATGGTTTTATTAAAGTTCTAATCCCCTTTTTCCCTGAATTCGTTCATAATAATTTATATTTAATTCAAGCACTAGCTATTATAACTCTTATTTATTCCTCTTTAGTTACTATTCGACAAACTGACATAAAATCTACTGTTGCATATAGCAGTGTAGCTCACATGGCTGTCGTTATATTAGGATTATTTACTAATACAGTAATGGGAATTGAGGGTGGTTTTTTACTAAGCTTAGCGCATGGACTTGTATCTTCTGCGTTATTTATTTTAGTAGGTGGTGTTTTATACACTAGATATCATACTAGATTAATAAATTATTATAGAGGATTAACAATCAAGATGCCTTTGTTCTCTATTTTATTCTTTCTTTTTTTAGTTTTTAATGCTTCTGCTCCTTTGTCATTAAATTTTGTAGGTGAATTTTTAGCATTGGCTGGTGTATTCCAATCTTCTCCTGTTTCTGGATTTTTAGGAGCTACTGGTATTGTATTATCAGCAATCTATTCCATCTTTTTTTTTAATAGAATAGCCTTTTTAGGTTTCAGTCCATATCTAAAATCGGAAACAGTTTTAATTAAAAAAAATTTATCTCTATCGGATTTAACTAGATTAGAAATTTATATGTTGATTCCATTACTATTATTAACTGTATTCTTTGGATTATTCCCTAATATAATTTTAGATTCCTTACACTGAGATGTTTCTAACCTAATATATAATACTAAAGAAAATAGTATAACTGCCATTTTATAAACACTTTTATTTTCTCCTATTAAAATTTTTCCAAACCTCTCAACCTTGTATTAAATTTACAGAAAAAAATACTAGTTTAATAGTTTTAAATAAAATTAAAGAATTTTTCTGTTTTGGTAATATTTACAATGACAATGATTCCAGATCGAATAGTTCTAATTTTCAAATTACTAGTCTTAGAGATTTATAAAGTTTATTGAAAATTTTAAGGAAGTTAGCTTTCAAGGATAAAAAGCATTGGATTATCTGTGTTTCTGTTCTCTTATTTATATGATAATGGATAAAGCCCACTTAAGTTTAGAAGGGCAAGAAAAATTGCTTAATATTATTTAAAATATGAACAAATCTAGACAAAAATTTAATAAGCCTTTTTAAGTATTTACAGTCGTGTTTTAAAATATAATCTCTAGTTTCTTCTTTAAAGCATTTATTAAATTATTTATTTTTGTTAGTAACTAACAAAATAAATATTACCTTTTGCATTATTTTAATTTTCTTATAATTGGTTAAAATTTATGTAAGCCCTCTTTCATATTTACATTAGAGGTATTTTTAAGGAGTTAGTTAATAAAATAAAATTTTATTTTGTTTTACTGACAATAAAAAATAAAATAAAATGTTAAGAAAATTAAATAGATTAAATTAATTAATAAAATATTAAACATAAATTTAATTATTATTGAAAATTAAAAAATTATTTTTATTATAAGTCTTTCTATGATAAATATAAAAGAATTAAAATTTATTATTTAACTCGTTTGTAATTCCTTTAATCTTAAAAAAAGTCTTAGAAAATTCTTTGACTGCCAAAGGCAAAGTATTAAATTTTTTAAAGAAAAATATTTTAAATTAAAACCCCTTATTTTTAATTTAATCCTTTTATTTTTAATTTATTCCCTTTTTATTTTTTTTCAAAAACAAAATTCTTTTATTATAATAAAAGAAAACTGAGTGTACAGTTGCTGGTGCTATTTTATTAAGTTTAGCTCATGGTCTTATTTCACCTGGTCTATTCTTTATAGTTGAGAGTGTTTTTATACTAGATATCTTACTAGAATTATTAAAATTTATAGGCGTTTAACTGTTAAATGCCTGTATTTTCTATATTTTTGTTTAATTTAATCTTATTAAATGTTTCTGCTCCTCTATCTCTAAACTTTGTAGGTGAATTCTTAAGTTTAGCTGGTATATTTGCCTAATCTCCTGTTTTAGTTTAATTTGGTGCAACTTCTATTACATTGTCTGCTACATATTAATTTTGTTATTTAATAGAGTAGTTTTCTTAGGCTTTAGTCCTTAATTAAAACATGAAAATTAAAGGCTGGTGCTAATTTAAAATTAGGAGATTTAGATAGGTTAGAACTTGCTTTTTACTACCTTTATTAATACTTGCTGTTATTTTAGTATTTTTCCTAATGCAAATTTAGAACACCTGCATTATGATGTATCAAATTTAATAATATAGTGTTAATACTAATAAAAATAACTAGAGTTTATATAAAAATAAATTTTAATTTTATAATCTAGTCTTTCAGCATCTTCTTAATACAAATAACTACTTAAAATAAATATAAAAATAAACAAATATTTTATATACTTTAAACAAATATTTTATCGTAATATTAAATCTAAATAATAATTAATTTAAACTTTAAAAATGTTTTAAAAATTAATTATTATGAAAGTATTGTTCAAACTTTTATTTTTTTAATTTATTTGTCACTAAAAAAAATATCAATATAAATATAACATAGCTCATTATTAAAATAAAAGTTTGAACAATAAAAATTTTATGTAAAGGTTATAAGTTAAAGAAAATATTTTTATTTTTGTTTGTTTATTTTTGTGCCAGGCGCTCTTTGGCAGGCAAGGGGATTTTTATTCTAATACTATAAATATTTACAGAATAAGTATAATTATTAAAACAGTATAATTATAAAAATAACAATAACTATCGTTAGATAGTTTAGATAGTTAGAAGGTAGAATTTTATTTTATTTTGTGGGTATTTATTTATTTTTGTTACGCTTATTTTTTCATAATAAGAAAATAGAAGGTAGGGTTTACAAAAATAAGTATTTGTTACTAACAAAAATATTAATATATAATATATTAATTAGTTAAAAATTTGAAATGTAAAAACTTTAAATATAATTATAAGTATAATTAGGTTTACTAATATTAAAAAAATATTAATAATTAGGAATTTTATTCTATTTTTAAAATTTTAAAGTTTAATAACTTTAAAATTTTATTCTATTTTTAAAATTTTAAAGTTTAATAACTTTTATTTTACTTAAAAAAAACAGTAAAATTTTAAAAAAAGTAAAAGATTAAAAGTAGTAGCCTTTATTTATGATTTTAAAAGATTTAAAAAAATGATCATCTTTTTGATCCTTTTAAGTATATTGTGTAAATCTTTACCTTGGTTTAAAAACAATTTATCAAATTTAAGTTTTATTAGACTGAGTTGTTTAAGTATTTTTTTTAGTGTTTTATTAATTGGTAACATGGTAAATATAAAAAATATTGGAACAGGAATAAATATTTATAATGGTTTTTTAAATATTTCTTATTATAATCAAATAATAGAAATGTTTATATACTTTATAGGTTCTTTAATTTTAATTTCCTTACTTCCAAATAAAATAAAGTTAAATGATAACGAAAGACCTGAAAATACTTGTTCTTTAGTTATACAGGCTGGTTGATTATTTAACTACCCTTTAATTATTTTATTTAATTTATTAGGTGCTTCTTGTTTAATAACTTCTTCTGATTTATTGTTTTTATATATTTCTATTGAATTACAATCTTTCTCTCTTTATATACTTTCAAGTTTAAATAAAAATTCTATTCCAGCTACTGGAGCAGGTTTAAAATATTTTTTAATTGGTGGATTAGCTTCTTGTTTTATATTATTAGGTATAGGTTTAATTTATAGTAGTACAGGACTTACTCAATTTGAGTCTTTAACTATGTTAGCCTTTCCTAATTATAATTCTTTCAATTTAAATTTAATATTTAATCAATCAAATTTTAAATTATGATTAGAAAGTGGTATAATATTTATTGTAACAGGTTTATTAATTAAGTTGGGTTCTGCTCCTTTCCATCAATGAGCTCCTGATGTATATGATAAAGTGCCTACAAAAGTAACAATTTGATTAGTTTTAATTCCTAAATTATCTATATTTATTTTATTATTTGAATTATTAAATATTTTTTTAATATCTGGTAGATCAATTTATGAGTATAATTTACCCTTACAAGAATCTTTATCTACATTTGAATCTTATTGATTTGGAAGTCAACATTGGTTACCAGAAAAAGGAACAGCCATAATAGATAGTGTTAATACATTTACTCCAGATTCAATTTCAATTACAAATAATATATTGAAATTTACTTCTTCTGAAAATTTTTATTTACCACAAAATTTATCTTTATCTATAAATACTGAAATTTCAATAGAATCTTTCTTCTTCTATTTAATTCAATATACATTAACAAATCTTAATATTTTTTTAATATTATTGTCTTTTGGTGTTATATTAGATCCTTTATCTTATTTAAAAGGATCATTAAAAAATATTATTAAATTAGATAAAAATAATTCTAGTTCTTATAATAAAAACAAATTTAATAAGGGAGCTAACATTACACTTCCTTACTCTGAATTAGATTTAGATAAGAATAGTAGTGAAGGGTTATCAAAAGATATTAATTTCATTTCTGAATTAAAAGGAGTATTTAATGTAAATCCTATTTTAAGTTTATCATTAGCGATATGTCTTTTCTCACTTGGAGGTCTTCCTCCGCTACTTGGTTTCTTTGCAAAACAACAGGTTCTTTATGCCTCAATATCTTCTGAATTTATATTCTTGTCTTTTTTAGCGATTATAATGAGTGTTATAAGTGCTTACTATTATCTTAAAATTATAAAAGTTTCACATTTTTATAATTTATCTGATGTAAAATTTAAAGAGTCGTTATCCTTTTTTATTAATCATGCTATTATAAAAGATATAAACAATTTAGAATTAACAACAGATAATAAAGATAATAAAGAATATTCTTTATTATCTTTAAATATAGGTTCGAATCCAGATACAGAAATTCTTTCTAATGGTATTACTTTTTTAATTTCATTATTAACCTTAATTATAACTCTATTTATAATTAAACCTAATTTATTATTAAATAGCACTCACATTTTAGCTCTAAATATTTTTTATACTTAATATTTAACCAAAATGAGTTATCTTGTGATAAATCCTACAATAATAACACTCTTTATATTTTTACCTGTTTTAATCTTAATTTTATTAGGTTTAAACTTGTTATTAGCTCCTTTTAATCCAGATCCAGAAAAAACTTCAACTTTCGAGTGTGGCTTCAGCCCAATTTATGGACAAACTAGAAATCCATTTCATATTCAATTTTATTTAGTTGCAATTTTATTTTTGGTCTTCGATCTTGAAATCTTTTTCCTTGTTCCTTTAACAGTTTCATTAAACAAAATATCTTTCTACGGTTTTAGTATTTTTCTTGTATTCTTTATAATTCTAACATTAGGTTTTGTTTATGAACTAGGTAATAAAGTTTTAGATTTTACTCATAGAGATTAAATAAAAACAAAAAAAGATTTTTAAAAATCTAAAAATAAGTTATATAAAAATATATAATATTAAAAATTAAAAATATAAATTTTAATTTTATAAGTTAAAATTTTAATTAAATTTTAACTTTATTTAAAAGTTGGTACGTAAATCTAAAAATATTATTTTAAAAGGTTAGTTTTTATTTTATATTAATGTTTATTCTTATTTTTATTGTTGTTACTATGCCCTTTGGGCAGCCCAAAGGGCATAAATTTGTTTTTATTTAATCTCTACTCTTTCCTTACTCTTACTTTTTAGTTTTACTTTTGTTTTACAAAATTTACTCCTTAAGTCTATTTTTGTGCTTTTATACACCAGCATATTTATATTGCTTTTATTTTAATTTTATTACTTTTTATTTTTATGCTAACTATTAATATTAAAATTTTTACGTTTACTAGCTAATAATTTATATTTTATAAATTAGTAATTATATTTTATAATAAAATATATTACTCATATTATTACTATACTAAATTTTATATTATACTTTATCCTAATAAGTACTATTAAATTTTTCTGAACACAAATTTTGTTAGTTATTAGTTGTTAGTAACAAAGACTTTAACTAAATCTAAAGACAAAGACTTAATTAAAATAAATACTTAAAAAAATTTAAAGGTCAGTTATAAAATTAAAATATAAATTAACTATATGTTTTAATTAAACTAATATGTAAATAATTTAATAAACTTAAAAAAAACAATATTAGTGCAGTATTATACTTTTAATACTTTAATTAAAAAATGAAATCCAATTTATATAATATAAATTATAAAATATAAAATATAATTTATATTTTATAAAAGAAGATAGTAGGCATAAGGCAGAAGCCAACAAAATATAAGTATTAAGTAATAAGGCCGAAGGCAAATTTTTCTTTTTCTTTTTCTTTAAAATATTTAATTTAGATATTCCTCGATCTCGAGTTGTTGAAAATTAAATTTAAACTCTATTATAAAATAATCAGGTGCATTTATTTATTTTTTTTAACAATATAACAAAATGAAATTTAAACTAAAAATATTTATTTATGTTTTTAATTTTCTATTTGTTATTTATATTTTTTTCTGTTCTTATAGTAGTTATAGCATCAAACCACAGCATATTTTTTTTTAGTAACAATAAATAGTATAAATTTAAATTTAATTCTCTATTTATAAAAAAACATACATATTAAATAGGACTAAGATTATTTTTTTTAACGCCAAAGAGAACATTAAATTTGGTATTTTAAATTAGTACAATGCACTATATACAAATTTTTTATTTGAAATTATTTACATACTTCGATTCTTATTAAAATTGCAGTAAATATTATTAATAATACTTTAGTCTCTACACAAAACATTATTTGTTAAATTTTTCATAACTTAATAATTTATTGTTAAACTATTTATCTTATACTTGAAAATAAAAATTTTAAAAGATTTTAAGAAAGTAAAAATAGTATTAAATCAATCATATTTAACTAAAATAAAATTTACTTAATTATTTATTAAAAATTTTTAATCTGATTTAACCTGTACTTTTTTAGTATAGAATTAAAAAAAACAAAAAAAATTTGTATTAATTAGTAGAATTTTATTTAATAAATTTTAATGTGAAACGTCCTGTTCTTTTTGTTTTCTTTTTTTAAACTAACTAAACTAAAACAAAAATATTTAATAGTTAATGATCTTAACTTCATATAACAATTAAAATTTAAGAAGAATTGCGAAAACATTAACTGTTAAGTTTATTAGATTATTTAATTTAAATCTTATTTTAATAAATATATGAGAATTTTAAAGCAAAATTCATTATTAAGGCTTTTTAATTCCTATTTAGTAGATTCGCCTCAACCTTCTAATATTTCTTATATGTGAAATTTTGGCTCTTTATTAGCTTTATGTTTAGGAAATTCTTTTTTATTTTTGTTTATGCTCATATTGGAAGAGGACTTTACTATAATTCTTATAGAAGTCCAAGAGTAGCTCCTTGATCAATAGGAGTTATTATATTCATTCTTATGATGGCTACAGCTTTCCTTGGTTATGTTTTACCTTACGGTCTCAGTTTGGCCGCTTTAATAATTTAAAGATAATAGAAAAACTATTATATGCTGAAACCCCAAAGATTTAAGAATTATTTCATTTATATTTTATAAAATTATAATTCTTAATACAGGAAATCAGCAAGAAAAATATTAAATAAAATAAATTTATATAAAAAAATAATAGCCCTAAAATTTAATATATATTTTTCTTCAGAGAATTTACATAGTTTAAATTTAAAGCAGTTTTAAAAACAGTTAAAATTTAAAAATCATAATTAAAAAAAATAATGTTTTTTATTTTAAATTTAAAGAAAAATTCCATCTTCTGTTTAAAAATATTATTTCTTTGGTTTTAATACTTTAGCTGTTCCTGAATTAAGTTTTATCTTTTATTTATTTTACTCGAAAAGTAAAATTTTTATTTCGCCTAAATTGAAAGATTTTATTAATGCTAGAGTATTAGCTTTCTTAATTAGCGATGATGGAAGTTTTACTGGAAATGGAATACTACTTCATACCAATTCTTTTACCGAAAAAGAAGTAAATTTTCTAATTCAGTGCCTAAATGAAAATTTAGGTTTAAACTCATCAATAAGAAAAACTAAAAATCAAATTTTTATCTACATTAAAGCTGAATCTTTAAACAAAGTAAAACAGTTAGTTAAACCTTATATGCATCCTTTTTTCTATTATAAAATAGGACTTAATAATAAAGCTAACCTTAGCATTATTAAAATAAAATTACTTTTTCTAAGTAATTTAAAAATTTTTAATATATCCCTACTCTTTTTTTAATCAGAAAATTAGCAAATGAGTTTATGAGGTGCAACTGTTATTACTAATTTATTATCTGCTATTCCTTGGATTGGTGTTGATTTTGTTGAATTCGTTTGGGGTGGGTTTTCAGTAGGTAATGCTACATTAAATAGATTCTTCTCTTTACACTATCTATTACCTTTTATCTTAGCTGCTTTAGCAATTATTCATATGCTTACACTTCACGAAAACGGATCTTCAAATCCTTTAGGTATTTCAAGTAATTTAGATAAAACATCAATGCATCCTTATTTTATATTCAAGGATCTTGTAACCATTTATATGTTCTTTTTAGCTTTAGCTATTATTGTTACTCAGTATCCTAATTTACTGGGTCACAGTGATAATTATATTCCAGCTAATCCTATGTCTACACCTGCTTCAATTGTTCCAGAATGATACCTTTTACCTTTCTATGCTATACTAAGATCTATTCCTAATAAATTGTTAGGAGTTTTAGCTATGTTTGCCTCTCTATTAATTTTATTAGTTCTACCTATAACTGATACTTCAAGAATAAGGGGAATGTCTTTCAGACCTATTATGAAATTTTGTTTCTGAGTATTAGTTGTAGACTTCGTTATACTTATGTGGATTGGTAGTGAACATCCTAATTCTCCTTATGTTGAGGTGGGTCAGTTCGCTACAGTAATTTACTTCGCCTGGTTCATAATTATTGTACCTATTGTAGGTATACTTGAGAATTCTTTGTTCGATATAGGATTAAAAAATAAGAATATATAAACAAAGGTGATATAAGTAAAAGCAAATCCAGACAATAAAGGTATTCGAAAAGATTTTAAGTGGAAACACTATCCTGTCCTTTTTAACCTTAAAAAAAACATTTAACTGCTGAGGATAAAAAGGTAATTCTTAATATCTGCAATAGAATGAATGTTAATAGACTAACTACATTTAAAAAGGATCTAGATAAAGAATTAAATTAAGATTAAAAATATTTAATCTACTTTCTTCTTCTTCTTTCTATTTTATGTAACTAATATTTAAATAAACAGAATGGTGTAAAATGTATCAATTAAAAAACTCAAATCAACATTTAAATCAAGAAGGTTGAAGGTTGTACGAACATTAAAAACTATTTGTTTAGGTATTAGTAGTAGGAGAAGTAAATTTAAAGATTTCTCAATTATATTAAATTTAAGTAAAGCTTTTTAAAATTCCTTTTTGTAAGATTATAATTCGAATAATATTTACCTTAATGGTAATATTATTTAAAAAACTTTTTCAATTTATCCCCACTTTTTTTAATTAAAAAAATACTATTATTATATTTTATATTTAAATAGAATACAAACTTTGTTTTTTTTTAATTTCTGTAACTACAGAAACATTTTATATTAATGTAAGGCCTTCTTCATAATTATAACGGAGGTATTTTTAAGGAGTTGGTCCAAAATATATAGGTTTAAAAAGAAAAGCTTAATTTTCACGATTTATTATATTTATACTTATAAAAATATAATATTAAAAAATTGTTTATAATATAAATCCTAATTTAAAAATCTGTTAAAAATAATAATAAAATAGAGTTTATAGGTTTTTATTTTCTTATTATCTTTTTTTATATTTTCTATTATCTTAACAAATATTTTCTGTGCTAGGCTTGGATAAAGCTTGAATAAACCAACCTCACCAAAAATTTTAAAGAACACAAATTTTGTTAGTGACATTTTTAATACAAAAAAATATTTGGCTAACCAAGAGGCATATATTTTTCTAATTTAAACTTAAAAATAAAATTTATTGTTCCTGTGCTGAGGCTATCTTTAACTAACCCAATATCAATAAATCCTCAACTTCAAGGCACTAATAAATATTAAAATTTTACCATTAATTAACTAATTAAAAAAAAAGTAAATAATACTAATAAAAATAATTTAAGTTTATAAATCAATAATTATCAAGGTTTTTATTATTGATAAATAGATAAATTTTATTTTTATTTATTTCATATTAGATCCTTTTTTTAACTATAATTAAAATTTCAATTATTATCATCTTTTGTAATTTTATTATAATTATATTTTAATTTAATTATATTTTACTATAACTATATTTGGGCTAGATTTATATTTAATATAATATTTATTAGGGTTACCCAGCCTATGGCCGCCTATGGCCTTATTCTGATATATTTATAGTTTTTAAATTCTTGTAAAATTAAGCAATAACTTTCTAATTATTTAATTTTAAATAATTGTTAAATAGTTAAATAGTATTATTATTAAGTTTAATACTAAAAATAGATGTGGGCTTTGGGGCTTTGGGAGTTTAAAACAAGGCTATGGTTATAGCAGGACTAAGACTAAACCAGTCTAGCAGTCTATAAAAATTTTATATTTATATAAATATTTATATTTATATTTATATTTATAAAAAAATATAGTTAAATGTAAGAAATTGAAGAAATTTAAAATTAAAATTTGAGGAATATTAAAATTAAATTTTAAATATTTCTAAGATTCTTAAAAAATATGTTTTAGTGTAAATTCTATTTTTAATTAAATTTGAATCTAGTTTTTAAATTTATTAAATTTTCAATTTTAATTAAAGTAGAAAATTTATAAAATAAACACTAGAAAATATTTTTAAGCTTAAAACAAAAATTTGTTTAATCTTTAATAAAATAAATTATAAAATTTATTTTATAATAAAATTTTGTGATATAGCACAAAATCAAATTATAGACTTAATTGATACAAAAATTATATTTGTTAATAACAAATATATGCTATAGCAAAAAAAATAAATAAAAACAAAAATAAAAAAAAATCGTCTTTTCTATTATTTTTTTTATTTATTATTAATTTGATTAGAATTAGGTTTTCTGTTTTATTTAAATTTTAAATCTTTCCCATACGGTTAGAAAAATAAACAAATATTAAGATGATAACAAATTTTAAATTTAAAGATAACTATAATTTATTTAATAATAAATTTTTTAATCTATTAAAAATTATAAAAACTTCTTATTTAGGTTTTAATAAAAAAAAATTAGGATTAACTAAAAATTATTTTATTTCTAATAATAGAATTAATTCTTCTATTTTTTACTTAAAAAGTAATGGTGTTAAATTTGTTTCTACTTCTTTCCCTATTTACTCTTCTAATTCAATAGGAAAAGGAGATGTAGTTTCAAATTTACATTCAACATTGGCTTTTGAAAAAACATTAGGAGTGGAAAGATATAAATTCCAATCCTTTCCTTTTCATTTAGTAGAACAATCACCTTGACCAATACTTACAAGTTTTACAGTATTCCTTATGGCTTGCTCAGCTGTTCTTTACTTCCATGGTTTTTCATTAGGAGGAGACTTATTATTATTAGGTTTTATTTTAACAGCAAGTTGTTTTGTTTTCTGATTTAAAGATATTATTATTGAAGGTACTTATTTAGGTTGCCACACTAATCAAGTGCAATCTGGAATTTTTTTAGGTTTTATTTTATTTTTAATAAGTGAAATTATGGTTTTCTTTAGTATTTTCTGAGCCTTTTTCCATTCTAGTTTAGCACCAACTATTGAAATTAATTCTTGACCACCATTAGGTATTCAAACGTTAGATCCCTTCAGTATTCCACTTCTTAACACTATTTTATTACTTTCTTCAGGTGCATTTATTACTTGGGGGCATCATGCTTTAATTTACGGAGATCGAAAGGGAGCTATTTTTGGAACAATAATTACAATCATTTTGGCTTTAATCTTTACTTTTTTACAAGGATTAGAATATAAGGAATCAACATTTTCATTTGCAGATTCAATTTATGGAACTATTTTCTTTGCTTCGACAGGAGTCCATGGTCTCCACGTGATTATTGGTACTTTATTTATTTTAGTTGGACTTATAAGAATAATTAATTACCATTTAACTGATTCCCATATGTTAGGATTAGAATCTTCCATTCTTTATTGACACATGGTTGATGTAGTTTGGATATTTTTATTTATTGTTGTATATTATTGAGGGTCTTAGCAAATTTAATTTTTGTATATCTGAATATGTAAATTTATTACCTTTTTCAATATACTCTATACCAAGTATAAATTTAAACAAACAATTATTCAACCGAAACTGAATAAAAAAACACAAATAAATAATAATATTGGTAAACTTATTAAATTAAAAAATAACATTATAATAGATCCAAACCAAAAATTTGATCCGTGATTCATCATTGGAATTTCAGATGGAGATGGGTGTTTTAATGTTTGTGTTTTTAAATGACCAACTAATAAAATAGGTTGGGTGTTATATTACTTATTCTTTAGTTGCTGGAAAAGATCCTATGAATTTAAGCTATGTTAATCCAAATAAGAACAAATTTAGGTAATTTAGGTACTATTAACAATCTGGAAATGTTTATAGATTAATTGTTAATGGAGTTAAAGACTGTTTAATAATAAGACATCATTTTGACAAATATCCTTTATTGACTTATAAATTAAATAATTACTAAATCTGATCTCTTATACTAAATTTCATTACTAATGGTGAACTTTTTTCCTTATCAGGTTTAAAGAAAAGAGTAGGTTTAAGAGCTTCTTTAAATAAAGGCTTATCATCGGATAAAATATTAAAGGCTTTGGTTGGGTAACCTAGATAAATATTATTTATCAATTCCTATTTATGAACCTGAATTTGTATGAACCTGAATTTGAAAATATGACAATAGGTTGGATTATTGGATTTATAACGGCTGATGGAAATTGTTATCCAGGTTTAAATTTTCAAGTAAAAGTAAAACTGGAAAATAAATTAGTCCTTCTATATGGTTAAATAAAAATAATGAAAGTCTCTCTACTTTACGTCACATTGTTACAAATTTAGCTTTAGGAGCTGTATATTAGGAGAAACTAGATAGAAATACTTCAATATGTCTTACAAAAATTTCTAAGTTAAACAAAATTATTTCTTTTTATAGACAAGGCAAAATTTGTACTTTTTTAGGTTCAAAGTCTTTAGATTTTAAAGATTTTTGTTCATTGATCGAAATTTACAAATCTAAGGAACATTTAACCGAAAAAGGGATGAATAAATTTATATCTTTAAGCAAAGGATTGAACTCTCGAAGAACTAATTATAGTTAGCTTTTATAATTTAGGATTTAATCTTTTAATTATTTAAAACTTTGTCAGTTTACCGTTTTAAATTTGTTGTTACTATGCCCAAAGGGCACAAATTTTGGTTTTAACTATTTGATAATTTATTTATCAACTTTATTTTGGCTTTGGCTAACTAATACCTAAATTTTATATATAATTTAAATAACTATTACTAAGTTAAATCTATTAGAAGCTAATAGAATAGTAATAGTATCTTTTTATAAATAAAGGTTAATACTAAGAAAAATTTAATAAATGTTCTAGGTATAATAACTAAACCTTTAAATTATTATTTTCAATATAATCACTTTTTACTTTAACAGAAAGTTATATGTTAGAATGGCTTATAAACCTTTTTATAAAATATAACTTTATTAAAATTCTATCTATCAACTTGTGTTTACCTCACATATTATTTATTGTTTTAATTTGTTTGTTTTTATTTGTTGTGGATCTTAATAATTATAAATAAAGTCACTATAAAATTTAAAATAATATTTCTCTACCTCTTCAATTAATAGCAATAAAATATTATAAAATATTTATGACAATAGTCTGTATAATTAAATTATTAATAAATAATAATTTAATTTTGTTTAGTTTTTCTTTCGGAGCACAAATAGCAGAACTGATGAAAATGGTTATATTTACATTATTTTTAAATTATTGTAATTATCCTAATGCAATTCCTCTTCCTAGCATTAGGAAAAGTAAAATAAAACACATTTATATATTTAATAATATAACCCTATTAAAAAGTGCTTTTATATTGTTCGTTGGCGAGATGTAAACTAACTTAAAACAATTCGATATGTAAATCGATAATACATACATTTAATAAATGTATAATTCAACAGCTCTTTCATTTTAATATTTAATAAATATTTCTTATGACTAGTAATAGAATTTGTTTAGACTAAGTTTATTAAATATATAAAACAATTGGGTTTAAACAGCAAGGAAGGAAAACCAATGTAAACCTTCTCATTTGCCGATAATAGATAATGCTATTAATAGATATATCTAGAAATGATATACTAAGTCGGGTTTTAGACGAACTTGAGATTATAAAGCGAAAAGTTTATTACAATGTTATACATAAAAAATATACAAGCTTATTTATACCCCTTTTATTTTTTATTTTTATTTATAAAAATTTAAAACTAATAATAATTTTTATTTCCAATATGGTCATGATTTAATTTTTTAATTTTAAATATTAATTATATTTTCCTAGTGTTATGGAATAAACTTAATATTTTTTTATTAAATAAAATTAAAAATTTATTATTTAACAATCCTGAATTTGATTTTGATAATTTTAGAAACAAAAATATTAATTTTTATTATTTAAGGTTTGAATTTAAATATAATAATATTATTTTATCATCATTTATTTTGTCTTTAATTACATTTTTTAATTTAGGATTTATTACATCTAATTTTCCCCACCATTCCAATTAAAGAATTTATATTTATTAATATTGGATTTATATTTTTTCTATTTACTATCCCATGATCTATCAATTAAATTCTTTTTTAATATTTTAATTAAAATATTTTATATTTTTTATATTTTAAATTTATTTATTAATATTACTTCATCAGAAAGTAATTATATTTCTAAATTAAATTCTAAAAAAGTAGTATTCATAAAAAAAATAAATTTCATTCATCTGCTATTTCTAATAAACTATTTGACGAATTGTTAAATAGAAATGATACATATAAAACAAATAACACGCTAAGTTTTTATAATTCCTCAGATTCATATATAATTAAAGAATATAACAATGAGATAGAATACGAACTAGAAATTAAATCACAACAAAATTTATAATCTTAAATCTAAAGGGTATTCAGATTATAATAAATATTTTCCAATAGGATGGTTTTATTCTTTATCTATACCAAATGTTGAAAATAAAATTAAGAAAATTTTAAATAATTTAGATGAATCAGAAATATTAACTGTTATTCCAACACTTTTGTATAAAGATGAAAATTCTATGCAAAGAGCATATTCATTAAAATCTATGAAACTAAATAATAAAACTAATATAACATTTTTTTTCTAATAATATTTGTTTTTTAATTTCATAAAAGTGATAGTAGTTTTTAAAAATCGGTTTAAACGAATATTATAATAAAAATAAAAATAAAAAATAATTTTAATAAATATTTTAATTTATTGCCCATGGCCTTATTTTAAAAATAAAAATAAATTATTTTTTTCTTTGGTAATTTTAACTAAAGACAGTTTTTATTTTATCCAAGTTTTAGTGAATGAATTTAATTTTGGTTCGGGTTGAACGTTATCCAGTAGTTTTAAGGCATGCAAATCGCTATTAATAAATATTAATAGGGTGTAGAGGTGAGTAATAATAAATTAGATACCTTTAAGTTTTTTAAAATCAAGAATAATTAAAAAGGAAATTTTCCGCTTATAGATTCAATTTATGTGATTAGGTAGTTGGTAGGGTAATTGCCTACCAAGCCAACAATCAATAGCCAAATCCGAAAGATTTAATGGCCACATTGGGAATGAAATATCCCTAGTCGAATTAAGACCAGCAGCTGAGAATATTTGTCAATGCTCTAAATAGAGTGAACGAGCTAACTGGATTCAATGATTGAGTTCTGAGATGTAGTAAAGAAGACCTTGACTGATTTATTTATAGTGTCGTCCAAACCTGGTGCCAGAAGACTCGGTAAGGCCAGCGACGCTAACGTTAGCCATCTTAATAAGGCTTAAAGAGTAAGTAGACAGCTTCAAAGTAAAATTTAAATTACTCTCTTTCAAAAAAAGATTTAAGGTAGAAACTTAAATAGAAAGATGCAATTGAGGATAGAATCTTAATATAGGAAAGTGGAATTCGGTAAGTAGGGATGATATACGTAAATCTATCAGTTGAAGGCTAATGGCGAAGGCAATTTTCCAAGAAAGATTGACGTTGAGGTACGAAAGTGATGATAGAAAATAGGATTAGATACCCTTGTATTCATCACCGTAAACGATGAATGGTAGTTGTAAGTGTTCGAATTTACACTTGTAACGATGTTAAAACGTTAACCATTCCGCCTTGCGAGTATACTTGCAAAAGTGAAATAAAAAAAATTAGTCGGTTTCGAAGCAAACGAAGTGAAGCATGTTGTTTAATACGATAGTCCGCGTAAAATCTTACCAATTCTTGCATTTTTTTGTTTATTAATTATTAATTTTAATAATTAATAAAAACTATATTTAGTTTTAACAAAAAAACAGGTGCTGCATGGCTGTCGTCAGTTCGTATCGTGAGGGCTGAGGTTAATTCCACTTAACGAACGCGATCCCTATTGTTAATTTTAACTTAACAGGTTGTTTCTGATATAGTTACAATATCGAGGGACTATGACAAGTCTTTATGACCCACATGAATTGGGCTACAAATGTGCTGCAAAGACTTCTACAAAGTGACGCAAAATTAAACTAAAGAGCTAATCACAAAAAAAAGTCATTTATGAAGGATTGTTGCCTGAAATTCGGCATCATGAAGAAGGAATTTCGAGTAATCGTTGATAAGTAGACGCAACGGTGAAATTTAAAATTCGGAATGAACTAACTGTCTGTCGCTGGGAAGAAGTTTAGTTTGGTGGAAAATAGCAAGAATTTGACGTGCATCTTATAGAGTAAAAGATTAATTAATTTACAAATTTAATAATCTTTTTATTAACTTTTACAATAAAAGCACATTTAATATTAGCTATATCTAATTAATTTAAATTAATTAAAGAAAATTTAACTAAATTCTTTAAATATTAAACAAAATTTAATAATTTAAAAAAATATTTAGTAATATTTAATTAAAATATTACAAATATGTAAAACTCAAATAATGTTGATTTAAGCCATTTAAATAACATCTCAAAAGTCATAGCAGGGTAGCCGTACCGGAAGGTGCTGCTGAAAAATATAACACTTTATTATTAAATAAACTCCACTTTCAACAAATTTTCAAAGAGTATTTTACTAAAATAGAAAATTTAAAATAATTTAAATAGAATGATTAAAAAAGGATTAGTTTACATTGGCAAGTTAAGACAATTGCTAATTGTTTGAGTTTTACTCTTGTGCGTTCGAATCGCACCTATTCCGTTTTTAATTCCATATTGAATTAAAATAAAAAATAATTATTTCTGTCCTTTTTTTAAAGGAAATAAATAAAAGAATCTTTATCGTTTTCTTTTATTTTTAAAACGTCCTTAAAGGCGATTTAAAAATAGAGACTATAAAAGCAGAAAATTTAATAAATAATTAGATTTCTCGTTTTATCTAAAATACTGTATTAAACGAATTATATGCTTAATTATCCTTTATACTTTTACATTACAAAAAAAAAATAGATCTTAAATTTTATATGTATTTATTTATGTATTAAAAACAAATTACTTCGATTTATTGGTAAAATTAAATAAATTTGTTTTGTTTATAAAAACCCTCCATTATAAGGCAATAGGGAGCGTATTAAAAAGTTAAGTATTAGTTTTACTTATATTTTAGTAGCTTCAATTAAATTTTAAAATCTTAAAAAATAAATATAAGAATATTTCGGAGTAGGTTTAAAGGTTTAATTATAAATATCTTAATAATAATTTATTATATTATAGAGTAAATAAGATTGAAGATTTAAATTGATTAAAGATCATTTCTTAAATTTTCTCTTTTAAATTACAACTTACTCTTTTTATTCTTTTATCTGAGGCTATTGACTTAGTTATTAAATTTTATACTTAAAAACAAAAATCCCGTAATTTTAAATTATTATCATTATATTTAAGCACTATTTATAAGCTAAATTTTTCACTTATTAAAATTCATTGACTTGCAGGTTTTTTATAAATGCATTTGGTCATTTCTGTATTTTTTTTATAAATGCATTTGGTCATTTCTGTATTTTTGTTTCTAAAGATAAAAAAAATGTGAATAAATTATCATATTATATTAAGTATTACTCAACATATTTAAATTTATTATGTTTTATAATAAATAAAAAAAGTTTTTAAGTTTAGGTAATTTTTATAATAAATATTTTTCAGCTTTATTTGTTTTAGGAATAACTAGTCTTTCTGCAATAAATAATTTTATCGTTCAATTTAAAGAAGCATTTTTATTAGGTGCAAAAAGCTTTCGATTAAAAAAATACTTTTTAAAACAAAATGTATTGAAATTATGAATAATAAAGGCATTTAACTACAGAAAAATTACAAAAAACCAAACAAATTTAAGCCGCTGGTATGAATTCTACTATAATTTCCATTCTATTTTAATTAATAATTATTATAGTCTCAGAGTCTTTAGCCTTATTGAAGAAAATAGTTTAATATTAAATTTGTTTATTCCAAATTTATTAAACAAATACAGTTGGTAAGTTGGACTTAACTTATTATAAAAATTTTAAGTTAAGAAATTTAAAATTTACTAAATTTTCGAGGTTAAATCTCTTAGTTGTTCTAATCATCTCTATTCCCGTAGAGTTTCAACCTACAAAAAATATATATCTCTTATTCTTTAATTAAACAAATTTTTTGTTAATATATTTATAAATTTAAAAACTAAAAACAGGGTGTAGTCCTTTAATATAAAATATTTATTTTATTTACTTTTCCTTTTTTTTAAATTATACCAATCAGAGACTCTTTTTATTTATTCTTAATAATATTAAGAATAAATAAAAATTTGTTTTTGCTGGGTGCAATATTATAAAAAAAGCAAAGGAGAGTAAAAAAGTAGAGTAGATTTCTTTTTTTTATAATCCCTTAAAATATAACTTTTAATTATATTAATAATTTATATCGTAATAGGTTTTTTCCCCTAGACAGGTTAATAACTAGAATTTAATATACCTCTCTGGTCTTCTTTATTAAAAAAATGATCTGATCTTTAATTTTATTTATTATAGGATTTATAGGTTTTATATTAAACAGAAAAAATATAATTCTTATGTTAATTTCAATTGAAATTATGTTATTATCAATTACAATTTTAATTTTACTTAATTCTTTACATTTTGATGACAGTATTGGTCAAATATTTGGAATTTTCATTATAGCTTTAGCTGGTGCAGAATCTGCTATTGGTTTAAGTATTTTAGTTGCTTATTATCGATTAAATGGACATATCTCCTTAACAAATTCCAAATATATGGAATAAACTATAATAAAATGTATTTAACTTTATTATTATTACCTTTACTAGGTTCTATTTTTTCTGGTTTTTTAGGTAGAAAATTAGGAATCACTGGATCTCATTTTATAACAATATTTTGTCTTATTTTAACTTCTATTTTAGCTACTGTCGCTTTTTATGAAGTAGCTCTTTGTTCAAACCCTGTTACAATATACTTAATAAGTTGAATAGATTCTGAACTTTTCAATGTATCTTGGGAGTTTATGTTTGATCAATTAACAGTAAGTATGCTTATACCTGTTTTATATATTTCAACAGTTGTTCATATTTTTTCTGTTTCTTACATGAAAGGCGATCCCCATAATCAAAGATTCTTTTCTTATTTATCATTATTCACCTTTTTTATGCTTATTTTGGTAACAGGTGGTAACTACTTAATCATGTTCATTGGTTGAGAAGGAATTGGTGTTGTATCCTTCTTATTAATAAATTTTTGATATACTAGATTAGCCGCTAATAAAGCAGCTATCTTAGCCTTTACTCAAAATAGACTAGGTGATATGTGTTTAAGTTTAGGCTTTTTTGCTATGATTTTCTTATTTGGTACTTTGGATTTCGATATTATATTTAGTATTGCTCCCTATATGAATACTTCATCTATAACTACTATTAGTTTACTATTATTATTAGGTGCTATGGCTAAATCTTCAATTCACGCTGCTACTCTTGTTACTGCAGGTTTATATTTACTAATGAGATCTTCTCCTATTTTAGAATATAGTTCTACAGCTTTATTTATAATAACAATTATAGGATCTTTAACATCATTTTTTGCAGCTTCCACAGGTTTATTACAAAATGATATTAAAAGAATAATTGCTATGAGTACAATTTCTCAGTTAGGTTATATGGTAATGGCAATTGGTCTTCTTTTTAACTAAGGCTTATTGAAATAATTTTACTAAATGCTAAAAAAAGTATATTTACTAATTAGCAAGTTAAACTAAAGATTGTTTAAACTTCAGAGACTTTACGTAAAACAAAATTTATAATAAAAAAAATTAAATTTAAGACAAAGTCCTTTTTATTTATTATTTTAAAATTTTACCTTATGAAAAAAATAATCATCTAATGAGGTGTATTTTTAATTAAAAATATTTAAAATTAAATTAAATAATACCGGGTCTATATTGAATTATCAATTATGTATTTTTAATTAAAAAAATATAGAATATTACTTGAGAGATTAAATAAAAAAAAATTAGTGATTAAAATAATAAATAAAAATTTTGCTTGGTATAAATTTTATTATTGTTGCTAACTTTTTAAATTTTAACAATAATTTAAAGTATTGTTTTTTTCTTCATTATTTTTTATTAAATTTTTTAGAATTAGATAGTTCAGATAAAAAGCTTAATCTAACTAAAAAGAATACTATTAGGAAAAGAGCATATGTTTCGGTTAAAGATAAAAAATCTATTTCTGATAAAAATCTTGATTCTTTTATGGAGGTTCTTACAGGGATTTTATTCTCTGATGGTACTTTAAGATTAAAAGTAAAAGGCCTGGCTAGGTATTCAACAGACACATTTTTAATTCACTAAAGGTCTTTGGGATTTATGTTATTCTAATGGATTAGTTTTAAATTTTAAAAGATATTCATACTATTGAAGGATCAAACAGGAAAAAAGTTTATTTTTTTCAAACATTAACCTTACCCTTTTTTAAAAAAAATATTTTAATTGGTTAATTGGTATGAAATAGAAAAAGACTTAAAAGGTAAAAATAAACAAATAAAAATTTTACCAAAAATATATCTTTTTATTTACTCCTATTTCTTTTGCCTTTTTAAAAATGGGCGATGGTTCTTTAGATAAAAGCTCTTCTAGAATTATTATCCAATTTAACAAATTTTCTTTATCTGAAACAACAATAATGCAAGAAATATTATTAGAAAACTTTAATATCTCTAGTTATTTAACCAGAGGTCAACATTAAGACCAAATAGAGATTACATTATTAAAAACCTAATAGAGATTTAGTTAAAGTGAGAGCTTTAACTAAAGATCATATTTATCCTTCTTTATTATACAAAATAGGATTATAATTATAATTTAAAATTTAATAACAAAAATTTAATTGTTAACAAGTAAACAGCTTAGTCAATATAATGTAGCTTTATTCCACTTGATGAATCATGCGTTCTTTAAAGCTTTATTATTTCTTTCGGCTGGAAGTATAATACACTCAATGGCTGATAATCAAGATCTTAGAAAATACGGTGGTTTAATTAATTTTTTACCTTTTACATATACAGCTATTATAATAGGTTCATTAAGTTTAATGGCGTTACCTTGGTTAACAGGATTTTATTCCAAAGATTTAATTCTTGAATTAGCTTTTGCTCAATATGAATTTAAAGGTTATTTAGCTTGAATTTTAGGTACAATAACAGCTATGTTTACAGCATTTTAT
>WNFI01667065.1_pt1 | contig 25999 bp, 23 predicted proteins | sample 5400471 | NCBI WGS metagenome assembly WNFI01 (sample SAMN13153348, study PRJNA577476) | soil metagenome | isolation source: 100 cm saprolite on Douglas fir-dominated hillslope | place: USA:California | collected 2013-09-17 | reverse complement strand
GGTCGCCTGGATGTTCTAGTCGAGGCGAGCGGGGTGCCGTACGACCTCTATACGCGCTACACCAACCAACTGCTCGCAGCGCTGGACGCGGGCGACAAGCCGGCGGCTTCGCGCCTCAGCCAGGAGGCCCATGCAGAGCACTGACTCCCAAACCCAACCCGACGTCGCTGAATCGGTCAAGTCGAGCGACGGCACGACCATCAGCTACCGCACAGTCGGACAGGGCCCCGCCCTCATCCTGATCCCGGGAGCGCTCTCGATGGCGGTGGATTACAGCGATATGGCGAACGCGCTCGCCTCGGCCTTCAGAGTCCACACCATCGAGCGGCGGGGCCGCGGACTCAGCGGTCCCCAGGGCCTGCACTACGGGATTGCCAGGGAGTGCGAGGACGTAGCCGCCGTGCAGGTCGCCACCGGGGCTGAGTACCTCTTTGGCCATAGCTACGGCGGGTTGGTCGCGCTTGAGACTGCTCGCAAAAATCGAGGCGTCCGAAAGCTCGCCGTATACGAGCCAGGCGTATGCTGGGAAGGCAGGAGCGGGAGAGCCGGCTGCGGTTGCTGGCGCAGGGCTTGCTCGAACACAAAGAGGTCGCGCGCCTCGACAACAGCTTCGCAAACTACCGCGAGGTTGCGGCGCCGGCCTTGCTGATGAGCGGCGGCAAAGGCGGCGGAAAGTGGGTGGAAGCGGCGATCGGGCGGCTATCTCAGGTGCTGCCAGTGTCAGAGCAGCGAACGTTTCCGCGCCTGGACCATTTCGGTCCGGACAAGACCGGCCCTCGCGACGTTGCACAAGCGCTCGCAGCCTTCCTTTCGTCCTGATTGCCGCGTATCCAAACGCGGGCCTGAGGAACGGGCGTCGGTTCGCTCCGGCGAATCCATCGAGGTGCATCAGCTGTAGGCGTCGACCTCATAGATACAGTCGCGATGCGCTGCCCAATTCGGTTAGCCCTTGCCTCAGCCGTCTCCGCGGACGAGCTCCCGCGCCTTGGCGCTTCCGTCGACCTGGAGGCCACGGCGATGCGCCTCAGCTAGCAACCCAGACGTTTAGGGGCGGCTTGAGAGGATCACCACCGTCTCGCCGGGGAAGACGAAGCCGACGAGAGCTGATGCCTCGAGCGCTGGCAGGGCGAAGACAATGGCCAGGACGGCGGCTCCTGGAAGCGAGAGGAGCCGGTCGGTGATACTGCCGATGCTCACCAGGGCAGACCCAAGCATTTGCCTATCCTTCTCCGAATGCTGGGCCGAATAGGTTCGGCCCCGCGCCATGCAGGTCCACCCTAATGGCCCAGGCCGGGTGAATCTCAGCCCAATTCTCTGCCGCCTGCCCCTGGTAGAGGACGCGGTGGAGGACGTTGGTATCGATGACGTATGGGCCGGTGACCGTGATGTGATCCCCCGGGGCGGGCGTCGCAGGGGTCACGAAGCCCCCGGCGTCCGCATTATTGGCCCTGAAAAGAACGCCCTGAGGGCGCTGCGGGATGATCTCAACCACGAGGTGCGGCCCCATCTGATTGACGCACGTCTGGAGGAAATTGGCCGGTTTCACGAGCCCCGCGAATGGCGGGTCCAAGCGCACCCGCAGGTGGACATCCCCATCCGGCTCGGCCTTGAGGCAGTCCACCGTGCCGCCAACAGTACGGCAGCGATCAAGAAGCTGTAGGCGGCTTGGGATATACACACCGGCCAATGGCGGCCCGAACTTACACTCGCCGACGCGCAGGCTGAACTTCACGAGCGGAAGCTGGACGAAGTAGTAAGTCGTCACCCCGAGCAACCCGAGAGCGACAAGTAGCCCCAGGGCTACCACCATCGCAAGCCTGCGGCCCGATCCCATTGAGCACCTCCAGTCCGGCAATGATGACGTGGCAGTGGATCAGCACCTGAACAAGGTACTGGTCATCTAGGCTCGGCGCGCCGCCTTGTATGGGTTTGGCGCCGTACTCCTCGGCGGGGTGCATGAGCAGCGGCCCACGGTCAACCCGAATCGCGGCTGATTTCAGATTCCTGCCGCGACCACGACGCTGTCGTGAACCGATGGAGCCTGGTACTACCCCGAACCCAGCCACGCAGCCCGGGAAATCAAGGACCGGATCGCCTTCTGGCATGGGGTGAAAGTGGAGAAGGGAGCGACGCCTCCGAGGGTGGCAGAGGTGCCGGTCGGTGCGAGCTGCGAGGTGAACCATTCGAATGCTGACCAAGCCGGATTCCGCAGCCTGGTCCATCGTCTGACCGGCCGCTGACGTAGCCGGCCGCTACCACCTACTCGTCCACGACCTGGGTGGCCCGATAGATTCGAGGTTCGCATCTAGTCAGGCCAAGTCCTCACCGACCTGCCGACTGATCTCGTCATTTGAGGTCGTCAGCGCCGCTCGCGCAGCCGCCGAGAGCCTGGTCTTTGAGACCACCAACCCAACCGTCGGCCCGGTGTGCGCACCGATGCTGGGGGGAACGCGGTAGCGAAAGACGAAAGCTTCATGATCGGCCTCCCTCGCGGCGTGGAACAGGGCATCGCCCCAGGTCGGCGCTCCGCCGTCTCCCACGCCGATGGTGACAGCGTCACCGTACGCGAGGACACGACCGGCCATCAGGTCCAGTGCCTGGTTCATGTCGGTCGCGGCTCCGACCTCATTGGCTGGCTGGCCGTAACGCAAAGGACTGGATATCAGCCGGGGCGTGATTGCGATCACAGCGCGCGAGCCGCGTCCACTCTAGCTTGGGTGGAAACAGTCCCGGGCGGGCCATCGCTGGCGAGGCTGAACAACCATCCTTGGGAGGCATGAGATGTCAACAAGTACTTTTTCAACCCACGCAGAGGGGGCGACCAGTCAGGCTGACTGGGTGCGTCGACTGGCCCCGGGGCTCGTGGCGGGCATCGTCTTCGCGATGTGGGCCATGGTCGTCGGGATATTCACCAGCACCCTTTGGGCGGCGCCTCAGGGGATCGCGCAGTCTATAGGCATCGGGAGTCCTGGACACGATTTCCAGATCGTGGCTTTCTTCGTTGGCCTGATGGGCCACATGATGAATTCGGTGCTCTTCGGGGTCATCTTCACGGCGGTCGCCGTCGGTGTTCTTCGCCTTCGTGGATGGGGTCTGCTGCTGGCGGGCATGATGTATGGGGTCGTGCTCTACGCGATCATGTATGACCTTGTTCTGAGGGGAATCCTGGCCTCCAATAGCGCATCCTTCTTATCGGCGAACCCCGAGTGGTCTTGGATTGCGGGCCACGTGATGTACGGCGTGGCGCTTGCGGGGCTGCTGGCGTACGGCCCGCTGTCGGGGGCACGGCAAAGCGAGTAGGGATGGCGGGACCAAAAGCCGGTGATTCGTTGAACGGCCCGCCCCTCGGTGACGGGCGGGCCTGGTTCCTGCGCCGGCTAAACCTGTTCGAGGGCATGACTGACGACGAGATCGAGTCGGTGGGAGGAATGCTCAGACAGCGCCACTGCGAATCGGGCCAGCAGATCCGGGACGCTGAGGGTGATCATCTGTTCCTCCTCAAGGATGGTCAGGTACGTCTTTACCGGATAACTCCGGACGGCGAGGAGGTCACAACCGCGGTGATCCGGCCTGGTCAGCTCTTCGGCCTCGGAGGCATGATCGGAAAGGCGGGCATCAGCCAGGCCGAAGCGCTGGTGCCGAGCGTCATCTGCGACGCCACCGCGACTCATTTCATGGGCGTGCTGGCCCGTCATCCGCTGCTCATGGCCCGCGTGACCATGACCATGGCGAGGCAGATCTTCCAGCTCGAGGAGACCATAGAACGGATGGGTATGCACACCGCCAGCGCCCGCGTCGCGGCTGTGGTGTGTGACCTGGCCGAAGAAGCCATTGCCGGCGGTGGCGAGGCGGTGTTGCCGTACAACCAGACCCAGATCGCCAAACTTGCCGGGCTCACGCGTGAGTCGGTCGCACGCGTCATATCGGCGTGGAGGGAAGAGGGCGTCGTCGCAGCTGGGAACCCCATCCGCGTTCTCGACCTCAAGCGAATCCGCGCGATGGCATCCGGCGATACCGCCAGTGATCAGCCGTCATGAATCCCGCCAGATGAAGATCGAGCGGGCGGGATGTCATGGGGAAGCCAGAGGCGATGGGCGCCAGTTGTCGCCTGGATGTGCCCACCCATGAGCGTATCGTCGCCGCGCTCCAAACTGAACTGCTGGGCGGGATGACCCCCAAAGGAGGTTGACATAGCAATCAACGTAGACGTGATCGTGATCGGCACTGGCTCGGCGGCGCAGACAGTGGCGTACGGCTGCCGCAGTGCCGGCCGCACGGTCGCTGTGATCGACTCCCGACCATTCGGGGGGACCTGCCAGCTCCGGGGTTGCGACCCGAAGAAGGTTCTCGTCGGGGTGGCGGAGCTCGTGGACTGGAGCCGGCGGATGCAAGGCAAAGGCGTTTCAAGCCCGGGCCTGGAGTTGTCGTGGACGGACATGATGAGCTTCAAGGCAAGCTTCACGGAATCGGTGCCCGCCAGCGTCGAGGAGGGACTGAAGAAGGTCGGAATCCTCAGCTTCCACGGGCGCGCCCATTTCGTGGATCGATCGACCATCGAGGTCGGAGATGACACCCTGAGCGCCGGCAAAGTGGTGATCGCGGCCGGCGCGCGGCGCGCAACCTTGGGGATCAAGGGAGAGGAGCATCTGACGTCCAGCACGGACTTCCTGGAGCTGCACGAGCTTCCGCGACGGGTGGTGTTCGTCGGAGGCGGCTACATCGCCTTTGAGTTTGCCCACGTCTTGGTGCGAGCTGGGGCGCAGGTCCAGATCCTTCATCGGGGATCCGTGCCGCTGCCGCGCTTCGATCCGGAACTCGTCACGCCTCTCGTGGAGATAACGCGCGCTCTCGGTGTGGAGGTGGAGCTCAACACAAACGTCGATGCCGTCGAGCGCCACGGGGACGAATTTGTGGTTCGGGTGACGTCGGAGGGCCAGCAGCGATCGGTACATGGGGACCTCGTCGTCCACGCCGCCGGCCGCGTGCCGGAGATCGACGATCTAGCCCTCGACCGCGCCGGCGTCGATTTTGACCAGGACGGGGTCACCGTCAACAACTACCTGCAGAGTGTGAGCAACCCTGACGTTTTCGCCGCCGGGGACGCTGTCAACAGCGGCGGCTTTCGCCTCACGCCGGTGGCCGGGATGCAGGGGGGCGTCGTGGTCAGGAACATCCTCGAAGGCAACCATGCAACGCCCGACTACAACGGAATACCGAGCGTGGCGTTTACGACGCCGCCCCTCGCCAGGGTTGGTCTTGACGAAACCGGTGCCCTGGAGCAGGGGCTGCGCTTCCGCGTGAACCGCGCCGACACCTCGGGGTGGTACTCATCGCGGCGGGTCGCCCTAGAGCACACCGGGTACAAGGTCCTCGTCGAGGAGGACACCGACCGGGTCCTCGGCGCCCACCTGCTCGGCGGCCACAGCGAGGAGACCATCAACCTGTTTGGGCTGGCAATTCGCAGCGGCCTACGCGCGAGCGATTTGAAGGGAATGGTGTACGCGTACCCGACGGCCGCCTCGGACATCGGATACATGGTCTAGTCGTCGGCGGCGATTTCCCCACGGGGATAATCTCGAGGTAGTCGCCCTAAGGGGGCGACCCGCGCGCCGGCTGACGAGTAAGTCATTCGGACAGCGCGAAATATCAGATAGACATCGGCCCAAAAAGGGGCGGATCTGATCTCAGCAGCAGGCAGGGTCGTGTGCATCTTCAGGCATTCCGCCTTGACTTTCAATGCCATAGCACATAGCATATCTGAAACCTGATGGGGACGAAATACAACAGCGGGGCATGCATCAGATCACGGGTCGCGGGTCGCCGGTGCATCTTCGACGCCATAGCAGCCCGTGATGCGGCGCAGGCGGAGACCCTGATGCGCGACCACCAGTTCGGGGCTGGACAGCTCTACCCGCGATTTCGGAGAACGGAGCCGGCTGGCTGACGTCGATCGTCCGGGGCCGCGCTCCCGGCCCATTTGCAACATCGCTAGACGTGTATGCGCCTAGCAAAGGAGGATCTCATGGTTGGCTCCACCCGCCGGCGAGGGCTTTTTCTGGCGGTGCTCACCCTGCTGGCGACAACCGCATTCTCCGCATGCGGCAGCAGCGGTAACGGGTCCGGAGCCACATCAGGTTCCGGATCCTCGGCTGCGCCTGCCTCAATTGGCAGCCTGGTGACGGCATCGAAGAGCGAAAACGCGCTCAATGTCTATGCCAACATTCCGGCCGAGCTCTTCAAGCATGTCCTGGACCAGTTCACCAGCCTGTATCCGTGGATCAAGGTCAATGACAACGAGCTGTCGGATCCCGAAATCTTCTCGAAAGTTACCGCTGAGCAGGCGCAGGGCGCCCCATCGGCCGACCTCATGATCTCGACCTACCCGCTTGGGTTCGCCCAGGCCGGACAGCGCGGAATCCTGAAGACCGACTATTCGCCAGCGGGCCTGCAGAACTTTCCGTCTTGGGCCAAGCAAGGACCTGGAGAGTACGTCATGGAGGCTGACCCCCTGCTGGTGGGAATGAACACCAAGGAGCTCGACGCAGCTCACCAGCCGCATTCCTATGACGACCTCGCCAAGCTCGCCGACGCGGGACAGCCCCTCACCACATATCCGATCTCCCATCCCATCGGGTACGCCGCTGTCTGGGCCTACACGACCCAGAAGGGCGAGCCGGCGTGGCAGACGCTGGCCAGGATCGCCAAGACGACCAAGACCATCGACGACGGCACGACCCAGCTGGAGGCAGCGCTAAAGGGCCAATTCGCCGCCGGGTACTTCTCGAGTGGTCTCGGCCGTGCCTTCGTCCCGCAGTACAAGGGTCTTTTCGAGATGAGCTACACGAGCGATTTCCAGGAGTTGATCCCCCGGGGCATGGCGATCCCCAGCAAGGCTAGCCATCCCGCGTCGGCGCAGCTCTTCATGGACTTCGTCTACAGCCAGGCCGGACAGGAGACGCTCTGCGCGGCGGGGATGACGGCATTCGCCAACGGCTTCCAGTCGTCGACCGGCTGCACCAACAGCTTGGCTGACCTGCAGGCGCACGTGCCAGCAGCGAACATCTACGTAATCCCCTTCAGCACGAAGCTACTCGACGAACAGGCGAAGATCACCGCCCGCTGGAATACCCTCGGATTCAAGTAGGAACTCTGGCCTCGCCGGGCCTTGAGCAAGCGCGATGGTAGCCACGACATTCGAAGACAGCCCCGTCGGGATGCGTCCCCGGCCCGGGTCGGCGAGAGCGATCCAGACAACCGTCTGGATCGCCACCTTCGGCCTCGTGGTCCTGCCTGTGTTGCCCCTGCTCTATGCGTCCTTTCTAAGCCTCCCGCTCTACCTCCAGGGGGGGCATCTCACGTTGGACGGCTATGCCCAGCTCCTCGCCAATCCCCTTTTCTGGACCGCGGTCAAGAACACGCTTGGGTTCGCCGCCATAGCCACGACGATCGCGGTGAGCGGCGGCGCCCTCTTCGCGATCCTGTGCACTCGCACCAACCTGCCTGGGCGCCGGATCTTCTCGCTGCTGATCCTGCTGCCCATCACCCTGCCACCTCTCGGGTTACTGCTGGGCTGGGTCGCGATTTATGGCGACTACGGCTACCTGACGGTATTTCTTCAGCACGCCCACCTGCCGGTGTGGAGCCTGTCCTCGGTGGTCGGCATGGGCATTCTCGGAGGGTGCCTGGCCCTTCCCATCGCCTTCCTCACCTGCAGAGCCAGCCTGCAGCAAGCCGATGCGCGACTGGAGGCGGCCGCACGCAGCGTAGGGGCGACTTCACTGACGGTGATTCGCCGGGTGACACTCCCCCTCCTGCGACCCGCATTGGTCAACTCGGCGGTCCTTGTCGCCATCCTGGCGCTAGAGAATGTGGGCATCGGCCTGATAGTCGGGGTCTACAACCACGTGGACCTGTATGGCAGCTTTCTCTACCACACGTGGGCCCATTCGCCTGACCCAGACCCCACCACGGTGAGTGCCGGCGCGATCCTTCTTCTCGTCGCGGTCGCCTGCCTGCTGGTCGGGCGTCAGGTCGTGCTGCGTCGAGGACAGCGGTTCGTCGGCCTGGTCGCGGGGGAGCTGGGCGCGGCGCCCATCGATCTTGGCCGCGGTGGCCTGCCGTTCGCAGTCCTGATAACGGCCTTTCTCACCCTTAGCGTGGTCATTCCCATCCTGGCGCTGCTGGTGACGGCAAATGTCACGGTCTTCAGTCCGCTCATCCCCCCGTGGCAGGTGGGTACGCTCAACAATTGGGCGGCCCTGACCAACACCGGCCGCTTGACCGATTCCATCCAGCACAGCCTCCTGATCGCCGCTTTTGGTGGGTTGATCACCACTCTGGCGGTGGCCATTGCCACCTTGGTGGCGCATCGCTCGCGGTTCCGGCTGCGGGCGGCTGAGGGCGCGATGCTGCTGCTGCCGCGATCGATCCCCGGGATCGCCATCGGGCTCGGCGTCTTCTGGACCTACCTGCTCCTCAACCCCCCTGGCGGATTCCTTCGGAACTCGATCTGGGGCGTCGCACTGGCGCTGTGCGTACGAAGCGTGACGCTGCCCTACCTGATCATCCTGCCCTCTTTGTCGCGCATCGGCACTGAGCTGGACGCCGCCGCGCGATCCGTGGGCGCCAGCTGGTGGAAGATCAGCACCAGGATCGTCCTTCCTCAACTCCGCCCCGCCCTCCTGGCGGCCTTCATTCTCATGTTCGTGACGCTTCTGAATGACTACGACCCAGCCTTGTTCCTGGTGACTCCCGACTCGCAGATCATGGGAGTAACCATTCTTCAGACCTACGTTCGCGGCCTCAGCGGACCTGTCGCAGCCCTAGCGCTGGTGCAGGTCGGCATCACCGCGATCGCTCTGAGCGCTGGGGTGTTCGCCTTCGGGAGGATCCGTGCCCGCCATTGAGGTGACCGGCCTGGTCAAGTCCTACGGCGCGACATCGGTGCTCCAGGGGATCGACTTCGCGGTGGCCGATGGCGAGCTTCTGACGATGCTGGGTCCGAGCGGGTGCGGGAAGTCCACCACGCTCATGTGCGTTGCGGGGCTGCAGACGGCTGACTCGGGCACGGTTCGTATTGGCGAGGAGACGTTCTTCGATGCCGTCCGGAAGATCGACGTGCCCGCCGAGCAGCGCAACCTCGGCCTTGTCTTCCAGTCCTACGCGATCTGGCCGCACATGACAGTGTTTGAGAACGTGGCTTTCCCGCTCAAGCTGCGGCGCGTGCCGCGTGAGGAACTGCGGCGTAGAGTCCAAGAGGCCCTGGACCTGGTGGAGATGGGCGCCCATTCCAAGCGGTACCCACACGAACTCTCGGGTGGTCAACAGCAACGCGTAGCGTTGGCTCGAGCTTTGGGGTTCTCCCCGCGGGTCTTGCTTCTCGACGAGCCTTTCTCCAACCTCGACGCAAAACTGCGTGAGCGCGCTCGCGACTCGGTCCGCGAGCTGCAGCTCCGCCTCCACCTGACCACGATCTTCGTGACGCACGACCAGGACGAGGCGCTCTCGATGAGCGACCGTGTTCTCGTCATGAACCAGGGGCAAATCCTGCAGACGGGCACCCCAGAGTCGATCTACCAGCATCCGGCCGATCCCTTCGTGGCCGAGTTCGTCGGGCGATGCAACTTCCTCCATGGCGCAGTCAGCGGGCCTCCGGCGCGAGGATCGATCGACGTCGCGATCGATGGAGCGGGCATTTCTCTACGTGTCCTCGACCGCCAGGAAGGCCTCCGTTCGGGGACGGTCACCGTTGCGATTCGTCCCGAGGCGATCGAGCTCCTCCGTGACGGCGAAGCCAGCGGCGAAGACGTCTTTCGAGGTGCGGTTGACAGCGTCACGTTCCTGGGCGACCACTACCGGTACACGATCCGCGTCGGCGAGGCGCAGCTGGTTGTGGTCAGTTCCCGACGGGTCGAGGATGAACACGTCCTCCTGCGTGTTGCGCCGGCCGATTGCACCGTGATGCCGTGATACCCGCTGCTGTGGGGCAGCTGGGTTGCGGCGACCGCGACGGTAACGCTTAGAGCGGTCTCGCGTTCGATCGGCGGAGACTCACGAACCGGCCGACGCCGCGGGTGCTGTCCCGCTCCGGCGCGAGCAGGCGCCTAGCCCGGGCGCTCCAGTTCGAGGCGAAGAAAACGAGCAGGGCGGCCAGCAGTAGAAGGATGATTCTTAAGTCGGCGACGGCCGCCGCCACCTGGGGGGCAGCCACCCCACTTGGGACTTTCGCCTGCGGAGCTGCTCCAGCCGTCGGCCCTGGCTGTGCCGCAGCGGGGTTACCAAGGTCCTGTGGATAACCCAGCGACGCCGGCGGGACCCCAACCGATTGCGGCGCGGGTTGGTAGTTCGTGCTGACCACGGGCCGAAGTGGCTTCCACGTCAAGGCGCTCGCGTCGGCGGACTTGAGCATCACCATGAACGGTGTCGGGTCCTGATTGGGCGGCACCAGGGCAATATCCAGGTTGGTCCGGCCCGCGAGCGCCGCCACGATGGTGAACCCGATGGTCATCCCGTCAGGGGAGGCCACCCCGACTCCGCAGCCGCCCGGCTGGTAGCTCGGTCGCTGCGACCAGTCGCCGCCATCCACGGGGGACCAAGCGCCGAGCACCCTACAGGCAAGGAGCTTGAAACTGGGGTCCACGGGGCTGCCGTCGACGGCCAGGCTCAGCTGCGCTATGACCGTTCCCGGGTCGGTGCCGACCGGCAGCCCGCCGTTCGGAAGGGGGTACAGCACCGCTGAAATCGCGGTTGGCCCAAACTGGGCCGGGGCGTTGGCGGGCGGTGCCGGGCCGACAGTTACGCCGGTGGGCACTGCTGAGCAGGGTGCGGCCTGGGCCGGACAGCCGGCGTTGCCGATATGGAAGTCGGTCGCGTTCGGCGACTGGTTCAAGGGAACCCCGACACCGCCGGTGTAGGCGCCCTGTTCTGCCTCTGTCCACCAGCCGGTGGCCGCCGGCGCCACCGCCGCCGCACTGGTCGGGCCGAGCCCCAGAGCTGCAATGCCCAGGATGGCTGCCAGAAAGAGCATCCAGCTTCGCGTTTTCATGCGCTCACCCCCTCAGGAACATGGATTTCTCCGCCCAGGTACGACGTCACGACGTTGGGGTCATTGATCACATCTTTAGGCGGGCCGATGGCGATCACCTCACCCAGCTCGAGTGCCAGCATTCGGTCTGAGATTGAGGTGATCAGGGGCATGTCGTGCTCGATGACGAGCATGGCGCATCCCGTCTCGTCCTGGATCCGCCGCAGCACTGGCGCCAGCGCCTCGGTCTCGCGCTGGGCGATCCCCGAGGACGGCTCGTCCAGCAGCAGGACGTCAGGCTCATGCCCGATCGCCATCGCGAGGTCTACGATCCGCCGCGACCCGGTCGACAGCTCGCTCACGAACTTGTCGCGGAATGCGCTCAGTCCCATAAGCTCGACGAGGTCATCCACTGCATAGGCGACGTCCTCTTCCGACCTCTGGATGGCGGGCAGCGCCAGCAGTGCGGCGAGGTGATCCCGCGTGTCCAGGTGGCGCTCGAGCCCGATGGCGAGGCACTCGGCGACGGTCAGGCTGGGGAACAACCTGGCGTCCTGAAAGGATCGGCCAAGCCCCGCGCGAGAGCGGCGGTGCGAGCTCCAACCGGTGACTTTCCTGCCGCCGAGCCAGATATGGCCGGCGTCGGGCTTCAGCAGGCCCGAGATCAGGTCGAAGATCGTCGTCTTGCCGGCGCCGTTTGGTCCGATCAGACCGAGGATCTCACCCGACAGCACCTCGAAGGTCACGCCGCCCACCGCGCTGACTCCGCCAAAGGACTTGCGCAGCCCGTCGACGCGAAGGACAGGCGGCGCCGAGCTTCCGCCCTTGTGGGCGTTCCGCTTGCCTGTTTGTGCACGAGGTGGCTGCTTCCCTCCTCGCGAAGCGGCACCCTCGAGGAAGACCGAACGCAGGATGTCCTTTCGCTCGAGGAGCTCCTCGGTCGGCCCCGAGAACCGTACCTCGCCTTTCTCCATGAAGTAGGCCCGGTCGGCCAGATTGAGGGCGGTGTTGACCGATTGTTCCACGATCATCACCGTGCAACCCGAGCCGTTGATCGCACGCACCATCTCCAACAGCTGGTCGACGATGTTCGGCGACAGCCCGAGTGTGAGCTCGTCGATGATCAGCAGACGCGGGTTGGCGGCGAACGCCATGGCGAGCCCGAGCTGCTGCTGCTCACCCCCGGAAAGGTTGCCGCCCAGCTGGTTCCACCTCTCCTTGATTCGCGGGAAGCACTCGACAGCTGCCTCGGTACGCTCTGCTGCTCCAGTCATCCCGCGCAACAGCCACGCGGAGGCGCCGAAATGCTCGGCCACGGTCAGGGTCGGGAATACCGCACGTCCTCCCGGTAGCTGGACGATTCCCATCCGCGATGTGTGAAGCGCGTCCGCATGGGTGATGTCCTCGCCGTCGAACTCGATGGACCCGGCAACCGGGTCGACCAGCCCTGAAACCGCTCGCAGGAGGGTAGATTTGCCCGCGCCGTTGGTTCCCAGCAGGGCCACGATCTCGCCCGCCCGCACCTCCAGGTCGACTCCGAACAGCACCTGTACGCCCTCGTACGCAACATCCACACCCCGGCAGATGAGACTGCCACCGCCCGCGCTAGAGACCGAGTCGGCTGCCGCACGCGGGCCGACGCCATCTAACAGTGCCCTCATCATGGCCGGCCCACCTTCACCGCCGCGGGCGGGCGCTGGACGGCGATCGAACCCAGCGCCGCGCGCCTCTCAGTCTCCTCGACGTCAGGCCGTGACCGCGGGGCACCATCCTCAGTCTCGAAGTGAGGCAAGAGCCGGTCCAGCCAGGCGGGCGTCCACCAGTTGCCCCTGCCGAAGAGGAACATCGCGGTGGGCACGATGACCAGGCGCACGACGGTGACGTCGATGATCACGCTGACTCCTAGGCCCAGCGCGAGCATCTTGATTGTGGTCGTGGGCACGAGGACGAAGGAGAAGAACACGCACGCCATGATTACCGCCGCCGACGTGATGATGCGAGCGGTCACCGCAAGCCCGTGAGTCACGCTGCCCCGGTTCGTCGCCCCACCATCCCACGCTTCCTTGATCCGGGCGAGCAGGAAGATCTCGTAGTCCATCGAAAGGCCGAAGATGATCGCGAACATCAGCACCGGCACGTAAGACACGATTGGAATCGGTTGGGGGATGCCCAGTAAGGACGAACCCCAGGCCCACTGGAAGACGGCGACCAGCACGCCGTATGACGCTCCGATCGATAGCAGGTTGATGAGCCCGGCCTTGACGGCCAGGACTGGCGAACGGAAGGTGATGAGGATGAGCAGCATGGCCGCCGCGACGACGCTGAGGATGATCACCGGCAGGGAGGACTGGACCGCGGTGTGAACCGCGAGCAGCTTGGCCACGCCCCCGGTCACATAGCCGCTGTACCCCTGCGCTGACAGCTGTCCGGGCAGCACTTTGTCCTGGAGCCGGTTGATGAGGTCGGCGGTTCGGTTGTCGGAGAGCCCGGTGGTTGGGATGACCTTGCCCACGAGCGCCGCCCTGTCCTGAGTGGGCACGAATACACCCGCCGACTCCACCCCGCTGGTTGAGGCGAGGACGCGCTGCAGCGAGAGGGCGGTCGATTGAATCTGGGTATCGAGCTGGTTGGCGGGTACCTTCACCACCACCGTCAGCTGAGCCTGATAGCCGGGCCCAAAGGCGGCGTCAACGAAGTCGGAGGCGCGCCGCTCGGTGTTCTGGTAGGGAAGAGACCGGACGCCCGGGTCGCCGATCTGGATGCTCAGCACCGGCAGGGCGAGCAGGACCAGTAGCCCGAGCGCGGCGGCGAGGTAAAGGGCCGGGCGCCTGCTGAGCGCGGTGGCGTATCTCTGCCAGCCGCGAGCATTGGCGGTGGACTCCGCGACGGGTGACCTGCGAACTTTGAGCACGTCGATGCGGCGTCCGGCCAGCCCGAGCAATGCGGGCACGAGGGTGACCGCGGCCAGAGCTGCCACCGCGACCGTGATTCCGGCGGAGACCCCCAGCTGCCCGATGAAGAACACACCGGACGCGTATAGGCCGATCAGGGCGACAACCACGGTTGTGGCAGCGATGACCACCGCGCGCCCGCTTGACGATATCGCTCGAGCCACGGCGGTGAGCGGGTCCTCGCCGTCGATGATGTGCTGGCGGAACCGGGTTGACAAGAACAAGGCGTAGTCGATGCCGACTCCGAGTCCCATCATCAGTGCCAGGGTTGGCGCCTCGCTTGGGAACTGGAAGAAGGCACTCAGGATGCCGAGCACGCCCACGCCGGCAAATACCCCGACAACCGCGCTGCCCACCGGAAGGAGGGTGGCCAGGACGCTCCCGAACGCGAGCAGGACGATGACCAGCGCAACCCCGACCCCGATGAGCTCGGCACCTGTGTTCGATGAGGATGGTCCGGCCGCCTGGCCGAGATCGCCGGTGTAATCCACGTAGATTCCGACGCTCCTCAAGGGGGCGGTCGCCTGGTTCACCGCCGCCGCGTCAGTTTGATCGAGCTGGGTGACGGAGTCCTGGTAGGTGATGCTGGCAATCGCCACATGTCCGTCGGGCGAGAGCTGATCCATCGGGTCACTCACCGCCTTGACGGTGCTCAGCAGCCCAATCGACGAGACCGCCGCCTGAATCGACCCCTTGTAATCGGCGAGGGAACCTCGGGTGGCGTGGAAGACGACGTCACCCCGGGCAACTCCAGGAGTCGAGGTACCGGCTTGATAGGTGTGAGCCTTCACGATGTCGGCGCCGATCTGCGCGGAAGAGTTCGGCAGGTTCAGCGCTGCGTTGTAGACGCCATTCAGGGCCGAGCTTCCGAATGTGACGGCCACGAGGAAGACGAGCCAGGCTCCCAGCACGAACCAGGCGCGCCTGGCGCAGTAATACCCCAGGCGCCAGAACAGACCGCGGCGAGGGACGGGGGCTGACGGCCTCGGACGGTCGGATCGGCCATCCGCGATCAGCGAAGGCACGAGGATGTCGTGACGCTTCGCCACGTGTCTGAGAAAAGCGTCGCGCAGCCAGTAGCCGCCCTCGGCCAGGCCGCGCGGGTTCAGGTACAGGTTGAGTATGGGCAGTGGTCCCACGACCAGCAACGGGACGATGTAGGACCCGGTGGCGCCAGATCCCGAGAAGAGGTTGGGGCCGAAGAGGCTGATGGCCTCGAAGGCCATCGCCCCCACCACGGCGAACCCGACCGAGTTCAGACCGCCGATGGCGGCGGCCAGGAAGATCGCGATGCTGAATTGCACGGTGTACGAGTCACGCACCACCTGGTGCTGCGAGTAAGCGAACATCACCCCGCAAAGCCCGGCCATGGCCCCGGACGCGGCGAAGGCCGCCAGCCGGCTGCCGGTCGCGCTGATGCCGTACGCCGCCGCGCCAGCGGGGTTGTCGCGCGCCGCCAGGAGGACCCGGCCGCTGCGGTACTTGCGGAAGGCATAGGCGCCGGCCATGCACAAGACCAGCACTGCCACGCAGGCGAGGTAGAAAGAGCGATTGTCTTCCAGATCAAGGACGCCAAAGACCACTGGCCGGAAGAGGTGCGGACGGATGCCGGCGGGCATGATCGCCTTCCCGATCGGGTAGTGCACGTTGAGCACGTAGTCGTGGATGGCGTAACCAAAGGCAAGCGTGCTCACGGCGAGATAGAGACCCTGGATGCGGATCGCGGGCAGTCCGACGACTATGGCCGCGACCACGCCAACCCCGACGCCGACGCCAAGCGCGGCGAAGAAGTCTATGTTGTGGTTGGCCACCAGCCCACCGGCGACTGCGGCGCTGATGCCGATGAGTCCGAACTGGCCGAGGCTGATCTGGCCCGCCCAACCGGTGAGCACCACAAGCGACACCGCCGCCGTCCCAAACAGGGGCAGCAGGATCAGGTTGGGCAATTGCTCCGGCGGAAACACGAAGGCCACGGCAACCAGCGCAGCGAGGCAGGCCAGTGGCGTGACGGCCCGGGCGGCTTGGACCTCCCAGCGGCCAATCAGCTCACTTGGTATCCGTCGGTATTCCCGCACCGCCTGCCAGCTCGAGACGCCGCTGGCATACGCCCGCGACGCGGTTCCGCGCTGTAGGAGCAGCGCTCCAAGGATGACGACCAGCATCAACGCCGTCGCCAGGTTGTTGTCGCCCGACGTGGAGATGGAGCCGAAGATGATCACCCCTACGCCCATGCCCGCGACCACAGCGACGCCCATCCTCTCCATCCCGGCGATCACGGCGGCCGCCAGGGCGTACAAGAGGGTGTCGAAGCCAAGGGTGGCGTTGCTGGGTACCCCGATCAGCGGCGCCTGGGCGAAGATCGCAAGGCCCGAAATGAGGCCGGCCAGCATCCATGCCACCGTCCCGACCAGCTTCACCGGGATGCCGAGCAGGGAGGCTCGGTCAGTGTTCTCCGCCGAAGCCCGGAGCGCTATCCCGACCCGGGTGTAGCGGAGAAACAGGGCAAGCCCCGCGGCCAGGGCAATCACCACGACAAGTGCGAACACCTCGTTGCCGGTCAAGATCGGGCGGCCCACAGAGTCGTTCCACTTGAGGCTCTGCCACGGCGTCGTGACGACGGGGATCGCAGACGCGCTGAACCCCAGCCAGACCGGAAGAAAGAATCCCGGCACCGCCAGGGTCTGGGCCACCGCGATCGTGACGACGGTCAGGATTAGCCGGGGGGATCGACTGAAGCGTCTGATCACGACGAGATCTACGACAAAGCCAGCCAGCGCTCCACCAACGATGACGATGGGCAGCATCAACAGGTAGTTCTGGTGATGAAAGACGACGAGCAGACTGGCGAAGATGGCGGGGACCGCTCCGAGCGCGCCCGCTGCGAAGTTGATGATCTTGTTGGTGCGGTAGATCAGGATCAGTCCGACCGCGACGACGCCGTAAAGCGAGCCCAGAGAGATCCCCGCCACCCAGTTGTTCAGGGACATCTTGAACGCGAGCTGGACGACCACGACAAACGCGGCGAGCACGAGCGCGCTGCGGAGCGCGCGTCCAGCGGGCTGGTTGGCCATCGTCACTTGCCAGGACCGGTGCGGCCGGTTGTCGGCACGGGTGGCCCGTCAGCCACGGCAGGATAACCGCCCAGGCTGTAGCGCGGTCCGACCTGCACCATCGTGCCGAACTCAGGCGGGGAGTCATAGGATGACGTGGCGTATTTGTCCCAGTAGACGATGCGGGCGTCCTGGGTCCACTGCCAGTCGCCCTTGGCGAACTGAAGCAGGGGGCGACCCGAGGCTCCACCCCCGACACCCGGCATCAATGGGGCGCGCGCCTGCATGTTTGCGGGCGTCAGCAACGGGCCGCAGTTCTCGATCAGGTTGGCGAGCATGGTGAAGTTGAAGGCGTCGTTGGTGACGTCCATCGGGTACGGCGGGACCGGTCCCTGACCGCCACCGGCATGGAAGATGGCGAAGCCTTCGGAGGAGTTGCCGCCGGTCTGCGGACCGTCGGCCATCACGCCCATGTCCATGTCGTACTCGCATCCCTGGCTGGGCGCAGCACAACCCTGAGTGGGCTGGCCATGTTTGTCCTCGTAGGTACCGCGAGCGCTGGCATCCCAGGCCATCCCGGTGCTGTCCGCGATGAGGTTCTCCGGCCAGTAGTTGTTTGCCTGCTCGCCGCTGAACAGGTAGGTGGGCGCGGTGATGTCGCAGAGGCACAGTACATCGGTGGCCGGATTGTTAGCGGTGTCCATGGCTGCGATGCCGGCCGCCACCTGCTGTGCCGCCGTGCTGACATCCTGGGCGTAGAAGTAGTAGTGATTGACGTTCTCGCCGCACAGCTTCTGGAGTAGGGGCACCAGGTAGTTGCGGACCGTGTCCTGGTTGTCGGGCGGATTCGGAGTGATGATGCCGAGTACGCGCGGCCGCCCGTTGAAGTTCTGAGCCGGATTTTGGTGCCCGGCCCATTTCACGGTGCGACTCGACAGGTTGGCGCTCGACATCTGGTTGCACCACCACTGGGCAAACGCCGTCTCGATGCGGGTGGAGGATTCCTGCGCCGAGTAGAAGTAGGGCGCCAGCTCGTTGGCGAGAGCGTCGCTCGAGCCACGCGAACCGATTGTGACGACGCCCTTGCTGGCCAGCTCCGCGTAGCACTCCTTGCACAGCGTCGTGCTCCAGTAGAAGCCAAACGGGTGGTCGGTCGCGACAATCTGATCCATCTCGGCGAGCAGCGACTGGGAGTTGAACTGGTCGGCCTTGGCCTGCCAGGTGATGATCTTGACCTTGCGGCCATAGAGCACGTAGTGGGTGTTGATGAAGTTCTCCCAGGCGTGGTCGACGGCCTTGATCTGGTCGTCCGTCAACGGTCCGGCTCCGTCGTCATAGTCGACCAGGGTGATGGTGTCGGTTGTGACGCCCATCGAGGTCGCACCGCCGTTGTTCGGATATCTCGCTCCGATGGTGCCTGCGGTACAGGGCGGGGCCCAGTAGGCGATCGCCGGGTCCCATTCGCGGCCCTTCACGCAATGAGTGGTGTCAGCCGGCGGCTCCGTCGCAAGTCCTGGGCCTGACTGCCCGGGCAAGGTACCGGCGGATAGGGGAGAAGCGCCTGGAACCCCGCCTGCGCCGCCTGGACTGGCATTCCCCGCGATCTGGTTCTGTCCGCCGCCGAGCTGATTGCCTGTCCCGGCCGACGCGAACTGATGACGCGAAGGGAAGAGCGTCGCCATCACCGCTATCCCAGACACGACCGCCACCAGTGGTGCGTAGCGCCGAACGATTGCCGCCAGGGCTCCGCCCGTCGGCCGGCTCACCAAGGGAGGGCTAGATTCCGTCCGCTCCACCTTCCAACTCGCACCCCACTGTGCTCGCCCGCACTAGGGGCGAATGGCCCTAATTCTGCAATATGCTATACCATATGTCAAACAATCCCAGCGCTGCTCGGGATCACCGAATCAAGGGGGCGTAGAGACTGTGGCGATCGAAGTGAATCGGCCCAAGACAGCTGTTGGACCCGGCGCGGTGCGGACCCAGAAAGCTGTTCCCATAGCCCGGGTGCTGTTCCCGGTTGGCATGCTCGGGGCTGGGTTCCCGGATGGGACGGTAGAGAGGGGCTTGACGCTGGGAGCGGATGTCATCGCGGTCGACGGGGGGTCAACCGACTCCGGACCCTACTACCTCGGCGCTGCGCAGCCCAAGACAACCGACGAGGCGGTCGAGCGCGACCTGCGGGTGTTGATGCTGGCGGCCAAGCAGGCAGGCATCCCGCTGGTTGTTGGTTCCAGTGGAACATCCGGAACCGACGCTGGCGTCGACTGGGTAGCCGGGATCGTCCGGGCCATCGCTGAAGAGGAGGGGCTTTCGGTCACAGTTGCGTGCGTCTACAGCGAGGTCACTCGCGAAGGTGTTGCCCGCTACCTGGAAGCCGGCCGCGTACGGGCGCTCCCTCCCATGGCCGACCTGGATCTCGGCACCCTTCACCGCTGCGAACACATCGTCGGCCTGATGGGACATGAGCCCATCGCCAGTGCCCTTGAAGACGGCGCTGATGTCGTCATCGCGGGCCGTGCCACCGACACCGCACTCCTCGCGGTGGTGCCGTTGATGAAGGGGTGTCCCCCCGGCCCGACCTGGCACGCCGCCAAGGTTGCGGAATGTGGTGCGCTGTGCACCACGGATCCGCGCAGTGGCGGCGTGTTGATCGCCATCGATGCCGAAGGTTTTGAGATCGAGCCACTCGCGCTCGGGGCTCGGTGCACGCCTGAAACCGTCGCTGCGCACATGCTCTATGAAAATGTCGACCCATTCCGGATGCGGGAACCGGGTGGCACCCTGGATGCCTCAGACGCGATCTACGAGGCGCTCGACGAGCGGCGCGTCCGTGTCAGCGGGTCGAGATTCGAGCCGGCCGATCAGTACACCGTCAAGCTCGAGGGGGCGGCGATCGCCGGGTACCAGACTCTCGCCATCGCCGGTGTTCGTGACCCGGCGATCCTCGGGCAGATCGAAGCGTGGCGGGACCTGATGGTCAGTGTCCTCAACGACGGGATCTCGAGCGTCTTGGGCCTGTCAGCTACCGATTATTCGTTGGACCTTCGCTGCTACGGGTGGAACGCAGTTCTCGGGGAGTCCGACAAGGACGCGACGCCGCCGCGAGAGGTCGGCGCCGTCCTTGTGGTCACTGCTCCAGACCAGGTGACGGCTCACAAGATAGCCAAGTACTGCAACCCCTACCTGCTACACCTACCGGTGCCAGGCATGGAGAGCCTCCCCAGCTACGCATTCATGTCATCCCCGGCTGAAATCGACCGCGGGCCGGTCTACGAATTCGTCCTCAACCATGTGGTCGAGGTCGGGTCCGCGACTGAGCTCACGACCACGATCACCTGGCAAACGCCGTGACCAGTCTCAACGGTGCCCCGACCCTCGGAGCAGTCGCCCGACTCATCCGGTCCAAGAACGCGGGCCCCTTCTGGACCACGATCGACATCTTCTTCCACACCAAGGAGGAGTACGACACCTACCACGAGGAGATCACGGCCGCGCGGATCGCCGCGATCTACGGCATCGATGGTGGAACCATCAAGATCTTCGGTGTTCCACGCCTGCTGGTCACAAAGCTGTCTTTTCCGCGCCCCGTCGCACAGGGCGGGCCTTTCGAGAGAGACATGCACGCGGGCCAGCAGTTTGTGCCTTTGCTATCGCTGCCACTCGGCGGCGCCGCTTCTGTCGCGTCCGGGCTGGCGACCACACCCCAAGTAGCGGATACTATCGCGCTATAGCAGATGGCGAGAACTGACAGTTGGCCACAGACCCACCGAGGCGGGGACCGCCGCCTGGTTACAGTTCCGAGCCTCTCCGACCAGGCCTACCAGGCTCTCCGCGAGGATATTTCCACAGGGCGTCTCGAGCCCGCCACGCGGCTGACCGAACGAGCCCTGGCCGAGCGATTGGGTGTGAGCCCCACCCCGATCCGGGAAGCGCTTCAGCGGCTGGAACACGAGCGTCTCATCGTGCGGACAGGTACTCGTTCGATACGGGTTGCGGCTCCCTCCCTTGGGCACCTACGCGAGCTTTCCGTGATCGAGGCCGCGCTGCGGGGCGTCGCCGCGCGGCTGGCTGCGGAGAACGCCACGGAGCACGAGCGGGCCGGGATTCAGGCGAAACTCGATGAGCTTGAGGCCCTACCCCAGCGGTTCCTGGACGACAAGCAGGTGCGGGAACGGGCGCTTGCAATGACGCGCGAGCTGCATGTTCTGATCGACCGTGCCGCGCACAGTGACACGCTCTCTGACATGATCGCGACCGCGACCGCCTTCGACCAGGGCTTCCGCAGCCGATATGCAAAGCAGCTTTACGTCAGCGGAGACTCCGTCCTACGAATCCACGAGACTCACCGTGACATCGCAGCCGCCGTCATCGCCGCCGAGTCCGAGCGAGCCGACCAGCTGATGCGCGAGCACATCCTCACAGCCAGGCGTTCGTTCCTCGACGTGGTGGAGAGCGCGGCCGCCGAAGAGCTCAAGTCACAGGCCGGCTAACGGTCCAGCTTTGAGCTCATCTCGTGGAGAGCCGGGCTGGGGAGCCTAAGCCCGAAGTAGTGATGGCCTCGAATGAGCCGCCCTCGAGGGGCGAACCGCTGCCGCCGATTGACGACTGGTCAATCGGTCGAAGCGAAATATCAGATTAGAAGCCTATCGAGATCCTCAACCGCCGCCGCGGCCAGCTCGACCCTGGCCATCGGCTAGCACTCGTCGAGAATGGCACACGATTAGGCACGCACCGTGTAGACAGGGGCGGTGGGGCTAACGTCATCGATGGAGAAGCTCATCGCACGCAACGAGCCCTCCGTGACCAAATCAGCCGGGTCAAGGACCGACACCTGTGAGGCCACCTCAATTACAACGTCGTCGCAACGAAACGTGACCAGCAGCCGGTGGTCACGGTCGTTGAGGGCGGCGAGGAGCGCGGTGCCGACCTTTCTCGCACTGGCTTCCCGATCATTTTTCATCACGGCCCCAACACTTCATTTGACTCCATCGACGGCTAAAAAGTCAGTAAGCCGAGATGCTGCGGCACCGCGGTGTCCAGCTGCCGAGAACAAGTCAGTCAGACATGTTTATCCGGGATCGACCACCGCTGGCGGCCTTCGCCGAGCGCGTTATCTCCTGATATCGGGTGCGGATGTCTTGAAGGTCACGGAACTCCGGAACTGACTCTTCGCTGGCCCGCATGATCATCTCGGCCTGCCGGAGCAAGACGGCTCGCTGGCTTTCGGTGAAGGCGTACTCCATGATCCGCTCGGCGCTGGCGAGCTGGCGGATCGCGACCGCTGGCATCCCACGACCCGCCTGGCGCACCTTGTCAAAGGCCCCGTTCACGACTCGCTCGTAGCTCACCGCTGGTTGCAACAGCCTCGGTGTCCCGGTCGAGTCGCGGCGCACCCGTATTGGTGCGGTTCGCCCGGACAAATGACAAAGCCCCGCCGTCAGCCAGTCGATGCAGCTGAGCGCGGTGAACGTGTCATTGACCGCTGGGGACAGGGCTCGGATCGCGATCTCCACGAGCTGGTCGACCGCGAAAACGGGATCCTGGCTGAGGGTGCGATGGTTGCCGGTCACGTGCGCCCGATCGAGGGCCTTGGTGACGGCTGGTGCAGCCGAAGCGGGTCGCACGTGGGCGAGTGGCAGACCGGCTACGACGAAGTGGCCCGGGCGGTAGAGCAGTTCGATCACGGACCGCCGCGGCGATAGTACCCAGGACTTGTCTGCCGGAGTCGGCGCTCCCGCCGTTGATCCACCAGGGGAGCCCAATGGCGCCGGCGTAGACCACCCGGTCCAGAAGAAAGGTCGCGGCAAAGAGGACGACGACAAGGCCCACCAGTCCTGTCGGTACCAGCCACAGGTTCGTCCGGAGACCTTCGCGGCGCCAACTTGGGATGCGCAACCAGAGGTTGGTAAGTATCGGAATGAGGTGAGGGGTCGGGTCTTTGGGGTGGGTCAGCGCCTGGCCTCCGGGCATAGAGGAGATGGTGCTGACCGGACTTCCCAGCGCGCCCGGTCGAATCTTAGCCGAGGTCTGCGCACGCGATGGTCAAAGCGATCGTCATGAACGATGCATAGATCTACATCGGCCGCTTTTGGGCCGGACTTGAACTCAGAAGCAGCCGAGTCGATTAAGTGTCAACTGCCCTTACCAACTGAGCTATCGGGGCAGGATGCCTCGCATGGCAAGGCACTGATCGGGCTGCATCCGCACGTTGTACGGTTCAGGCCCGTCGGGCAACTTCCGCTCGGGCCGAGATCCACAGCGTGTGCGGCTGGTCGCGCTCGCCATGCAACTCGAGCATGCCGCGGACCAGGTCCTCAGCCGTGTCCCTCTTCTTCGCGAGTGCGGTGAAGTCACGCAGGTAGCGCCGGCTGGCTTCCAGGTCCTCTGGCAGATCAGCCGCTCCGACGCTCTTGTGACCGGCCACGACGATCTTCGGGTTCAACGCTGCGACCGCGTCGATGCTGGCGATCCAGGCTTCCCGCTTCCCCTCATCGGCCTCGTACATCATCATGTGCACGTTGTTGTAAACGACATCACCGCAGACAACCGCGTCGGCGGACGGCACATGGAAGATGGTCGAACCATCGATGTCACCTTGGCCGACGTGGATCAGGTTGACGATCTGAGCGTCCACCAGGATCTCGTCAGTGTTGAGGACCTCGGGCAACACCGGAGTGTCCGGGAGTTCGCCCGGGAAGCGTGAGGTCCAATACCTGCTCTTTTTGTTGAACTCCGCCTCCCAGGCGGCGCGACCTGCAACCTCCGGAGCCGCGTACCCGCGAGCCTTTGGGAAGTGCTGGAGAAGCCGCGCCAGGCCGAGCCAGTGGTCCGAGTGCCCATGGGTGATGTAGACACCCTTGATCTTCTTGCCGAAGCCCTTGGCCCAGGCGGCGATCTGATCGGCGTTGTCGAAGGTTAGGAGGGCGTCGATCAGGATCCCTTCGGTCGGTCCGGAGATCAGCGTGCTGCTGGATGGCGCCCAGGTCGCGACTTCATCCGCTGCCAGCTGGTCGGGAGAGGTGTACGGCCGCATCGGGGCGACGTAGACGTCGATCGAAAGCGGAATCGTGCCCATCTCGCGTGCCCCTCTCTAGGGGCCTTTCGGGGTCAGCTTGGCGATCTCGGCCCGCGCGGCTGCGACCAGTTCTTCGTTGGTGTGGGCGTGGCCCCACAGGCCCCACCCGCCCTCGGGCGCCTCGGTCAGCAGGACCCAGGTGCGTTCGGTCAAGGAGGGATCTCCTGCGGCCTCGGCGACGAGGTCGGTCAGCTCGCTGACCACGGCAATCTGCTTCTCGCGGTCGAGAGCGCCGGCGTTGGTCAGGACCTGGACGCGGACGTAGGAGTTGTCGCCGTCCACGTTGGCGAGCGCGGTCGGCGGCAGGTCGTGGACGAAGGCAGCCGTGTTCTTGCGGAACATGGGAATGTCGGGCACCTGCTCGATCTTCATCAGCGTGGCCGCGAGGTCACGCGCGAGAGCCCTGCTGTCCGCGAATGTCCCCGCGTTGGCGTAGACGTCGATCATCGGCATGGCAGTTCCTCCTAGCTTGCGGGGACGGTTGCGGCGGCTTCGATCAGCCTCACCACGTCGTCCGGGTGAGAGACCATCGCCAGGTGGCTGGCAGGGACCTCTACGGTCTGCGCGCCCATGCGTTGGGCAAACATGCGTTCCGCGTCGGCTGGGATGGCCTCGTCGTTGGTGGCCACCAGGTACCAGCTCGGGTGTGACTTCCAGGCCGGCGTGCCCATGACGTCCTCGAAGGTGCTCATCGACAGCGCCTGCTGCACCGCGAACATCACTTTTGCCCTCACCGGGTCGACATCGGACGCGAAGTGGGCGACGAAGTCTTCCTCCGGCAGCCAGCTGAAACCCTGCTCGTCGACGACCAGGTGGGCCAGCGCGGGCGTGGGAGGACCGCCACCCAGCAGGGCGCCCAGCGACTCTCCATGGTCCAGCCCGAAGGCCGCGATGTAGACCAGCGCTACGACCCCGGGGGCATCCTCACCCAGAGCGGTCATGATCTGCCCGCCGTACGAATGCCCGGCGACCACGGTCGGCCCTCCAAGGCGCTTGAGGACGTGCCTCAACCGAGCGACATCGTCGGCGAGCGACGTCTCGGGAAATTGGGGCGCGGTCACCTTGTAGCCGGCGGCCTGGAGCGACTCGATGACTGCGCTCCAACACGACCCGTCGGCCCAGGCGCCGTGGACCAGCACGATGTTCGGCTTTTCGCTCATGTCGACCTCCTAGTCGAGTTGGCCTGATGAGCGTGATCGTCGATTGCGAGCGCCGCCGCTCGCTTGAGTCAACCGACTGGTTTCACGACCGGGTCGGTGCCCGCCAGCGCGTCGCGAAGCTGCGCCCGCCCGCTGACGCCGAGCTTGGGGAACATCCGGTAGAGGTGCCCGCTGACGGTTCGCGGCGAGAGGAACAGGCGCTCTCCGATCTCGCGGTTGGACAGCCCGTTCGCCGCCAGCTGAGCGATCTGCAACTCCTGGGTTGTGAGGCGGTCACGCACGTCTGGGGTGCGGTGTCCGATCGTCTCCCCAGTCGCCCGGAGCTCTTGGCGGGCGCGCCGGCTCCATGCAGTCGCACCCAGCGAGTCAAACAGAGTAATGCTCCCGCGAAGCGGGCCCCGCGAATCTGCACTATGCCTTTGCCGTCGGAGCCACCGGCCATAAGAGAACAGGGTGCGGGCCCGCAGGAACGGCAAAGACGTGAGGTCCTCGGCCAGCGCGGCGCTGAACAAGCCTTCCACTCGATTGGCATCGGCGAGAAGCGGCCGCACGCACGTGATTTGGGCGCTCAAGAATGGTGTTCGGGCGGTCGCGGCGATGGACTCGAGGTCGGCGACGACCGGCGAGACCCGTTCGAATTGGCCGCTACCCACGGCGGACTCAACGAGGTCGAGGGCCGCGGTCCAGCGCATGAAGCGATGGAAGGCCGGGTCGGACTCATCGAAGACCGGCCAGAG
>WNFI01008741.1_pt1 | contig 26030 bp, 23 predicted proteins | sample 5400471 | NCBI WGS metagenome assembly WNFI01 (sample SAMN13153348, study PRJNA577476) | soil metagenome | isolation source: 100 cm saprolite on Douglas fir-dominated hillslope | place: USA:California | collected 2013-09-17 | reverse complement strand
CCCCTCCAGGATGCGGCCGCGGTCGAGGATCCAGTCGTTGACGTACGTCTGGCGCGCCTGGAACTCCGCGGACCGATCCGCGTCGTTGAGGACCATCCCATACACGACGACGTCGGGCTGATAGGGCAGGATCTCATCGAATGCGGCAAAGAGCTCGGGGAAGTCCGTGGCGCGGCGGCCGCAGTTCCGCACTTCCCAGCGGCCCGAGCCGGACGCGTTGAGGAGGGACTCCAGCCGCCGCGGATACGTGTCCGGCTCCTTCACGCCCTGGCCCTCCGTGAAGGAGTCGCCCAGTACCATCACGCGCCGCACCCCGGGCGGCTTGGGGCCGAGGGGCGCGTCTCGGAAACGGAGCGCGTTGTAGCGGAACTCGACCGCCCAGGGAGCGCGGCGGGCGACGGCGTCGAGACGGACGGGCGCCATCCAGCGATAGCGATCCCGCGTCTTCTCGTCCCGCAGGTCGATGTCGAAATAGCCGCGCGGGTTGGTCGGATAGCAGTCGAGCAGCGCGCGCCAGCTCGAATCCACCACGCGCGCCGTGTTGCGCAGCCGCGTCGGCTCGTAGCCGGCGAGGCGCAGAACGGCTTCGCCCACCAGGAAGGCCAGCAGGAGGGATCCGGCGAGGAGACCCGCGCTGCCCGCGGCGGCCCGCGCGCGTGTCCCGCTCACTGCGCGGACCGGCCCCGCCGCACCAGGTCCACCGTCCAGGCGGCGCAGATCAGCCACAGGGCGGCCGTCCCCACCATCCAGCACCTCTCCGCGACGGCGGCGCCGAGGAGCGGTGTGTCCGCCGGCGTGAGCACGCCCGGAGCGAGGAAGAAGTAGAAGCCGACCAGCGCGAGGGTCGCCACGGCGGCGTGCACGGCCAGGAAGCGCTCGCCCAGGAGGACGGCCAGGGGGACGGGCCAGAGCAGGTACTGCGCGCTGAGCGCGCCGTAGACGACCTGGAAGGCGAGCAGCACGCCGAGGGCGCTCGCTTCCGCCCGCCAGCGGATCCGCCTCCGCGCCACCGCGACCCAGAGCGCGGCCGCGGCCGCGAGGAAGAGCGCTTTCGAGGCGGTCACGAGCGGCGACCATTGATCGGCGCTCGCGCGCGCCAGCTGGCCGGTGGTCACGGCGCGGACCGCGCGCATGGCTCCGATCCATCCGAAGTCGGGCACCCCGCCGTACGCGAACAGCTCGCGCACCAGGGCGACGCGGTCGGCGAGGGCGAACGGCAGGAGGAGCAGGGCCACGGGTACGGTGCCCAGCAGGGCGAAGCGGACGCGCGCCCGCCGGTCACCGGGCACGAAGAGCAGGGCGAACGGAAGGACGAGAACCGGGAACGACTTGAGGGCGATGCCGGCCGCGAAGGCCAGCGCGCTGCGATCGAGGCGGCCGCGCTCGAGCCAGCGCAGGGCGCAGATCAGGGCCAAGAGGGCGACGGAATCGAACTGGCCATGGAACCCGACGACGAGGATGGCCCCCGGGTGCAGCGCGTAGGCCCAGGCCGAACGCGGCCGCGCCGTACCGCGCTCGCGCGTCCATTGCAGGATGATCCCGGCCAGGAGGGCATCCGCCACCACCACCGGTGCCTTCACGGCCAGTGCGAACGACACCCCCGTGTGACGCGCCAGCCACTCGGCGGCGACCTCGACCCATACCCACGCCGCCGGATAAGGATAGAGCCGGGGCGCGAGATACGGATTCCACGCCACGTCCAGGACGTGCGCCGCCACCTTCCGGTAGCGCAGCACGTCGGCGACGACGCGGTCCGAGACGAGGACGGCGATGGCGCGCACGGCCAGCGCGACCGCGGCCACCACCGCCGGCGAGCGCCAGTCGCGGCCGGGCGCCTCCGCGGGCACGGCCGGAGCCGCGGTCACGGCGAGGGCAAAGGCGAAGCCGCGGCCTCACCGTGGTGATGCTCGTGCCCGGAAGGGAGGGGCAGCGCGATCTCGTCCGGGGGAGGCCCTTCGTGGGTCCAGGGTACGACGTCGTCCAGCGCGTGCAGGATCGCGCTGGCCGCGATCCGGTGCGCGATCTCGTTGGGGTGCTCGTCGTCCACGCCGTCCACCACGAGGATGTCCCACCGCAGGCCGCGGTACACGGGCAGGAGGTCCAGCACCTTGGCCCCGGCTTCGGCCGCCGCCTGCGCCACCTTGGCGTGGATCTCGGGGAAGGGATACCGCTCGTCGAGGGGGTTGCCGAAGAGCGGGAAGATCGCCACCACCAGGGGCACGCCGCGCTCGCGGCACAGCGCGCCCATCTGCTTGAGGGCGCGTCGGGCCGCGATCCATCCCGGCGCGTCGTCCGCGTACATCGACTTGTAGCCGGAGATGCGGCGGCGGTTCTCGGCCGTCGCCCACAGCCGCGTCTTGACCATCCGGTAGAGCGCGGAGCGCTCGAGGAGGCCGGGGACCCGCCTCTTCTCCTCCGCCCAGTCCGCGACCCGCCGCGCCTCCGCGGCCTGCTCGTCCTCGCTGTCGTTGAGGACGAACCCGAGGAGGCACACGTCCGGGCCATAGGCCAGGCCTTCCGTGCGCAGCTGCCCTTCCTCGTCCACCGTGTTCATCCCCGGCAAGGCCAGGTTGACGACCTGCCACGGCTCACGGCGGCGGCGCGCGAGCGCGCGCTCGAGGCGCTGCGGGTACGCATCCTCGAACTCGACGCTCGCGCCCCAGGCGAACGAGTCCCCGAGCGAGACCACGCGCTTCACGCCCGCCGGTTTCTCGATCGTCCGCTCGAGGTCGCGATATCCGCGCGAGTTCTGTGGGCGCATGGCGCGCCGGTTGGTGTTCACGGGCGCGTAGCCCGTGGGCTTCGGGCGGTCGGCACGGAGCAGGCGCACCGCGACCTCCCCCATCAGGAGGAAGGCGATCACGGTGGCGGCGAGCAGGAGGATCTCGGCGCGGCGGGACGTCCCGGTCACGCGGAATGATAACCGGAGGCTCTCACTCCCCCGCGCGCGGCTCCGTCCCGCGCCCGGGGGGAGCCGGCATCTCGCGCGGCACGAGCTGGTAGAAGAGGCTGCTCTCACGCTGGAAGAAGCCCTGCGTGTGAAAGGAGTCGGGCAGGCGCAGGTGCGTGTAGTCGAGGTGATGGCAGACCTCGTGGAGCAGGGTGCGGAGGAAGGTCTTGAACGCGACCACGCGCTTGTAGCGAACGGTGCGCATCCAGACGCGGATGCGCGGAGGCCGTCCGTCTTCGCGTGTGTACAGGCCGTGGAGCTCGGCCGCGCCGCGGAGCCGGGGCCGGACGGCGAGGACCCCGACGTCGACGGGTTCGACGCGCAGGCTCACCGTGATCGCGCGGGCGAGGGCCTGCGACGCCTTCTCCACGACCAGGCGGTCGTCGGCGGCCAGCCCCTGGCGGAGCACGTCCACCATGGGCCGCAACGGGTCCGGAACCGGCAGCACGATGGACGTCACGCGGTCGCTGCGGTCGTAGATCGCCTTGTCCCGGCGCGACAGGCGGGCGTAATAGGCGAAGGGCACCGTTCACACGATACACTCGCCTCCCATGACCGCTCCACGCCTGTGCCTCGCCGTCCTCCTCCTGGGGGCGACTCCGCTGGGGGCGGTGGGGCCGGACGCCGATCCCCGGATCGCGACCCTGCTCGCCGACGTCTCGCCGGTCCGCCTGGAAGCGACCCTCAAGAAGCTCGAGTCGTTCCAGACGCGGCACCTCCTCTCCGCGACGGAAACGCCCGCGCGCGGCATCGGCGCCTCCCGGCAGTGGATCTTCGACGAGATGAAGTCCTATTCGCCACGCCTCGAGGTCTCGTTCGACACCTACCGCATCCCGAAGCAAGGCGACCGGGTCACGCGCGAGGTCGAGGTGCGCAACGTGATGGCGGTGCTGCCCGGCCGCACGGCGCGGCGCTTCTACGTCAGCGGCCACTACGACACGGTCGCCCGGCCCCTACCCGCGCCCGCCGGCTCGGCCTCGCCCGCGCCCTCCCCCTCGCCGTCTCCGGGCGCCGCCGCCCAGAGCGCGAGCGGCGGGTTCGACTGGTCCGTGGGCGACAACCTCGCCCCCGGCGTGAACGACGACGGCAGCGGGACCGCGCTCACCATGGAGCTCGCGCGCGTCGCCGCCCAGAGCGGCCTCAGCTTCGACGCCACCCTCGTCTTCATCTGCTTCGCGGGCGAGGAGCAGGGGCTCATCGGGGCCAAGCTGCACGCCCAGCGCGCGGAGGCGGAGAAGCTCACGATCGACGGCGTCCTCAACAACGACATCGTGGGCAACGCGGCCTCTGGCCAGGGCGTGACGGACACGGGGACGGTGCGCGTGTTCTCGGAAGGACCCGAGGACTCGCCCTCGCGGCAGCTCGCGCGCGCGATCCGGCGCAACGCCTCCGTCTACGTGCCCGAGCACCGCGTGCGCCTCGTCGCCCGCTACGACCGCTTCGGGCGCGGCGGCGACCACATCGCCTTCAATCAGCACGGCTATGCGGGGGTGCGCTTCACCGAGAGCAAGGAGAACTACGGCCACCAGCACACGGTGGACGACACCTTCGCCGGCGGTGTCGATCCCGAGTACCTCGCCCGCAACGCGCGCGTGAACGCGGCGACGCTGATCACGCTGGGCCTCGCTCCCGTGGCGCCGGTGGTGATGGACGAGCGCGGGCGGCCGCTGCTCGGCCGTGATCCGTCCGGCTACGACGCCCACCTCCGCTGGAAGCCCTCGCCCGGCGCCGCCGCCTATCGCATCTTCTGGCGCGAGGCCTGGACGGCCGACTGGCAGTTCGAGCGCGCGGTCGGCAACCTGACCGACGTCGTGATGCCCAGCGTGTCGATCGACGACTTCGTGTTCGGGGTGGCGGCGGTGGACGCGGAGGGTCACGAGAGCCTCGTGTCCGCCTACGTCAACCCCAATCGTCCCGACGCGCCCGTCCAGACCCTGCCGTGACCGAGCGGCCGCTCGCGTCCGTCGATCAGGTCCGCGCTCACCCTCGCCGCCGCCGGCCTGGATCCCCGCCTGCGGGGCGAGCCGCGCGATCTGCTCGTCCTCTCCATCTACCTCGTCCTCGCCCTGGCCCTCGTCACCGCGCTGGCCACCTTTCTCGGCGGCCTGGCCGCGGCCGGGTGGGCCCGGCGGCGGCAGAGGCGGCCGGGCCCCACGGTGAGCCGGAACGTCGGTCTCGCGCTCGGCATCGCCGGGCTGGGCTACCTCGCGCTGTGGTGGCGCGCGCACGCGTGGGCGGCGCCGCTGCCGACCCAGGTGGCCTCGATCGTCCTCGGCCTGGCCCTGTGCGCCGCGCTCGGCCGCTTCGGCACCCTCGCGTCCGTGGCCGTCCTCACCGCGGGAGGCATGGGTGACCGGCTTCCGCGGGCCAGCCTCTCACGCCGGCGCATGGTGCCGCTCCTCGCCGCGGCCGCGCTGTTGCTGGGCGGCGCCGTCGCCGCCGCCGCCTATCTCTCCGGCGCCTCCGCGGTCGCCGCGCCCGACTTCGCGGTGGTGCCGACGGGGCTGCAGGTGCGCGTCCTGGGCATCGACGGGCTGGACCGCCGCATGGCCGACCAGATGATCGCGCGCGGGGAGATGCCATACCTGCAGGCGCTGCTGGCCGGTGGGGCGCATGCCGTCCTGCGCACGGAGCCAGAGCAGGTGCCCGCCATCGTGTGGACGACCATCGCCACCGGCCGCGGTCCCGAGGCCCACGGCATCCATTCCACGGGCGCGCGGCGCCTGCCCGGCATGCGCATGCCGATGCCGATCACGGGGGACGACCCCTTCGCCCGCGCGCTGCGCAGCGCCACCGACGTGTTGCGGCTCGGCCGCGCGCAGCCCGCGACCTCCGTGCTGCGCGGCGCCAAGACCTTCTGGAACGTCGCCTCCGAGAAGGGACTCCGCGTCGGAGTGGTGAACTGGTGGGCCACCTGGCCCGCGGATGCGGTCAACGGGTACGTGGTGACGGAGCGCGCGCTGTTCAAGCTGGAAAAGGGCGGATCCTTCGAGGGCGAGACGGCGCCGCCGGAAGTGTTCGACCGGCTGCGTCCGTTGGCCGCGCTCGCCACCAGCAAGCCGCGCGGCATTGACGAGTTCGCGCTGGCCGCCGCGCGCGCGCTGAGCGGGTCCCGGCCGCCCGACGTCGAAGCGATCTACCTCCCCGGCCTGGACATCGCGACCATGCAGCAGGTGGGCGAGGCCGGCGGGGCCGACCTGGCCGGGCTCGACGCGCGCCTCGACGCGGTGCGCGCGTACTACCGGTTCGCCGACGGCCTCATCGGGCAGGCGGTGGACGGCATGGCGGCGTCGGACGTGCTCGTCCTCGTCGGCGATCCGGGGCGGATGGCGCGTCGCTCCGGCACGGCGGAGGGACTGCTCGCGGTGCGGGGCGCGATCGTGCGCGCGGGCGACCTCGGAACGGTCACCGAGCGCGACATCGCGCCGACCGTCCTCCACCTGGCCGGCCTGCCCAGGAGCGGCGAGCTCGAAGGACGCGTGCTCGAGGACGCGCTCTCCCCCGCGTTCCGCGCCGCGCATCCGGTGCGGACGGTCACTTCGTACGGCCGCCGTTTCGCGGGCCGGCCCGCGGAGAGCGCGTTCGACCGCGACATGCTCGAGCAGCTCCGCAGCCTCGGCTACGTCCAGTAGCTCAGGCGGGCTCCTCTTCCGCGCCCGCCGCGCGCGGGTAGACCTTGATCGCGTCCCAACGCCGAAGCCGCACCTCGCCCGGGGCGAATCCCGGCGGCTTGCTCACGTCCGACACGCGGCAGACGTGCACCTCGACCTTGCCGCGCGCGCCTCGAGCCTTCGAGTGCCAGGCCGCCAGCTCCGCCGCGCGCTGCACGACCGCGCGCGGCAGCTCGGACAGCCGATCGGGGTTGCGAACTACGACGTGGCTCCCCGGAGGGCCCGCCACGTGGAGCCAGAGGTCGTGCGGCTCCGCGACGCGGAAGGTCAGCCGGTCGTTCTCGGCATCCCCCTTGCCGACGAGGACCTCGAAGCCCTCGATCGTCTCCGCGCGGAAGCCGCGCCCCTTGCTGGCCATTTCCGCGATTTTCCTCCAGGGCGGATATGTCATATACGTGCAGTTGGCTAGTATCGCCTAACGGACGGAGACGGAGACGGAGACGGGACTCGAACGATCGTGGCGCGGCGGCGGAAGCCGGCGCCCTTGGTCGCGCGTAGCGAGCGAGGATTGGGCCCGCGGAGCCATGCGAGCCCTACCTCGCGACACCACGTCCACAGGTGCACGTATGAATTTGAAGAAGACAGGCGAGCGGGCGGGGCAGCCGAGCGAGCGGCGCGACCAGGCGCCGGCTGGCCTTCGCCGCGCCGCGGGCGCCACGCGGGCACTCCTCGCTTTCGCCGGCCTGGCTCTGATGGCCTTCGCGCCGCCCGCGCCCCCGCCCTATTCGATCGAGGCCATACGCTACGCCACTGTCCCGCAGTTCCCGCTGAGCCGGCTCGTGATGGGAGCGCCGGAGGGGGAGAAGATCGACATCGCGATGGTCGTCTGGCTGATCCGCGGCGGCGGGAAGACGATCCTGTTCGACACCGCTTCCACCGTGAGAAATGGATGAAGCAGTTCACGATTGCGGACTACGTGCGGCCGGACGAGGCGGTGCGCCCGGCGGGCGCGGCCCCGGAGGACGTGACCGACATCGTGATCTCCCACGCCCACTGGGATCACATGGGCGGCATCGACCTCTTCCCCCGCGCCACCGTCTGGATCCAGAAGGACGAGTTCACGTACTACACGGGGGCGGCCTGGCAGGCGGGTGGCATGCACGGAGGCATCGACCCCGACGACGTCGCCGCCCTCGTGCGCATCAACACCGAGGGGCGGCTCCGCTTCGTGGACGGCGACGACGTCGAGCTGCTGCCGGGCATCCGCGCCTATACGGGGGCCCGCCACACCTATGCCTCCCAGTACCTGCGCATAGACGGCGAGGCGCCCGTCGTGCTCGCCTCCGACAACTGCTACCTGTACCGGAACCTGGAGGCGCACGCGGCCAGCGCCACCTTCACGGCCCAGGATCGCGATGCGAACCTGCGCGCGCAGGAGCGGATGGTCATCCTGGCCGGCAGCCGCGAGCGCGTGGTGCCGGGGCACGACCCGCGGCAGTTCGAGCGCTATCCGACGGCGGGGCGGGTCGCGCGCATCCGGTGAGGCTCGCCCTTCACGCGGGCACGGCGTCCACGTTCACATCGACCGCGGAGGCGGGGTACTCGACACTCGTGATGCCGTCGCACTCCGCGACGGGACAGGCCACCGGGAACGCGACCGTCGGCGTTCTCATCGCCGCGCGATAGCGGACGACGAAGGGGCGACCGCAGGCGGGACAGGTGGCCTCGACCTGTCCCTCGACCGGCGGGCCGTCCGGCGCGGAGGCGGCGCGGGTCCCCGAAGTGCGGCGGGCGGACGCGGCGATGGCCCGGCGGGCGTGCTCCACCGCGGCGCGGGCCTCTTCGATGGAGCTCGCAGCGCGAGCCCGCGCGGCGGCCGTGGCCCGCCCACGCGAGCCCGCGGCCCGCGTCAGCTCCGCCGTCGCCTTGCCGACCGCGATCGTCGCTTGGGAGAGCGACGGCTCTTCCTCGGAACGCGGAAGCGCGCAAACGTCCGCCAGCGCTCGGATGAGCTCGTCGAGCTCGGGCCAGGCGGACGCCATGAGGGTTCAGAACGTAGCACGAACGGACTCCGGGGTCGCCCTTGCCTCCCGGCCCGGATGCTCCTGAGCGACCTGGATGGCGCCGGGGATCGGGCTCGCGGGAAGGATCCGCTCCTGCCGCGCGTCATGGCCGTAGACGTCGTCGCGGAACTCGACCGTCCCGTCTTCGTCGACCCAGACCGTCTCGTAGACGATGTACACGGGGATGTGGTGCTTGAGCGCCACCTGATGCTCCTTCCCCGAGTTCATGGCCGCCTGTATCTTCTCCGGCGTCCACTCCGGACGGTCCTGCAGCACCCACTGCGCCATCTCGAAGGGCTTCTCGATACGCACGCAGCCGTGGCTGTAGTCGCGCTCGACGCGCGCGAAGAGCGCGTCCGCGGGCGTGTCGTGCAGGTAGACGTCGAACTGGTTCGGGAACATGAACTTCACTCCGCCCAGCGCGTTGTGGGCCCCTGGCCGCTGGCGGAACTGGATCTTGCCGGGCCGGCTCCAGTCCACGCCCCCGGGGTCGAGGACGCGCCCCGCGCGCACGACTTCGAGGTCGTTCCGGCCCAGGTAACCCGGGTCGCGCATGACGGCGGGGATCGTCTCGTTGCGCGCGATGTCGGGCGGGACGTTCCAGTAGGGGCTGAAGACGACGGTCGTCATCTCGTCGCTGAAGATCGGCGTCGGGCTGTCCGCCTTGCCCGTCACCACCCGCATCTGGAGCGCGACCTGGCCGTGGTCCACGGCCGTGAGGTGGAACGTCGGGATGTTCACCAGCACGTAGCGGTCACCGAGGGTGTCCGGGAGCCAGCGCCATCGCTCGAGGTTGAGCTCGACCTGCCGGATCCGCTCCTCGATCGGAACGTTCAAGGCGGCCCGGACCTCGCGATCCAATCGGCCATCCGGCACCAGGCCGTGACGGCGTTCGAAGTGCTTGAGCGCGTCCCGGGTCGCGGCGTCGAAGACGGGCGCGGCCGGCGTGGCCGCGGCCTGAGGCAGGTCCCCGGTCGCGATCAGGTGCGCGCGCAGGACGGCGACCTTTGGATCCGGCCGCCCGGCTCTGGGCGTCCATCCGGCGGGGAGGGCGCTCCAACCGCCCGCGGCCGCCACCTCACGATAGCGCGCCAGCACCGTCTTGAGCGCCGCGTACTGGGCGTGCTGGGATTCGAGCTTCTCCAGGCTCTCGCGGAGCCGGCCGGACTCCAGCGCGACCTTGAGCGCCTGCACGAGATCCTCGTCACGCTGCGTCCCGAACCAATGCGCGTCGACCTGTCCGGGCGGGACCCGCCCGCGCTCGAGATGGCTGGCGAACTTGAGGAAGGTGTACGAGAGCCGCACGTCGGCGTCCATGAGCGGTTCGAGGTCACCGCCCTTCTTGAAGAGTCCCCGGCCCGAAGAAGACTGCAGCGTATCCGCGGCGCGGAGGTCGTAGTCCGAAGGGTTGAGCCCGTCTTCGGCGGCGCGCCGGATCGAATCGCGCAGGACGGCAATCTCTGGGCGCGGGCGACCGTCGACGAGCCAGAGCGGGTGGCCGCCGGTCGTCTCGTACAGACGGCGGACGGCGCTCCACGTCTCCGCCGCCTTCGGATCACGGGCGGCCGGCACCGGTGGGGGCGCGGACAGGCGCGCTCTCAGGATCTGCGACGCCCGGTCCGCCGGAGCGGGACTGCCCTTCTGGCCGGAGGCCCCTTCAGAGCCTCCCCGACCTGGGCTGCGGGCGCAGGCGGCGGCAAGAACCACCGCCGCCGCGAGCATCAGACGGAATGAGGACCAGGGCATCGGGGGTCTTCCTCCCTGTCAAATCGGCGTATATGAATGGGGCTGGAGATGAGAAACAGCGGGTACCCGCCATGCCTTGCCTAGTGCAACCGCCGTGCCATTTCCCGTTCAAACCCCCCGGGGCCGGGTGGCGTCTCAGTGGTTGGCGTGGAACTCACGGCGGCGTACGAGGTTGTAGCCACTCAAAACGATGGTGGCCACAGAGTAGCCACTCAAACCGATGGTGGCCACAGTGGACTGGATGAGGTCAGAGCCATAACGGACGCGGCGCCCGATCGGCGGGCCGAGGAGCGAGCGCTGGTGGCCCGCGCCCAGGCGGGAGACCTCGAAGCCTTCGAGGTCCTCTACCGGGCGAACGTCGGCCGCGTCTACGCGCTGTGCTACCGCATGGCGGGGAACGCCTCCCTCGCCGAGGAGCTGGCGCAGGACGTGTTCGTCCGGGCCTGGCAAAGACTCGGGTCGTTCCGCGGGGACAGCGCCTTGTCGTCCTGGCTGCATCCCTTGACCGTGAACGTGGCGCTGTCGGAACGACGATCGCGACGCCGGCGCACGTCGCGCGTGATGAGCACGGACGACCCGGCCGCCTTCGAACGGCCGGAGACGAAGAAGGCGGGTCCGGAGGCCGGGGTCGACATCGATCGCGCGCTCGAGACCCTGCCCGCGGGCGCGCGGGCCGTGTTCGTGCTGCACGATGTCGAAGGGTACAAGCACGAGGAGATCGCGAAGATGACGGGCGTGGCCACGGGGACGTCCAAGGCGCAGCTCCACCGGGCCCGGCGGCTGCTCAGGGAGGCACTCGACCGATGAAGTGCGAAGAAATCCGAGCGCGGCTCGACGAATACGTGGACGGTGATCTCACGGAGGCGGAGTTCCAGGAGGTCGAGCTGCACGTGGGCGGTTGCCCCCAGTGCGGCCAGGAGGAGCGGCAGTTGCGTGCGTTCATCGCGGAGGCGGCGGCGCTGCCGGAGGAGATCCAGCCCGCCGCGGACCTCTGGCCCGACGTCGCGGCCCGCCTCCGCGGGCCGGAAGGGATGCGGCCCCGGCGACCGTCCGGCCGATCGCGGCGGGCTCTGTCCCGACGGAGCTTCTCGACAGCGAGCGCGAGTACGCCCGCGCCACCGCGGACCTCATGGCCGCGATCGAGGGCCAGAAGGAGACGCTGGCCCCGGAGACGCGCGCGGTGCTGGACGCGAACCTGAAGACGATCGACGACGCGCTGGCCCAGGTGCGGGCGGCGCTGCGCAAGGACCCCGGTAACAGCCAGCTCGCGCACCTGCTCACGTCGACCCATCAGAAGAAGGTGGACGCGCTCGAGCGCGTCGTCCGCCTGAATCGAACCTAGGAGATGAAGATGCCGAGAAAGACGCTCCTGTCCCTCTGCCTGGCTGCGGCCGTGGGCCTCCTGCCCCGGCCGGCGGCCGCCGAGCAGAAGGTGGAGGCACGCCGCAGCGCCGCCGCGGACGCGCTGGTCGAGATCGAGAACCCCGCGGGGTCCATCCGCGTGATCGGATGGGAGCGCGCCGAGGTGATGGTGACCGGGGATCTCGGCGCGGGCGCTTCGGGCCTCGACTTCACCGGCTCCGGAAGCCGCATCCGCGTGGGCGTGGACACCGAGCGCAACCCGCACGGCGTCGTCTCCTCGCTCGAGGTCCACGTGCCGGCCAGGAGCCGCCTCCAGATCGAGAGCTTCGCCGGCTCCATCACCGTCGAAGGCGTGAGCGGGACGGTGAGCGCGGAGACGGTCAACGGGAGCATCACGGTGAGCGGCCAGGCGCGCGAGATCGCGGCCGAGAGCGTGAACGGGGCGGTGCAGGTGTCGGGCGCGAGCACGCACACCAAGGCGGAATCCGTGAACGGCAGCGTCGTCGTGCGCGGGGCGAGCGGCGACCTGGAGGCCTCCACCGTCAACGGCCGCCTCGAGGTCAGCGGCGGCTCCTTCGAGCGCGCGCACCTGGAGACGGTTTCGGGATCGCTGTCGTTCGAGGGCGGGTTGGCCTCCAGCGCCACTTTCGAAGCGGAGACGGTGAGCGGCTCGGTCACCATCACGCTGCCCGCCAGCGTGGCCGCGGACTTCTCGATCTCGACGTTCAGCGGGTCGGTGGAGAAGGCGTTCGGCCCACCCGCGAAGCCGGTGAGCCACTACACGTCGGAGAAGGAGCTGGAGTTCTCCACCGGCGGCGGCGGGGCCCGCGTCTCCATCCATACGCTCAGCGGGTCGGTCACGCTGCGGAAGCGCTGAGAGGGCTCGCGCCGATCGCCGCTCCCCGTCATCGTCCCTTGGCGGCGCAGGGAGGGAGCCAGCCCCGGACGGCGAGCCACTCGGCGATCCTGGCCGCGGCCGCGCGGTGGCCGATGGCGTTCCAGTGGCCGTCGTATTCGTAGTACGGACTGCGCAGCGGGTCGTCCACCTTGCGCAGGGCGGGCGTGAGGTCCAGCACGGGGAAGCCGCGCGCGGACGCGATGTCGTTGAGGCGGCGCAGGACGGGGGCCCGGCCCCAGCTCGCCTCGTCGAGCCCGTACCAGGCGCGTGTCACTCTCAGGTCGCCATCGCTTACCTCGAAGCGGTTGGGGACGTATGCCACCAGGAAGCGTGTGCCGTGGGCTTCCGTCTCCCTGGCCAGGGCGCCCAGGATACGGTCGACCTGGCCCCAGGCACGGTCGACCTCGGGAGGCGCGCGGCGGAAATAGACGCTGAGCTCGGGTGGCGGGTACACCGGACGGATGGGCCGAAAGAGCCCGAGCTTGGCCAGCGCGTTGTAGAGCTTGGGCCTGCGTTGCAGCCGTTCCTTGGTCCATCCCCAGAGGGCGGAGCCGCCTTCGGCCTGCCGCCTGGTGGCCGATGCCGGGGGCGGAGGGGGAGGCGTAGGGACGGGCTGATTGGCGACGAGGGGATGCAGGGGCCGGAAGTCCAGGACGGGCTTGGGGCGGCCGTATTGAAAACTGCTGATCGTGGCCAGAACGTCGTTGTAGCAGAAGAAGAGCACGACGACATGGGGATGGTAACGCGCGCCTTCCTGCCGATAGGCGAGATACTCCTGGTCGGTGCTGTAACCCGCGACCCCGCCGTTGATGACCTCGATGGGACAGGCAGGCGACGTCAGCCTCTTCTCGAGGACCTGGGTCACGCTCTGCTCGAGGGGCACGCTATAGGCCTCGGGGAAGGAGTCCCCGAGGGCCAGCACCCGAAACGCCGAGCCTTCGTAGCTGCGCTCACGGTCACGCAACCCCTGGGCGTTGGTCCTCAGCTCCACCTCGTACTCGCGCCGGCGGAAGAAGACCCGCGCGTTCGGCTTGTCCCGCCAGCCCAGGACGGGGTCGGGAACCTGGTACTGCGCGAACTCGTTCTGTTCCTTGCCCCTCCCGCGCCGGGCAATCAACACTCGCGCCACACCTTCCATCACGAGCAGCGTGACGGCAATGACCGCCAGCGAGAGACCGACGTTGATGTAGGCCGAGCGGAGGCGCATGGACGTTGATCTTGTCCTCAGGATCTGGCGGGGAGGAAGAGTACCATCGCCGCCGTGCGCGTCGATTTCTTCGAAATGGAAAAGCGTGGCAGCACTGCGCGCACGGAGGTCCTGGCCGGCCTCACGACGTTCACACCGAGTCGAGAAGCCGATGATGGTCGACGCCGCGACCTGCATGCTGAGCGGCCTCGTGGGCAGGTCGACCGCGGGCGCGTACATCGAATCGGCGACGGGAATCGGGGATGGCGCGCGGACCGGGCTGGCCGCGGTCACGACGGGCGTCCTCTTCCTGGCTTCTCTCTTCTTCATTCCGCTCGTGGAGCCGCTGCAGTCCCTGCGCTACGCCTACGCTCCCGCGCTGATCGTCGTGGGCCTGCTCATGCTCGCGTCCGCGCGCCACATTGCCTACGACGACATGACGGAGCTCGCCCCCGCGTTCGCGACCATCGCCCTGCTCGTGTTCACGTACAACATCGCGAACGGTCTGGCCGCCGGCCTCGCCCTCCATCCGATTGTCAAGGTTGCCGCCGGGCGGGCGCGCGAAGTCCGGCCCGGAGCCTGGGTCCTCGCCGCGATGTCCTTTCTTTACTATGCTTTCGGGATCCCCCACTAGGCGCCCTCCCCGCCTTCAATGGCATGGATCTCGCAGTACAAGGGCGACATGCGTCCCGTGGTGGTTCATGGGTCGCCCGTTATTCATTGATGGCTTTTTTCGGCACTCATATCTGCCGGGATAGCGAGGTCACCGGATGCCGTACAAGTTCTTCGACACCCTGCTCGAGAGCAAGGCCGGCGGACGGACCAAGCGCAAGCTCACGCTCCCCGTCTCCATTGCCATTCATCTCGTCGTGCTGACGGCCGTCGTGGTCGTTCCTTTGCTGAGCTTCGGCGATCTGCCCGACCCCGTGATGAACAGCGCCATCCGCGCCTATCTCGTGGAAGCGGCACCACCGCCTCCACCGCCTCCTCCTCCACCACCTCCGCCTGCGGCCTCCGCGCCGAAGCCCGTGACCGCGCCGAAGGTCGAGCAACCCAGGCCGGTCGTGGAAGAGCCGAAGTTCACCGCGCCCGTCGAAGTACCAAAGGAGATCCCCAAGCCGGAGCCGGCCACGGGTCTCGACTCCGGGCCGGGTGAGCCGGGCGGCGTGGTCGGCGGCGTTCAAGGCGGCGTGAAGGGTGGGACCGAAGGCGGCGTGATCGGCGGCACCCTCGGCGGCGTCCCGGGCGGCACCCTGGGCGGCGTGGTCGGTGGCGTCGCCGGTGGCGTACCGAAGGAAGAGCCTCCGGCCACGCCGAGCGGACCGGTCCGCGTGGGCGGGAAGATCCACGCGCCCTCCAAGCTCAACAACGTCGCGCCCATTTATCCGCAGATGGCGAAGCAGGCGCGCGTCGAGGGCACGGTGATCCTCGAGGCGACGATCAGCGAGCAGGGGCGCGTCACCGACGTGAAGGTGCTGCGCGGAATACCGCTGCTCGACAACTCGGCCGTCGACGCCGTGAAGCAATGGCACTACAGCCCGACGCTCCTTAACGGGACTCCGGTCCCCGTCGTCATGACGGTGACGGTCAACTTCCGACTGAATGGCGATGGCCGGCCGAGCGCGCCCGCCGCGGCCAAGCCCGCTCCGGCGACCGAAGCTCCGGCGGCGACCGAAGCCCCGGCGCCCGCGGAAGCCCCGGCCCCCCAGCCGTCCCCGCCCCCGCCTTCCCGTTAGCGAAGGCGGTGAGTCGGATTCCGGGCAGGCCTCCGGATGAGAGGCCTGCCCGGAATCGCGAGAGGGACTTCCCCGATCCATCTGGGCGGACATCGAAGTCGCCGGTGATATCCTGGCCCGCGTTGATCGCCTGGATGTCCGGACACGAAGGCCCGTGAGCGAGCGCGATTTCGGCGGTCGATCCGAACGCGTCGCGTTCTGGGCTCTCTGGTGCGCGTTTCTCCTCGCCGGAGCGTCTTTCCGCCTGGTCCAGTTCTTCGCCGTCCGCTCGCTCTGGCTCGACGAGTCGATGCTCGCTCTCAACATCGCCTCGCGCTCGCTGGGCGAGCTGCTGCGGCCACTCGACTACGACCAGGTCGCGCCTCCGCTGTTCCTCTGGCTCGGGCGCCTCGCCATCCGCGTGGCGGGAACGAACGAGATGGCCCTGCGCGCGTGCCCCATGCTCACGGCCCTGGCCCTTCCGCCGCTGCTCGCGCTCGTCGCCTACCGGTGGCTGGGCCCGGCCGCCAGCCTGGCCACGATCGCGCTCGCCAGCTTTTCGCCGACGCTGGTGTTCTACGCCAACGAGGCCAAGCCCTACGGCTCCGACGCCTTCGTGACCGTCGTCCTGCTGGCGGCCACGCTCGCGGTCCGTGACCGTCCGACCGCGACGCGCCGCTGGGTCTTGCTCCTGTCCTTCGGGGTGTTGGGCCTCCTCCTCTCGATCCCCGCTGCGTTCGTGCTGCCGGCGGCGCTCGCCGCGCTCGCGTTGGAGCCGGCCGGGCGTCGAGAGAAGCTCCGCTGGCTCCCCGCCTGCGGCATCGCCTGGACCGCGACGTTGGCCGCGCTGTACCTCGGGATCTACCGGGCGGCCGCCCGGAATCCGAACCAGCAAGAAGGCTACGACCAGGCGTTCCTGTTGCCGGGCCCCGGCTTCCAGGAACGCGCGCTGCTCGCGCTGCGCGGGACGGTCTGGCCCTCGTTCGCGGGCATCGGCTCGCAGATTCCCAGACTGCCCGACTGGGCGCTGTGGGCCACGGCCGCGTTGCTGGCGGCCGGTCTGGTCGTCATCGTGCGGCGCGCCGGGTCGGCGGCGGCGCTTCTGGTCCCCCTTCCCCTCGTGCTGGTGACGATCGCCTCCGCGCTGCGCCGCTACCCCCTGGGGGTTCCACGGATGATGGTGTTCGCGGCACCTCTCCTGATCTTGATGGCGGCGGGCGCGCTGTCGTGGGTCGCCTCCGCCTTGCGCCCGCACGCGCGACCGGTGTTCCTGGTGGCCGCGGGCCTCCTCTGCCTGTTCCCCCTCGCCAAGGCCCGTCTCGCGGAGGCGAAGGATCCGCCGGCGGGCGAGGATGCCCGGACGCTGGTCGCGGCCTTCCGCGAACGGCCGGCGTCGGGAGAGCCGGTGTACGTCGCCGTGGGCGGCATCCCTTCGTGGGTCTTCTACACGACCAACTGGGAAAAGCCCGATCGCAATCGCCTGGCCTTCTATGCGCGCGCGGCCAGCCGCGGGCGTCCGCTCGTCGGCGAGGGCTCCGATCTCGTCTACTGGGTCCGCGGACGGCAGGAGCTGCTGGGGGCCACCTCCGCCCGCCAGTGGCGCTGGCCGAGCTACACAACGCCGAACGTCGACGACCGCTGGGCGGCGAACGAAGCGCGCCGCATCGCGCGATCGGCCGACCCATGCACGTGGATGTACTTCACTCATCTGAGCGACAAGGGGCACAAGCCCATCACCTGGCACCTGCGGGACGACTACCGCGGCCGGGTACACACGCTAGTGACCGCGTCCGGAGGTGCGCTCTATCGTTACTGTTTCCCGCGCACGCCGGAGCAGATCGAAAGGCTCGAGCGTTGGAAGGCGGAGCTGGGGAAGTGACGGACGCGAGTCTCGGATGCGGTGGCCTCAGAAGGCGAGGCCGGCCCGGAAATAGGCGCGCGTCTCGCCACGATCGGCGAAGCCGCGCGCCAGCCCGACGGAGACGGTGAGGGGCAAGACGTGGCCGAGGGTGAGATCCGCGCCCAGGGCGGCGCCCGCCGCCGTCTTGAGGTCTCCCCATCGGAAGTCCCCGCTCCACGCGTTGCCGGCATCCGCGAACAGAGTGCCGTGGAGATGGCGCACGAACACGGGGAGCAGCCGGTACCCCCGCTGCGGGTGCGCGATCGGGAAGCGGTACTCCACGTTGGCATCCACGAAGCGCCGGCCGACGAAGGCGTCGTCCGGATAGCCGCGCAGGACGGCGTGGTTCGTGCCGATCACGTCGAACAGCACCCCGTCCGGGAATCCGCCGACCGTGAACGACTTCTCGAAGCGGGCCTGTCCCACGGTGAACCCGCCGGCAAGGTGAAGCGCCAGGGCATCGTTGTCCCGCCACAGGCGCGAGTAGACGCGCCCGTCCGCCACCACTTTTCCGACCGCGACCTCGCTGCCCAGGCCCGGAGCCTCCTTGAGGTAGGCGACGCGCAGACGATAGCCCTCGACGGGCGAGATCGAGAAGGGGAACAGCCTGGCCGTGCTGATGCTCCACGCGGCCTCGATGCCGCCGAGGTCGACCCGATCGGGCTTGTCCGCGTCCTCGAGCGTCTCGCGCCGCCGCCGCCAGGCCAGGCTGAGGCTGTGTGCGGCGCGCAGCGAGCGGTGCAGGGGCAGCGTCGCACGCACCGTCACCTCGCGTTCGTGCGTGAATCCTTTGGTCGCGAGGTCGCTCTTGTCCTCCGCGGCCAGCGTGAAGGTGGGCCAGAACCGGTCGTATTGATAGAAGAGACGGCCGCCGGCGCGATCCGTGCCCGTCCCGTAGTGCGCGTCCGCCACCCAGGCGTGCCGGAAGAGCGCATCCGTTCCGCCCGTGACCGCGCCGATCCTGGTTTCGCGCGAGGTTCTGTCCAGATAGGGCGTCCAGAACCGAGGGAGGACCAGCGTGGCCGGCCGATAGGGACGGTCCGGCCCGCTCACGGGCGGCGGCTCGGCCGCGGCCGCCGGGTACGGATCCACGAAAGGGTCGGCCGGCGTCAGCGTGCCGGGTTCGAAAGCCATGGCCGCGATGTCGTAACCCCGGGCGCTGTAGCTCGCGAACGTGATCTCCCGTCCGTCCCCCGCGACGTCCGGGGTGAAGGCGCCGCCGAGGACGTTCGTGATCCGGAACAGGGCGCCATCGGCCACGCGCACCGCGTACAGGTTCGACACGCCGTCGCGGTCGGATCGAAAGATCACGTGCGTGCCGTCCGGCGTCCACGCCGGCTCGACGTCCTTGGCGCGATCCCGGGTGAGGGACGTGGCCTCGCCCGAGACGGGGTCGACGCGCACGATGTCGAGCGCTCCTCCGGGCAGCCAGCGTGAGGCCACCAGGGCATCCCCCGTCGGGCTCCACCGCGGCGCGCTCCATTGCGTGTCCGCTTCCGAGTGCGTGAGGTCGCGCAGCCCGCTGCCGTCCAGTGAGACGACCGCGAGGTCGCTGCGGTCGCCCTCCTGCCGGACGAAGACGACGGTGCGGCCGTCCGGCGCGACGTCGGGGTCGCGCGCGCGCACGCCGCGGGTGATCCACCGCGCCTTGCGCGTGGTCAGGTCGAAGACGCGCAAGTCCGAGCGCACGCGGAAGAGCCGGAAGTTCTCGGGCTCCTCGTACACCAGGGCCTGCCCGTCCGGAGTCCAGGCCAGGGAGGATCCGCCGTTGCGCTTGACGACCTCCCGCTCGCCGCCGCCCTCCCGGCGAACGACGTGAATGGACCGGAAGTGGGTCAGGTCGCGATCCGTGAAGGCGATCCAGCGTCCGTCGGGGCTGAACCTCGGACCGGCCTGGCGGACTCCGCGCGTGGTGAGGGCGCGCGAGGACGTGATCCCTCGGGTTCGGATGACCTCCGCCTCCTGATCGAAGGCGGCCCGCATCGAGAGCCGCCACTCCGTCCAGAGGGCGTGGAACGTGGAGCCGGTGACCTTGCGCGCGGTGTACTCGTCCAGGAAGGGCAGCACGCGGCCGGAGTGGACGCGGGCCAGGTCCGGCAGCACCGTGGGGCCGGCACGGGCGGCGAGATCGGCCAGGAAGGCCTCCCCGAAGAAGTACGCGCCTTGTCCGCCCGGCCAGCGGTCCAGGCCGGCCACCGCGCCGTCCTCGCGCAAGAAGTCCTCCTCCAGCGCCGCCATGCGCAGGACCATGCGCACGTCCGGGTTGCGGCCGCGCCCGAACGCGGTCCCCTGCGTTTCCTCGTAGGTGGCCAGGCCCTCGACCATCCAGGTCGGCGTCGAGGCATTGGGGAAGAGGAACGGCGCGCGGCCCAGCACTTTGCGCCCCACGCGCATCGCCCCGCGCGCCTCGTCGAGGTGCACGATGTGGAGCAGCTCGTGGGTGAGCACGAGGCGGAGCCAGTCGTCGTAGTTGCCGAAGTCCTCGCTGCCGTCGGGGGCGACCGCGCGCAGGTGCACGAGCGGATAGGGCAGCGGCGACGCGAACCCGTTGGGGTCGTCGTCGACGTCGGCGAGGACGAGGTTCACGCGGCCGACGTGGACGCCGTAGCGGGCTTCGTGGCGCTCCAGGATCTCCGTGGCCAGGGCGGCGGCCCGCCGCGCCATCGCCTCCAGGCCCTGGTGGAAGTGCACGGTGACGCGGTCGGTGGAGACGCTGCGGAAGCGCAGCTCGGGGGGAAACGAGGCCGCGGGCGCCGCTGCGGCGCCGGCCAGGAGGAGGAAGGCTGTGAGGAGCAGCCGGCCGGCGCGGCGACCCATGAACGGACGAGGGTACCATAGCCGCCATGACGCTCTCCCGTCGCCAAGTCCTCCATCTCTCGGCCGGATCTCTCGTCGGGGCGCTGGCCCCACGCCTCGCGCGCGCGCAGTCCCCGTCCCCGTCCCCATCCGACGAGGTGCCCGCGGCCATCGACGCCCTCCGGCCCTTCACGGACGGCGCCTTGCCGATCACGCTCGACGAGCACCGTGCCCGCATCGCCCGCGCCCACGCCTTGATGCGCGGCGAGGACCTCGACGCGATCGTGCTCGCGTCGGGCTCCGGCCTCGAGTACTTCACGGGCGCGGAGTGGGGCCTCAGCGAGCGCTTCTTCGGCGCCGTGGTCACGCGCGAGGGCGATCCGGCCTGGGTCACGCCCGCGTTCGAGAAGGCGCGTGCCCTCGAGCAGATCCAGGTCGGCACCGACGTCCGCGCCTGGGAAGAGCACGAGAGCCCGTCCGCCCTCGTCGCGTCGATCCTGCGCGATCGGCGCGCCACCGGCCGCGTCGGAATCGAGGAGACGATGCCGTTCACGTTCGCGAACGAGATCGGGGCCGCCCTGCCGTCGGCGCGCGTGGTCAGCGCGACCGCGGTCACCGCCGGCTGCCGCATGATCAAGGACGCGCACGAGCTGGCCCTGATGCGGCGCGCGAACGAGATCACGGTGCGCGCCCATCGCGCGGTCTTCCAGTCGCTCCGGGAAGGGATGACGCAGGCGCAGGTCTCGGCCTTGAGCGCGCAGGCGCACCGGAAGCTGGGGATGGGCGGGGGCGCCCTCGTCCTCTTCGGCCCCGACGCCGCCTATCCGCACGGCACCACCCGGCCGCGGCCGCTGCGCCGCGGCGACGTCGTGCTCATCGACGGCGGGGGGCGCCTTCACGGCTACGCGAGCGACATCACGCGGACGGGGGTCTTCGGCGCGCCGCCCACCGAGCGCCAGCGCCGCGTATGGGACATCGTGCGCCGGGCCCAGCAGGCCGCCTTCGACGCGGCGCGGCCCGGGGTCGAGGCGCAGACCGTGGACGCGGCCGCGCGGCGGGTCGTGGAGGAGGCCGGGTTCGGCCCCGACTACCGCTACTTCACGCACCGCGTGGGCCACGGCATCGGCATGGACGGCCACGAGTGGACCTACTTCGTGCGCGGCAACACGACGAAGCTGCGTCCGGGGATGTGCTTCAGCGACGAGCCGGGGATCTACATCCCCGGGGAGATGGGCATCCGCCACGAGGACTGCATCTTCATCACGGAGACCGGCGCGGAGAACTTCACCCGGTGGACGGGCTCACCGGAGGAGCCGGCGGTGATTTGAGGCGGCCTCGGCTTCAGGGGGCGACGATCGGCGTCTGCTGGAAGGCGACCGACTGCCACTTGCCGTTCTTCTTGACGTAGACGCGGGTGAACATCACCGGCCCCTTCAGCTCGATTCCGTTGATGGAGCCCTTGGCGGTGGACTTGCCGGTCACGACTGCGGTCTCGCCGTAGACACGGACGTTCAGGTCCGAGACTTCGTTGGCGGTGAGCTTGATCTTGCCGGTCTTGATGCTGTTCATCGTCTCCGCCTTGTTCGACACCTGGCCATTGGCGTTGATCAAGACGTAGTCCATGACGACACGTGTAGTCATTCGAGTCATGACACGACCTCCTCGCAAAAGACCTGATGGTGGGGCGTCAGGAACAGCCAGAGCCTAGGAGCGGGCACGTCGCGTGTCAATCACCGCCCTTTGCAGTTCCCTTGGAAATCCCTCGGCCGCATCTAGGGACCGCGGGCGGGCGGTAGCGCCATCGTGTTCGCCGAGGATGGCCCCGTGGCCATCCGGAGGAGGCGAGGCATGTGGAGCGCAATGATCTTCCTGGCGGCGACGATGGCACCGACCGCGGGTTCGTTCCGCTGTGAAGCAAAGGAGGTCGCCGGCCTGCCCGCGGCCGACGCCGCGACGGCGGTCGCTCTCGCCTGTGAAGAGCTCGCATCCGTCTCCCGCCACACGGGTGCGTACGGTGTATCCGTCCGCTCCCTCGGCGAGTCCGTGGTGATGACGGTCAGCCACGCCGGCGCCGCCGATGGCCGCTCGCTGGTACTGGACGGCTTGAAGGAAGTCCCGATGGCGGCGCGCCGTTTGGCCGAGGCGGTGGTCCTGGGCAAGCCGATCGAGGACACGCGCCTGGTCGACAACCTCGTCGAGAGTGAGGGGCGGGAGCTCGTGACCCGCCCTGGCAGCGTCAAGTTCGAGCTGGGCGCGCTCGGGCTCGCCGCCGGTCTGAGCACGGGGACGGGCGCGGGCTTCTCCCTGGCCCTCGCTTATGACAGCCCGACCTTCGCGATCCCCGCGGAGCTGCGCTTCGCCCATTCCTCCAGCGGCGATCGTGAGACGTCGGTCTTCTCGATCGACACGGGAGCGCGCTACTTCTTCTCACGCCACGACACCAGCCCCTTCGTCGGCGGTGGGCTGTCGATGCTCTATCTCTCCCTGTCCGATCTGCGCGACCCGGACCGTTACGTCTACGTGGAAGACAGTCACTGGGGTCCCGGCCTCTACGCGGAAGCGGGGGTGCAGATCTTCCGCCTGCACCGCGGCCGCATGACGGCGAGGGTGCGCGCCGACTTCCCCCTGTACTCGCTTCACCCCGAGGGCACCGACTATCAGGCCATCGGACGGACCACCCGCCCCGTCCACATCGATGACGGCTCCCGCTATCTGGTGCCGGTAACGTTCGGCCTGACCATGAGCTTCTAGTATCCTTTGCCGCCTCCAGGGGAGCCGGCGATTGCGCGATACCGGACGCGAGCTGATCGACCTCTTGCGGGAGACGCCCTCGTTCGCGTCCCTCGATGCCGGCGACCTCGAAGCGCTGGCGGCGGCGTTCCGCGTCGTGCGCGTGCCCGGCGGGACCACGGTGATGCGCGAAGGCGGCCCCGCGGACGAACTGCACCTCGTGGTGCGAGGCCGCCTGCGTGTCACGAAGAGTGCGGGCGGCGCGCGCGTCGAGCTGGCCGAGCTGGGCCGGGGCGAGGTCATCGGCGAGATGGCGCTGCTGACCGAGGGCGAGCGCACGGCCACGGTGACGGCGGTGCGTGATTCGCTGCTGGCCGCGCTTTCGGGGGAGGAATTCGCCCGTCTGGTGGAGCGCCGGCCGGCCGTCCTCGTCAACCTCGCGCGTATCGTCGTTCGTCGCCTGGCCGGAGGGCAGCGCCGCGGTCCGGCGAGTGAGAACCTGTCGATCGGCGTCGCGTCCGCGGGGGACGGCCGTCACCACGCCGCCTTCGCCGCGGCCCTCGCCGCCGACCTGTCGCGCCACGGCCCGGCCTTGCACGTGTCGCGTGCGTCCGTCGAAGAGCGCTTCGGGTCCGCGGCCCTGGCCGGGCCCTCCGCCGGCGACGACCTCCTCGAATGGCTGTCCGCGCAGGAGGCCGCCCACCGCTACATCGTCTACGAATGCGACGAGGAGGCGTCGCCCTGGTCGCGGCTCTGCCTGCGCCAATCCGATCGCGTGGTCTTCGTCGCCGCCGCGGCGGGCCGCGTCGCCCTCGGGCCGGTCGAGCAGGCGCTGAGCGAGTTCTCGGCGGACGCCGCGCCCGCCGCCGAACTCGTCCTCCTGCACGCCGCGGCCACGCGGTGCCCGGAGGATACGAAGCGCTGGCTCGCGGAGCGTCGCCTGCGCGGGCACCACCACGCTCGGGAGGGCGATTCGCGGGATGTCCAGCGCATCGCGAGGCTCCTCGTCAATCGGGGCGTCGGCCTCGCGCTGGGCGGGGGGGGCGCGCGCGGGTTCGCCCACATCGGCGTGATCCGGGCCATGACGGAGCGGGGCATACCGATCGACACCGTCGGAGGCACGAGTGCGGGGGCCTGCCTCGGCGCGATGTGCGCGATGGGCCTCGACTGGCGGGAAATGATCGAGCGTTGCCGGGAGGGCTTCGTCAAGCATCCGCCCGGCGGCGACTACACCTTCCCGTTCGTGTCGCTCTCGGCGGGAGGCCGCTTCCACCGCACCCTCGAGCGGGTATTCGGCGATCTCGAGATCGAAGACCTGTGGCTGCCGTTCTTCTGCGTCACCACGAACTTGACGCGCGCCACGTCGGTCGCTCGCCGGTCGGGGCTGGTGCGCCAGTGGGTTCGCGCGAGCGGGGGGCTGCCCGGCGCCATCCCGCCCGTCTTCCACGACGGCGAGGTCTACGTGGACGGCTGCGTCCTCAACAACCTCCCGGCGGACGTCGTCCGCGCCCAGTGCGGCGGGACGGTGATCGCCGTCGACGTCGACCAGAACTACGACATGTCGACGGACCTGTCCTTCCAGGAGAGCGTGTCCGGCTGGCGCCTGCTCGCCAACCGGGTCAACCCCTTCGGCACGAAGCGGCGCGTGCCGAACATCATGAGGATCCTGCATCGCACGGCGCACCTGGGTACGGCCCAGGCGGGCGAGCGCATCCGTCTGGAGGTGGACCTTTATCTCCACCCGCCGGTCGAGAAGTACGGCGTCTTCGACATGCACGCCTTGCCGGAGATCGCGGAAAGCGGGTATCAGTACGCGGCGCGCGAGATCGACGCCTGGCTCTCCGCGGGGGGCGCGGCCCGATTGGGATTGTGAGCGCCCTGCCCCTGCCGTTCCGGCTCGCGGCACGGGTCGAGCGCGGCCGGCTGCTGCGTTGGCGGGCGCGCGCGCACCGGCTGCTCGGCTTCCTGCTCGGCCTGATCGTCCGCGTCGAGGTCTCCGGCCTCGAGAACATCCCGCCGCGTGGCCCCGTCATCTTCGCGGCGAACCACGTCAACTCGCTCGACCTCCCCCTCTTCCTCTCCATCTCGCCGCGGCCGGACTTCACCGGGATCATGGGTGACGAGGTCCGCGGCAAGCCGGGGCGGCTCCGCCTCATCCCGTTCTTCTGCGACATCATCTTCGCGCCGCGCGGGGCGCGCGAATCCGTCCTGGAAGACGCCGTGCGCGCGCTCGCCCGGGGGGACCTGATCGGCCTCCTGCCCGAGGGCACCTGCTCGGGGACGGGCGTGATGGGCAAGGCGTACAGCGGTGTCGCCCTGCTGTCGGCGCGCAGCGGGGTGCCCGTGGTCGTGGGCGCCTGGTACGGGCAGGAGCAGATCGCGGCCAACCTGCGGCGCCTGCGCCGGACCACGGTGCGAATCCGCATCGTTCCCGCGATGCCCCTCGAAGGGGCGAGCGCGGAGCAGGCGCAAGAGGAGACCGATCGATTGATGCGGGCGGTGGCGTCGATGCTGCCGCCCTCCTACCGAGGGATCTATGGCTGAGTCGTCGGCATCATCGGCGGGCCCGGGCGAGGCAGCAGCCGGCCGCGATCGATGGTCAAGGCGCCCGCCTTCTCCAGCGCCCGGCACAGCATGAAGCCCGCGTCGGGCTCCCACCAGCGGTAGGAGAAGCGGGCGGACGCCGGGAAGCGGTGATGGTTGTTCTGGAGTCCCTCGCCGCCGATCAGGAGCGCAGCCAGCCAGGGGTTCCGCGAGTCGTCCGGAGTTTCGAAGTTGCGCGGGCCCACGGCGTGGCCGAGGGCGTTGATGACCCATCCCTCGATGGGGTGGCTCATGAGGCCGGCGAAGTACGCGAGTCCGAACCCCCAGCCGGCGGCGTATCCCAGGAAGACGGCCGCGGCCGTGTGGAGCGCATAGGGCAGCCACCAGAGGCCGTGGCGATTCAGCCAATGCACCGGGAAGTCGAGATCCGGCACGTGGCGCAGGTAGTCGGGATGCCGGCCGAGCAGGCCGTAGAGCGTGCGTTCGTACGCACGGAGCTGGGCCACGAGGACGCCCAGGACGCCGGCCT
>WNFI01182202.1_pt1 | contig 26038 bp, 33 predicted proteins | sample 5400471 | NCBI WGS metagenome assembly WNFI01 (sample SAMN13153348, study PRJNA577476) | soil metagenome | isolation source: 100 cm saprolite on Douglas fir-dominated hillslope | place: USA:California | collected 2013-09-17 | reverse complement strand
TCCAGTAGACTGAAACACCGAGGCTACTCAGAGATAAAAGTGGCATCTTCGCCCAGAGAGGGCCCTTTACCCTCGCCACGCCAGTCCACCTTCGTGGAGCATCATGATCCACTAGCATACTGGAGCTGTCTCCACGTATAACCCCTAGTTTTCAACAACTGCTAACAGAGAGACGGAGGTAGAGATTTGGGTTGGGAAATACTTCATCGGGGCGGCCTCCCTTGTGATATTCCCACGCCGCCAAAGGTTCCACGAACCAAAGGCTATCGACAAGATGACTGCCCCCAGAGGACAACGAACCTTGAGTGATGGTCTGTTTCCTACCATGTCGAACCCCATGTACTTCGTGTACCATAGGGTGGGGAAACAAGAGAGAATCAACATCATCGTCTCATTCATCTTCGGATACATGGTAAATGGACATTGCTCTCTGAGCATCTTGGCGGAAAACTTTCAGATCATGCAAGGATGAACTCCATGTAATGTGGCTCAGATGCGTTCTCATGCGACTGACATGCATGCAATTGCGGGAGGAAATTGATTCATCATCCTGTGTAACTAATCGCCATGTCGATACATGGATCCCTCCTGGCTCCGCATGGCCGAATTAATTCGGCTCGCAGCTGCTGCAATATTCAGTCTTTTAGGAAGTTGATCGAATGCCACCAGTACACATCGCACCTCGAGTAGCTCTCCCAACGGGACGTATACAATTCTATTCAGATTTTTTCTTATCCGGCGAATTACAACACGACGCAGCATACAATCACTACACAAGCGACGAAAAGATTTTACCTAATCTATGGCTTCATGAGGAGCACCACATAACACCCTCAGAAAAGAGCTCGTCAATTCTCGAGCTTCTTCTTGAGGATTCCCTTCAGGGTGACAGCGTCGGCCGCAAACTTGACAATACCCTCGTGCAGCTTATCGAATGCCATCTGGTCAGCGAGAAGGGCCCAACGGAACTCAGGTTCGTTGTCGACGAAGGAAATCTTGGGGATCGGATCCGCCTTAGCAGCTACCCACACAAACGACACAATATTCAAGTGAGTACTTCGACGTGATGATGCGAGAGTAAGCTGATTTACCAGCTTCAGCGTTGAGTTTCTTGGGGACAGCGGCCGTTGAGTTTTTAAGGTCCTCAAGCAGGGAGGGGCTGATGGTGAGGAAGTCAACGCCAGCGAGGGCCTTGATCTCCCCGACCTAATATTCAAAAATAAAGAAATAGTGAGAATGTGTGATACTACTTCGCACATATATGCCGGAATTACGTTGCGGAAAGATGCTCCCATTATAATGGTGCCATAACCTAATCATCAGGTAATCAGCTCAGAGGGTTTAAAGTCATCAGATGATACTCACCGTGCTGTTTATAGTAGTTGAAAATCCTTTTAACGCTAATAACACCAGGATCCTCATCACCCTCATAGTTTTTGCCCGTGTTCTTCTTGTACCAATCAAGGATACGACCGACAAATGGCGAAATTAGCGTGACACCGGCCTCGGCACACGCTACCGCCTGACCGAAACCGAAAAGAAGGGTCAGGTTGCAGTGGATCTGGTGGTCTCGCTCGAGTTCACGAGCAGCCTGAATGCCTTCCCAGGTGGAAGCGATCTTGATTAGTATACGCTCCTTTGAGATCCCAAGGGTTTCGTAAAGACTGATGAGTTCAAGGGCTTTCTTCTTCGTTCCCTCCTTGTCGAAGGAGAGACGAGCGTCTACCTCCGTCGAGACACGTCCAGGGATGATCTTCAGGATCTCTTTCCCAAACTCAACGAGCTAGGGAAATAAGATCGACGAAGGATCGGGAAGACTTTGGTTAGCGAGCCAGTGAAGCGGCAAAAACTTGTACGTACCAAGCGATCCAAAGCGATGTTTGCTTGTGAGTCGATGTCTCCGCCCTTCTCTTTGGCGTACTTAATGGCGACATCGATGAGAGGTTGGTAGTTGGGTTTGTTAGCTGCAGCCAAAATGAGGGACGGGTTGGTCGTGGCATCCTGAGCGTAACGCGAGATCAGAGGGGATGCAATACCAGACTAGTAGGGATGTACCTGTGGCTTGTATGCACCGATTGCTACACACGTTCGTCAGCATGGTAGCCGATCTAGCATCGTTAAGTGACTGCAGAGACATTGACTTACACTCAAAGTCTCCAGAATCGGAGACGACGACAGTTCCAGTAGCCTTCAGAGTGTCCAGAGAAGTAGTCATCTCAGCCGGTGGTGTGGTTGGAGGGGGGAAAGCAGGAGTGCCATAGTATGGGAACTCCCGGGGGCCATCATATGGGCCATGGGAATATTATGACGTACATCTTGGATGAATCCGGAACTCGATCGCGCCCGTAACCTCGGTGACCAAGAGCCCGTCGGTGACGGCGGTGGCATCATTGTGGCCTGATTATACCACTTTCGCAGTGGCCTTGCAAAATTCGAATTCTCAATGCTACTAATATGCCTGTAATGCAAGATCTCAGCTGTTCATACATTTAAATATCCATGTACATGATCAGTATAATTTCACCCTTGGAAGATTCATGCTACTCTTGCAATCTAATCCGAACAGCATTAGCATGTGCTGATAACCCTTCACACTCGGCCAGCGTCATAACCACTGGACCTAACCTCTGAAGCCCTTCTCGTGTGATTTCTTGTGAAGTGATATGCTTCTGGAACGACTGAAGGTTGACACCACTGTATTGCCGCGCGTAGCCATTCGTTGGAAGAGTATGATTGGTTCCCGAGGCATAGTCCCCGCAGCTAGAATATAAATCAGCATGAGAACTTGAAATGATCACTGTGACTCACCTTTCGGGCGTGAATTCCCCGACGAACACACTGCCCGTAACCGTTTGAAAATGTGATGGCTTGCTCAATTGACGATGCTGACACAATAATACTCTTGGCGATTGACTCCCGAACAATGTTTACGCGAGGCAGAGCTTTTGCTTGTCTGTCCACTTCTGCCTCGATCTCAGCAAGCCGAGATACAGTCAGATTGACCGCAACGAGGACAACCTGCGAATCAACCCCGTGTTCAGCCTGAGACAAGAGATCCGCGGCAATATAAGCCGGATTCCCTGTCGAATCCGACATGACCTGGGGTATACTAGGGTTGGAACATGGACTGCTTGAAGGAACATTGATAGAATACGCACAAGGACTTCAGAAGGACCCGCAGGCATGTCAATCGAAACGAGCGCATCCGTGTCATTTTGCACCAACATCTTCGCCGCCGTGACCCACTGGTTCCCTGGCCCAAAGATCTTGTCAACCTTTGGTACAGTCCCTGTCCCATACGCCATTGCGGCAACAGCTTGTGCTCCTCCTGCCTTCAAAATCATAGATGCCCCGACGAGATGCGCAACATACATGACTTCCGGTGTAATACTGCCATTCGGAAGGGGTGGAGTTGCAATGATGATTTCTTTGCATCCTGCTACTTGGGCCGGTACGCCTAGCATGAGTGCTGTCGAAGGCAGAATGGCGGTACCTCCGGGAACATATAGACCTACACGTGCGATGGGACGCGCGAAGCGAGAACATACGACCCCTGGCATGGTCTCAACAGTGAGAGGGGTCTGCTCCGCCTGGGCTCGGTGGAAAGCGAGGATATTGTGGTATGCGATATCGATAGCCCCTTTGATATCATCGGGAAGGGCCATGGATTCGGGAAGAAAGGGCGATTTGATGGTAGTTGATGTTAACATCACTTTGTCGAATTTCGCCGTAAATTCGAGAAGAGCGACATCTCCTCTAGCTCGGACTTGTGACACAATTGGCTTGACTTTTTCAATCATTTCGTCAGACCTTAATACTGGTCTCTTTAAGAGCCGGAACCAAGAGTCGCTATCGAGAATGTCGAGATTTGCGAACCTCATCCGAATAAAGTCGGAGCTGGATATCGAGGAGATCAGTTGTTGAGAACCCGAGGTGGAGGCAGACTCTGGGGGAAAGATAGCACCAAGGTATTGTGACTTTGCATTCCCAGGTCGGCGAGTGACTTTCTTAGCCTTGCGATCCAAAGCTTGCTCGATATCTATCAGATTGACGTCTTTCGAGATGCAATACGTCAAAGCGAAATAAAGCAGGTCCGCTGCCTCAAAGGCAACATCCTGCTGCGATTTGGCAGCAATAAGCTCGTCGGCTTCCTCCCTTATTTTGGCCGCCAAAAGCGTTGGGTCCTCAAATAGGCGGCGTGTGTACGAACCAGGAATGGCCGTAGCTCTGCGTGACTGTATCGTTGACTGCAGCGCGGAGAACCCCTCGAGTTCTCCAAAGCAGCTCGCCGATCCAGTGTGGCAGAATCCTGAACCGTGCTGGATGACGCTGAATTCCAGTGAGTCTTGATCACAATCGGTACGAATCGAGATGACGTCCTGCGTGGCTCCCGAAGTCTCCCCTTTCCTCCATAGACCATGCTTACGACTCTGATAAACCCCTTTCCCGCTAATTATGGATTCGCGTACCGACTCGACGGACGAATACACTAGCCCAAGACTCTTTCCTGAGAAATTATAGGCGGAAACAATGGTAGGATATAAGCCGTCCGGGCGGTCAGAAGATACAGGCGCCAGGAAAGCATCCCCAACATTGAGATGAGTGTCGGTTGTTTGGGAGAGAGAAAGGTGGGATGTTGGTATCACTATCGTGACGGACTGCTTGCAGAATTCACGTATGACACTAAGTGGAGGAGGAGAGTCCGATACTAAATGCACATAAATGCCTAACCCAGAAAAAAACCTCTTTATAGTTGAGAGATTGAACTCTCTTTGAGCCGTCCGCAGCAGTACTCCTGAAACCCCACTACGGACAGTTTCTGTGATCGCACTAGCCGTCATCGAGTCCACATGCAAGAGCAGCTTTTCTTTGGGCAGAATATTTATGCATAATTTTGCAATGGGGAGGGGGAGAATAACTTTTTCTGCGCCGTCATTGAGCCAGGACGTGACATCGTCGAAGGTGAGTGACTCATAGTCGTTGGGATCAGCGAGAGCGAAATATTTCGAAGCCGGAAGATCGATGGGAAGATTTGACGACAGGATGATAGCAGGCGCTACCCTACCCGTAGCGGCGAGCAGATTCTCGTCGACGTTATCGTTCAACGACAAAAAAGAAAGCATCGGGGTCGAGAGAGGAGACGATGTGCTGACTAAATTACTTGATGGCTTACATAAGCCCCTAGAGTCCAGGCCCTTGCAAATCAATTACGTGCTTCTTATCGACCATCAACACATTATTCTCCAATGCCACGACCTGAAATGGCTAGATCAGTACCATCCAGCTAAGAGTTGCTTCCACGACATACAATATCCGAGTCGTCTCCAAAGCGGAAGTTATCCGCAACCACGTTGTCCGCATATCTAAGTATGTAATGTGAGTAGGATAAGCATGAGAACAGATGACTGAGCGTACTGCTTGATCTCGTATTTGTCCTTCATGCCTTTCTTGACGCGGTTGAAGTCCCAGGCAATGACGTACGAACCAGAAGAGGTCACGATTGTGTTCTCGAGTTGGTCAGGACCAGTATTGAACCTTGTGTATCATGGATTAGCAAATTCAGAATACATAAATGGAACTCATTCCCACTGACCTAGCTGGAGTAAACGAGATCTCCCCCATGTAGGCTACGTGCTGAGGCATCAGGGAAAGGGTTTTCGCCACGGGCTTTTTGTCGGCTGGGAAAGGCCTATCAAACCCAATTTGTCCTTCATATTTCCCGTCTTTGATGATGCAGTCGAAAACTAGAAGAACAGTCTTCGTGGTTGCTACGACCCATTTTCCGTCCGCAGTAACATCGACGCCGATGATAGGATCCCCCATACCTGGCAGCGCAGTCTTTGCATTCTTGCCAATTTGGTCGAAAAGTTTGAAGTCCCCTTTTGCAGTTGCGACAGCGACCTTGCCATGTTGACTGGTGGCGAGCGAAGAGAACTTGGCTTTCGTCACGTACTGCTTGTACTCTGAATCTACGAGTTTGTTCCCGCTAACACGAGGATCGACCCTGAACAAGCCATTACTGGAGGCTCCGACAAAGGTCTGTTCATGCGTAGTTGGGGCGAACTTCGAATTTGGAGCCATGTGTTCAATGGGGACATCATCATGGACCTTCCATTCTTCAACAATTTCGCCGCGCTCTCCAAGGTCAAGCCGGTAGACGGTGTTCCTGTCGCTGGGATTCATGACAAGCATCGATCTGTCTCTATCGTGCAACATGACCTAGGAAATATGAGACTCGTGCCCCAACTGTCTCATCCGGTAGCGGTAGCTTACATTGTTTGGATTGAAGTACTTTCCTTTCGACGTCTTGAGACCCGTCATGGTTGTGCTGTACTGGATATCGTCTCCAGTTTTGAAGACGCCAATCTTGTTGCCTCGAACTACGAACGCTCGATCCTTGTTATGTCCAACAACGAGGCTGGAGTTTCTGGCTCCATCATCAGGAGCCTCACTATCAGCTGTAGTTGTCATAGCGCGTTAGGAGCGGTGATATCCCACGGATACCCTTCACTCACCCCTCAAAGAGTCGTTCACTTCGTCCTCCTCGTCCTCAGATGTCTCTTCTGATTCATCTTCGTCGTCAGAAAGTGAGGTCATTTCCACATCTTCACTTGCCCACATGGCTACAGCATACTCTCGGTCTTCACGGATTGCTTTGTCCCAAGGTATCTCGTTTTTGACTTCCCATAAGCAGCGTGCGAATCGTGACTGAAAGCGATCAAAGGCTTCCCGCTCGTCGAACTTCAAGCACCAGTTATCGAACGCTCCATCACCGCCTTTCTGATGCCACATGAAGCCGAGTATATCCTGAAGACAAGAACCATTATGTGAAGGATTGTCTGACAGAATATAGAGAACGAGCCTTTGCCCATCTGGCATTCAACTCGGGTACTACTTGGTGTCCGAGGATAGATAAGTCCCCTTGTAAAGCTTCGATCCAGTCTTGGGAACTGGTGAGTAGAACTATCCAAACTGAACACAAAATTCGCCTCACAATCGAAGGGTCTGTTTTCGTGCTTCACGATCGTGGCACGAACGTTGAGCTCGACCACTTCAAACTGTTCCCCATCGAGATTCCACAGGTATAAGCCTGCCTCCTCCGACACGAGTGGTGGATCATCATTTGGGTTGGTGCTGCGGACCGACATGGTCGAAGCACGGGGCTTTTTGCCCTTAAGTGCTTTAGAGGTCAAGGACTCTTGCTTCACCGGCCGTTCATCTTCGTCATCAGACTGCGCCCTAATATTCAGAGGGAGAATGTTTGGAGACGGTCGGTTAAGAGCTACATCGGACTCACGGTTTAGTCAACGCACGCATTTGAGCCACTGGAACTCCTGTACTAGACTTGTTGAATTTCCGCTCATACATGGCTTGCAGAATTGTCACATCGATGAAATCCTTAGTTGCTCTATTCATGTTTGGATCTGCGACAAACTCGAATCTGTCATCTGGATCGTTCGTTTCGGTTTCGCGCCACGAGAACGCGTAACGGCCATCCACTTGCGTGATCTTGAAGTCGAGCATAGAATCGATGAGGAATGAATGATCGTCCTGGGCTATAAAGAAAGAACGGACCTGTGAGTCGCGCTATGACACGCTTAAGTGTCTACCAACACTAACCTTCCTCCTCATCTTCATCCAGGATGGCTTCCTCCCCTTCTTCATATACGCGCGACACGGCTATCTGAAAATGAAAAGGCGTGGCGGTTTTGCTTATAGTAAACATTGCTCTGGGGTATCTGTAGTAAGATCGCCATGCGAGTTAGTTTGAAGGCTGCGAGCTCCACAATGTTGAGAACTCACATGCACTGACGGGCACCTCTTAGGCGATCCTTTCGCGTGAGATAGAAATCTCCAAATTCAATCTTTGCAAGCTCGGCCCTCTGGGATTCGCCTGCATGCCGCATATAGATGTTAGCGCTTGGTCCCTGAGCAGTCAACTCGATCCAAAGTGTCTCTTACCCCATCCCATTTGGCTGAGGACTGGAGAACTATCAACGTGCTGCTATCATCGCTGAGAAGGCACTCTTACTGTTTCTTACGGCAAACATTGTAGAGTGGTGAGTGAACAAAGATGAGCGTTCTATTTAGGTTGTGTCCGGGGCCGAAAAAGGAACATGACTTATTGCTACTACATAATGTAGCGGAGTTGACCGAATATATTGTGTTTATTGTGTTCTTCAAAGTTCTGTTACATGAAAACGTACATATACCTAATGCGGACTAATCGCGAGGAAGCACATCAAACGGAGGTGGCAAAGCCGACAGCATTCTTTCCCAAATCGAATACGGAGAAGTATCTCCTAAGGAACACGTCGCCTATGCGAAAGCGACAGAGGTAAGCGTCTTTCTTGTATATAAAGGCGATGATGTCACCTATGATCCAGAGACCGCTTGGCGAGTCCATCGGCGAGAAAGCGCTGATACAGCTCTGATCAACTTCCAGAACGTAGTCAGAGGGTGACAGCGGATAACTTTGATTACCAAATGTGAAGTTGATGTCGGGAAGAGATGGAACAGAGCGGCATGGAACAACATATTGACCGTTCCAGTTTGGTATAGCGCCGATTCTGAAAAAAGCCTAATGAGCATGTAGAAACACAAGAATAAGTCGAGAAACACTGACGCATGGTTCAGACTGGACGCATGCTCGCTTGGAACCATGATTAGAGATGTACCCGTATCGATCGCCGCGCCGGCTTCACATAGGTCAAGAGTCTGTACATCCGATAAATGAGAGCCCAAAAAGCATGTTTTGAAGAACCTACCAAATTCCCAAGGGTCACCGCGCGCAGAGATATTTGCCAATAACCCATCTTTTCCACAGGATAGAATGTAATATCCCCACTGTAATGACTCGGATCAACTCCACCAAATACAACTTCGCCACCATCTTGTTCAGAAGGTCCAATTCGGAAGGAGAACACCGGTTCCTCCACCAATCCTTGGTCTACCATTTGATAGAACGGAGGAATGATATGGTTCACGGAAATATTACGCAGCGCAAGTCCCAGGATCCCGTCAAACCTTGAAAGGCGGCTTACCATCAGTAGAGGACTATAATAAATGTGGTCGGGTGACATACTTGCCATAAAGGAACGCAGTTCCAGGCTCGGAGGTGGCTTCGGCGAAGCTTACATTCTTGAGAGTCATGCTTCCAACTGCAAGGGTGTCCTCAGAAACGTATCCTTCCATTGATCCTGAACCATATTGTATCCTGAAATCCGACCCATTGGCAGCGTGTGTCCTTGAAGTAGATGAATCATACTGGGCGTGAAGGGTGCAAGACGCAGAACTGCAGGATTTGCTCGGGACCCAGAGATTTGCGGATCTGAAATATATGTCTTAAGGGGATGAAACATGACATATTGGATTGACTTACCCCGTATCCATTATGACTGAAAACTGGACCAAAGAGAATAAGACCTTGAGACATAAGAATTGAAAAGGAAACATACATTTTGTGGGGGCGTTCCAATCGAAATATCAGCGAAGTATTGGGAATTTGCATAGTCTGATGGGAGTAACATTTCAGCAATCCGCTGCATGCGCCTTGCATCATTTGGGACTTACTTGCAAGCCGCAAGAAAGAACTATTACCTTCTGCAAGAATCACATCCGCCCCCACCTCTGAATCTAATTCCGTCTGAGAGACGAGCTCCTTCGTAAGTTTGGCTATGGTAGTGGACGATCCTACACCAACGCCGCCATATTTTTGTGCTAACTTAATCGCAGCCTGACTTGGGTCGAATGGTTGGAGAGGCACTCTGCTAAGCTTTGCTCGGTGAAGGGCGAACACATCCAAAGAAAAGAGCGTCGTGAAGACTGCCAGAGTCCCCATCAAGGAAGACAGGCAATGCATAACGAGTGAGGAAGAGGCGATCAACGCAAAGTCAGATAAGAATCCGGGTCAGGGCCTTCTCTTTCCTTTCATCTACAATCATATATGCAGGAAGCAGTGTGTGAGATTTGCGCGTCAGACATGAACGACGCAGTCTCGGAATAGAATTCAGGTCCCGATGTGATGTGCATAGCCACCCACTCAATATGCTTTAGCTCAACCTAATACTTTACATGTCAACGATCTCCCATCAAACCAGCCTTCCATTCTTTAGAAACTGTTTCCGGGAAAGGAATGAAATTCTCCTCAAAGACACATGGGAAAGTCTTGACCGAGTTCAAGTACTTGGTGATGAGGACCGAGGGGTTGGACACTTCGGGTAAACACGCATCCCAAGCGGGTGTTCTTCGCCTCATCTCGTTTTAACAGATGCGTCAATGCCCTCTCGTGGAGCAGCGATGGAAAAATTTTGATCTCCAGCGGCGATGATACGAGGTACTTGTCTGCCTCTACGTCTTTCTATAGCTCCACTATAAGGTTTATTCATTGAATTCGTAGGATTTGTCTCTGGAAACTCAGGAGTAGCGAATACACATGCGATACTGTAATCGAAACAGGGTAGGCATCCTCCTATTTTTGTAGATTATCTATCTCATTATAATGGACAGACATAGCGATAATGTATTCAGTGCACATTTTCTTCCATGTTCGACCAGGATTGCCACGTGCGCAGGAGACCACCAAGTACGAATATTCGATGTAAAGCGAGCCGGGCATCACCGCACAGAAGATACTTGCATTCGGGTCTTGCAATGCCACAATAGGCGGTAAGCAATCTCCATCCAAAGCGATGTACCGTTGCAATTGAATGACAACTGATATACCGGCTCAACCGTCTAGGGCCAAGAAAGTTGTTCCTCAGGATGGCCCCGACTATTTCCTCACGGTATCGGAAGATCAAACGGTTCGTGGCCACGATCTACGTACACCTCATTCCTGTCCAGCATGTCCTCCACCACTTGTACAAATGCCCCATCCTCTGTCGGCCTTAGCACTCTCTCCTCTCTCTCCTTGGCTATTTGCTGTTGCTGGTGAATCGCCACATGCCCATTTGTTCGACCGCAGAATGATCCATCGTCTCATGCTAAGAGAATGGGGCGTGCCTGCCAAGGATGATGAGATTGTAACCTGTGTCAGAAGGTTTGGAAGAGCGGCAAGGCCCGGGACCTGAATTCTATTCCGAGACTGCGTCGTTCATGTCTGACGCGCAAATCTCACACACTGCTTCCTGCATATATGACAGATGGAATATACCTGTTCTCGATATACGATGACCCAGCGGACAATACATCTGCGGCGAGGGGAGGGACTATCTTGCCTTCATCGTCCGAATCACCGACATGTCGGCGGAGCAAAAGACAGTTATTACGCGGTCCGCATGCTGAACTAGCATGTGTAGAAGAAGCCGACGGTGAACATGGAAGCCCGGGAGAAGCCGAAGAAAGTGAACGCGAGATAGACACCCAAGGACTCGAGGACATCCTGATGTCTGACGGTGAATATAGCGATGACGATGAGGTCGACGATGACGACAAGACCCCGGGTTCCGATGAAAGTGGCAGCGAGACGATTCCAAATCGGGTGCCGTCCATTGAACTGCCTGTTGTTTATCCGCGCAGGCGATATGCAGGAGCATGCAACATTGAGGTACGCCTTCATCCCTTCTGCCTTCTGATTGGCTTCATTGAATGAGAGGCTGGCACCCCAGACAATCAAAGATGGTAAAGACCCGGGCTCAAGTCGTTAGATACACATCTTGCTCATTATTCCTTTCACAGTGAACTTTTTAGGATTCAATGACGAATATATCGCATCTGGTTCTGATGAAGGTAATTGGTTTATGTGGACGAAGGAGACTGCAGAAATTGTTGGAATATGGGAAGGTGACGGAAGCGTTGTTAACTGTATCGAAGGACATCCAACCCTACCACTGGTGGCGGTCTCCGGGATTGATTCAAGCGTGAAACTTTTCGCGCCAGGATGTCCAGAAATATCCATGAGGCGCATACAGGATAAGCAAAAGATTGTCCAGGATAACTCAGACCCTCAACGTCGTTTGGCCAATTTAAGAAGGATGCATTTGCAAGATATCTTATTGTCATTTCAGCTGCCAGAGAACCAACGCGAGGGAAGCCTCTGTGTGATTATGGTGAGCTCTGATCCTGTTTGACACTCTTTTGCCTGCTGACAGGGTATCATTGCAGTAAATCATCTGTTGTCATTGCTCTTATGATCGGCCAGAAAGCTACTTCTAATATCATCTTCTGTCTCCAACGTACTTGCATACTAGTTTTCGCCGTTCTCATCCTTTAGCGATCTCTCTTGACGCTAGAACCTTCAAATATCGTACTCCCACAACATAGCACTGTATGTTATACCACGTCCTTCTGTTTATCGTACATACGTATCCTGGAAGATCGCAGATGTCCGGGTCCGAATGGCTCTGAGTCCGTGTCAGCCGTTGTAGGTCTGCCTAGCTGCAGACTGCAGATACATACGAGACGCTTATTATGCAGAATTAGGGTTGAGCCATACTGCGGAGGAGTATTGGTGGACACGAAATTTGTCATCACCAAGCCGCGGTAGGGTTAAACGGGTAAACGCTCGGTAGCAGCATAGCCATCAAGTTTCTTCTTTGTATTGATTATTGGTCTCACCAATAGTTCATTGGCGGATACAGTGTCGCATCCCCCTGCTGTGTCCTGAAGAGCTCCTGGGTACCGGAACGAAGATTCTGACGTAAGTTTTCGGTTCTGTATATCTAATACGAGCATATGTTGAGTCTGATATTGTTACTGCTGATAAAGGAAGTCCTGAAAATTCCTGCCGTGACTTTGGCCTTCACCAGCTCGGGTTTCGAACGCTGTATACACCGGCTCCTGCACCTTAGGCTTGCTGTCCAGACTCAAGGTTTACGCTGAAGTTCAAAGGTACGGACTCGGCCGTCGTTGTGCGAACGTGCTGCAGCCTCATTCATAGGAGAAGGTACCTGAATTCCTGAATTTTCCGACTCGTGCCATAACTTGCTGGCGTGGAGCCCCTCTTCGAGGTGGTGAGGTACTCATAAGATTTGATAGACGTAGTATTCACAGGAAAGATCGCGGTGGGCATTCAAGGGCCAGGGACTCGTCCAAGTGGGCTCCCGAGTACCCGTCATCAACGTCGAGTCACCGCCACTACCCTCAGTCATCCGTAGATCCTTACGATCGTCATTCCGATGACTACAGGCATCACGGGGATGATTCTCACAATGAACGTTGGCCGTCGCCGCCTGGTCCCTCTCGCTACTCTCGACATTCCCAGTCCGAACGTACCCGCGAGTGGGAAATGGACCATCATTCTCAATCACATCCTGAACACTATTACGACGGAATAACCCAACCTTGGGATTACAGTGGCAAGGAGACTTATGGTCGCTGGCCCTCTCGTCGGGATGCTCAAGCATCGTACGATGAGCACCGATCAGAATCTCACTCTAATTGGGGTGACATGTGGCGGCAGGCCCGTGAGGCTCGCTACTTGAGAGCCAATTGGGACCGTGAGTCGATGCCGCCACAGTGGAATGGTAACCCTGCAGAGGGTTCGAAGCAAAGCTCGAGTCGTTCGTGGGATCATCGACATCATTCCACTCAGTCCCATAACCAACAACGCTCCCACCACTCGTCATCGCAGCAGTACCCCAGTTCTCACTCCCAACATTATCAATACGAGAATAAACACCGAGACTGGCGTCACGACGATGGCTATACTGCCTCCTCAAGTCAGAACCACAGCAAGAAGAAAAAGCGTAAGCATAACCACAGCACCCACCATCATCAGAGCAAGGGCGTACATGACCCAAGAGGCCATTCCAGTACCCTCAACACTAACTATGATCCACCAGAAGTTTCGTAAGTTCTCAGCGAATTTTTGTGAGGCGCCACGTCATCGGTCTGACCCTTTACGATCAGACCTAGCCGTCGTTTCCAGAAGAATGAGCGCACCCGTTTGAAGGAACAATCCCGGCAACATCGATATGACTATTCTCGATCGCCATCCCGTTCTCCGTCTAGATCCCGCTCTTCTCGTGCTTCCTCGCGGCATGATGACTCTAGGCGACAGTCGCGGAGTCGAAGCGTAACGCCAGAGTACCGATCTTCCCGAAGACGAGGGACCAAACGTCCTCGGTCCGTAAGTTCTAATCCATCTGCGGGAAGCCACCGGTCAAGAGGAAGATCCTCTTACCGCTCGCGTGCCGAGTCAAGGGAACGCTCGTATTCTTCTGGTTCTAGTCGCAGTCGTACGAGTAGTCCGAAGAAGCGTACGGTTCATCGCCTGCCTGGTGCTGGCGACAAGACAATTAATCAACAACGATCTCACAACATATCTACTTTGAGCACAGACCGTGCTAGTCTTGCTGCTGCTGTATGTTCCTTCTTATATCATTTTCTGTTCTCTGTTCATTTCGCGTTCAATAGCTTCCTGCTGTTGCACGCTCGAGCCTTGATACCCCTGCTCCGTCTTCTTATCTTGGTGTGCCATCTACGGAAAAGCACATGACTCCAATGGCTCCGGCATCATTTAGGCCAAGCCAACCTATTAGTTCTGTTGAACGTATCATCTCGACGGCTGAAGGACAGGGTAAATCAAATTTCGGCTCACGGTTCAAACCGATCAACTCGAATGAGCCAAGTTTGCTGAAGAAGTTCTTCCCTGGAGATGAGGATGAAGAAATGGAAGATGTGAAGAGTACGGACCGTGCCACTTCTAGGGGCTGGCAACGCATAGGACCTGCCACTACCGCATCGAGCGATCACAGTCGTGACGCTGGCACTCGCCCATCAGAGGCACAATCTGAGCCACCGCCTCATCAGCCTGTACAATTGCCTGCCTCGTCTAAGCTGGGCTTTGTCCTCGCCTCTTCCAGTTCGACTACCTCTACTCATCCGCTACCTCATTGGGATCCGCCTTCGTCTTCACCGCAATGGGATTTCGTTAAGCCACAAGCATCTGCTCAGGAGTTCGAGGGTCCTCCTCCTGAACCAACGCCATCTGGAACTCAGACGCAGCCCTTCAGCAAGGTTTCTCAGACTGCACAGTTACAGAAGACGAGTGTCATGCAGGCGCCTATCTCGTATCCATCGATCCCTCCGTCCCCTCGTGCCCCAGTTCAATCTGCGTCTGCTCAAGAGGTTCCGCTCCCCTGCCCTGACAAGCTACCAAAGGGCAAGGAGCTTTATCAGATCGTCTCCCAAGTTGGAGAGGGCACGTTTGGTAAAGTGTTCAAGGCCGAAAACGTCTTCACAGGGAGATTCGTTGCTCTAAAGCGGATACGGATGGAACAAGAACGAGATGGATTTCCAGTAACCGCCATGCGGGAGATCAAGTTACTTCAATCTTTGAAACATCCAAACGTCATTAATCTACATGAAATGATGGTGTCGAAAGGTGCGTGCCGTCGTGATTGGTATCTCGTGTCTTCTTATTACCCATGTTATAGGTGGCTCGGTGTACATGGTCTTCGAGTACATGGACCATGACTTGACTGGGATCCTATCGCAACAGAACTTTCACTTCACGGATGCCAACTTGAAGTCCTTGTGTCAGCAAATGCTTGCGGGCATAGCTTACCTTCATCAGAAAGCTGTCATCCATCGCGACATGAAGGGGTCCAATATCCTGATTAATAATCGGGGTATTCTGAAGATTGCAGATTTTGGCTTGGCCAGGTTCTACCAGAAGCGAAGGCGAGCAGACTATACGAACCGCGTTATTACCCTTTGGTATCGCCCGCCAGAACTTCTGTTAGGTGCAACAGTGTATGGTCCTGAGGTCGATATGTGGAGCGTAGGGTAGGTTTCGCTCTACTGTTTCTAGATGACATACTTACCTCAGCTCTCCAAAGGTGTATTATGCTTGAGCTTTATGTAAAGAAACCCGTCTTCCAAGGTGTGGAGGAAATGTCGCAGCTGGATTGCATTTACCAGCTGATGGGAACTCCTTGCGTGGATGAATGGCCTGGATTTGCTGATCTTCCTTGGTATGAGTTGGTCAAGCCGGCGAAGAAGATTACCAACCGTTTTAGAACAGCGTTCCAAAAGTAAATCTACTCCTTTCTCTGATCAGTTGCTCTCAGTGAATCTCTATCTGCATAGATATCTATCATCAGCAGCATTAGACTTAGCCCAGCGCTTACTTGAGTACGATCCTGTAAAACGTATCACCGCAGCCGAGGCGCTTGAGCAACCCTTCTTCACTACAGAGGAGCCCCGAGCTGCATTGCCCGTTGAGTAAGTGATTCATATTAGGGTTTGGTCATCGTTGTAACTCGGCCTAATTTTCCTGCTACAGCCTTGCTAGTTTGGAGGGTGAATGGCACGAGTACGAATCCAAGATCGAGCGCGAGAAGAGGAAGAGAAAGCAAAGAAGAGAATCGGGCGGAGCTCCTAATGCGGGTACCAACGAGCCTCTAGAATCCACCTGAGTATCTCTACTACATCGGTAGTATCAACCGCATCTAACGCCGGATCACCGGCCGGTCCCCCATCAAGTCAAATCATGCTTCGCATTTTGCGTCAAATGTTACATGCGACAACCCTCATGTCTACATATTAATGAATTGAGCCTTTCTTACGCCGTGATTTGCTGCTGTGGTATCAAGCCTTTGTCGCTTAATTGCTGGACGATCGATTCCGCCTAAGAATGTTACAAAGTATCAGCATTCACTACTACACCCGATGATGGCGGAAATGCATACCCCGGCAGCGATTTGGCGGATTTGTCTATCCCACTGCTTTGTGAATGGCGCACCAGGGTCTTCTTCTTCAAGGTCGACATCGCCAAGTCCGCCAGCTTTTCCTTGAGCTTCTTCATCGTCATTCCTGGCCTCAAACCATATTAGGCGGTCCACTTGGTCAATTGACCCACGCAATCGTTTCTGCTCAATCATTTTTCGGGCCATGTTTTCTGCTGCCCCTGGAGCAAGGTCAAGAAGTACACCGAGTCCAGAAAAGGTAATGTTATTATAAATCTTGGAGCAGGAAAGGAGGTTGTGTTCCATAACAGCTCGGTCAAGAACGGTTGATGGTCCCGTTCTTCTGCTGACTGGTTCAGAACTGGTGGGGTCGTCAGTTTCGAGGGCTGATGCTAAACGATCACTTGATGACTGGGCAATACGGGCAAGCTGATGGGGTCTTAGCGTCTTCTCGAAACCGTGTATTTCCTGCGGCCGGATGATGTGGTCGAGGAACATTTTTGATAAGATGTTATAATTTGGAAGTTGCGCGGTTCGTTCGTCTCTGCACAATGACGCAAGCACCCGAGATCGGTTCGGTCCAGCTGGTGCCAAGACAGCACATGTGACGGCCGCGGAGCTGTTACAGGTGAGTATCGGCGATAAGAAAAGGGGGATAAGACCCACAGTGCTTGGGTCCGCTCTTCCTCGTCAATCTCCGGGACCCAACTGAGCTCGTGGTAGCGAGTGGCGGCTTCTAGGAACTTTCGACCGAAATCTGCTATTCGCGCCTGACATAGCTTGTATTGTAATTGCAGAATCTTGTCGCTGGTCGAGTGGATGAGGAGAGCAGCACGGTTGTAAAATGTTTCTGCTTGACCAGATTCCTCATCCTCGAGGAGCAGTCGGATTATCCTTATGTACAAGGTAAGTTTCTCTTCATTTCTAGGAATCTTAGGTTAGCCTGTCGTATTTTGTAATGTCAAGAATACCAACGAACGAGTAATTTGCGTCCAGATTTATTCCCATCAGAACCTGGGCGGCTTCTTTCCACTCCTCATCGGCCTCTAGAAGATCAGCTAATTGATTCCTCAGTGCGGCGACCTGAGGAAGCCATGTCTAAGCTTTACCAATGGCCTACGAAGAGCTGGGATGTTACCTGCTCGTCGAACGTAACTCCTCTGGGTTGCACCAGCTCTAAAGCTGCTCTAATTAGAGACTGAAGTAGGGTACCATCATTGGACTTCTTCTCCTTCAGGGACTTCACATAGTCAGAGAGAACTTGACGAGCGATGACTGGCGTCTCATCGAAAGCTGTTCGCAGCACTAACTGGACGTTAGATAAGATTCCCGTCGATCCATCGAAGACTTGGCCTAAGAGGGAGCAATAGGCACTGGCTTTATCCTTCTGCGCGACATTGGACGTGATGTTGTCTAGTTTCTGTTGAAAGGACATTGTAGTGGGAGGGCGCGGATTTTAGATTCAACGGCCCCGAAGGAAAGTTTATAAGTATTTACACAAGTTCGTACTCAATCCTTTCTCCAGCGCCTAACCTTCGCATTTGTTTCATTCTTTCCAGCATCGTGTACTTGAAAATGGTAGCACCTATGGCGTCTCATGAGGACTTGTCTATTCGCGAAAGGCTTCTTTTTGCACAGCTCATCTACGAGGCGAGCGCAACTGTGTATTGAATGTCTCATGGTTGACATTGTACTGCTAGATCGGCACAAAAGACTGGCCAAAGGTATCTCATTCTCTTGGGAAACACCCTCTGTGGACTAGGCCAAAAGGATTTTATGACGCGAAGAAGTGCCAGGAAATATACCTCTGTCTCATGTCTGAACTTGTCCCCGGCATGTACGCGAGCCTATGTTAACTATTTTTCCTTGTCTACTTATGGTCACTGATCAAAGAACGGAGCCCTCTTCGGATTCTGAAAAGCCCAAAGGCAAGGTTCCGAGCATACTCGGAGACGTCGCAATGATGATCGTGTCTACTAGACCCAATGAATCTGAAGCTTGCCAGGAAGTACTATAATGCTCGTGTCACGGAACTAGTGGGGTTTCTTGAACAGAACACCAAAGAGTTCAAGTTAGCATGTCCAACATTTACTGTTATGATGGGACAAAACTGACGAAGCAATAGCAAGATCACCGCGGAGATTCAGCAAATTGAGCAAGGGGAATGGGATAGCCAAATAGCCGAGGAGCAAAATGCTCTTGCACACGGAAAGGAACAAGAGGAGGACGAACAACTCGCGCGAGGAATGGAAGATGAGGGAGCTAGCGAGGTGGACGAGGTATGCCTTCTTCACCAGGTCCATATTTGACTGTTACGCTCATGTATGAGAGTAGGAAATGGTGGATAATACGGTGGATGATATGGACGTTGAAACTTCGACTTTGCTTTCAGGCATCATCCAATCTTCAACTGGTGTTCACGCCTCCGAGCCTTCTCCGAATTCACCGGGGACAAAGCATGATACTAAAAAAGCGATGAAGGAGGGTGCAGCAACTAGTCTTCTGCTGCTAGACGATGGAGTACAGTGCTACACTAGCGAAGGGATAATTGATTTGGAAATGACATTAGGGACTCCTGGTGTCCCAGCGGTTCAGCTGCCTGGTTTGTGGAACGTGGAAGGTGAAGGTTCTATCACTGATTCTAGCACGGTAGCCTTAGAGAAACAAAGCGAGGAAGAAGATGCCGTCACGCCCCTTTCTAGGTCTCCCATGATTCATCAGATCACTTATCTCAACAAGCCGCCTAGCCCTGGTTCGAACGTTCAAGGTTCCACGTCGCTTATCTCTGCGGTTTGCTATTGAGCTTATTCGGCCTTGGATTAGTTCCTTCTGTTCGTGAGTCTCCTCGATTGTCGGGTGTTCGCGATCCTCTTCAAGAAATACCACCAGCTGGCGTCGAAGAACCAACCAGTGTCCCCAGAAACACAGACAGTCAGCGTAAAGGTTCGTCTCGCCATACATGTATATTCATGGCTGACGCCTTCATTACAGCAAAACGAAAGGCAAATACTATTACAGAGCTTCGAGAGAGCAAGAGAACCAGGCAATTATCCTCCTTAGCCCCCGATGCGTCTTTAAGTGAGTTGTATACTCAGTCTGCTGTTGATTGCTTCACGATTTGGATGTGTGTTTAGCATTCGCGGCTCCTGGTTCGGCATTGCCAGGAGGCACAACAATTCGGCGCATGCCAAACCACACCTCATTAGGGGAGGCACAGAAAAAGCGTTTCGAGAAAAGCATTTCTATTCTCCACCAACAAATCAGTGATCAGAAGAACGCGGAGATCTTCGCCGAACCAGTTAATAAGACCCAGGCGTCGGACTATAATCAAATGGTTCTCTTCCCTATTGACCTCAAGACCATAAGACAGCACGTAAAAAGAATGGAGATCACCGATATACACGAGTATAAACGCGCTGTGTTTCTGATGCTGTGTAATGCCGTCATGTACAATGCCCCTGACTCTCAATTCTTCGCAAAGACTAAAGAGGTGCGTCTTTTCAACAACACTCACTTCCATTTCTCACATTCTCCACCTAGACCTTAAAGATCACCGAGGAATTGTTTGAGGGCCATCAAGCCTCCAAGGCTTACAGTGGGAATGCATGATGAATGATTGCTATTCTACTGATACAATTGGGGATCATGATACATGTACACTAGATGTCGGGTTTCAGAGATCATTAATAGCATGGATACCACTGTTCGGGCATACGTGCTAGATTTTGGGGGTTAGTAGAGATTGAGATTAAATCAGAGACTGCCTTTGAAGCAGGTATTGAAGAGTTGGGGTGAGTCTGCGTGGCAATTAGTAATTTTTCAGGACGAGTTAGTTGTTGGAACCTACATTTTCCCGTTCGAATTTGCAAGCTAAAACTTCTGCTCGTCTGACGACAATATCTACATTATGACTAACGTGTGTGCGGAACAAGATGTCGGCAGACGGTTGTTTAGTGTGATGACTATACCAGGTAAGCACTTCATCTCGCAAGAATAAACTCAATTGCTGCTCCAAATCATACTGAGGCGATATTGATCAGATGCTTTTTGCAGTTCGAGGGACAGCGAACTTACCTCAGGTTCAGTAAGGCATCTCCCTATGGCCATGATGCCTGAGGTCATCAATCCTTCCATCCCGTTCGGGGTAACGAAATGCTGCATATTTGGTGTGAATCGGAACGGAACAGCCTCGGAGGATTGCAATTCCGGCTTATGATGAGCTACACCTGAGAAGATGCGTGAGCTTGGGGTGTTATGTATATCAGATACACTTCACACACTTGGTAGCATCTCTGAGCTATAAATCAAACCTGACTTCCTGGAGACATGTAGACGGGAAGGGACACGATTGCCTCCACTCATGACGTACGACATGAATGAAACTGCTGAGACCTGAAGAGTGAACTGCTTCCGCATCATCCATAACTCCATAGGACTAGTCATTATCCTGCTCATGTACTGCTAGATGATTAGACCAGGAGCACTCCAACAGTAGTGAGGAAATATCGTACGTCTGAGAAAATGGTTCGCGGAACCATCTTGTTTACCAACTCATCCATCAATTCCATTTTGAGATTCGTCAACTCAGCTGTAGTGAACTACAGGGTGAACGTCAGTATCTCTTTCCCTCAATTCAGACGACACAACTGACAGGTTTTTGGGGATCTATGAAAGACTTAATCTTGAGACTCGAAGTGATAATAGGTTCTTCTCTTGATATACCAACGGTCTGACAATGCTGGTCGTATATGTCTTGCAGCGTTACGTAAGAGGAATCGTTCTCAAGCAATCTCAGTGAAGGAGTCATCGGAACCGCAATTGGGATGTGGAATGTGAGGATTCTCTTGCGGCTCTCCTTGCGGCGGGCCAGGACGCTGGGATAATCTGTCAGGTGAATCGTCATTTCGAAATCCGAACATGGGCTTACGAATTAAAAATCCTGAATAGCTGCATGATACGTTCCTCTCGTCGACAAGCACGCGCCGAAGGCAATTGCACTGCGAACGGATGCTTAGAGCCATCATGCCCTATGAAAGTGATTCGCCTAAAGCAGAAGGAGTTACCGCGGCAAAGCTCGAATGTTGGAGAAAATCGCGCGATTTTGATAAAGTCTGAAGAGGAATCTTTATGCTGATATCCCCAGGAAGCATGAAATCAGGGAACCAGCACCGATGGAGGCGAGGCTTACCTCAAGATATTGCCCGGGAATTTCGACATCGTCATACTTGAGATGTTGGAACTCAACAAGCCAATGGCTTATCAGGTTGAGTGGTTGAATTCGAGGACGGGCCTCTAGATGGGATTCATAACGGTCACGCCAAATCTGCAAGCGCTCAACATATTCCTTCATTGTCGGTTTGCTCTTGACCAAGTCTTCCTCAAATGATTGCTTGAACGAAGGTCAATATCAGCAACACCAAAAATGGAATTGTGACACACCCTTGTTGCCTGAGGGAGGCTAGCTGCGAGACGGACTATGTTCGTGACGCACACTTCAGGGACTGATCCGTCATCCCCAGGAGTAGTATTTCGCTGCACTGATTGCTGAACGGAGTTTGAGGAAGATGAGCTGTCTCAGAAGAGTGAAAACCGCTTACATAAACTCCCTCACTCAGCAAGGCGCTGATGAAACGATAGATCTCTTCTTCTTGTGTTGGTTTGAAGCGATGTCCGAGTTGGTCAACCATTTGCTCTAAGGTCGGTGCAAGCAACGGGTATGCTGTCTTCAGGATGGCGCTGATTTCATCAACGTACTCCCACGGATGTCGAGACCCGGGCTTGCTTGCGGAATTCTCATGAGCGCCAGGTACGTTTGAGCCTGGAACATTTTGAGGCTGATTAACAACGGGCTTCCCATCTTCTCCGTTTCGTTTGAGATCAGCTGCCGACTCGCTTGTCATGGGCTTCTGAAGTTCGCTGGACGGCGTCTCGGGCTGCCCAGACGATTTATCAGCGGATCCTGGGCCCGATGTCGATGCAGCATTCAATCCCTGTGCCACCGCCCCATTAGGATTCTCGGCTCTGGCCGCCGCTGCTGCCAGGGCCGATGCATTTGTAACCTGCCTCTTCATCTGAGCGTAATCCTCGCGTACAGTGCGTAGCTGAAAGAAGAGTGCCTGTTGAAACATCAACATGCTAGTCCGTGCGACGCCCAAGTTCGCGTAGACTGACCTGAGGGTATGACTTCGCCAGCTCCATAAGAAGGCGCCTAGCATGCCTGGCCTCTCGATGCGACAGAGAGAGAAGCAACTGGGGAATCAGCGTGATCCAGTACCACAGCGCCATATCGCCCTTGAAACTTTCAAAGGCTTTGGAGATCGGTCCTCCGTGAATCTCATCAACGCTAAGGAACCAAAGAATCCGGATAAGAAGGGGACGAGTTTTCGAGTTTTTGTACAGGCCGGCAGCTTGTAGGTAGCAGCTAACGGCATTGCCAGCCAAAGCTAGTTCACTTGGTTGCTCCTTGAACATACCGTCATTGTATCTGCCCCACTCTGCCCATGCTTTTGGCATGCCGAGCTCCGTCTGGACCGCTTGTCCAAATGCCAAATTGGCATCTTCATTATGACCCAACTTCGCGATGAACATCCCCTTCAGAGTAAAAAACTCTGCTTTCTGCGACAGAGAGAAATACATGAGGTTCGTGTTGTTGATAACTTCCAGGCCTGCTTGCAGCTCGCTAGGAACTTGATAATGGCACCGTGCTTGCTCCCGCAGTTTGAGGAAGGCTTCGGAAATCTCGATGTTAGGCAGTGAGTAAATTTTGTTCAGGCTATTGTGGCAAACTTCGAGCAGCCCATGTTTTCTGGCAACGTGAGCAAAACGATTAATGATCCAAGCGGTCTCATGGAAGCCCCTGTATCCTGCCGTACCCGTGTTCCCAGACACGCCTTGATTGGCTGGGGGCGGAGGGATTAGTGGAAGGAAATGACGATTGATGTGCGAGAACACATGTTGTCTCCACGCTACCAAGTCACTCCATACACTAATGTCATCGTATAGGTTGGGGAGACGCTCCCTCCAAGCTTGAAGAATCATTTTAAGGTCCGCTGACCTTTTGTCCAAATTCAAAGCAGTCGTGGATGCAAGGGCGTGGAATATTTGGGCGGCTTCTTGCAGTTCTACCAGCTGCTGGAAGTGTTGCAGCAGAGGGACATGTACCATTGAAACTATCGAAGGGAATGACACCCACTTGCGCAGCGCTATCTGCATGCTTTCTTCTACCATTCTAACAAACTCGTTACGGTCATTGGGAGAGTGAGAGGGATTAGATCGGATGAGGTGCGCGAATGTTTCAAATACTCTTCGTCGAGGAGTGTGGACATCTTGTACAGCATGCAAAGCTCGGTCAATAGTGTCACGATCGCTAGAGTTGGTGGTCCAATCGGCGAGGCGCCAAGCGCATTCAAGATAAAGATCGTGATTTCCCTCAGAAGTCGCAAGCTCGTTTAGAGTATCCCATTGCTGCAATTTCTGGGTCGAAAGTATCCAGTGATCTTCCCAGAGGCAATATTCGGATTCGCTGAATGGCACATTACTCTGCCGCGCACGGGTTTGAGCCGACTCATACATAAGTTGCGCATCTGCCCATAGCCCATTTTGTTCGAACGAAACGGCAACATTCGTCTCCGGATATAACGCACGGCGGCGCCAAAGCCCATAGAACATGTCATCTTCCGACAACTCCGCATAGAGCTCAGCCAGAGCATCCAATGTGGCGTCCCGTCCAGCTTCATCTTCTCGAATATGGTTCAAGGAAGACTGAAGAATCTCCAGCGCAATATGCCAAACGTTGAAAGTCTTCCCGAGATACTTTACGACGAAGGGTGGAAGGACCAGTGGAGGTCGGCAGGCCAAGGCCCCTGCCAGCAATGACTGTATGACATTACGGGGAGCCCGAACCTGTCTTAGGTGATATTCCTTTCCGAGCAGAATTATTAGAGAACGGGAAACGTCCGCTTGTTCCTTCCTTGATAGTAATCTCCAGACAGCGCCAAACACCGACACCCACGTGAAGTGTGCTGTTTCAGGGTCAAGTGGCAGAAGCTGTCGGGCTGGACGTACGAAGTCTCCAATTGTGGTAACACGAGTTCCAAATGGTGCAATGTCACTCTCATCCATATCGGTATCATGGATGGTACCGAGAATTACCTCGTTCTCATTCACTGCTCCAAGAAGCAGATCTAGAGCCTGTGCGATCCAATAATGGTCCGCAAGATACTCCCAACTTTGCGAACCTAAGACGTATTGCATACGCTGACTAAGCGATCGGGGAAGCGAATCGTCGAAGAGAACAGCAAACTTCGATCGCAAAGCCGGGTCTTTGTAGCGTAGTCCTATGAGGAATGCAGGCTCCAGCTTGGTAGTGAGATCCGTTCGATGCAAACCGGGATCCTTGTAAATGTCGTAGATCAAGTTGAGGTAATCAACGAAAAGCGGTTCGTCCCGTTTATGCTCAAAAGCAGCCATCTTCTGCAGGATACTAGCCTTCTCGCGCATCGTCGGTACAGCATCTTGTCGTTCGAAGACCCATTCGCGACATATGGTCATGATGAGCCGGCAGACGTTTATGTCACTGGACTTATCAACCAAAAGAATGATTGAAGCAACTAGCGACTTTCGAGCATCAGAGGAAACTGGAGCCTGGATGCGCGAAATCTCGAGCATGCTCTTGATCAAACGAGGGGTGGTATCTGTTGGCCTTTTGTCTGGTGGAATATTTGTATGTTCCCGGCATGCATTTATATGTTCCCGACATGCCTTCGTGAAAAGCTTCATGAGACTCGTGGCAAAGTCCTTCAAAGCAGATGGGTTTCTTCGCACGAGGAAAAGGAGAACGTTCAGGACTAATGGCAGGTGGGCAGCCGAACGAGGATCCTCCAGACCTTCACTAATCAACGTGCTAACGAACGAGACAAATTCCTGGACATTTGGCGGGGGGTCTTCAAAGGAGGTAGTGGGCATGGAGGTGATGATCTTGTCCATGACAGTAATGGCGATTTCATGGATCACGGCCTCGTGTCGGCTGAGAGGCTTCTCAAGCCATTTACGCAAGTTCTTCAGGTTCGCCATGATCCAGTCAGAGGGTTTGTCCTCGATTGAGACGGCTAGCAAGCGAAGTGCATTTGTTATATGTGGCAGCGTTTCAGGAGTCTGTTCACTCTGATGATAATCATGGGTCAACCCGTGCGTGAGTGATTAGTAAGGTACTCAACCCACTTGAACTAGCGTTCTCTCAAAGAATGTAGCTTTAATTGTAGCATCCGACCATCCGGGAACTGCCAATAGCTCACGGAGTGTTCGAAGGGCTCGAAGAACTACTTGAGGCTTTCCAGATGTGTCTGCTCCTACCGTCATCACTAATCGAACAAGAAATCCTACGCAAGACTCCCGCAACTGTAACG
>WNFI01234367.1_pt1 | contig 26047 bp, 26 predicted proteins | sample 5400471 | NCBI WGS metagenome assembly WNFI01 (sample SAMN13153348, study PRJNA577476) | soil metagenome | isolation source: 100 cm saprolite on Douglas fir-dominated hillslope | place: USA:California | collected 2013-09-17 | reverse complement strand
CTAAAAGGTTACTAAGTTGGTCATCATGAAATGCTTCAGTGGTGGTAGTCCCAAATAATTGTGGATTAATTATCGATGGGCGCATCGTCCGAGGAGATGATGGCCCAGTGCTACCAGGATCTGAACCAAAGGATGGGAAGTCTACTCTCTCCGGAAAGCTTTCAGAAGCGCTTCTTGGACTATCGGTAATATGAGATAGAACACCCGTAGGTGAATCTCCTGTCGTTGTCACCGGATAGAGAGGCGCGCCAGCCGGAGGCCACATCGATGACGTCGTGGTCAGAGTGGCTAACGTAGTCGGGGGCGAATGTACGGAAGCAGGCTGTGGCGTCGCCCTTGGTAACTCAAATGATTGGTTATCAATTGAAGGCGACGTCTCCGAAAGAACCGTAGAGAAGGACCAAGGGGATGCGGGAGCCGGTTGTGCTTCCCGTGCGCTCATGACACGCTCGAAGGAACTCGGGGGTCTGCCGCCACCAGGCGTAATATCAAATGATCGTTGGGTACCTGTGGCGCCGGATACCACTGATTCGACCTGGGGGTCAGCGTGATACAAGGGACCACCCACGGGAAGATCTTGACTGTGTGATCTCCGCTCATTCGGAGGCAGTGGTCGAGAGCCAGCAGTAGTTGTTGGAGTTCCAGAGACAGTTCCTGCTGTCTCGGATGGAGGGGCGATTGGGGCAACTTGTGGATGATGTCGTTGGGACTGGACTGGGGGAGCGGGACGTTGGGCTTGTACTTGAGAATTAGGCGGTTGGATCTGAGTTTGAGAGATCGGGCGCTGTATTTGTGCCTGTGAAGCGCGTCCCTGGGACTGAGTCTGCGAGACGGGGCTTTCAAGCTGGCCTCGCGATACAGGCTTCTCGATCTGGCCTTGATTAAAGGGATGCTGGAGCTGAGAACTTGGTCGTCTTTGCGCTTGGGACGCAGGCCGTGCGACCGCAAAAGAGGAGGCTGGCCTGCTTGGGACAGGAGTTACGGCACCATCATCGCGAGCTTCCCACACAGCATCTAGACTGCGCATGTGTTTCGGCGCGTAGTGGTCAAATTCACCTGGAGAGAGAACTATCACCTCGAACAATCGATTGCGCAGCAACGATATGGGGTAGCCAAGACTATGGTCATTTGAAACTAGGATAATGGTAGCCATTTGCCCGTGGTCCAAAACGAACGCCATCATATCCGATATCTGTACATATTCCTTCCGGCCGCCCGCCCCAGAGACTCCAGGTTTGTGGAGGCTGAGAGTTACGCCGCACTGTTGAAGGTCTGTTGCTAGCCTTATCGTCGCCTGGCTCAGCTCTGACTCTGAGGCTGGTGATATATACGCTTTAAATTCGCACAGCTCCCCATGTTTGACGCCAAAGGTCCGTAAAGCCTCTACTGCCTGCCCGATGGCCATTCCGGCAGGTGGAATAGCAGTTCCCTAGAGATAAGAATTTTTTGCGTATTAGAAAGATTACGGCATCGTGGATCGACGACACACATCTAAATCCCAAAATATGGCACATTTACCACCAGTAGAGGCATGTCTAGTTCTCACAGACATTGTACAGGGTGCGTCTTTCGGATAGTGGCTTCAGGGAGACTATCTCAACAATAGATGCGAAAGGGGGAGAGTTTGCGATGAGTAAGTCGACAAGATGAGCATGTTTTGCATGAGGCTCAAATAGGTGGAGGCAGATGCAATTTGAATTCAGTGGCCGTGAGACTTCTACATCGGGGTGGTGGAGTTGGCCGAGTCCAAGCTATTCGCAACATGTCATCCAAAGGTTCTCCAGATAAAGCGCTCGCCTCGATTTTACCCCTCATCTCTAATGGACAGGCATATGAAGCGCACCAGAAAGCCCGAACCTTTGCCTCTCGCTATGTCAAAGCTGGCGCTTTTGGTACAGCTGTGCAAGTCTTGTTTCAATCTGCTAAGGAGCTCCTGAAAGCTGGGCATGCTGGTAGTGGGTCTGATCTCGGGGTATACATGATTGATGTGTATTATGATATGGACCAAGGGGTGAACGATACGTCTCGAGGTATAATACGTTCCAATCTGGCATTCCGATCTCTTATAATGGCAAAAATATCATAGGGAGTGTAACGCAACTCATCTCTCTGACTGGGCGGGAAGGAACCTGGAGGAAATCGCTGATTGAAAGAGCCGTTGCGTACGCGATTGGTACACTTTAATACCTTAATTTGGTCTGATTCTCCATCACCAGATGGTCATCGCACTTTACAGGACATCCTGCGGGGGATTCTATACTGCACTATCATATAGGAGAGCTTTTAATGAAAGGTTAGCCAAATTCTACAGGCTTAAGGGATGAGCTGAAAGTTCGTGCATTGCCTCAGAGGGTTCATTCGATCTTGCAGAGCTTCATTTCATTGCTGGTGGAACGCGTGACTGTGGTCGATTGCATGCTGCGATGATGGTTAAATGGCTGGGGGGCGATGCAGAGCCAGCACGATTTGCAATCAGAGGTTTACTGCCGTAAGTGAAGCGTACTGCTATTATTTCTGGGCGGATGTGATTCAAATCTTGAATATCAGACACCTCTTGCTTCAAAACATTCTAACTTCGCGTATTTTCCTTTCCGAATTCATCAGCCTCCTATCCGGTTCCCGTCCAACTTTCTCGGTTCACGCTACTCTCCCTCTGGATTCAGATGAAGTCTTTGTCACTTCTGAACCTGCCCTGAATTTCCTCCAGCTTCTGGTTCGTGTTTGCCAGCGAGGCGAGCAGACTCCGCCAGCAAGCTCAGTGCCTTTACCGGCTCGGACCGCATGGTTGAAGCTCATGGCGCAGTATAAGGCATCAAGTCCAATTATAGCGGAAGCATTCTCAAATCAGGTACATCATCTTGTCGAATCACTTAATCCATTTTTGTAACCGTCCTATTCAGGTTAATACCCAGATAGGGCAAGTGTACTTTGGGTTTGCAGTGCGGAAACTTACAACTCCATTCGACATGATTGCTTCACTATTTGGAAGTGGGGGTGGCAGCTCAGATGCGTCCGAAACGCGCGGTGCACGTGGACGGGGGAGGGGACGAGGACGTGGCGAATTATCCGGTCCTGAATTAGATTGATGCACCCAATAACTTGGCGAATCTAGCACGGTTTCTCCTGACAGATCCCCCAGGACACAGACGGCATCAGACGTGTTTGGTAACATTACTGCCAATAGCTCGTTTGAAATTTATTTGAGAAACTACCAGAACAATTCTGCTACTATACAGAATGCAGAAAAATTTAATTCTGCATTGCAATTTGGTACAGGAAACAAAAACATGCTTCATCACCAATTTTCATGGGAAGGTCGAAGATCTGAGACGGAGGGATATGAATTTGAGTACATGTGCGTTCGCCCTTGACGTACCAAGTTCCCAGGTCCATGCGGACCGAGGTTGATGAGCAAGATACCAGTAGGCCTACAGTGAGATGTGAGCCATGGGGACCTCCAATACTTATGCGAGCTCGACGTACAGAGGCGATGTCAGCAGGGTCCAGGACAATGTCGGGGTTGGTATCCCACTCTGGAGTACCCCATATCTGTTTAGTCTTTGAACACCAACAAATCACGATCACTGTGTAAGTCAAGATACATTAAGACTGGACTCACGATCTTCGTTTTGATAACACCGTCAATAATTGCGTGAGCAACATGGATATTCTGCTTTCCAAACTCCTTGTTCAAACTCTGCGACAGAGCACGAACGCCATGTTTTCCAGCAGAAAAAGCAGCCATTGTCGGATTCCCACGCCATGCGGACGTCGCAGACCTGCGAGTAAGGTGGACTTGGGCACAAGTAACAAATGAGGGAATTGTAAGTGCGTACGTGAAAATCAAGGTGCCTCGGTACCCTAATTCATTGATAGCGTACTCGCGGAATGAGAGAATGGACTCTTGCGCGAATGCAAAGCCACCCAAGATATTAGTTTGGACAGACTCCTCTGGTGGAAAAACATTGATGTGTCCGAAGTTTTTAGTTCGTTGGGTCGGAAAAAGGAATTACAAAAGCAGAGGGACGTTAACAAGCAGGAAACCTTTGATCAGACATGTAGAGAACGTGCCAATATCCTCCTGCGTCAGTTCCAGGAAGGGCTTAGCAATTCGGTGTCCAGTATTGTAAATTGCGACCCGGATCTCAGCACCGGGCCATTTCGCCTTAATTTCTCGGAATACACGGGAGATTTCCGCCTTGTTGTATTCAGTGATGGGGAAAGGAGCAGCGTCACCACCCTCGTAGCCGTTGATCTCATCAGCTGCTGCTTGAAGGGATTTTTCGCTTCTAGCAATCAGAGCTATTCTGTAGCCCCGCTTCCCAAAGAGGCGACTAGAGAAATAGCGAGGGTGAAGTGGGATCAGAAACTGGATGTGGGACTAGCATCACAGTGGCTCACGCGCAAGCATTTCCAGTCCCTAATAGATGCTACTCGTAAGTAGAGAGTACAAGTAGCCAAATTCCTGCTCACCAGTTGCCGAACCAACGCCACTAACGACACAAATTGGCTGCGAACCATGATAAGCCTAGAATCGTGATCGGTGGTTTAAGATCAGACCTTTTGAGAATAATTAGGGGCGGTGGATGTCATTTTGTTAAGAACGATAGAAGAGCCAGTGCTGGTGGCAGTAGGGAAAGCACTAGGCTGGCTTCCTACCTCTATATATAGAGGAAAGCACTCTCTCCGAGCAATTCGGCTACTAGTACTTAAGGCACGGATTCACACGTGTCCCAAGTTGACTAATCAATGGAGTTACCCGTTTCAATTGTATTGTTATCGCGACCTTCAACTTCAACCATGTCGAGACCATTGAACGTCTCAGCGTCAAACTCCAATGCATCCAAAGCCACGAACAATCCCTCATCCCTTGCCACCAAAACTCCAACCAAATCATCTGTGGAATCAACAGACAACACTGAATCGACAGGTGTACGCACACCATTGACGCGCCCGGAAGATGCGACGAGTCCACATGAACTTACTGCTTTTGTGAGTGTCAATGAATCTGGTGGTTGTATCTTCCCGATGATTCTCTTCATTAATTTGCCAAGCGTTGCTCCAATAGGTTGAATCTATGTTGACGCAGCTGGAGGTTCGGTTTGATGAGATGTCGGGTCAAATAATAGACAGAAGTATGTGGATACTCTTGACATCCTCCTCAGCTATTTCGCTCAAGACTATTCTCAGTGACACAAATGTCCTCACGCGTGGATGCACTTGAAAACGCCATTCACGATCTGATCAATGGAGATCTTACACTTCCAGCCACGCCTGGGACCCAAGCTAACGGCCTGCCCACAGCCAGGCAAAGCAGTGTTGATAACACCGGATGAACAACATACCCTGAGCCGACTACAGTAGGACACTGTGCATTCATTTTTACTGTATTTTTTTCCGCCCCTGTTAGAGTAATGGAGTAGGCCCAGTGCGTCCAGTATCATCTCAAAAAATGAATGGGAACATGGCTTTTCTTTTGGGGTAGTTGGCGCCAAATTCCTTCTTGTAAGCCTTGTGTTTCTTTGCAGCCCAGACGGCCATTTGGCTGGTTGAGACAATCAAAAAGAGAAGTGCTTCAGACGGCAAGTCGCCCAATCAGAGAGGTATTGATCGGTTGCTTGGGATATGACTAATCTCACCGAAAGGACTCAGTGTCATCACTGTGATGGCCGCCCAGGCAATTGTTTCTGCAAAATAGTTCGGGAACGAAACGAGTTCGAAGAGTCCGCCTCTAGGAATGCCCCTCGTTTTGGTCCCCGCTGGACGAAGGTTTCTGACAGTCATATGGGCTTCTAGGTTGAAGAATTCTGCAACCTTACATCCATTGCTTTAGTCTTGGAATGGGATTAAGAGTTCTGCTAATCGAGACTGACCAGCCAAACGCCAGCACACGCTGTGAGGAACTGAGGGTTGGCACGCTGAGTGCCTTCCAGGACCTTCTTAGAATACCAAGGGCCATACAGGCCTCCAGCGAGAAGAACCCCACTGAGTATGTGGTAGTGGGCTGAACTAGAGCCGAAGGTGAGCAAAGAGCAGGTGGCATCGGTTGATTGACACGAGACCAGAACGTACTTTTTGAAGATGTTACGAAGCGGCATTGTAGCATGGGAGAAGCGGTGAACACTGGAGGTTAGGGCCTTGTGGTGAGCAAAATGAACCTTAATGGGACCGTATGTTAACAGGGACGCACAATAATGTCTCCAATTCCCGCTTGAAAAAATGTGCTAGAACAAGGAGGTACGTCAATGTCTGCATTTGTGAATGCTCGAAGTTGGTGCGATAGAATAGTTTGGGGAAATGATAGACTAAAGGATGGATGATCAGTGGCCCTGCCTTCGAAGACATTAGACATTCACTCGCTTCTGGTGACAAATTAGACATACGTATTCGACCAGGAACACGGTCTTCCAGCCAACTTGGGGGCCGAGATCCTTCACAGTGAAGATAAGGGCGAGATCAGAGTCGGAAGCTAGTGCCACTTCATTTCCATTGAACAAAACGTCAGCAATGGTCTTCTCATCGGCAAGGGCAGCTTTTGAGCCCTCTAGCCCAATTTTCTGGCGAGTGACGTCAAACTGGATATTTCATGCACGCCAAGAAAAGGATCAGTTTAAAGTAGGGTACGAGCGGGAGATGTACTCAAAACCCACGCGAGGGAACTTGGCCTGAAGTGCAGACTTGACTTGACTAATCGTAATTTGCTGGGCCGTCTTCTCATGGAAGGTAAGAGTGATAGGAAGGCCCTTGGCAGATTTCGGAGGGCTCCCCACGGATTTTATGGTAATGTTAACAGGCATGGTAGCTGAGCTGGACTTGTGGTATCCGGCGCGATAATTCAGACACTTCTTCACAAGCTTGTCAGTGTGGCGGTGCCATACATCCTCAAGATTAATGCCTAGTGATCGCCTTATCTCTCAGCGCCTTCAATACAATGCTAAAACCCCAGCTTTTTTACTTGCTCTGCAAGGGAAAGTCTCAGGGAGAATGAGCAATGAGGATGAGGATGCTGAAGATCCTGGAATGGAACAACTGGACGTAAACCGTCCTGCAATCCCACGGAGACCCCGCGGACTGACGGGCGAGGATCAGACCGGGGATGGTGGGGACGATGACCTCGAGGGTGGGGATGAGAAACCGATAGTTGTCGTTCTTAAAGAGGGCAAGCATCTCACGGAACGCCAGGCCGAGAGCGAGAGGCGAAAGGGTATGTGTTGGTACCCCTCCTGGCCCCGGACACTAATATCTTATACCGCTTCCTTAGCCCAGGGCTTACCCCCACTTCCTGAACCAGATAATGGAAATAATGACCTTGGGTCAACTAAATCCTCCACAGGGGTTGCAACATCCTCCTCTCAGAGGTCGTCATCGGGACCCGGACCCTTCTCATTTTCTTCATCTGCGAAAGGACCATCATCAGCCAGCCAGCGGGCCACAAACATAAAAAGGCTCAAGCGTAAGGCTTCAGCGTCACAAGATGAGAAGCCTGGTAAAGACTTGGAGAAACCGAAGAAAAAGAAGAAAGAGTCGAAAAGCCTCGTGTCCTTTGGAGATGAATAGATTGCTATCGTTTCTAGATCTAAGCCGAGGTCTCCGAACGGTGGCTCAATCGTCAAAGCGAACTTTGCCCCTCTGATTCTTCACATTTCCCCGCTTCTCTTTTTCCGTCCGCACGTTGGCCTGTTCCTTCCTCTCGAGGCTCCGGACACGTTCCTTTTGCGCTTCAGTTGGCTCATTCACGATGGAGCTTGTTACGCTAGACAGGATGATGCCATGCAGCTATGAAAGGGAAGGCTTGGTCAGTAGGTTGTCTCACCATGCTGAGAACATGCGGACCTTTCGAAGGCCATCATCAACGTTCTGGGCTTGCGATCGATAGCGAGTAGATGTCACCATGAGGGAACGCGAGGACGGAACATAGGCGGGCTGGTTATTGTTGTTATCATTAGCCTCCGTTACTCTAGTACACTTTTCGACACTCTTACCAGCGCACGAAGATTTTCGCGGCACCAGGCAGGAATCCAAGGTGTTGAATCGACAGGGCATCGTATTATTGCTTTTGAATTGACTTTATTTACGTTTTGGCTGGTTGCACTAAGCATATGACGATCAGCATGATCGTACGATTGGCTTACCCTCCTGGACCAGAGCTGCGTGCGAAGTCTAAATATACATCATTCCTCTCCAGTTTCCGCAATTCGAATTTCCGGGCCCAGTCCCGTGCGATTTTTGCGTCTTCTCCTGTCATCTTGCACGCCGAAAACCCACGCATGAAGCCGTGGATCATGGGCCGGACTGATTGGTTATGATTGTGAGGCATGGAGAGGAAGAGCTTTCCTCCAAAAGCTTGGGGCAGTAGGGAACTTGTACGCATTCAGGGAATATGCAAGGTGTGCATTCTGGTGCAACGGGGCAATTATGTTACAGGTCAGGCGCAGTGAGAGTCTCTGTATACGCGGAGGTTGGAGTCCAGCCTATGAGGAGGTACAAGTTGTTGCAGTCAATCACCTGATGTGGTTGACAAATTTGTTCCCTTTTTTGTCATTCTTCCTTGTCTCCCAGACCAAAGTGGCCGTTCCAATTGTATTCGCTTAATTAAGCGCCAAGAGAGTATTCAGAATTGACGAAGCCCTGATATCTGTTCAGACGTCCTGTTCCGAAAAGTGCTTCATGACAACTGTGCATGCATATTTACATACAGGCGGAAATTCAAGCATCTTCCCGGCGGTAACATGCGATGAACTTGTCTCCTCCATTACGCTCAACCTTTTTCCCTTCTTCAGTTGCTGTTCTGGCCTGCTCCAGTACGGGATCCCCTTCCAGTTCTTCATTGGGTATGCGTCCGAATGCAGGGAACGAGGACAAGTGATGAACCATCCAATCATGTAACTCCTTGACGTCTGTGATTGTATAGATAATACCCGAGGGTCGAAGCACATAAGCATATTCAGCTAGGAGCGTCGGACTAATAAATCCCTTTAATACCAGGCGAGTCCATATCGAGCGGTTCTGACTGACGATATTATCCGAGCTTTATGCTTGCGAGCTTTAAAATGCGGGTCAGGGAAGAGAAAAAATATTTTACTAAGCTAGCGTTCTATGAGTGACATGGAAGAGACTGCGAAATAAACACAAGTACCTGACCCTTTTCAAAGAAGTTCGGGAGAAACTTCATGGCATTGGTTCGAACAACAGAGACGTTCTGGTATCCTCCAGGGGCGACTGGAGCTGTGGAACTATCATCATCGCCTGTTTGCTGAGAGGCCTGCTTGTTCTTCACACGGAGAGCTGTGATGCGATCAGCTACGTATTGTGTAACGTTAATCCTGATTTCCATTCCTTGATATGGTGCATTATTTTAGGTGAGGGCTGAGAGAACCTGAAAAGGCATACCCAGCATCAGGGTATCAGGAAAGAGAGGAGCTAAGCCAATAAGCAAGCCACCGAATCCGCATCCTATGTCTGCGAACTCAACCTTCTTAGTGGGATGAGCAGGGTAATGTTTAGACCAGTTCATTTCGCCAGGAGAGGGAGGGCTAAGAAGATAGTAACAGATAGAACGTCTGAGACAAAGATACTTTCACTCACTATTCTAGCGAGTGGTCGGAGAATGGGTTCGCATGGGCTCGTTGACGATAAAAACGTTTCTAAACGCATCAAGATTGACAATATTAAACCACGAGAGCGTGCCATACCTGTGGTAAAAGGTGATCTAGAGCGTCTTCCTCTGGTTCCTGCTCAACTTCCTTTCTCTTGTTGCCCATCTTTGATCATTGAGTCACGTCGCGTGATTTTCTCAAGTCCGAAAACTTGAACGGTGAAAGACGTCAGCTTCGGCCAAACGATGGTGAGTCTGCACTGATGGCCTTCCTACTTCCTCACTTGGCTTATCTCATCCAAAGAAACTACTAGTCTCGTCCCGAAATTCTTTCTGAACATGGCTTCCGCTCCGACGGTCGTAAATCAACCGAACTTCGAACTCTAGATCTCGAGTTGGCTTCTCATGCGCAAGCGGATGGAAGCGCCACAGTCTCCCATGGATTAACGTCAGTTCTCGTAACTGTTTATGGTCCCAAAGAGCCAAGGCTACGAAGTACCGCGTTGCATGACCGAGCCGTGCTTAACGTCTCGGTGGACATACCCTCATTCAGCGGCCAGAATCCGCTTGGGAATCGAAGAAGTCGGGGAGACAAGTGAGAGAGATCCCCAATTTTCCCTGCACATCCTCTAAAGCTTTTCTTAAGACGCATACTCGAATTCGCTGCAAATATCAAATCTACATTCGAACCTGTGATCCAGACAGCAATTTATCCTCGGTCGAGCATCGACATCAACGTTCAGGTTCTGCAATCCGATGGATCTCTTCTCCAGGCGGCAATAAATGCCACAACTCTGGCTCTGGTCGATGCTGGAATCGCAATGGCAGACTTTGTCTGTGCCATCAGTTGCGGCCTCCATGATACAACATCCCTTCTCGACCTTACCTCTATCGAGGAAGCGGATATTCCTCATCTCACAGTCGGTATTCTACCCAAATCTGGCAAGGCGAGCCTTGTGACGTTGGAGACGCAAGTGGTAGTGGATCGATTCATGGAGATGCTTAAGTTGACCGGAGAGGCGGCAAGTGCAATCCATGCCGAGATGACGAGTGTCGTTCTTTCAAGAACAGACAGGCTTGCTACGGCGATGAGTAGCGCAGGACAACCAATGGCAACCGGTATTTCTAAAGCACCAGTGTATGAGGATCTCGAGATGGCTAACTACTAGATCGCCGTGCTTGCACATGTACTTTAGTAATCTTTCTAAATATACCATACTGTAAGGGTCAATTCTGAGATAGAGAGACCGATAGTTCTATTGGTAGCGGAGAAGCGCTCTTCTGGGGCGCTAACGGGAGCAAATATATTGACAGCCCAATTCAACCTTGAACAAGGGCGACGACCTTTTCAGTACGTCGTTACCTGCGCATCGGGATCGGTGATCCTGCCATCTTCGTCTACAACTACAGAAGTTTTCGGTCTGGGCTGTCATGGTGCCCACAGTGAGCCGACCTCCGTATGCGTCACTCCCATCTTCGGCGCAATCGAATGGCGAGCGACCCGTCCCTGACTCACACCAGTTGGAGAGGTTGAGGTGGGATGAGTCCATGCCAGAAGTAGATGTTGTGATCTTGTTGGACGGTAGTCCTCAGCCACCCGAGTGGCAGAAGAACGTGAACATTTACTTTGCCAGGATACTCACGGGTGTTATGCTGGCTAACCAGAACCATCGGGTACGTCGATTGTCCTCGAATATATTATGAAATGCCTAAGGTTGACCGAACAGATACGAGTGGGAGTCGTGTGCTACTCTCGCGCTGTATCCGAAACATCAATTCGTAGATCACCGATTCTGGGGACCATTCCATTGTCCCCGCCGGACTACGTGATGATGTACATCAAAACCCATCGCCCAGAGGTTGGAATAGGGCAAGCAGCGTCCTCAGGTGGGATGGCAGTCCTTGAGGCAATTGTAGCGGCTTTGGAGGTTCGTAATTTCTGGGTCCAATAAGACGGCGGTGGCTCACATCTTGGCTCACAACATCAGATGTTCGATGATCAGATAGAGGCGCACAACGTCCGGGGGCAACTCAAAGCACACGAGAGCAAGTTCCTTTTGCCTACCAGTAAACCCGACGATAGAACGGATTCTAAGGAGCCTCCACTTCCCAAGTTCTATATCCTCCTGTTTGCTCACAGTCCAACAAATACTTCCACTATTTCTTCTCGAAATGTCTCCAAGTCTCTGGATGGCCTGGCGTGGGATGAGTTACCGGGCGAGATGAGAAGGCGAGGAGTTCACCTCAATCTCGTCACTATGGCGCATCTTCCGGAACTCAAGGAGCTACACAAAAAGGCTGTAGATAATCCTGGACAGGCATGGTTCCAACTCCCTGCTGGTCATAGTTTGATGACTTCCGGGCTCCCTGAACTCTCTGAGACCCATCTCACGTGCTACCCCAGGACATCTCAACATTCCCTCGCTCCCCGACTCGTCCTCTAATTCTCATGCTGCATCTAATCCAACTAATGCTCATCTGAATGAAACTCCACAAAGCAACACATCCCGCCGGCAGGACGAGTATAGAGCCGCAGTTCAACGTCATCACCAAAACATTGCCCCTCAGTCAAATCAAGCAACAGGCTCGAAGGATCCCGGAGTAGCGGCTCCAGCTAATGACGGAGCAACCAATCTAGTGACACAACCACCCGTCGCAGCTCCGACTGTCCGACCACCCTTACCTCAACCCACCCGCAAACCAGTTGTTCCTAATAATCCTATATCAGTCCCAAATCCTAACCCTACCCAGATTTCATCGGCCTCCCATCTTTCCAAAGCGATAGCTGAAGGGAGCATCCAGGCACAGGCACAACAGCAGCATTTATCACGACAACCCGCCCAGGTAGCGCAAGCGACATCTGGGACATCACCATCGCGTACCCCCATGCACACTAACGGAACTTTACGCGCTCAGCCTGGACAGATACTCACACCAGTTGTCAGTCGACCAGCGACAACTCAACCACCTGTCAATAGTGCTCCTCAAGCTCCTGCAACCCAGACATCTATACTGCAACAACCACAGCCGCAAGTTTCCCCCAGCCAACCGCTTAATACCAGCATGGCTCAGCAGTTGCAGCATCAGAGATCCGCGAGTAGCGGTTCAGTGCCTGCGATACAGTACCCGGTTCTGGATTCGCGGAGGATCGTGACTCACGGTTCTTCTGTTGGAAAAGGAGCAACTCAAAACACGACTCAGCCAGCTGGCCAACCACAGCCAAACCCTCTTGTTCAGGCTCCGTCAGGGCCGCAACCTCAGGCAGGGGCTCATCCGTCAGAGACTGTCAGCCAGAATCTCTCACGGAAAAGGTGGGTGGGCGTAGTCCACTTCCAAGCATATGATAGTAGCAAGCGTGAGTTGAAGGAGCTGCAGGCGCTTGCGTTTGCCCGGCCTCTCATGAGAACGTTAGAGTATGTATGTGTCTGTACTCATTTGCCACGAGTTAACTGGGAATTCCAGGGAAGCGGGAGTAGATTCGTGGCCTCAAACTCTGAGATTCCCAAGAGAATCCTTCCGCCCTGGATCACTCGAAGAGATGATGACAATTCTAAAAGCGCGTAACGCGCCTCTTGTTGGTTTCTATCCGGCGAGACAATCGACTGCCAGAGTGGATCCTGGGAATAATGAGAAGATTTATATGGCGCTATACATAATCATGCATCAAAAAGGACTTGTCTGTTCAATGCCCCTACAATTTCCCGGACAGGGTTCAAATCGAGGCATTATTCTTTTCCCCGTTCCGGCTTCTAATCCTACCGAAGCACCCAAAATTTATGGCGCAGTCTTCGTAACGGGAGAAATACCTCGTTGGAATGGTACCCCCGCATCGGGCTCTATACCTCGTCCTCTCCAACATCCACAAATTGAATCAACAACTTCTCAGAAGCCCCAACATCCTATTTCTAATCCCACGCCATCGACAGTGAACCAACAACAGCAATTTCAACAACTAGCAGCCCTATCTAGAGCCCGCTCACTGCAGCTAAGCCAGGCCCAACAACTGCAGCAGTCTCAGCAGCTACCTACTGCCGTTGGTGCAGGGGTTTCTAATATCCAACAAGGCGATCCAGTGGGCCTGGGTCTGCCGCCTCCGGCTTCTGGGGTTGCCAATGCACTCGGCTTCAGTCCAGGTCCAGTGCACAGCGCTGTAGCTGGATTTGGACGTGTTCCTGGGGTTTCCGGAGCCGATATCAATGCCCAGCTGCAAGCTTTGATGGGCTTACCACATCAGCAACAGCAACAGATGCCAAATCAACTTCAGCCGCAACCACAACAGCCCGCAATGGGCGCATATGGGATCATTCAGGGTCGTCCCGAGTTCTTGTCGTTGCAAGCGCAACAAGCTATGATGACCCAGGGCGGCCAGCTTCTTGCGATGCATAGGCAAGCATCTAATCCCAACATTCCTATGCCGTGGTTCGCTCAAGGGAAACCAGGTGGAGCAGGAAGTGCCCCAGGCCCCGGGCGATGATCTTCCCTTTCATCTCGTGCTTTATTTTGACTCAAAGATATTTCCAGGCTGTTTATCGTAGGTCCATCTTTGTACTCTTAGCTGCCCTTCAGGGGTTGCATAAGATCGAACGCATTTGTAATATTAATGATTTGATTTCATGTTGCTGCAAAATTTGCGAGGGAGACAGAGCAAAAGATTCAAGAAGAAATGCGAGATCAAACAGCTCCATCGGGATCCCTGTTGGATGTGTGGGTCACAGGGTAAATCCCGGAACCACCACACCGCCGCCCCAACTCCAGTGCTGCGCATGCAAGGCGATGATATGGCTTGTGTATAAAAGCGTTGTACTTTGCACCGATGCTCAGTTATAGTTGTTCCCAATTCCCCTTGTTCGATTCTTGAGTGAATAACTGCTGAGCGGTTTCCTTAACCAGTAATCGACATTCAAAAGACCAAAAGTCCTTTAATCCCAGACAGGAGCGAGCCAGGGATGAGGAGCGGTAGGGCACGTACGAACACGGTGGAAGGATACAGCAGGTGACGCTTGTCGATCCGAATAGAAACAGCAACCAGAAGGAAATAAATGTGCAAGAACCTCTTGCTTGAGCTACGTGAATAGGATAAAAGGAACCCAGGAAGATTATATCTGGACATCAATGTCGATCTTGAAGATCATTCTAGAAGACAACGGCGGAATTTAAGGGCTGAGCTCAGTAGGGCGGAAGATCTAGACACTCGATCAAAGGTATGGTATTTCATGTATCCGTTTGCTCCGAGCCACCCTGGACAAGCGGAATAACTGCCCTTGCTGGCCGAACCTGAAAATACCTAACAGAGAACATGAGAAATACAGTTTGATCGAAGACATATTCCTATAATGACTTCAATTCATTTTTGCCGGCGGCGAAAGAGGCCTGAGCGGGTCCAAATTCTCGTTCACATCCTACCATTCGTTCCCAATACTTACTAGGTCTACGTCGTGGAAGTAATCGAGCCCGTCCTGGAGCAAGAACAGTGGTCTACGGCGTATTTGACAGATAATTGAACCACGCTACATTCTGACGACCCAAGCAATAACCTTTACACACATGGCAGACGTTCGGGACCTTCGGGTGGTCCTTCTTATTGACGCATCCAACGAGACAGTGGCGGCGTTAAGCGACGTCGTGTGTGATATGTTGCTAAAGCCAATCCTGGCTCGCCTTGAAGTGCTTCATCAAGGCAGTGATCACCGACTCGCCATAGTCTCGTACTCGATTCCCTCTAGTCCCGATGGCCCTGATCTTTCCGTTACTCAGGACACTTTCAAGTCGTTCCAGGACTCCTACAACATCCTCCGCCATGGACCTTTGTCGGTTGGTCTCGGGCGCTTCTCAAACCTAAAGGGAGACTCTATGGCCCTCATTGATGGGTTCATTCAAGCTTTGAAGGTAAGTGAAGTATTTGGTGCCATTTCGCAAACAAATAAGACCCTGGGATTTAGCTTTGTGATGGAGAGACTACCTCCCGCACATCAATTTACCCGATACACCATTTCATCGTCATCACTTCGCACCCTCCTCAGATTACTCGTCGTCCGCCTCGTATGCCCAGTCAAGTTGATTCTCTTGTGTGGGAAAATGTTCCTATTGCGCTCCAAAAAGTATGATGTAGAGCTTGGGTACATCATGATATAATGACACGTTTCTTAGAGGGGTGTTAACTTGAGCCTTATTCAGACAAGTTCACATCCAATATTAACTCAGTTACTGTGTCAGGTATGACAAATTTTACTGTACACCATCATCATCAAAGTTGATAATCCTTGAATCATAGACGATGGGGTCATCTCGCTTTACGCCACCGTGGTTCCCGACTGACACTTACCACGTAATGCTATCTGGGATGAGTCTTCCATGGGAACGCAAAGTACCTGCCCCTCAATGTGTATCCGATCTCAGAGGTTGGTGGACCGTATTCCTCCGTTTTCAGTCGGCAATTGAAACCATTATCTCAAGGAACAAAGCGAAAGCACTGTCAGGAGCATGGATTAATGGGTGAGGACGGTGCCACAGATGATCCGAGTAAACGCTCTCGTCAAGTATCGTCTATTGGACCGTTCAAATGCCCACTTCCAAGATTCCAGGACAACTTTGCTCACGGGGGAGCCGACACGGCTCCTCCGCCTTCGAAGCCTACCGCCGGATTGGTAGCCTCCAGCCGCACCATCCATCCAGCATTACCCTCTAGAGAGTGGTACGTTTCTTCGCAACGGGAAGCTGGCGCCGGCGCATTGAAAACAGGCGCCTATTCTCGTTTTGATGGAGACATGTGGGCTTCGATTGGTAACAATAAAGGACTTGACGCTGAAATCTCGCCTTCGGTTAGTCCGGATCAGTCATTAAACTGGTTGTCTGTACAAAGCAATGCAGACGAAGGTTCCATGGGGCAGGCTATCATTGCAAGCGGAGCCGGTCAGGGTCCACATGTAGCGGAAAATGCCGCCCGTCATCTTCCCACAATCCCTGATAAGACCGATGGCAGTGATCCTCATCCGATGAGCGTTGTGACAAACAACGCCCAAAGCTGGGACCCAACGACGATGATAGATTCATTCCCTGAGCCGATAGGTTACCCAGCCCCTGGATTGTCCTCGATCGCGTCGCCAGCTACCAGTCCCCACCCCCATCATTACCCCGTTGACCGCGATATTCTATGTGCACAGGAACTTACTCCGAGTCTGTTGCGGTCTACCACTAGTCAATCTCATTATCAGCAGCCGAACGTCTCGTCTCAGCTTGAGAACCCCGGTGCTTCCTCAAATGCACAGAATGGGGATTATCCCACTTCCAGGGAGTTTTATGGAGCTTCGTCGCCGGATTACTCAGAAGTGCCTTCTCCCCTTTGGCAGGGCTTAAATATAACTCAAGTCTCATCTAAGACCACTAATACTCCGCAACCCCCCTCCGGTGTCAATATCATGGCTCCAGTCCGTGAGGACAGTCTAGACACCTTGATTCGTAACTTGACAGCGCCGGTGGGTGCTGAACCGTCGTCAGCGTCAGGTACATCCCCACTATCCGAGAATTGGTCTTCCATAACGAACAGAAGCGGTGTTGCTCAGCATGTATCATCCTCACAGTCATCCCCTTTGCCAAGTGGGGACGAAGCTGGGAATGATTCGATAGCCGCAGGCACCGGAAGTGACGAGGATTTTGATGAGCACAAGTCAATGGGTATCCTGAAACTCATCATGGAGCGGGCGGCTCGGAAGAAAGGCAGGGAGCGCCGGGAAAGGTTCAAGAAGAAGCTAAAACCTGGCGCTGCGCCTAACGGGGGTGGGGCTAGTGTCGAGGCGAACCATCGGCGAATTGCGCCGCACCAGCCAACATCACTTCAGCGGACAGCGCAAACGTGGGCATCACCTTCGCCTTCGATTACCATTTCAAGGCCAGAGAGTAACCCAACTGAGTGGTACGGTCATCTAATTTTCGATGGCGAGGGTCTCTCGGATTTGGAGCCCATTCCGGTCGCGATATCGTCCCCACACTTGAGGTACTGTAGCTCTCTATGCGGTTATTCCGTGCATAACTCAAGTATGAGCAGTGTTCAGGACCTACCAGAGGCCATCTACATTCATGCATCTGATCTCCGTCGACCGGCAGATTGGACCTCGTTTCATATGTTTCTGGGTGCTCATAATGTAGCCATCTTCCCTCTTCGACATTATTTGGCGTCGAACGGGCCAAAACCGCTCTCAGGCTCGTCAACAGTAGGTTATGAACCTTTCTTGAATATGTTGTATGACAATAAAATGGTCTGTGTACATGATTTCCGCGCCTATGTAACCATTGCTGATTTATTTGTCCCAAAGTTCGCGAGCATTGAGTTTTCGGATCGAGCCCGTGGAACTGGGATTGCTATCTTTCCATGGATGGGTCTTTCGGGCTGTAAGCTCCAGGTCGCGCTCTTTGATCATACAAGGCCGCTACCGACGATGGAGGAGCTCGCCTCTTACGTACAGAACATGGGCCCCTCGATGATGCTTCCCTCGCATGCCCTGGGGATAAGGGAGGGTACTGTGGACAGCCCGCACACCGACAGCACATCCAGAACTGCGCAATTCGCCCGTGAAATGCAACATAAACAGCAGCAACAATTTATGGTTGGCTCGAACCCCTCTTCCGAGCTAAGTCCCTCGCCCGTACCTTACACTTCGCCTTCGGAGCAACTTTTATCATTCGACCAAACGGTATTCGGCTATTCCAATTACAATAATTCTGCCCCCCAGTTGTTGCTTGAGCCTGCGTCAACGTCACCATTCCAGTTGGCTGGACAACTGGATACATACCATGCGAACAGTTCTTCAAATGAATTTGATCTCTCACCCACCACCTACGCTCAATCGAATCCTGCGTCTCCTTCGTCAGTTCAGTATCTGGGTGCACCTGAGGAATACTCATCGCCTGGATATACCCAAATACCGGATGCAGATCACTCGCTTTATAACAGCCTCATGTTCAATTCTTCACCCATGCAAGATAACGGCTATGCACCTCAGCCAGGAACAGAAAATGTGTATTATGGGTTAGAAAATGGACATCTGTGAGACCCGTTTGTACCGAGTTTGTGGCGATTTTATTCTTCCCTCCGCCTATTTTCACCAACGAGACTTAGTATCGTTGAAGATCTACTTGTTCTTTGCTTGTTTTCTTGTTTGGGATCTCTGTGGCATTAGTATTCTTGCTTACCTTGTTGTGCCAGTGTCTTCATCATAATCATGATTGAGTGATTTTATTAGTGTCCAGAATCAGTCGTGATAAGGAGTGTTAGTATGCTTGTTCTGAGCCCTTGAAAAGGGCTGAGGAAGTCAATACAGAGCCCTATGCTCGAGACCAATGAAGGGCCCGAGTCAGAATGTTGTACAGTAGTGCGGTCGGTTAGGGATGCACACATGACTGGCAAAATGAGTCATATCGGATCAGCATGGACTATACATGGCAAGTTCAGACTCCCTGCGTTATCTATGACTCTCGCTATCAACTGTGCTGGCCCATCCAGTTCTCCAGCTTATCTGCAGCCGAACCTTTCATTAGCATGTTTGTCGCAGGTGCTCACAACACATAGGGCTCCACCTGGCCGCCCCTCAACACGTCGCTGGGCCATCTGATTAGGACTGGTACGTGCAATGTACTGAAACACGTCTCAATCCTCGAGCTATCTCGCACATTTGATTACGTAATTAGCCGGGTTAGCCGGGCGCGGAAAAGTAGCTGCAAACCCCAACCATTATCTTTTTCTTTCACTCTCGTTCCCGTTGGAAAAATGGCCACAGCGTCCATCCGAAATGCCCTCAGGCTCCAGGTATTCGTTATCTACGTAGGACATAGTGGATAACGGTGCTTACCTGTGGCTCCCACCATAGGCTCGTTCTTCTTTGAACCTTTCTAGGTCCTCGGTCGGCTTCAGCGCTCGCTCCTATGCCGCCAAGCCCCAGTCTTTAAAGGAGCGTTTCTCTGAGCTCATTCCGGTTGAGATGGAAAATGTATCAAGTTTTTCTCTATCAACTGTATTCTCTCCCCAACCGACTTTATGACGCATTCATTTAGGTCAAGGCCATTAGGAAAGAGCATGGACACAAAGCATTTGGGCCCGTCGCTGTCGATCAGGTGTATGGGTGAGCACCAGTCTCTGTAGTATGTGTCCTAAAGCCAACAGACTGGTAGTGGAATGCGTGGCCTACCGGCTCTACTGTGGGATGGCTCAGTCCTTGATGCTGGTGAGCCCATTCCTCTGGATCGGTACACCCTTTTTGTTACAACTCACAACTTTTACTAGAGGAGGGTATTCGATTCCGCGGCAAGACTATTCCCGATTGCCAACAACTCCTTCCTAGGGCTCCTGGTGGATCAGAGCCATTACCGGAGGGTCTCTTTTGGCTCTTGTTGACTGGAGAGGTTCCCACTCAGGAGCAAGTCCGATCCCTGAGTGCTGACTGGGCTGCTCGTGCTGCCCTTCCTAAATTTGTTGAGGAGCTTATCGACTCATGCCCTAGCACTTTACACCCTATGTCCCAGTTCGCTATCGCAGTCACCGCCCTCAACCATGATTCTGCTTTCGCCAAGGTTTACCAAGGCGGTATCCACAAGAAGGATTACTGGGGGCCTGTTTTCGAGGATTGTATGGACTTGTACGTACGAAGAAGCCACCTCGCTTCGGCGGCTTCGGCAACACATTATCGTTTGAATTGGACTTACTATTTGCTTGCATCATAGGATCGCCAAACTTCCTAGCATAGCTGGTCGCATTTATCACAACCTGTATGGAAAGGGCAAATTACCCGCTATTGATCTCAACAAGGATTACTCGTACAATTTGACTAATCTCCTTGGCTTCGGTGACAATGAAGGCCTCATCGAGCTCATGCGCCTCTACATCGTCATCCACAGGTGAAAGGAATTTCTATGATGCACAAACGACCCTCACCCACTGTTTGACATTACCCAGCGACCATGAGGGGGGTAACGTTTCCGCTCACACTGGGAAGCTCGTCGCATCTGCTCTCTCAGATCCTTTCCTTGCCTTTGGTGCTTCTTTGAACGGTCTCGCTGGACCTCTCCATGGGTTGGTTCTGTCCTGGTTAGCGCTTCATAGTTCGGCAACTGACAGGGATTGTTCCTTAGTTTGGCTAACCAAGAAGTGCTCCTCTGGTTGCAGAAGATGATCAGTAAGATTGGCAAGGAGCCATCTGATGACGCTGTTAAAGAATACATCTGGTCTACCTTGAACTCTGGCCAGGTCGTTCCCGGCTACGGACATGCCGTCCTCCGTAAAACCGTGAGCATCTGATGATTCAACTCACTCTTGTTTGACATATACGAGCGTTACGGTGTCACACAGGACCCTCGTTACACGGCTCAGCGCGAGTTCGCGTTGAAACACCTTCCTAATGACCCTCTGTTTAAGCTGGTTGGACAGATCTACAAACTCGTTCCTGACATCCTACTCGCTGCTGGAAAAGCTAAAAACCCCTGGCCTAATGTTGACGCTCATTCTGGCGTCCTGCTCACTTACTACGGGTGCGTTCAGATCTCTGAACTGACGAACGAACTGATTATGGTTGATCTTCCTTTTCATCCAGTCTCGACCAAATGTCATTCTACACCGTCCTCTTTGGCGTCTCCCGTGCCTTTGGCGTGTGCGCACAGCTTATCTGGGACCGTGCCCTTGGTGCACCTCTCGAGCGTCCCAAGTCTTACTCCAGCGAACACATCAAAAAGATGTTCGCTAACAGGCAGTGAAGGAGTGTAGAATGAGCATGTCTTTAGTAGATCCGCTTGTTCTCATAACATCCTGCATTTTAAAAACCCTCTTCGGGTAGACTACAATTTACTAATTATGCACAAACTCCCCTCTCACAAATTTCCTGACCCGCGCACATGTTGTGAGTGAGAAATATCGTACATGGCGTAAAGGTGAGGTTCAACGGTGCGAGAACGTTCTCCCACTGAGAATGGGATTAGTGAGACTGGCTTGATGTTTCACGAATATGAGTTACGTACGTTATTGTCTTCCTCTCTTTTTCTCCAACCGGTTCTGGCCTTGCACGATTGAGGATTTTCAGAAACTCGCTCACACGGTGGCGCATACGACTGTGCATGTAGGCTTTGGAGCATTTGATGTGATAGTGCAGGTAATCTCTGAAGAGCTGAATGCGGGATATTGTCTCTTCTCGAGTTTGAGGCGAGAAGTGTCGCGGGAAGAGGACTTGTAAAGTGGTCAATATGAGTTTTTGATGATGAAGAAAATATGGGGTACATTTCCTTGAACTTACCAAAAGTCACATAACCGACATCCTCCGAACGTTTGAGCCCAGGTACGTTCCTGATCTCAAGTGGAGGATCACGACTTGAATATAACACCTGTGGAGCCGTCTGCAAGCTCGCAAGGCGTCTTGCATCGACGAACTCTTGCAAGAACACTTTACCGAAGATACGATCAGTTTCGTCTTTGAAGACGGTTGAGAAGACAACGGTGACTCGATCATGCGATGCTCGAACGTAAATGGCTTCTTCATCACGGTAATGAATTGCCATGAGGGGAACTTCTTGACGTGGTGAGCCATCGGTTGGTGCTGGGATCGCTTCAAGTTGCTTTTGCTCTGTAAAGGCTCTTTCGAATGGTGCTGCGAGGGCATTACGCTTCAATAATGCAACAGATCGGATGAGAGCGACTTGTTCCTCTATATTAGAATCAATTAGATCGAAAGTGTAAAGATATCATTTCGAGGTTTTGAGTACTCGCAGTCAAGGAGAAAGTCTTATAGCGAAGGGGAAGCACATACCTCCTTGAGGAAGATTTGAGGTATCGAATACGAGTGTCACATTATATCCAGGGTCAGTCGAAGCGACATACGGGCCATACTCGCGCTGAATGATATCCCATGCGCCATACTGGATGAGCTCATCCCAACACCGAATCCTCATCGAGAGATGAATCCTTGTCTTTTTTCCCGGGGTAACAAGGTGAAATTGGACTCCATCATAGTCCACAAACTGTACATCGAGAGTACTCGGACTGTATGTAGTAGATCAGAAAAAGGACGAGCACTAAGGAGGGGGCTGCGCGATTCATAAGGAATCGCCAACTTACGAAACGAATTTCTCCGTGAGGGTATTAAGAATAATAGTACTGTGAGACTAATAGGTAGTACCTTGGTTAAGGATGATTTCGCGGTTTTGCGCTTATATTTATGACGAACCTCTAACAAAATCATTCTGGTCGTAGATCGGATTGAAGCTGCAGCTTACGTAACGTCCTTTTTTCCCACAAACACTCGACGACTTGGATGAGCTTTATCATATCTAGACGGGTGCCATGCCTTCGAATATCCTCATCTGGTGCTACTACTCCGTTGATTAGACGTTACTCCAAGCCATCTGGCCCTGTAGACTTGGCATTCGAAAAGGCCGAATCGCCAATTGTAGAAGGTAGTTCGCGTCCAGTTGTCGTTCTCCATGGGCTCTTGTGAGTGTACTATTTTTTTTTTGGCGGTGGGCCTGCCCTACTACGGGGTCATTTACGTCTTTAAAAAAAAGTGGACAGAAGCAGAATTGGCGATCGTTATCAAGAGCAATGGCTAAGGATCTTAAGACGAGTGTTTATGCTTTGGTGAGCATTCCTGATTCATGAAGGAGGGGAAAAAAGGGAAGTCTGTCTCAATGAACTAGAAAGGATCTCCGGAATCATGGGATGTCTCCTCATCATCAAGATATGCGATATGAGTCTCTTGCATCGGACGTGCTCAAGTTCTTCAAGAGGCATTCATTGTCAAATGTCGTACTGGTTGGTCATTCTATGTGGGTGCCCCCAATTTTCTTTGGTCTTTTGGGCTATTCACTCTTAGATTTCCCTATTCCTATAGGGGTGGGAAGACTGCGTCAGCTTTAGCACTTGAACCAGATCTTCCCCCGAACACTCTATCGTCTCTTATCATAGTCGACGTTACACCTGCGAAGGTCTCGCTGAGTCGGGAGTTTGTCCACTATGCCAATGCTATGAAATCTATAGACGACGCAGGGGTTAAAGATACCAAGGCAGCTTATAAGATTTTGGAGGAGTACCCTGATATCAAGATCGTAAGTACCGAGAAGTCAAGGTTCGCGTTCGAAACCCTTGAGGCTAATCATATCGCCTCCCTGCCACCTATCCCTCTTTTCCTAGGAACTACCTATACAACAGTTTCTTCTCACGAATCTTGGCGTTATAGATGGTGTTCGAAAGTTTAGAATACCACTCGATATCATTGCACCGCAGTTGCATGAGGTTGGCGACTTCCCTTACAAACCAGGAGATGCTTCATGGGATGGTCCAACATTAGCTATACGAGGCTTACGGAGCCAGTGCGTACCACCCTTGACCCCCGGAAGGTTCAGCGCTCTGATGATATATACACATATATTCACACACCACAGCTACATCAAAAAGAAGGATATCCCTATCATCCGCTTTCCTCTTTTTTTTTTGTTTTCGTTTTGAGTCATCTAATTGATATGTTACTTGTTAGGCCTGCCGAATTCTTGCAGCTAGTTAGGGACTTTTTCGTGAAGCACAAATGACCCGGGCATCGAAGTAGGCTGAAAAGGGAATAGACCTTATCGGAGATGGGGTCCGTTGTTCTGGATTTCATCTTTCGTTTTTGTGGTGTGGGCTCATTAGTCAATTTCCTAGGAGAACAAAAAGAGCATTCCACCCATCTAATTCTTATCAGTCGAACTTGTGTGTGGGGTGTGTTTTTTTTTCTGATGTAGTTTATAATTCGCGTAACTGTTGAACGAAGACGAAGGAGGGGTTTTTTTTTTTGGAATCTTTTTCATAGCGTGAACATGCAGCAGATGGATGGTCGACATGAAAATAGAATATGATGGATGTGATGGAATGAATTCCCTGCCTTCTTTCTCCACTCCCAAGGAATACGATCCGACACAGCTTCATACATACATCTATGGTTAAGGTACCATCATAGGTCATCATGAAGCCATTGGTGAATTACAAGGGGAGATGAAATAGAAAACTCGTGGTACAGCGTTACACAGCTAGCTGGCGAACGATTCCATGTATCCGATTGTTATTACGTGTGCACATGCCGAAGTTGGATGGATCATCGAGTTATCATATACACTCATATCATGATATGACACATTCGAGCTTTGAAGGGATCACAGTAGTGGGTCTAGTTAACATGCCAGATGGGATGGATCGTTGATAAATCATCGGCCGAAGCTAGTACCTACTCTGCGCGCGAGAGTCGGGTTGGGATGGAAGTGTGCCAGTCGTCGACCCCGGGTATGCAGCATGCACAGCCAGTGTATACATGGACCATTGGATTATTGGATCATAGTTTTTTGGTGCCTTATTGGTCGGTCTCTTGTCGGCCAATGCGCCGACAATCGACAGTCGATCATCGGCGATTTAAGAGGGTTTGTTATTATCGCGTAGTGAGAGCCATGGATGAAGATGTTTATTAGACGCCCACGTAGCCAATATACAGTATATATAATTCATATACAGAATTCCCCGGGGGTAATAAGCTCTTGAATGGAAGACAGATTAGCTCGGAGCTGGATGGATTTTTCATACCCGTCTGTTCATAACTGGGACTTTGACTCGACACAGCAACGTCGGATCTGAGGATTGTAGGTAATGAAAAGGATCATGACAGCTGGTAGGCGAGGTAATTATCGGGGAGATACGATGGGACTTGAGTCGGAGTTATGGCGGCCAAGGACTCTGGATGGGCACGACAGCTGGCTATCGAGGGTATTTTCCAGGCCAAAGGAGAATGGAATGTTTGTTGCGGTCTCACGAGCGGGAGAGGGCTAGGATGGACTATGGGCCACTAGGGAGGAAGTATCTTGCATCAATGCAGGTAATCGTTGAAGCGAGGATGTAAGCTTTGTTACCCCGCAAGTCAATTGAAGGTGAAGATTGACCGCGCGGCGTGTTGGCCGTTTTGGTCATACGATCCTCGGAAATGACATGGGAGACTTTTAGACTGTTGATGGATTCACTGATCGGAAAAGTCGGGCCGCTTCTCCGATGCGCCATTGCCGGATGACCTCAGCTGATTAGAGTGTTTAGAGTTGATGCAGCAGAGTTGTCTTCGCCGCGCGGTGGCTACCATGTTCTTCACACATCTGGTGGGATCACCTCGTGGCAGTAGTATCAGAGAATTCACCAAACGGCGAGGAGTTGGGACATGGACATGAGTCTCTGATGGCGAGGCCATGAGGGTTTATCTCACCCTCGGTAAAATGAATTCAGGAGATGAAAGATATTGGGGAATGCAGTGCTCAAATTTGGTATGTGATTAGATGTTGCAGAGGAAGCCGGTAGCGCTACAATGACTTGATATAGATCCTGTTGGAGCGATATGGCAAGATGGGTGGAATATCGCGCTTGAAGCAACGTGCAGGCCTTGGTGGATGGAGAGTGCTAGCAAGTTCGATAGAGAGCCA